>Ga0123335_1002990_pt1 | contig 24297 bp, 17 predicted proteins | sample BiotimSIPDNA_2_FD_89707 | JGI IMG/M metagenome (GOLD analysis project Ga0123335, IMG submission 89707) | Anaerobic biogas reactor microbial communites from Washington, USA - Biogas_R2 time_0 SIP DNA | ecosystem: Engineered > Bioreactor > Anaerobic > Unclassified | place: Washington, USA...
GCTAAACTGTTACCAAAATGTAAAATCGAACCATGGAAAAATGCACAATTACGGCAACCGTTCGCCGCCTGTGTAGACGCGGCATCTTGCCGCGATTTATCGGCTGCCATCGGTTGTTCGACAACAAGGGCGGCGTTCGGCGCCCCGCGACAACACGCCGAAGCGGCAGGATGCCGCTTCTACGACTCGCAACGACCCAGGCTGTGTATTTGTCGCGTGTTAGCTCTTATGCGTATTTAGCCCAAAGGGCCGGGGGAATACTAAAATGGAAATCCGCAATCCTGCTGACCAACTCCCGGACAACGCGGAAAACGGTTGTATCTCGCCGCACGCGACGATGGGAATGAGGATACAGCTCGCGTTGGAGATATAAAGCAGGGGACGAGTGTCATTGGTGTTGATATAATAGGGGCTGATTGTGATAGTATGCGGTCATGCCGCGACGATTGAGAGTTTCCAGCGGAGGATATGCCTACCATGTGCTCAATCGAGCCGTGGGGCGCATGAAGTTCGACGTTTTTCCATCTACTACAACGAACAAGGTGCGGCTGCGCGTGACCCGCGCGGCTGCGGGCCGTTGGTCCAATGGTTGGCCGTTTATTACGTGGAAAACCCCGCACCAGAAGAATCTGCAGCCGATCGGGCAAAAACGGACCGACGGCGCTGAAAGGAGATATACTTTGCACACAACTATTGCTCAACTTATTCACGCCGGGCCGGTTGTAACCGACGGGGCCTGGGGAACGCAGCTCCAGCGGCTCGGCCTACCGGTCGGCGATTGCCCCGACGCTTGGAACCTTGCGCATCCCGAGAGGGTCGAGCAAGTTGCCCGCTCGTACGTCGAGGCTGGCAGCCGCATAGTCCTGACGAACACCTTCGGCGCCAACCGCTTTGTCTTGGAACGTTACGGCCTGGCCGACCGGGCTGAGGAAATCGTCCGCGCCGGCATCGAGATTTCGCGGCGCGCAGCCGCGGACATAGTTAACAGCCCGTTGAAAAAGTCGATCATGGGGAGTTTGGGTTCCACTGCTGGCTTGTCCAGCAGTGAATTTGCGGGGATTTCCTCCTTCACTGCTGGACAAGCCAGCAGTGGCACCCTTTTTCAACGGGCTGTTAAGGTCTTCGCATCGATCGGTCCCAGCGGCAAAATGCTGATGATGGGCCAGGTGACCGAAGGAGAATTGCGGGCAGCATTTTCCCAGCACGCCCGCACATGCGCGGAAGCCAGCGCCGACGGCATCGTAATCGAAACGATGTCCGATCCGGCCGAGGCCGCGTTAGCCATCGCCGCCGCCCGCGAAACCGGCCTGCCGGTCGTCGCCTGCATGACCTTCGACGCCGGGGCGGATAAGGATCGCACGCTGACCGGAGCCACGCCCGAGCGGGCCGCCGAGGTGCTTGCCGCCGCCGGGGCCGATGTGATCGGCAGCAACTGCGGGCACGGCATCGACGACATGGTCAAGGTCTGCCGCCGGCTCCATGCCGCCACGGACCGGCCGGTCTGGATTAAGGCCAACGCGGGTCTGCCGGAGCTGGTTGGCGGCGAAATCGTCTACCGTCAAACGCCCGCTCAGTTCGCCGCCTACGCACCGCAACTCGTCGAGGCCGGCGCGTCGTTCGTCGGCGGTTGTTGCGGCACGTCGCCCGAGTTCATCCGCGCGGTGACGGAACAATTGCACAAATGACTTTGCGCGGCGGTTTGTCCCCAACGAAAAAAGACGATCCCGGGTAGTTCGGACAGTATACGATGCGGTTCGAGGCCAGTGCTTTGGATTTTGCCCTTTTCCGAACGAATGCTTGAGCTATAATTGCATCGGATGGTCACTGGTGGGCCGGCCGGGGGGGGCGGATGGCGCCGCCCGCCGGCAACACGCCGATACTCGTATTTTTTATCGGAAATGGTTGGGAGTGTAACAAACCTGCATCTCCGCGAAGAATGTTTCACGTTTTTCCGTGCAACGTATAGAAAGGGAAATTACGATGAATTTTGCCGAAAACCAATACCAATCGCCGATCGATGCCTTTGCCGCGCAAGCCGCCGCCGATGAGCGAAGCGACTTTATCACCAAAACCTATTTGCATCTGGCCGGGGCCATCGCGCTGTTCGTCGTCCTGGAGGTCGCGCTGTTTCAACTGAATGTTGCCGAAAGCCTGGCAAGAATGATGCTCGGTTACGGCAATATCGGTTGGCTCGTCGTACTCGGCCTGTTCATGATCGTCAGCCACATAGCCAACAATTGGGCGCTCTCGGCAGTCAATTTGCCGAAACAGTACATGGGCCTCGGGCTGTACGTCGTCGCCGAAGCAGTAATATTTGTTCCGTTGCTGTTCATTGCCGGAACCTTCGATCCGGGCATAATTCCCACGGCCGCCGTCACGACCCTCGCGCTGTTCGCCGTTCTAACCGCCGTGGTCTTCGTTACCCGAAAGGATTTTTCGTTCCTGCGGACGGTTTTGGTGTTCGGCGGCTTCGCGGCGTTGGGTTTGATCGTCGTGGCCTTGCTATTCAACTTCAATTTGGGCCCGATTTTCACCTATGCGATGATCGCCTTGGCCTGCGGTTATATTCTCTATTACACGTCGAACGTCATGCTTCATTACCGCACCAGCCAATACGTCGCCGCGTCGCTGGCGTTGTTTGCGGCCGTCGCCTTGCTGTTTTGGTATATCATCCAGTTGTTCTTGTCGCGTCGGAATTGAATGGATGCCGTTTGCACGGAATGCGGATCGGCGAATTACCCGCGACCGCGACCGACCAATTGTGCAAAGCGTTCGCCTCGGCGGCGGTAGTTTTGGAACTGATCGGTTGCGGCGCAGCCGGGCGAAAGCAAGACGGCCTCGCCGGGGCCACATCGCTCGGCGCACCAGGCGAGCGCTTCATCGAGTGTTTTTACGGCGCAACAGGGGAAATCGCCGTCGAGTGAAACGGCCAAATCATGCAATTTCCTGCCGACCGAGCCGAAAAAAGCGGCGCCCCGCGCGCGGCGGACTATTGTGGCGGCCATCGGCTGGAAATCGCATCCCTTGTCGGCCCCGCCCGCCAATAGCCACGCTGGCGCGTCGATCGAACGCAGCGCGGCGATGGTCGATTCCGGCGTGGTTGCGGCCGAATCGTTGTAGAACCGCCGCTCGTTGCGTTCGGCGATTAGCTGCAAGCGCATCGGCAGCCCGACGAATCGTCGTAAACCCAAACTGATAGCACCATCATCACATCCGGCGGCTCTGGCTGCGGCGGCCGCGCAACAGGCGTCGACCCAATTATGCCGGCCGGGAACCAGTAGCGGCGCGAAAGCGTCGGCACCCCGCTCGCGGCGGTCTGACGCCGCGGAGCGTCGGCAAGATTCATCGCGCGGGGGCCGTGCGAACGGCTCGAAAGATACCGGCAAGTCAACCTGTTTTCCGCGGACCAATGGCTGCCACGAAGCGACCTCGTGGTCGTGGGTATTCAATACGGCAAAATCGCTCGGCGTTTGACCGGCCAGCATCCGTTGCTTCGCGGCCGCGTATTCCGCAAAGCTCGCGTGCCAGTCGAGATGGTTCGGCGTGCAGCCGGTGATGACGGCGACGTGCGGCGCTTTGGCGGCCGTGGATAAGTGATGCAGTTGGAAACTGCTCAGCTCCAACACAACCCAATCTTCGCGGCCGATTCGGAGTAGTTCTTCCAAAAGGCTCGTGCCGATGTTGCCGCCAAGGAACGTGCGGAACGACGGCGGGCCAGCGGATTCATGCTGCCGACTCCCGGTTCGCATGTTCGATTCCTGCTCGGGCGGGGAAATGGAACCGTCGCCGTTTTGACAGCGAAGAATCTCCGCGATCATCGCCGCGGTGGTCGATTTGCCGTTGCTTCCCGTGACGCCGATGATCCGCGCCGGGCAGTTCTCCATGAACAACTCGATCTCCGTGCGGAGTTCCGCGCCGTTTCGCCGGGCGAACTCCAGCCAAGGGTTGCCGGGCCGCACCGCCGGATTGACGACGACCAGGTCGGCGTTGCGGAAATCATCCTCGCAATGGCCGCCCAGATGCAGCGCGGCAATCGGCACGCCGCGCAACATTGCCAGTGAATCGCCCAATACCCGCTCATCGGCCAGATCGGAGACTGTAACAACCGCTCCTCGCGCGGCGAGCCATCGGGCCGCGGCGACCCCGCCGCCAAAATGGCCGAGTCCCATGATAGTCGCCCGGCGGTTCCGATAGTCGATTGGCATGGCTCCAGTAAACCGACTGAACATTTCGCAGGCAAGGGGGGTGTTTTCGTCGTGATAAGCCGTTTCAACTGATGATCGCGGGGTTGATGTAGGTCGTAAAACCTTGATGTTACGGCGGTTGCGTCAATTTCATCCAAATCCCCAAGCTGATGAAACATATCTTTCCACATCGCTTTGCAGACAGTCGCAAGAGGCGATTTCCCCTCGAATTGCGATTGTCCCACTTGCGGGATGCGCATATACTACCCGCGTTCTTACTGTGCGGCTTTAACCGGACGCCCAATTTTCAGCAAGGAGGCTGAGATGTCGCGGCTTTGCTTGACGATCGGATTTATCTTTTTCATTGCCGGCGCTTCGGCGGCCCAAGACGCGACGAGCGGCGACGGCCCATCCGGTTGGCGAGCACCCGATGAAGCGCGTCCTTCCTCGCCCGATTCCGCGGCGCCGCGGCTGTTTGACGAGTCGATTCGCCCCGCCGCCGCACTCGAACCGATCCGCGGTTCGTCGGGCGCGGCCCAGCGCGGCGTGCCGGTCTTGCCAAACGACGCCGGGCAGGTCTGGCGCGATTACGACATCGGTACGTACACCGCGCGTGTCACAAGCACCAATCGGCCCGAGCAGGCGATCGTCGATTGGATTCTCCGCGAGACGGGCTATGAGGCGTGGCACACCGAACCGCTCGGCATACTTTGCGCCGGTAGCAGTCGGCTCCGCGTCTATCACACGCCCGAGATGCAGAAACTCATCGCCGACGTGGTCGATCGGTTTACCAGCAGCGAGGCGGCGACGTACACGTTTTCGATGCGGGTGGCGACGCTCGACAGTCCCGGATGGCGGGCCGTGGCCCAGCGGCTGATGCAGCCGATCCCCGTCCGCTCGCCCGGCATCAACGCCTGGGTGATGGCCAAGGAGGACGCCGCCATTCTGCTCGGCGAAATGCGCCGCCGCCGCGACTATCGAGAGCACAGTTCCCCATATCTGATGGTCAACAACGGCCAATCGACCGTCGTTTCAGTGATGCGCGGCCGGCCGTTCGTCAAGGGCGTGGTTCCCCGCCCCGACGTCGCCGCCGGATACGAGCCAACGGTCGGGCAGATCGACGAGGGCTTCGCCTTGGACTTCAGCCCACTGCTGACGGCCGACCATCGTCTGATCGACGCCGCCATCCGCTGCGACATCAACCAGATCGAAAAGCTGCTGCCGGTCATGGTCGACGTGCCGACGCAGGCGTCGCCGCGTCAACGGGCCAAGATCGAGGTGCCGCAAGTAACGCAGTACCGCTTCCACGAACGCTTTCGCTGGCCGGTCGACAAAGTGTTGCTGATTGGCATGGGCGTGGTTCCGCTGCCGATTCCTGTGGACGGCGCGCCGTTGGTTCCCGGCGTTCCGCTGCCGATCGGCAACACGCCCGCCCGAGCCGATTTGGTCGTCTTTGTCGAGTGCCAAGGTCAAGTCGCGGCGTCGTCGAACGCGCCCGCCAAGGGCAGGCTCCGCGAAGCGAAGAACTATCGCGGCCGCTATTAAGCCCCACGCGGTGATTCGGTCGGTGTGGATGAAGTTTTCCGCGCCGCGCCATTTTCGGTTCGTTCGGCCGGCCGCCACCACCGCTCAAGCCGGTCCATCCAGCCTGGCAAGAGTCCGACGTTCAGGAACAGCGACGAGACCAAGCATCCCACGGCCGCTCCGACTAGTACATCGCTGGGATAATGCGCGCCGCCGGCGATTCGCTGACATCCGACCAAGGCGACCAGGGCGATGAAAATAAATCGTCCTTGGGGGTAGAGCCAGATTAGGCCCGCCGCCAGTCCGGCGGCCGTGGCGGCATGTGCCGAAGGGAAACTTTGCTGGCCGCTGCCGCCGCTGATCAACGGCAACCAGTGTTGGAAGGTGTCCCAGACGGAATTCGGTTCGGGCAGGTTGTGCGGCCGGAAGCGGATGACGAGCAGTTTGAGCAGGTTGGCCGCGCCGCCGGAAGCGAAAGCGCAGCCGAGCAGTCGGGGAATGGCCCAACGGCGGCCCCGGTCGAGCTGATGCAGCATCAAAAGGATAAACAGCACGCCCGCTCCGTGTCCGAACGGCTCGAACATATTTAGATAAGTGGGATAGCCCCGGGTGACGGCGTCTTGCCTGATCCGATGGAAAAAGTCGGCCGTCGGCACGTCCACGGCCAGCGCGGCCGCACCGGCCGCCGCCAACACCAGGGGCAAGATGAATTTTCGGCAACAGCGGCAATTTTTGGGAGGCAACGTCATGCTGAGTCCAGAAAAAATGTCGTGAAAATAAACACTCCTCGTTCCCATGCTCTGCAGGGGACAGAGGCCGAGGGCCAATTAGCATCAAGGTGATAACGTCGGTGAATCGAAACGCCCCGCGACTGTGCTCGCGGGGGGATTGCGGCGATTCCACCCCGCCGGTCGCAGCCGGCGGGCGTTTTTCCCAACATTCACCACCTGACAGTCTGTAATGGCCTCCGACGGGAGTTTTTGCTCCGCCGATTAAAAAAACTGCTGTTGGCCAGCGGCTGCGGATATTCTACAGTGTGTTGTCAATATGCGGTACTCCGAATTATGTCAATATCACTCCGTCAGGTTGGCAGGTCGATGAGTCAACAAATTCGCTACCAACTGATTATCGTCGCGGCGGCCGCCGTGATTTTTTTCGTGAACCTCGGTTCTACCGGGCTGTGGGACATGGACGAAGCGCTCTATTCCGCCTGCGCCAGGGAAATGCTCGAACGGGACAATTGGGTCGTCCCCTGGTTCAACGGCGATATGTTTCCCGAAAAACCGCCGCTGATGTTCTGGACCATGATCGCCGGATTCAAGTTGTTCGGCGTGAATGAATTTGGGGCCAGATTCTTCTCGGCCGTGCTGGGCGCGGCCACCGCCCTGCTGGCTTTCCATCTCGGTCGGCTGTTGTTCAACCCGCGCGTCGGCTTCTGGACCGGTTTGATTACCGCCTCGACGATCATCTTCACCATTTCCGCCCGCGCGGCGACGGCCGATTGCGTGCTGACGTTCGTTACCACGGCGGCGATGCTGTTTTTCGTGCTGGGACGAATAAGGCATGCAAAACCGCAAGCGGCCAATCGGCTCGATGATGTAGAGTATGGAGACAATATACCTAGCCACCGGCCACTAGCCGCTAATCCCCCGTCACCCGTCATCCGCCCCTCATCTCCTCTCCGTCTGCCCTACGCCGCGCTGATGTACGGCTGCCTCGGCTTGGCCGTGCTGGCCAAGGGTCCGGTGGGCATGGTGCTGCCGTTGGCCGCGCTCGGCTTGTTCGTGTTGATCGAGGGGGGCTGGCGGCGGGCGATCCGCTCGGCCTGGGAGATGCGGCCCCTGACGGCCGTCGTCGTAATCGCGGCGGTCGCACTGCCCTGGTACGTCATGGTCGGCCTGCAAACCGACGGGCAATGGCTGCGGCAGTTCTTTCTCGAATTCAACCTTCGCCCCTTCAAACAGCCGATCCTCGGCCACGGCGACGCCAGCTCGCTGCAACACGTCTGGGCGGCGACGGTCTCGTTTCTCTATTATTTCTATCACATCCCGGCCGTACTGTTCGGCTTTTTCCCCTGGTCGGTTTTCCTCGGCCCGACGTTGATCCACACCGTCCAAAGCCTGCGCAAAAAAACTCCTCTCCCCTCTCCCCTCTCCCCTCTTCTTCCCGTCTGCTGGTTCGGCGTATGGTTGATATTCTGGTCGATCTGCAAGACAAAGCTGCCGCATTACTTGTTGCCGGCCTACCCGGCGTTGGCCGTCTTGACGGCGTTTTGGATCGACCGCTGGTTGTCGGGGGAATCGGGAGAGTCGCGCTGGTCGGCCTTTTCGCGGCACTGGCTGCGCGACGCCTGGATTTCGACGATTGTCGCCGGCCTGGGCATAGTTGTCGCCATTCCGATCGTTGCCGGGTATTACCTGCCCGGCGATGCGCCGATCGGCTTGGTCGGCCTGATCCCGCTGGTCGGCGGCGTCTGGTGTTGGCGCGAGACGGCTCGCGGCCGCGACCGGCGGGCACTCGGCGTTTTCTCGGTCATGGCCGTGTTGTTTTTGACGGCCACGTTCGGCTTTGCGGCGTTGCGAGTCGATCGTCACCAGAATGCCGAGCCGATGATGGATGCCATTCGCGCGGATTATGTAGGACAGGTTGGCAACCTGTCCAATACATCTAATTCTGGACAGGTTGACAACCTGTCCTACGTTCCGCCGATCGCCACCTATCGTTTCTTCCGCGAGAGCACGGTCTATTACGCCGGCCACCCGGTAACTCGATGCGAAGGCGACCGGCAGACTGCGTTGGCGACGTTGGGCGAGTTTCTCGACCAGCCCGGCCCGGTATACATCATCGCCACGGACCGGCAGGAGGGGGAAATCATGGAGGCGTTCGGCGGTCGATTGCAGGTTATTTTTCGCCATCCGCGATTCCTCTCGCCCGGCGAGATGGTTGTGTTTCGCTGCGATGGTTCGGAGGCTTCCGGCTCGACGAAGCCGTAGAGTTGCACGCCCTCGGCGGTGATGCTCGCCCGAATCGCGCCGCGCCGGGAAGTTTGCACGACACGGCCGCCGAAGGTTCGGTAAGTCGCTTCGATGTCCGAGGCGTTCCACTTTCCATCGCCGCTTAGGACGACCCATCGCGGCCGGCACCACTGGGCCAACTCGGGCGAGTTGCTTTTCCGGCTTCCGTGATGCGGGGCCAGCAGCACGTCGCACGGCGTCGGTTCCTCGGCCAGCAGGCAGCGGAGGCCTTGCTCTTCGAGATCGCCAGGCAGGATAATTCGCCGCCCGAATGCCTCGACCGCCAGCACGACGCTGTTGGCGTTGTCCGAGCCGAGAATGCCGCCGCGCAGCGGATGGAGGACTTCGATCGTGCAGCCGTCGCCGCCATGCAAGCGGTCGCCGGCGTGGATTTCGCGGACCGGAACGCCGTGCCGGTCTAGCGCCGCGCGGAGTTCGGTCAGCAGGGCGTCGGATTCATCGAACATAATCGGCGAGACATAGACCGCCCCGACCGAGATTTTTTCCAACAGCCCGGGCAGGGCGTTGAAATGGTCGGCGTCGGGGTGCGAAATCACCACCGCGTCGATGTGCGTTAAACCTTTGTGCCAGAGGAATTCGGCGATCGTCCGCGAGCAACCGTGCGGCGAACCAAGTTGCCCGGCGTCGTAGAGAATCGTCCGATCGGAAGGGAGTTCCAAGAGCGCGGCGCAGCCGTGGCCCACGCTAAGAAACGTGCAATCGAGCCGGTCTGGCGGTTTATGATTTCCGGCCGAGGCGAAACCAACGGCGATCCACACGGCCAGCAATCCGACGCACCACCGCATCGGCGGCCGCAAACGCGGAAAGGCCATAATCGCGCCCAATCCACCGTAAAAACCCCACAACCACCAGTCATCAGGACCAGGAAACCAGCGATAGGGAACCCGTTGCGCCAGATGAATCAACGACTCAAGCCACCCAAAAAAAAGGTTGCACAGTTGACCGCATAGAAAACCCAGCGGCTGAAATAATGCCCCCAATACCAGCGAACTGAAACCGCAAATCATGCTTGCGCACATCAGCGGCCAAAGCAATACGTTCAAGACCAATGCGACTGGAGAAAATATGTGGAATCGAGCTATTACCAATGGCAGCGTCAGAAACCATAAGACAACACCTGCGATACACAGCCCCCGAACGCTGTGCATCCCCTTTCGCATCAGCCAGGGAAACCAACCGAGGTTTTCCATTTCCAGCCGCTTCAGCGTTTGGGAGGCTTTTTCCTCATCGTTCCAGTGCGGTCTTCTCGGGGCGATCCAGATCAATCCGGCCACGCACAAAAACGACAATTGCGGGCCTGCTTGAAATAGTTGGTTTGGATTCAACACCAAGACGAACAGCGCCGCTGCCGCAAGTGAGTTCATACTCAGTTTTGGACGGCGTAAATACATCGCCAAACAGGCAATCAGCACCAAAATGGTCGCACGAACGACAGATGGCCGCGCATCGACCATCACCGCATAAAGTACCGTCAGTAGCGCAATGGCCGCCAACGCCCAGCCTCGCGGAACCGGCAGATATTTTACAATCGAAAACAGCACAAATGCCAGGATGCCCAAATGCAAGCCGGAAATCGCCAATAGATGGATGGTTCCCGTTGTCAGGAACGCTTCGCTTCGTTCGTAGTCGAGTTCCTCGCGCAGGCCGAGCAGCACGGCGGCGGCAAGTTCCGACTGCCTCGGATCGAGATATATTTTCAGTTGTCGGTTTCCCCGCGAACGAACACGGTCGAGCAATCGCTTGATGTTCCACCACCCGCCCGACGCTATCACCGAAACGCACTCCGGGGCGTCGGCGCGTAGGTTGCTGAGTATTCCATCGGCACGATTCCATGCGGCGCGGTCGAACGAGCCGGGATTGTACGCTGTCGGCGGCGAGGATAGTCTGGCGAAACAACGCAGCCGGTCGCCGGCCTCGATCCGGGGATCGTCGTCATGCAAGAGCAACGTTGCCCGGCCCGAAGCCGGCCGCCACTGCGTCCGATCGCGGATTGCGACCAACTCCACCAGCAGACGCGAACCTCGAAGCGTTGACCACGATTCAGCCGAGGGGGGCAGTTCGCGGGGCCGTTCTACCGCAATCGCCTCGACGCACGCCGGCTCGGCCTTGCGTCGGGCGAACAGGCCCAAGTCGTCGTCCTTGCAGAGGTTCCAGCGGCAATGGTGCCATGCCCCGGCCGTGGCCGCGACGGCCGAAAGCAATGCAAGGTTGCCGGCCAGAGCGGCGCATAAATTAGGCGCGACGGCGGCCCGCGCCCATCGCGGGACGGCAACAAGCCGGCAACGCGGCAGCCTAACCTTCCGAAGTCTCCAGTTCAACTCCAGGAGGGTCCAAATCGTCAATCCGGTCGCCGCCGCCGCCCACCATGCGCCCAGCGGAAGCGGCCGATGTCGATCGACGAGTATACCCGCCGCCGCGGCGACCAGGACGATCGCCAGCGGATGACGGCGCGGCTCGGCCGCGGCGCCTTCGGAACCATCGACGAGTGGGGCATGCATGGCCGATATTCTGCCAGAAAAAAAACCGCCCGGCAAGCTGGCGCTTCAACAAATCCCCTTGCTATCATTGCTCCTTGTTTTTAGGCGAATTCCGATGGGAATTATAGGAATTACGGGATGCATGAAAGTTATTTGCACCGAGCGAACCGGCCCGCTGGCTATCCGCCGCCAATCTCGCGGATCGTCTGGTAAAGGGCCACGATGTTTTCGGGCGGGCTGACCGGCTGAAGGTTGTGGCATGGGCCGCATATCCACCGTGCGCCGCGATATATCTCGACGCTCTCGCGGACCTCGCGCGCCACGTCTTCAACCGTGCCGAAGGGGAGCGTTTGCTGGTTGTCGATCGAACCGTGGAAGATGATCTTGTTGCCGAAATCGGCCGCCAACCCCTCGCGTTCCATGCCGGGGCATCGCCACTGGATCGGATTGAGGATTTCGATCCCTACCCGGTCGATCAAGTCGGGAAGAAAGACTCTCGCGGCTCCATCGGTGTGATACATGACGTGGACGCCGAATGATCGGGCAAGGTCGGCCATTTTGATTTGATTTGGCAGCAGGAAGCGGCGATACATAGCCAAACTCAGCAGCGGCCCGGTCTGCGAACCCAAATCCTCGGCCACCCAGGTCGTATCGATTCGGGAAAAGGGGGCAGGCCCCATTTGTGCAAAGCACCCTTCGGGCCGTTCCGGCAAATGGGGCCTGTCACCTTTTCCATCGAACTTGCGGCAACCGGCCTCGAATATGCGGCGGTGGTGTTCCTCGTGGAAATCGAAGATGCGGCCCAACACGGCGTCGGCAATTTCCGGCCGCAGTGCCAGGTCTTCCATCGTCGTTTGCAGGCCGCGAAGGTAGCCGTAGAGCAGCAGCGGTTCGTAGCATCCGGCGTGAATGGGCCGAAAGCCGTCGTCGGCCTCGACCGCCCGGGCGACGACCGAATAGTCGAACTCGTCGCAGGAGGGCCAGCGATGGGCGGCCACGTCGGCCGGCGTTTCCGCACCGGCCAGCGGATGCTCGACCGGTTCGAGATACGCACCCTCGCCGTAAGAGACCGAGCGATAGACGATGCCCCACATGTCGGCCTCGGGATTCAAATCGTCGGGACGGTTCCACTTCGGCTCGACAAATCGCCGCGCGTCGATGTACAACTTCCGGTAAAGGGCCTCGTCGTCGGCACATTGCAGGTCTCTCCTCAGCCGGGCCGTGACTTCCTCGGTGGCTTGATAATCGGTCGGAATCCGGTCGGGCGTTTTGCCTTCCAGCAACGCCATCCAACGCTCTCGCGGCGTCATTTCCATGTTTCTCCTTCGTATATTGAGAGTCAGCTATTCGACAATCAATAATCACGATTTAATATCTCGTCGCAAGCCTCGCAAACCATTTCGGTCGTGATGCTTTCCATGTAGATCGGCGGGGCGGTTCGCCGGGCACGCGTCGGACCCTCGAAAAACATTTTTTGCAGGGCGATGTGCCGCGGGCCGTAGGGACCGTGCCGCGCCGCCGGCCACGGGCCGTACAGCCCGACGCAAGGCGTATCGACCGCCGCGGCCAGATGCAGCGGACCGGTGTCCGAGCCGATGAATAGTTTTGCACGACGGGCAAGCGCGGCCAACTCGGGCAGACTCGTCGGCGGCGACAGCACGGCCAGCCGCCCCCCCTCGGCGACGATTCGCTCGGCCGCCCCGCGCTCGGCCGCGCCAGCCCAAACGACCAAAGTGGGCAGCCGCAGCGACGCGCCCAAATGCCGGGCAACCGCGGCGAACCGTTCGGTCGGCCAGAGCTTCGACGGCCAGCCGGCGCCGGGATTGACGATCGCATACCCCTCGTCCAGCGAGTGCTCGCCGATGATCCGTTCGGCCGTCAAACGGTCGGCCTGCGACTCGGGCACTTGGAAGCTGACCGTCGGCCGCTGGATGCCCAACGGGCCGAGCAGTTCCAGATAGCGGTCGATAACGTGAGTCGATTTCGGATCGACTCGCTCGTTGTTCAGCCATTTGCTCAGTTCGCGCCCGCCCGGATTACCGAAGCCGATCCGCCGCCGGGCGCCGCTCAACCAAGCCAGCACGGCCGACTTGGTCAGGCTTTGCACGTCGACGGTCGCATCGAAGTTGAATTCGCGCAAGCGGCGGCGCAGCCGTCGCACCTCTCCGAGCGACTTCAACCAGCCGCGCGGCAGCAGAATCAACTCGTCGAGCGCTTCGTGTCCTTGCAACAGCGCGCCGGCCCGTTGCTCGACCGCCCAGACCAGCGTGGCGTCGGGAAATCGCTCGCGCAGCGCGCAGGCGACCGGCATCGTTTGGATCACGTCGCCGATCGCACTGAGACGCACGATCAATATCCGTTGCGGTTGCATATTTAGCCGCATTATAGCAAAGGCCGCCGCAATCCCCCACCCCTTGAAAATGCGCCAGTGACAGAATGCCGCTTTCGGCATAAAATGAACGGATGAAACCTGCGAAGAAACACGATCGTCCCTCTGTAGCCGATTTTTTACCGATGACGCCCGGCGAGGCCGCCGCGCGCGGTTGGGACGCGGTGGACGTGGTCTTCGTCACCGGCGACGCCTACGTCGATCACCCCAGCTTTGCGATGGCGCTGCTTGGCCGGGTGTTGGAGGCCGACGGGTTCCGCGTGGCGATTCTCAGCCAGCCCGACTGGCACTCTTGCGAACCATGGCGCGCGTTCGGACGGCCGCGGGTATGCTTTGCCGTCAGCGCGGGCAACATCGACTCGATGCTCAACCGCTACACCGCCGCGCGAAAGGTTCGCAACGACGACGCCTATAGCCCCGACGGCCGGCCGGGACTGCGCCCGGAGCGAGCCACGGCCGTCTACTGCCAACGGGCGCGAGAGGCATTTCGCGGAGTGCCGATCATCGCCGGCGGGGTCGAGGCCAGCCTCCGCCGACTGGCCCATTACGACTACTGGAGCGACAAAGTGCGCCGCTCGATTCTGCTCGACTCGAAGGCCGATCTACTGGTCTACGGCATGGGCGAACGGCCGCTGCGCGAAATCGTCCGCCGCTTGGCCGAGGGCTGCCCGCTCGCCGATCTGCGCGACATCCGCGGCGTCGCCTATCGGTTGGGAGCGACGGAAGTGACTGGTGGCCGGTGGCTAGTGGCTAGTACGGACAAACCAGAAATTAGGGAACGGCCCATCCAATCGGAATCACTAGCCACTAGCCACCAGCCACTAGCCACTGCTTCCTCTCCTCTCATTCTCCCCAGCTACGAAGAAGCGGCGTCCGACAAAGCGGCATTCGTGGCCATGACGCGAATGATCCACGAGCAGACGAATCCGTACAACGCTCGGCCGTTGGTGCAGCGTCACGATCGCGAGGCGGTGGTCGTCAATCCGCCGGCGCTGCCGTTGGAACAGGGGGAGATGGACTGGATTTATGGGCTGCCGTTCACTCGCCGGCCGCATCCGAGCTATGGCCCGCGGCGGATTCCGGCTTATGAAGTGGTGAAGGATTCGATTCAAATCGCCCGCGGTTGTTTTGGCGGCTGTTCGTTCTGCTCGATCGCGTTGCACGAAGGCCGCGTCGTGCAGAGTCGGAGTGAAGAATCAATTATCGCCGAAATCGACCTGATGGCCGAGCAGCACGATTTCTCCGGCACGATCAGCGACCTGGGCGGTCCGACCGCGAACATGTATCGGATGAACTGCATGCGGCCCGAGCGGCGGGAAAACTGCCGCCGGTCGAGTTGTCTCTGGCCGGAAATATGTCCCCACCTTTCGACCGATCACGGGCCGTTGATCCGGCTGCTCGAAGCGGCGCGGAAGCATCCCGGCGTGAAGCGGGCGCTGGTCGCCTCGGGCATCCGCATGGACCTCGCCCTGCGCAGCCCGGAGTTCATCGCCCAAATCGCCCGGCATCATACCGGTGGAATGCTGAAGGTCGCCCCCGAACATGCCGACCCCGAGGTTCTGCACTTGATGCGCAAACCGCCGATCGAATGCTACGAGGAGTTCGAGCGGTCGTTTCGCCGGCACTCGGCCGACGCGGGCAAGCGGCAGTTTCTTTCGCATTATTTCATCGCCGGGCACCCCGGCTGCGACCTGACCGCGATGATCGCGCTGGCCCTGTACATCAAGCGGCACAATCTGAAACCGGAAAAGGTCCAGGACTTCATTCCTCTGCCGATGGACCTGGCCACCTGCATGTATTACACGGGCGTCGATCCGCTAAGCGGCGAGGAGGTTTTCGTGCCGCGCGGCGACCGGGCGCGCCGCCTGCAACGGGCGCTGCTGCAATTCTTCCTGCCGGAGAACTACGTCGATGTCCGCGCCGCGCTGGAAGAGGCCGACCGCGCGGACTTGATCGGCGATGGGGCGGATTGCTTGATCCCATCGCGGCCGCCGAGGGTGGCCGACGCACGAAAACCGGCATCGCGACAAAGACAAAACCGGGACAAGCGGCCCGCCGGGTATCGTCCGTATCGAAAATCAGCACAGCGAAAGAAGCGTCAATAGATTGCCATGTCTCGTTGCGACGACTATCAACTACTCGATTTCGGCGACGGTCGCCGGCTGGAGCGATTCGCCCGATTCGTTCTCGATCGGCCGTGTCCGGCGGCCGAAAGAGTCAAGCGAGCCGATCCGGTCGCGTGGCGGTCGGCCGACGCTCGCTTCAACGGACGAGATGCGGAAAAGGGAGATTGGACCGATTGCCGTGAACTGCCCGAGCGGTGGACCGTCGCGTTCGACCGGCTGCGATTCGAGTTGAAGCGAACCGATTTCGGTCACTTGGGGATTTTTCCCGAACAGGCGGAAAACTGGCGATGGATCAGTAGTTTAGCAGCCGCCGGCACGGCGGCTTGTGGCGTCGTGAAGGGCGACGTACCGTCGGCCGCTAAACGGGTGCTGAAAGTCCTCAACCTCTTCGCCTACACCGGCGGCAGCACGCTGGCCGCGGCCGCCGCCGGAATGGAAGTGGTGCATCTCGACGCGGCGAAAAACGTCGTCGCCTGGGCGCGTCGAAACGCCGAACTCTCCGGCTTGGCCGACGCCTCGATTCGCTGGATCGCCGACGACGCCGTGAAGTTTGTCAAACGCGAAATCAAGCGGGGGTGCAGTTACGACGCGGTGATTCTCGATCCGCCCAGCTACGGCCACGGCTCGCGGGGCGAGGTCTGGCGGCTGGCAAAAGATTTACCCCCGCTGTTCGATCTGTGCGGCGAGCTGACCGACGGCCGGCCCGCCTTCGTGCTGCTTACCTCCCACACCCCCGGCTACGACGCCGAGACGTTGCGGAGTATGATGGTCGATGTCTTCGGGAACGATGCGCAAATCACCGCCAAACCGCTGGGTATCACCGACGACAACGGACGACGTTTGTCCGCCGGTGTTGTTGTCCGCTGGCAACATAATCAGAGTTGACGACGAAAAGTATGAAAATAGCCGGAGGCTAACAGCCTCCGGAATGTGCGGATATTGCAAAATTTATCCGCCGGAGGGTGATAGCCTCCGGCTATTGCTCACGATGTTATTCACTTGAAACTCAACAATCAACCGCGTACGACCAATGACGCCGATCACCAGTCCGCAAAATTCGCGAGTTAAAGACGCCGTCCGGCTACGCGACCGCCGTCACCGCCGCAAACAGGGCCGCATCATCATTGACGGGGCGCGGGAATTGCTCCGCGCGATCGCCTCGGGCGTGGAACCGGTCGAGACGTTCGTTTGCCCAGCGCTCTGTCACAGCGCGGAATCGAAAAACCTTCTGGAAATGTTGCCCCGGCCGGGCGGCGAAGTCTTCGAGGTCGGCGAAGCGGTGTTCGATAAACTCTCATTCGGCGACCGGGCCGAGGGCGTGCTAGCCGTCGCCGCGGCGCCGCAAAAAACGCTCGATTCGCTCATGCCAGCCGAAAACGCCCTGATCGCCGTGCTCGAAGCCGTGGAAAAGCCGGGTAACCTCGGCGCTGTGCTCCGCAGCGCCGACGCCGCCGGACTGTCCGCGCTCATCGCGGCCGATCCGCGAACCGATCTCTACAATCCCAACGCAATCCGCGCTAGTCTGGGCACGATCTTCACCATGCCCGTCCGTGAAGCGACCGGCGGGGAAACGCTTGCTTGGCTCCGCCGGTACGGCTTCCGCATCGTCGCCGCGCGCGTGGACGGATCGGTCCCTTACACCGAGGCGGATTATCGCGGCCGGACGGCCGTCGTTCTCGGCAGCGAGGCCGAAGGGCTTTCGGCCCTCTGGCGCGGCGGCGACATTCGAGCCGTGCGCCTGCCGATGCTCGGCGCGGCCGACAGCCTGAACGTCTCCGCCGCGGCCGCCGTGCTATTCTATGAAGCGTTGCGGCAGCGAAGCGCGTAACCGGTCCGTGCCGCCGGTTAAATCGTTCGCCGCATGTGCCGGGGGCGTTTCCACGAATCGTCAGATATCGTAGTACAAACAGAATTCGTAAGGATGCGGGCGCAACTGCATCGCTTGGACTTCGTGGACCTTTTTGTACCAAATCCAGGTGTCGATCACGTCGGGCGTGAAGACGTCTCCGCGGAGCAGGAATTCGTGATCCGCCCGCAACGCCCGCAACGCCTCGTCCAGCGAACCCGGCGTTTTCGGCACGTCTTTCAACTCCTCCGGCTCGAGGTCGTAGATATCCTTGTCCAAAGGTTCGCCCGGATCGATCTTGTTCTGCACTCCATCGATCGCCGCCATCAGAATCGCGGCGAAGGAGAGATATGGATTGCAGCTCGGATCGGGGCAGCGGAACTCGATCCGCTTGCTCTTCGGGCTTTGGCTATACATGGGAATGCGAATTGCGGCCGATCGGTTCTGTTGCGAATAGGCCAGATTTACCGGCGCCTCGAATCCGGGGACCAGCCGCTTGTAGCTGTTGGTGGTCGGATTGCAGATTCCGCACAGCGCCGGGGCGTGTTTCAGGATGCCGCCGATGGCGTGTATTCCCTGGTCGCTCAGACCCGCGTAGCCTCCGCCGGCGAATACCGGCTCGTTCCCCTTCCAGATCGAGATGTGCGTGTGCATGCCCGACCCGTTGTCGCCGTGCAGCGGCTTGGGCATGAAGGTTACCGTTTTGTTGTGCCGCAGGGCCACGTTCTTGATGATGTACTTGAACATCATCATCTTGTCGGCCATGGCAACCAACTCGTCGTATTTCAGGTCGATTTCCGACTGCCCGGCCGTCGCCACCTCGTGGTGCTGCGCCTCGACGTTCATGCCGCAGTCGATCATCACCTGCATCATCTCGTTGCGGATGTCCATCATTTGATCGGCGGGCGGGACGGGGAAATAGCCCTCCTTGTAGCGGAGCTTGTAGCCCAGGTTCGGCTTTTCGTCGCGGCCGCGATTCCACTCCCCCTCGATGCTGTCGATGTGATAGTATCCGCCGTGAGGCGTCTGGTCGAAACGCACGTCGTCGAAAATGAAAAACTCGGCCTCGGGGCCTATGCAACAGAGATCGCCGATGCCGGTGGTTTTCAGATAATTGACTGCCTTTCGAGCGACGTTGCGCGGGTCGCGCGAGTAGTCTTCCCGCGTGATCGGGTCTTGGATGTTGCAGATCATCGACAGCGTCGGCAGCGCTGCGAACGGGTCCAGCACGGCCGTCTCCGGCTGCGGAACGACGAGCATGTCGCTTTCGTTTATCGCCCGCCAACCGCGGATGCTCGATCCGTCGAACCCCAGGCCGTCCTCAAAGAGGTCTTCGGTCAGTTTATCGACGGGAATGGTGAAGTGCTGCCACAGTCCCGGAAAATCCATAAACCGTAGATCGACTGCCCTGACGTTCTTCTCGCGGCATAGCGCCAACACTTCCTTGGGGGTCATTTGTGCTCCTTTGCTTGTTTTTGGTTGTTGCCGTTGTTGATTGGCGGCGCGGCGTCTCGCGAATCGCACCTTGCGAGATCGGCGGTACTGCGTATTGCGCATCCGGCAAAAAAATACCCTATCGCGCTCTACCTGCAAAATTTACCTTTTTGCCGACCAAAGGCAAAACCTATGCCAATGTCTCGTTAGTATTATAAAGGTAAATCCATAAGTGCATTCACAGAAGCATCTTACAGTTTTGGTCCAGTCCATCCTTTTGCAAGCAATTTGGCAGCGAATGCTTGATAATTAGGCAACGCGACCGCATTTTATGCATTCGATTACTTATTTTATATGGTCGCAATGCCCCCCGGCATCCCTCGTTATTGCACCCAAGTCAAGACCGGTCGAACAAGGCCCGCAAATGCCCAATGTATCGCACCAATCTTTCAACAACGAATCATTTACTGGCGTGTGACGAAGAAGCGGCAACCTCGGGCCGTAAGACCACACAAATCCTTCGGTCTATAGCGAAAATTTATGCACCTCAAGGCAAAATACGCCCAGCCACCAATATCATTTTTGTCGGCCATTGCAGTCTCAACCACTGTATGGCAAAATAGCGGGCTTAGTTGCTCCGAAAAACGGTCAGACTGAACCGCTTTCTGCGGTCCGAGTGTATTTAATCTACCCCTTTGCGATGACATAGTATTCCCCAGGAGTCACCCATGATGCGATTTAGATGTTTTGGAATAGGAGACCGGCTCTCCAGGCCGTGCCTGAAATCATTGCTTCACACCGCTTGCTTGACCGTTACGGTCGGTTTATTTTTGGTCGCCGCCGGTTGGAACAGTCCGGTCGTTGGCCAGGAAGACGGACTTCCGGCCGCCGAAGCGGTCGGATCGGCTTCCCCGGTCGTCGAAAATATCGCCCCTATGACGGGAAACTGGCGATTTATCCTGATTTGGGCAATCGCGTTCATCGGGGCTATTTGCGCGCTGGTCTTCGCCGTCCACTTTTACCGCAAAATGATGGCCGCCGACGAAGGCAACGAGGAAATGAAGGAAATCGCCTCGCACGTTCGCGAGGGGGCGAACGCCTATATCTGGCAACAATACAAAATCGTCACGCTCTTCTTCATTGTCATCGCCGGCCTGCTGGCCTGGATGGCTTTCAGACTGCATGTGCAAAGCCAGTGGGTGCCCTTCGCCTTCCTGACCGGCGGTTTCTTTTCCGGTCTGGCCGGTTGGTTCGGCATGAAGACGGCCACTTGGGCCAGCAGCCGAACCGCCGCCGGCGCCCAAAAATCGCTTAATCAGGGATTGCAAGTCGCCTTCCGCGCCGGCGCCGTCATGGGACTCACCGTGGTCGGTCTTGGCTTGCTTGACATCACACTTTGGTTCGCCGTGCTCTACTGGCTCGTTCCGGCCTTGGGTTACGAGCCGCTGGGGTTGGTTTCGATCACCGTGACCATGCTCTGCTTCGGCATGGGCGCCAGCAGCCAGGCGCTGTTCGCTCGCGTCGGCGGAGGCATCTTTACCAAGGCCGCCGACGTCGGCGCCGACTTGGTCGGAAAGGTCGAGGCCGGCATTCCCGAGGACGACAAACGCAACCCCGCAACCATCGCCGACAACGTGGGCGACAATGTGGGCGACGTGGCCGGCATGGGCGCCGACCTCTACGAGTCCTACTGCGGTTCGATCCTGGCCACCGCCGCCCTGGGCGTGGCCGCTTTCGCCAGCGGAGTGCTGCTGCCCGATTCGGTCAAGGAGAAAATCGCCTCCGGCGCGGTCTCCGAAGCCGCCGCCATTCTCGACTTCCAGCTTCGCGCCTTGTTCCTGCCAATGGCCATGGCCGGCGTGGGAATCGTCCTGTCCATCATCGGCATATTTCTGGTAAAAACCGGCGAACAGGCCGACCAAAAGACGCTGCTGAAGGCCCTGGCCCGCGGCGTGAACGTGTCGAGCTTTTTGATCGTCGTCGCCGCGGTCGGCCTGACCTGGCTGCTGCTGCCGCCAGACTACATTTGGGTGTCGGCTAGCGTGGTCGTCGGATTGCTTGCGGGCTGGATTATCGGCAAATGGACCGAATACTCGACCAGCGACGAATTCGCCCCGACCAAGAATCTGGCCGGCCAGGCATTGACCGGCCCGGCCACGATCATCATCGGCGGCTTGGCCGACGGCATGAAGAGCGTCTGGGTTCCGGTAATCACGGTGGGCGCGGCCACGCTGTTGGCCTTCGGCTTCGCCGCTAAGTGGCAATTCGACGATATCCACCTCTTTGCCATGGGGCTTTACGGCGTGGGCATTGCCGCCGTGGGAATGCTCAGCACGCTGGGCATCACTCTGGCCACCGACGCCTATGGGCCGATCGCCGACAACGCCGGCGGCAACGCCGAAATGGCCGGCCTCGATCCGGAGGTCCGCCGCCGTACCGACGCCCTGGACAGTCTGGGCAACACCACGGCCGCCACCGGCAAGGGCTTCGCAATCGGATCGGCCGCCCTGACCGCCCTGGCCCTCTTGGCCGCTTACGTCGAAGAGGTCCGCATGGGCCACGAACATTGGGCCGCCTCGGCGCTGTCGCAAAAGGAACCCGGCTTGTACAAGCTCAACGCGCAGCATATCGCCAAAATCTCCGAGAATAAGACCATCGTCAGCTACTTGGTCATGCCCGCCCACATCCGACACGAGAGCGTGAAAGAAGCCTGGGAAAACCTGGACACGGCCGCCGGCCCGGTGCTGCTCGACGGGTCGATCGTCGCCGACGGCGGCGGCATTCCCCGCTTCATAGCGTCCGATGAAGAAGTAGTGCCGACCCATTCGGCCAACATGATCGACTGGATGACCTACTACGCCTGCAACTTGATGAATCCCAAGGTTCTGGTCGGCATATTTCTCGGTGCGATGGCTACCTTCGTCTTCTGTGCGATGACGATGAAGGCCGTAGGCCGCGCCGCCTTCGGCATGGTCGAGGAGGTCCGCCGCCAGTTTCGCGAGAACCCGGGCATCATGAACTACACCGCAAAGCCCGACTATGCCTCGCCGGTGGCCATTAGCACAAAGGCCGCCCAGAAAGAGATGATCGTGCCGTCGGTCCTCGGCCTGCTCACTCCGGTCGCCGTCGGCCTGTTGCTGGGCGTCGCCGGCGTGATGGGCCTGCTGGTCGGGGCGCTTACCTGCGGCTTCTGCGTGGCCATTTTCATGGCAAACGCCGGCGGCACCTGGGACAACGCCAAAAAGTACATCGAAGCCGGCGCGCACGGCGGCAAGGGCACCGACGCCCATAAAGCTGCCGTCGTCGGCGACACCGTGGGCGATCCCTTCAAGGACACCAGCGGACCGAGCCTCAACATCCTCATTAAACTTATGAGCATGGTGAGCGTCGTCGTGGCCGGTCTGGTTGTCCGCTACAGCCTTGCCGCGCTTGGTATTTTCTAAGAACGTTTTTTGAAACGCAAAACCGTATTTAGCCCCGGGTGAATACACCCGGGGCAACGGCGGTTATTTTGTGAAACCCGTGCCCGCCGTGTATTCACGGCTGGATACTTCAATAAACGGCGGCGGGGGGGCGGCTGCTATCGCGTCGGCCTTATGTTAGAATGAGTTAATTCGCCCCGCTTCATTTTGACGTTTGTAAAACGACTACGAAAATGCACGATCAGCACGACAATTCATCGATTACGGAGAACGCACGAAACCCGCTTTGGCACGAACTTGCCGAGCGGGTGTTGGAGGGCCATCGTTTGACGCCCGGCGAGGGCTTGGCCGTGCTCCGCTGCGGCGACGAAGAGTTGCTCGACCTGTTGGCGGCCGCCTATCGCGTGCGGCGCCGCTGGTGGGACGACCGCGTTAACCTGAACTTCCTCATCAATGCCAAAAGCGGATTGTGCAGCGAAGACTGCGGCTACTGTTCGCAATCGCGCGTCTCGCAAGCCGAAATTCCCAGATACAATCTAGTCTCGCCAGAGAAGATTCTCGACGGAGCGAGAATGGCCGCCGAGCGAAAGTCGAAAACATACTGTACGGTCATCTCCGGCCGCTCGCCGAGCGATAAGGAGTTGGACATCTTCGCCGCGATCGTGCCGCGAATCAAGGAACAGTATAGTCTGAAGCTATGTCTTTCGGTCGGACTACTGTCGTTCGATCAGGCGCGGCGGCTGAAGGAGGCCGGCGTCGATCGGATCAATCACAACCTGAACACCAGCCGGCGGTTCTATCCGCAAATCTGCACTACGCACACCTTCCAGGAGCGGCTCGACACACTGCGGAACGTGCATCGGGCGGGACTGGAAATCTGTTCGGGCGGGATCGTCGGCATGGGCGAGGACGACGAAGACGTGGTCGATTTGGCACTGACGCTCGGCGAGTTGGCCGTCGAGGCGATGCCGGTGAATTTCCTGCTGCCAATCGCCGGCACGCGACTGGAAGGCCGCTCGCGGTTGAATCCACGCTATTGCCTGAAGGTGTTGGCGTTGTTCCGGTTTGCCAATCCGCCGGGTGAGCTGCGGATTGCCGCCGGCCGCGAGGTCCATCTCGGCCCGTTGCAACCGCTGGGATTGTATCCGGCCAATTCGATGTTTGTCGGAGATTATCTGACCACCACCGGCCAACCGCCCGACGACGATTATCGGATGATCGAGGCCCTGGGTTTCAGCCTGGGGCGTTGACCAGTCGGCCGGTTTCGGTCATAATTGAGCAGAATGGTTATAAGTCTACATCCCGCGAAATAAGGAATTACGTGTGAGCATCGAACGCAATCGAGAACTCCGTCGCCGTCGGCATCGTCGCAAGAAGCTCTCCATACTCTCCCGCAAGCTTGAAAAAGCCACCGTTTCGGAGCGTGCCGCAATCGCCGACAAACTGCGGTCGCTGACGCCCGGCGCCGAGGTAATCATCGACCGCTGGGAACTCGAAAAGCGATAGCGGTCTGTCCGATTCGACTATAGCAGTCGTGCGCCGCAGCAGCCATTCATTTATTTACCGCTATGTGGTTAATGTCGGGAAAACCGCCCGCCGCGGCGACCGGCGGGGTGGGAAACGCCACAATTCCCCCCCCCGAGCGCGGTCGCGGGGGCGTTTTGATTCGCCGACTTTATCAACCTGAAGCTCAATAGCCGCGAATGTCAACCGGCCGACAAGCTCCTTCTCTTGCCGGCTCCCCCTTCTTGCATAATCGGCTTTGCGTGTTGTAAACTGGGCATGTCCATCCGCCGCCATCGAGGAGCAGACCATGAGCAACGCCGACTCGCCGCAACCATCTCCCCCCGACCCAAAGGA
>Ga0123335_1002993_pt1 | contig 24289 bp, 17 predicted proteins | sample BiotimSIPDNA_2_FD_89707 | JGI IMG/M metagenome (GOLD analysis project Ga0123335, IMG submission 89707) | Anaerobic biogas reactor microbial communites from Washington, USA - Biogas_R2 time_0 SIP DNA | ecosystem: Engineered > Bioreactor > Anaerobic > Unclassified | place: Washington, USA...
CTTGTTTACGTTTCAGAAGTGCTTAGACACAATATGTTGGGGCTACCCACGAAAAAGCCGGAAGCGGCATAATTTTGATTCGATATAATTTCTAATATCAACAGTCAGGTCGGTATAAAATTGATCGCCTGTTTTGCCATAATCGCCATATCCATTAGTGGATGATGCTGAAGGTGTTACAATGATCATCGCCTGCATCTTGTCTCTCTGGGGAAACTGAAGTCCATTGAGTGCATCGATCAACTGTCCCTTAATTCTCCAGGCTGTATTATCTTCACCCCCTCCATGTAACAAATACAGTACAGGAAGTTTATACAGTTCATCGTAATCGGAAGGCAGGACCACCTCAATGGTACGGGACTTTACTGTAGTTGTAGTAGCGACACGGTATGTCCGAAATGACAACTGTATCTGCCCGACATCCTTTGCTGCAACTTCAGGCATAGGGATTTTCTTAATCGCATATCCCATCCTCAGGACGACAAGAGTATCGAACTCAGAGGCCGTTTTCCCAGCTGCGACATGCTCTTTTCTGAAAACAGAAGCATTGTTATCAGAAAAACAGATCCTGTCTGTATATATCACTTTACTTTCGAATGACAGATCACGGCTTGCGCATGAAAGTATATAATGGCCCGGAGTCATCGATGCCATGCACTTTTTAACAGGCACCATAGTTTCGCCGGCAGGCAAAATTCCATCTGAAACAACAGCCATCAGTTCGCCTTTAATTGTAAAAAGCCTGATCAGCACCTGCTGAGGGCGTGACAATGAAATGACAGGTTGTCCACCTCTGATTTTGAATGCAGAAGAACCAGTTGCAACATGATGCTGCCTGCTTATCGAAGTCGAAGGGATTGGCAGATTGAACTTTCCATCACTGTCTGAAGAATCAACAACCGAAGGATTACTTTTCAGCCAGATTCTGGCGCTGTCCAGACCATTCGAAGACCCACCGACTACACGACCGGTTATCACCTCGGCCCCATTGACAACAAAGTTGAAAGTCAATACAGCCATAATTAATCTGACTAAGTTCATTGCAAACATTCCCCCTGTTAAAACATGGACGATAGATATTTCAGTCTCCCGAAAGCTGGCTGGTGCAAAAGAAAAACTGTTTTACATCCGTTCAGATTCGGACTTTACATATCTGTCCTGATTTCAAGTTTTACTTGTCTCTACCTGACTAGTGCATCCGGGAAGGGATAAATGCGTTTCGACCTGATCCAGGTGCAAAAGTCAGATTCTATATAAAATAGCTGTTGAAGGTGCCAGCTTCAAGAACAGGGGTACAAAATAACAGAATGCGGGTTCATTGTTAATGTCAAAAGGATCGGAAAATTATTAATGACTAAATAACAGCTCAAAATAAGAGCCATTCTGGAATAAATTCTGGTGCAGCATTGCATTTGTGGATTTATATTGCAGAATTGAGCCCCCATCTCAAATCAGCACAAGGAGAACAAAAATGCCTTCAAGAATCCGACAGTATGCTTTACTGTTATTTGCTTCCATCTTTGTAATAGTTGAACTGAGCAGCGCTGGGCAAAAAGCCGCTGCGGCCGTAAAAGAGGGGGATGATGGCCAGTTCATTACTTGGAGCTTTGAAGGAACTCCAATGGGGTTATATCTGCCTGATCAAACCGCAGGTGAGCCGCTGCCGATAGTCATGTTTCTGCATGGCTGCCACAATGACCCTGTGATCCAGTATCACTGGATAATAACCGCGCTCAATGAAATTGAACCATGCGCGGTCTTTCTTCCTACTGCTCCCGAAACTGAAAATACGCCCTATTCCTGTGCAGACTGGGGCGGCACATATGACAGCCAGCTTCGTCCGCAGATGATAAATGCTCTTGCGGAACTGGATCGTTTAATAGAACTGCATGGCTTCGATACAAAGCGACAATATATTTACGGTGAATCGATGGGGGGAGAGGGCGTATTCCGGTTAATTATGGATTTTCCTGAGCGGTTTGCAGGTGCAGTTTCCGCTGCCGGCTATACACTAGATACCGGCGCGGCCCAAATGACCAAAACGCCGTTATGGATAGCAGTCGGCACAGATGATCTTGATGTTGTGGGAAGCAGCAGAGCAATTTATAACTCAATTGTCAATGCAGGGGGAAGTGCTGTTGAATACACCGAATACCAGGGACTTGGTCATGTGGCTGGTATCGAGCAGGCGCGGGGGGAACCGCAGATACTGCAGTGGCTGCTTTCTCAGAACCGTTCGACTGCGATTATCAAAAAAACAGTTTGCAGGGATAATAGCTTCGGTACTGCGCCAAGATTTTCCTTCATTGACGGGAGCCTCCGGATTTTTTCATCGTTCCCAGCCGGTACCATTATTTCGCTTTTTAATCTCAATGGGCAGTTACTTCTGGAAACCGATAAACAGTGTGGCGCACTCAAGCTGCCTGCCGGTGCATCCGGACGGACAATTGTCTGGAAAGCATCGAATGCCATGCATACTGTAACCGGGAGCACATCACTTCACAATTCGCATTGAGGTGAAACTGAGGCTGTCTCAATGCATGAATTTGATAGATTCTGGACTCGCCTGTTGAAAAACAGACTCAGCTGATATAACATGCTCATCGAGTAAAATAGAAAAGAGGTGTGTTAGAGTGAAACGTAGTATTCTTTGTTTCGTTCTTGTCATCTTAACTGCAGATTCCCAGGACAGCTACGGGTGCTCATCTGTCTGTCTCAATAAAAACGGACAGCTGATTTTAGGTAACAATATGGATTGGGTTCTTGATTATGGCCTTGTAATAATCAACAAGCGCAATGTTGTAAAAAGGGGATTCTGGTATGCAAATGAGCCCGAATGGAAATGGACCTCAAAGTATGGCAGCATCTCCCTTTCAACTGAAGGACGGGAATTCCCGATAAGAGGCATTAATGAAGCCGGGCTGGCTATTGTTGAAATGTCTGTAGCTGAAACTCAGTACCCGCCTACCAATGGACTTCCGGTACTAAGCGGTTCACAGTGGATTCAATATCAATTGGACAACTGCGCAACAGTCCAGGAAGTTATATCCTCTCAATCGGTAGTTCGAATTGAACCTTCAGATTGGCAAGGTATGGCACCTCATTTCCTTCTATGCGATAAAACTGGAGCTGTTGCAGGTATCGAATGGATGGGCGGGGAGTTGATTGTTTATTCAGACAGCACACTGTCGATACCTGTGATGGTCAATAGCCCTTATGCGTCATGTATAACTACAGGAGATGATCCTTCAGGACGTTTCAAACCCATGGCTGACTTATACAATGCATATGATTCCACTGTTGCATCTGATGCGATCAGTTATCTGTTTTCAATTCTCGATGCAGGGTTTCAGAACAGTTCATTTACGCCTACGAAATGGCAAATTGCATTTGATGTGCATGCGATGAGGTTTTACTGGAAAACAGCACTCAACGGCCAGCTTAGATATTGTGACCTGGAGGAGTTCGACTTTTCGTGTCAGACTTCTGTTGAGGTACTGGATATCAATGGTGACGGCGCAGGTAATATGAGAAATGCTTTTGTTCCGTACACTGTCGATCTTAACAGTGCACTGGTTGCAAGCACATATTCTGTTTACAATGGATACAGTTCCTATCTTGGCAAAACTTATTCACAAGATACCATCAATGGTATCATTGCATTCCCAGAAAGTACCTTTTGTGATGTAGAGAGCATATCGAAAGTGCAGAACTCTTCCGGCAACAGAAGGCTTCGCTTAATCAATATACCTGAAACAGATTTAGTGCACATATTTTTACCGGAAATTTCTTCGAATCCTGTAACAGTATCTTTCTTCGATACCCGTGGAAGAACTATTGTCTCAGAGATGGTAAGTAATACTATACAATCAGGACAAAACCGCATTATCTGCAAACTTCCTTCAATCAGCCGAGGCTTATACTGCTGTAAAATAAACAGTGCAAAAATTTCGTATGTTCAACCTTTTTTGCTTAAAAAATAAAAGAAGAAGAACATAGAGAGATGCTGGAGTGGTGCAGTGCACACTCAGCTTCAATCTGCCTGCAATTCACTAATGCTGCAGTAAAGATCATTCACCACTGATATCGCGGTAACCTTTTAGAAGAACTGATAGCTGGAAATCGTCAGGTAAAAAACTTGATGGTTTGCAAAATGTCATATGCTTGATGTTATGCTCTGGAACTCTCACTTTCTTTACAAGACTTTTACCATCAAGATCACTTGTGAAGATGGTGAGTTTCGAAGGAAACCAAAAATTCATCAGGGCCAAAGCAGGGTTGAAAATGGCATATTGCTGAAATTGTGCCTTCCCCATAGCTGTTGAACACAAGATACATGTACTGCTCTGCCAGACTGCAGTTTTGGTATAAAAAAAGTACTAAATAACTATCTTTCGCCTGAAACTCTCTGAGTTATTTCGTCCCCTGCACTCTTTTTATACAGAAACCAGGAATATGCGATTATATACGGGATCCCTGCCAATCCAGAAAGACTGACCAGAACACTGGTTAACTGGTGTGGAATACAGACACCGGCAATCATTAAAAGCCCCATTATAACAAAAACTATAGCACCATGGCGGTGGGTTTTCCGCCAGACTGATTCATTCGCGAGTGTCCAGGGAGTGCGGATACCGCAAAAGTAGTTATGACGGATCTTTCCCATGTAATTGCCGGAAACCAGGAAAATCGCACCCACAAATATGCGGACAACTATATCCATACGGATAGAAAAACCCAGACTGATCGATGCAATCAGCCACTGAAGGGGGATGAACATGCAGGATACTGCCACGATAACGATGGAATATGCGCGTGAGTGAATCTTCCAGGACTCTTTTTTCGGGTCAATCCTGGGAACAACAAACCAAAGAAAGGCATAGAGGATGACAGGTATCAGACTCATCCATGCAAGATATACCCTTGGGACCCACTGGTCGATCTCTCCTTTCCAGTTCCAGTGAAACGGAACCTTGTCAGGAAGAAATGGAAGAATGACAAAAGACATCCCGATATGAATGAAAAACACTGCATACAAAACCGCTCTTTTTTTCATTATCAGTCCTTTTTCTGCAGGGTATATACCCAGGATACCAACTCCTGGAATACTGAAGTGTTTAATGAATAGATAATATTCTGTCCGTTTCTTACAGATGCCACCAGATCGGCCTGTTTCAATATGTTCAGATGATGACTGATAGAAGCGGCGCTTATGGGAAATGCCGATGCAATCTCGCCAGCGCTCATATCATGTTTTTTGAGAAGATCTAAAATATCCCGTCGGGTTTTATCGGATAATGCCTTGAAAAGATTGTTCATCTCACCTCCGTTAGACATTTAGAAAATAATCTAAATATCTAAATAAGTCAACCCTGTAATCAATATTAGCTCTGTTGAAAATCCTGAAAAAGTGATTTTGTAAATGGAATACGATTAAAAATGTGCTGTCCGGGGAACAAATACTTCAGGACGGGAAATTCAGTTTACTGTAGCTATCAGCCATTATCTTCCTGCTGATATAGGGTGGTGACCTCTGGAACATCAGCTCGCCATATTCAAGTGATAGAAGCATCACAATTACACCGTGACTTGTTCACAACTGTGAACAGATTGTTTGCCCTAACCATCTGTTTTTTTTGCGAACTTCATCAAAAACAGCTACTTTATCATCAAGGCAGTTAAAAATGTCAATATCATAAAGAGAACAGTTTGTGAATGGATCTTTCCTGTGATATGGGGATAAAAAAGCCTTTAAAGTTAAAAAGTATGTTGTTCGCAGGATCGTTTTTTCAATAAAGGGGATAGATTCGCATGAATCGATTTAAAATGGTTGTTTCGGTGATGCTCTGTGGTTATCTCTGGGCTAATGCACAGGAAATCTCTTTGTCCGGCCGAATTGTCGAATTCGGGACATCAAATGGTCTTGCGGGTGTTGCGGTTACGCTAAGTAATAAAAGTGAAGCCTTTGCCATATCCGGAGAAGACGGCTCGTTTAACATCGGTGGAGTAAGTGCAATAAGTTTAAAAAAAGCGTCAACTGCAAAGCCGTTCGCTCTTAGAAATAATATGCTTGTCTTTTCTGCTACACCATCAGCTGCAGTAGCTAAAGTAGATCTTTTTACTGTTAATGGAAAAGTATTACACTCCGTTAAAGTAAATCTCTTTAAGGGTGAACAAAGCGTTATACTTCCCGAACTCAGCTCCGGAATCAATTTCTTGCGGGTTACAATCGGTGATAGATCTTACTGCGGTACTTTGTATTCTTTCGGCAACAGGCTTACTCTTTCGGGAGAGTATAAAGTTGCTTCAGCAATAGATCGTAAAATTACCAGACAGGCGATTGATGGCTCTGTCAATGATACAATCATAGTATCAAAAAGCGGGTATGTGACCAGGAAAAATCCGATAGACAGCTATTCTCAGAATAATATCACCATCGAAATGACAGTTGATCAAAACATACAAAACTATACAGATATCGCTTTACTCACTACCAGTATTACTGTTACGGGCAGTGGAGCAACTGCTGATGGAACCGAGGTCGTTATAACTTCCGGAGGTACCTATAAAATTCATGGAAAACTTACAGATGGCCGAATAATAGTGCGTTCTGAAGATGAAAATGATGTGATTCTTATTCTTGATAATGTGGATGTTGCCAACTCAAAGACATCACCGCTTTTTATAGAAAATGCAAAAAATACCTTTATCGAATTGGCAGAAGGTTCAGAAAACGTCTTTTCCGACCCGGCTGCTTACACAACATTCTTCGAAGAAGATGAGCCCAATGCTACTATTTTCAGTAAGGATGATCTGGAGTTTAACGGCAGCGGTAAATTAACAGTAAAGAGTAATTACAAAGATGCAATCGCCTGTAAAGATGAGCTTGTCATAAATGGAGGAAATTTTACAATCAATTGCCCCGATGATGCCATAAGGGGTAAAGATAACCTGGTGATAAAGGGTGGTACTTTTAACCTTACCGCTGGCGGCGACGGGCTCACATCAACTGACAGCGGAGATGTGACTACCGGATTTGTATCTGTTGAAGGCGGCGAGATTAAAATTACTTCAGCTAACGATGGCGTTCAGGCAAAAAATTACATATCGATCAGTGGTGGAACTTTAGATATAACAACAGGCGGTGGAAGTAATTCACAAGCAACCGAATCTGCCAAAGCAATTAAAGCTGCAAACAATTTAAATATTTCCGGTGGTACTATTACTTTAAATTCGGCTGATGATTGCCTGCATTCTAATGGTTTTATTACGATCAGTAATGGTACTTTCACAATTTCTGCAGGTGATGATGCAGTGCATGCTGAATCAACATTTACAATGAGTGGCGGGGAAGTCAATGTTACAAAGTCCTATGAAGGTTTTGAAGCTTCAAAGATCACCCTGGATGGTGGTAAGGCTACAGTGGTTTCCCGTGATGATGGTGTGAATGTAGCCGGCGGTAGTGATGGCTCCGGAATGGGAGGTGGAGATTTTGGCGGTGGATTCGGAGCCAATTCTGCAAGTCATCTGTTGCAGATTAACGGCGGATACTGGGCCGTGTATGCCGGGGGAGATGGATTGGATGCTAATGGAAATATTGAAATAAACGGTGGAACCACTCTTGTACACGGGCCCCAAAGCGGTGGAAACGGCATTATCGATATAGGTGATGGAGGCAGCTATTATTTCGTGGTTAATGGCGGTTTTCTGCTTTGTGCAGGAACTTCTTCAATGGTTGTTTCGCCTTCTGCTGATTCGAAGCAAAACTGTATCACTGCATATCTTTCACAGAGTGCAGGGACCCTGGTAAATCTCCAGAATGCAAGTGGTGAAAATCTGTTTACATTCTCTCCGGCGGTACAATACGGACTGGTGATTTTCTCATCTCCTGAACTGGTCAATGGTACCTATAATTTTTATTACGCTGGTAATGTGTCCGGGGGAACTAAAGAAGATGGATTTTATAGTGGTGAAACATATACCCCCGGAACAGCATTGTCTCAAAACCTGTCCGTTTCATCAAGAGTAACAAAAATTGGATCCGGCAGCAGCTGGCCGAGGTAATTTTTTGTCAGGAAGAGCGTAGCTTTAATAATTTTTGGTACTGAAATAAACCCCAGGGGGGATTCCCCAGGGGTTTTAATATTTTGCTCCTGGGTGGTTGCACGCTTAACTCGCACTGCGCCTCCATGGAAGGGGTGAACCACACAAGTACCTGATGGTGTAAAAAAAGCTGACACTATTATGCATATTTTTACACATTCCTTTCATTGTGCTGCAAAATTCTCATGTTTCAGGGCTGTATGGGGCACCAGTATGGTTGGCACACTTCTTGCTTTTTTTAGATGCAAATAATAAATCGTTCACTATTTGTTGTATATGGAGGCATAATGTTTAAAGCAAAAAAAGTTCTGATGTCAGTGGCGGGGTTATTCGCTTTCGCTGGAATCGCTCAGGCTGACCTGGTTGATGTTGAGCTCACAAATTTGTGGAGTCATTCTCTGAATAATAACTACTGGCAGGAAATCGTGTCCATGGACGCTTCATTTGCTGATGATGGAGATGGTATACTTGAGATCGGTGAAAAAGTAACCTTCAGTGTAACCATGGATAAAGATTATTGGGGCGGGCATAACTTCGATGTATGCAAAATCTGGGTTGATAAACTCCCGGGTATCGAAAAGTACTATTATTTCGAAGAAGAATTTGAGTGGGATTTTAATGGATCAGAGGTCTATCATAATGTGGACGCTGATTACAAATGGAAAGAATGGACAGATGGTTCCAAAACTTTCACTTATACAAAAGCTTTAGATCAGGTTGGAGAGTGGGGCTTTGCAGCATCTGTTATGTGCAGCAGTGATCTTTCAACGCTCACTAGTGATGGCGCCTGGGATTCCCCGACAACCAGTGACTGGAATGCATGGACACCTGAGATTCATAGTTGTCAATTTAATGGCCGCGATATTCAGGGTGAAGATAAAGCCCTTAAATTTACAGTTAGTGCTAATGTCCCAGAACCTGCATCACTCTCTCTTCTTGGATTAGGGCTTTTGAGCCTGGCATTTTTCCGCAGAAAAAGAACAAAGTGATTTTTTTCTTAATAGATTTATGAAAAGGGACCATTTTAATGGTCCCTTTTTTTATACGCACTCGCATAGCTATCTTACGATTTAATAACCTTTCTATTTTCACTGAAAACAGAGCCCCTATATATTAAGGGTACCTCTAAAAAATCATTTTTCCGCTGACAGCCGGCTGCGAATTCTACTGTGCTGTTGTTGCACTCAGTCGACGAATCATAGCGGATTCGCCTCTTTTGTGCGTCTGGCCCAGCGAATTTTCGCTTGATCTCGCTTGAAAGCTGAATATTTAGAGGTACCCTTAAGTCCTCTTTTCTGTTTCTATCTGCAGGTGTGAAGTTTGCACGGGTAATTAAAATCTCCGTTAAATATCTCTTACTAAAAATTTAATCCCCAGCAGACCTTGTTGTATCATTTCCTTGTCGTATATTTTAAACTTACCCGAGCAGGTTTTTTTCTGCACTTGAACTGTCATATCCGGTAATAAGGAATAACCACATCTATGGCGTTACCGTTTACAGACCCCGTACTGATCTTTGCTTCTGTGATGGTGCTGATTCTTCTGGCGCCACTTTTAGCCGGCAGAGTTCGTTTGCCGGGTATTGTCGGCCTTATTGCCGCGGGGATCATTGTCGGGCCACATGGAGCGGGGCTGCTCGAACGCGACCAGACCATTCAACTGCTGGGGAAAGTGGGGTTGTTGTATATCATGTTCCTGGCAGGACTCGAAATCGACCTCAATCAGGTCCGCCAAAATAAAGGTCATGCCCTGCTGTTTGGACTTCTGACGTTTTTTATTCCTTTCTTTTCGGGAATTATTCTGGGTATGACCGCTTTCGCTATGAGTCTACCGGTTGCAATTCTGCTTGCCAGTATGATTTCATCGCATACACTGCTTACGTTTCCTATCGTTGCGAAACTTGGTATTACCAGGTCTGCTACAGTAACGACGACTATCGGCGGAACTATTATTACCGACATCCTTGCACTCCTGGTTCTGGCGGTTATTGCCGGTACTACCCATGGTACTCCCGATACTGTCTTCTGGATTCGGCTTGTCGTGCTGATGGTGCTCTACACAGCTGGCACTCTTTTTCTGATACCAAAAATCAGCAGGTGGTTTCTGAACACTGTAGACTCCGATGAAAATTCTGAATTCGTGTTTGTTCTATCTGTCACCTTTATAAGTGCTTATCTTGCGCATTTGGCGGGTCTTGAACCTATTATCGGAGCTTTTTTTGCCGGACTTGCTCTCAATTCGCTGATTCCCGAACGCAGTCTGCTGATGACACGAATTCACTTTACCGGAGATGCTATCTTCATTCCGTTTTTTCTGATAAGTATCGGAATGCTGGTCGATCCGTCACTGCTATTTACTGGTACCAGAGCATGGGTTATTTCACTGGGGATGATCGGGGTCGCCCTCGGTTCCAAATTCGTTGCAGCTTTACTCACAGGAAATATATTTGGTTACTTAAAAGATGACGGGATGTTGATGTTCGGGTTGAGTGTCAATCAGGCCGCCGCGACTCTTGCCTCGGTTCTTGTGGGGTACAATCTTGGGCTTTTCGATGAGACGGTGATTACAGGCACCATCATGATGATCGCGGTAACCTGTTTTGTCGGATCGGTGGTAACTCAGCGTGCAGGGCGAAAGGTTGCGTTGCGTGAAGAACGGGCTGTATTAGCTCCTCAGATCGGGTCTCACCGGATCATGGTTCCGATCAAGAGCAGGGAACAGGCACGTATTCTTCTTGATATTGCGTTTCTTTTACATGAGAGAGGGTCTAATGAGCCGCTGTTCCCGCTGCAGGTGGTTGAGGATTCCGGGGATACCCATAAGCAGGTTGCTGCTGCAGAGAAGGTTCTTGATCAAAGTATCGTCAGAATACTCTCAGCCAATATTCCGGTCATGCCTCTTACCAAGGTCGACCTGACCATCGCTTCGGGGATTCTTCATGCGATCAGTGATTATCGTATATCAATGCTGCTGCTTAACTGGAACGGACGTTCCCGGTACACTACAAGGGCCTTTGGACGCACAATCGATACAATAATCGAGCGTAGCACTCCTATGGTCATGCTTAACAGAGTTGTAGCACCCGTAAATACTTGCTCGCGTATTGTCCTGCTGCTGCCTCCGTTTGGCCATCTTCAGGCCGGGTTTAACGAACTTGCCGTTACTGTTAAAACCCTTGCCAGTCAGGCGGGTACATCGCTTCTGGTTCTCTGTTGTGAAGAGACAAGGAAGGAAGTGAAATCCTTTTTTGAATCAGCGCGACCGATCGTTTCCGTTACCTTTACATGTTATGTCGATTTAAAGCAGATTCTGGGTACATTGCAAACGACACTGCAGCAAAGCGACTGGTTGCTTTTTATGGGTGCTCGTAAAGGTGAAATAGCCTGGCAGCCGACACTCGACCGCTTGCCGGGCTCTATTTCACGTGAATTTCCCGCTCTTCCATTTTCTGTCTTGATCGGCTCTACTCTAAGACGAAGCGCTCCACAAGGTGTCTCGCACCTATCATTGACGACCTCGATATTCAAACCGCAGCATGTTCGCCTTGGCCTGGAAAGTGACACCGCAGCGGAAGTTATTGGAGAATTGCTGACGACTTGTTTTGAGAGAGGGTTGTCTCGCCATGCCTACATTGCTGAACAGTTAGGTGCGATAGGAAAGAGAGAACCGGTTGAGCTTGTTAATGGTGTGGTTTTGCTGCACACCTATATTTCAGATGTCAATGATACAATGGTGCTGTTGGGGGTATCTACTATGCCGTTGCGAGATATCCCGCTCTCGTCGGGAGCTCCGTATGTAATTATCATATTACTAGATCCGATTGGGCAAGACCCTGAACGTCATCTGCAGGCTCTGGCAGATATCGCCAACCTTCTCAAGATCAAGGGTGTCGTCGGAACGCTTAAAAAGGTACGCACCTATGAAGAGCTGGTTCTTATGGTCGGGAATGCGGCTCAAAAAAGCGAGAATCATCGTAACGGCAAATGAGCTTGTATGCGGTACTTTAGGATGTGGTAGACTTGTACTATTCCCTAACGGGTGACTTGTTCTGAGGTGCTTTTCGAGCGGTTTGCCTTCAAAGCTGTATTTGCCGGGATATGGTCTTGAAAAGTGCAGTCACGGGGAAAAACTTTTCGAAAATTCAGAGTGGATTCCATTGCCCGGCTCAATACCGGAGTGTTACCGTAAAGAAGGTTTTGAGCTTATTTCATTACCCGTTGCCGTCATGGATTTTAAAGCTTCGGGTGTTTAAATGTTGAACTTATTACTTTATTTAACAATCGCTTATAGCATCTTGCACCTGTATTGGCGCCTTTATATATTAATTAATCTTGCCTTTTTCAGAGCCCCCTCTGCAAATATGGCTGAATCAGATTCACTTCTGGTTTTCTAAATCTAAATAGTTGAAACTTTCTATGGAGGATACATGAAAAAATACCAGGCCGGATCGATCAGGAATGTCTGTTTACTCTCTCATGGCAGTGTCGGAAAGACGACTCTTTTAGAGGCCGCTTGTTTTACCGCTAAAGCAACCTCCAAATCAGGGAAAGTTGACAATGGCAGCAGCATATTTGACAGCCGCAGTGATGAAAAAGAACGCAAGATGACCATTTCGATGCATGCCGGTTTCTGTGAATGGAATGACACAAAAATCAACTTCCTTGATACCCCGGGATTCCTTGACTTCCTCAGTGATGCAAGAGCCGCGCTTAGAGTAGTGGAAACAGCCGTAATTCTGATTGACGCTGTAGATGGAATACAGGTAGGGACCGAGCTTGTATCCTCCTATGTTGATGAGGCCGGAATACCAAGGATGTTTTTTGTAAATGGAATGGACGAGGAAAACGCGGATTTTCAGAAAACTCTCGATGCTGTAAAGAATGCTTATGGAACTGGTGTGGCACCGGTTGTAATCCCCATTGGAAAGGGACCATCATTCAAAGGAATAATCGATCTTGTCACAAAAGACGCATATGAATACCAGAGAGAAGGCAACGGTCTGGGGAAAAAAATTGAAATCCCGGCAGATATGAAGGACTCTGTCGATTCACTTCGACAGTCATTGATGGAATCTATCGCTGAAACTGATGAAGACCTGATGAATAAATACTTTGAATCAGGAGAGCTCTCAGATGATGACTTGAGAAGTGGACTTGCAAAGGGTGTTGCTTCAGGAAGTGTCTATCCGTTGATCGCAGGAAGCGGACTTCTTAATATCGGCGTTGATCAGCTTCTTACAAAAATAGTCAATCTGTGTCCTGCAGCAGACAGCCGCAAAGAAGTTGAGGTCCTTGAGAACGGTTCTGCTAAAATGATACCCTGCTCTGAGAGTGGTCCTGCAGCGGCTTTTGTCTTCAAGACAATTTCAGAGGAACATCTTGGTGAAATAAACATTGTCCGTGTCTTTTCAGGAAAACTTGTCACAGGTACAGATGAATTGAATCCCACAAAGGGACTCGCAGAAAGAATCGGCAACATGTATTTCCTGAGAGGTAAAGAACGCTGCGATACAACAGAGATTTCCGCAGGTGATATCGGTGGACTTCTAAAGCTCAAAGACACTCATACCAACGATTCTCTTGTTGACAAGAACGCCAAGTTCAGATTCCCGCCGATTCAGCTTCCGGAACCGCTTGTCAGTGTGGCAATAACAGCGAAACAGAAGGGCGATGAGGACAAAATAGCGGTTGGGTTGAACAAACTCCACGAAGAAGATATCAGTTTTACCTACAAGTTTCATCCTGACATCCACCAGTCCATACTCTCTGCCATGGGTGATATTCAGCTTGATGTGCTCCTTGATGGACTTAAACATCGCTTCAAGGTGGAAGTTGAAAAGAAGCAGCCAAAAATATCCTACAGAGAAACTATCACAAAGCCTGTAAAGTATGTCGAGTACACGCATAAAAAACAATCCGGCGGAGCAGGACAATATGCCCGTGTGTTTATCGATCTTGAACCGCTCCAGCGCGGAGGAGGTTATGAATTTGTCGATAAAATCGTGGGTGGTGTCATTGATCAATCGTTAAGGCCAAGTGTCGATAAAGGGGTACATTCCAAGCTTGAAGAGGGAATTATAGCGGGCTACCCGATTGTCGATATAAGGGTTTCCCTCGTTGACGGCAAAACTCATCCGGTAGACTCTAAAGATATCGCTTTTCAGATCGCAGGGCGTGAGGTGTTTAAGAAGGCTTTTGAAATGGCCTCTCCGATACTCCTTGAGCCGGTTGTTGATCTAAAAGTATCGGTGCCCGAAGAATACACCGGTGATATCATGGGAGATCTTTCTTCACGCAGAGGAAAAATCGGTGGTATGAACCCGATTGGAAAATATCAGACTATAAGTGCCAAAGTTCCAGAAGCTGAAGTGCAGAATTATTCAACGACTCTCCGATCATTAACACAAGGCAGAGGGTTTTATACAAAAGCATTTTCGCATTATGAACCGGTGCCGGGTGAATTGGCGAAGAAAATCATAGAAACTCACAAGAAGGAAGAGGAAGTCACAGCCTGATTGTGTTAAATTCGCAAACTGCTCACTCTGGAACCTCCGATTATTAAAAGGCATCCGGGTGAGCTTTTTTTTTGACAAATCTGTCTGGAAGGAACATCAAAGGGATGTCTCGCATCAAAACAATTGAATGGAAAGAGAACGCTGCTGTCATAGTTGACCAGACACTTCTGCCACTTGAATTGCATTATGAACGGATCGAAAATGTAGAGAGCATGTATGATGCTATCAAGATCCTGAAAGTGAGGGGCGCGCCGGCAATCGGTATCGCTGCCGCTTACGGCTTATATCTTGCAATCCGTAATTTTCCTGATGATCGTTCAGTAGATCGATTCTTAGAATTCCTGAATGAAAAAGCAGCTTATCTGGCAAGTTCCAGACCTACGGCAGTAAATCTTTTCTGGGCACTGGAGAGGATGAAAAGACGGGCGAATCAGATAATCGCAAATGGAATATCTGTACGAGAAGCCAAGGCATTGCTCTTAGATGAAGCCAATGAAATTCTCGAGGAAGACAGGAGAACCGGTAAAGCAATAGGGGAGGCTGGACTGAAGCTTCTGAAAGGTAAGAAGACTATCCTTACGCACTGTAATGCCGGAGGACTTGCAACTGCAGAGTACGGGACAGCACTTGCGCCTGTTTATGTTGCTGCTGAGCAGGGGACATTGTTCCATGTTTACGCCGATGAGACCCGTCCTCTTTTACAGGGAGCAAGAATCACTGCATTTGAACTCTCGAAAGCCGGCATTCCAGTTACTTTGATTTGTGATAATATGTCCGCTGCGGTAATGGCCAGTGGTAAAATTGATGCTGTAATAGTGGGCGCCGACAGGATCACACGTAATGGTGACACTGCCAATAAGATCGGCACCTACGGACTGTCACTGATTGCAAAAGCGCATGGAGTGCCTTTTTTTGTTGCAGCCCCATTCTCAACCTTTGATCTATCTCTCAGTTCCGGAAAAGAGATTCCTATTGAGGAGCGTGATCCCTCTGAGATCACCTGTGGATTCGGAAAACAAACCGCTCCTTCGGGTATAGATGTTTTCAATCCGGCATTCGATGTCACACCGTCTCATCTGATAAGTGCCTTTATTACCGATAAAGGTGTTATACTCCCGCCATATGAGAAAAATCTTTCTGACGTGCTGAGAAAACAGGAATAAACTGCGATGCCTTCGGGAAGGGTCCGATTTTTCAATGATATTATCGGCTCCGGTTTCATAGAGTCAGAATGTGAACCCGGAGTCATACGATTTTCTTATCGCGATATCAGCAAAACTGGTTACAGAATTGTCAATGAGGGGCAGCGCGTTGCTTTCAAGCTTCTCAGAACTGAAAGGGGACCTGTTGCTGTGGAGATAATTCCTGAGGCTGATCAGCAGTAAATTCCGGGTTTTTCCCCTGTGCCCAGAATGTTTCCGGCCAGTGAGAGTATTTCATCTTTTGATCCGCTGTACCCAAGTAGCTCATGGGTAGCACGGCACTCTGTTTTTCCACCGACGGTCTGGCCTTTTTTGAGCTGCAGTTCAATCTCACCATATAGCATCTTGTCGTGTCCCTCGGAAAAATTGTTGTAGGCCTGAATAGCTCCTTTGAGCCCGGTTGGATCACTTGAAGATACATCGACACAATTTTCCTGATTTCTGGGCAGGTCACTGCTTCTCTTTACAGTACAGAACCATCTTGATGAATCAGGAAAGGGGGAGACATAAAGAATCTTTGCAGGGTTTTCCCAGACAATATTTTCGGGGCTTAATGCCAGTTTCAGCGCCATCTTTGAATCCATCAAAAAACGTGCATACCCGTTCTCAACAGATGCCCGGTCAGGAGGAACCGGATCAAAATAACTAAGGAGAGAAGAGTTCTTCTTAATAGGGAACAGGGCAGTTCCTGGATTCTGGGGGCCGCACGAATTTACCATTGTGATGGTCCATGGGCAGATATCAAGTTGCGGAGTTGATATCGAGAGGTACTCTGTGATTCTTACTCCGGCGAAGGGCAGCCCGTATGGATATGGGTCCTCTACAGGCTGAAAACTTCTTGTTACTTTACTTTCAGAATACACCCTGTTTCTCATGCAATCAAGAAGAGAAAAGATGCTCTCATAGTAAAGACCCCCTTTGTGATTGTAAACTCCAGGGTCGATTTCGGGTGAAACCCGGAATCCCTCAAAATCACGTGGGTTTTCAAAAAAGAAATCCCGCTGGGGAGCAAGCCATAATCTCTCGCCACCAGTGAGCCAACTGTTGCAATCAATTTTTGATTTGAGATCGTGCGCTGTCCAAAGCAGATTATAATCGGAAACTGAAGGGAAAAGGCCTATAAGACGCGCTCCGAACTCGGAAAAAAGAAGCGTGCCGGTCCCGGTCTGTCTGACCGTGATTGAAGTGAGTTCCCCAACCTCTTCGAGAATTTCATTCCGGGTAAAAAATCTGTTTCCCATAATTAAGTCAATATAAATTATTGAACACAACAACAACGAGGAAAATGGTTTACATTATGGCAATATGTACTCTTTGCGAAATTTCCAGACAGAGGTTCCCTTTGAAAAGTGCGACATCATCCGTGCCAAGGCAACTGAAATGCTGAATCCTCTGTCGTTGATGCGTCTCATGATATCAGAAACTCCATCAAATCTGTATACTCCGTAAACCGGGAAAAGACCCGGCAGAGTTCCGGAATTACCTCTATAAAGAGACGCGGAAGTGTATCCGGCTTCTAATGCTTTTTCCCAGACACGGCGGTTAAAGCTGCCAAAGGGAAATGAAAGGCTCCGGACCGGTTTTCCTGTAATGTCCTCAAGAATCTGTTTTGACTCTTTAAGTTCTTTTTCCAGGTCTTTGACGCTTAGAAAGGGAAGATTGGCATGTGTCAAAGTATGACTTCCTATTTCATACCCCAGATTTGAGACTTCAATGATCTGCTCTTTTGACATGTGTCTACTGCTCTCGTATACATCCCAGTCAGACTCTTTGCCTGCAAAACCAGCAACACAGAATATGCTTCCCTTGAAACCCGCGTTTTCAAGAACCGGGACCGCATTCTTATAAATGCATTCAAATCCGTCATCGAATGTAAGAAGAATCTCATCTTCCGCAGTTGAGTGGCCGTAGCGATTCAGGGAAACTGTCTTCAGAGAATAATTCTTAAGCTTATCCACCAGGTTTTTAAAATTTGCTGTTGAATACTGAGACATGTTTTTTCCCGGATTATCGCTGACAGAATGGAAAAGAAGTCCGGGTTTTTTGCCAGAGTGCTTCTGGTATCCAAATAATAGTGTCGCTGCACCACCAAGAATGGCCGGCCCAAGCAAAATGTTTATAAAAGAGGTAAATATCATAGTACTGCCTTCGAATTAAAAATAATACCGAGAATTGATAAGTTATCTATTATTTTAAAACAGAAAACTATGAACCAGACTGTTAATTGCCTATACTGCGGCGGTGAAATACCGGTCAAATCTAAAGCGTGTCCTCATTGCGGATCAGATGAAAATACTGGATGGTCTGAAAACAGATATCTGGATGGAATCGATTTACCTGAAGAGGATGACTCTTATCAGCAAATGCGTGAAAGGGAATTCGGAGGAAAAAAGGTTTCTCTTTCCTGGCAGGCTGTTGTTGGTGGGTTGCTGCTTTTGACTGCTTTGATTTTTGTACTGCAACAGGTCTTAAACTGGTGAATCACTTATCTTTATTAAGTTTTGATTCCATGATTTTGTTCTTCAGGTACAGACGATTTGTATCGTTAGTTTCTGCTGGCTTCCGGCTCTTGCTCGATTCCAGGTAAAAAACCTCTTCATCAGTCTGCCCCTTATATTCCGCCTGAGGTGGAGTATTGATATCGGAAGCAGATTCCGTATGGCTTTTCAGTTGATCTGGCTGCTGGGCCTGATCAAAGATCGTCTGGTTACTTACAAAACCACCATCCTGAATCGGGGGCTGATTCTGCCCGTTCAAAAAAGTATCGTAACCCATTCCAAGATCAAGATCAACCTGGTCCTCTGATTTATTATAGACCTGCTCCAGAGCTCCCTTAAGCTGCCTGTCAAACTGTCGGGCGAATACCTTTACCCGGTCAATATTGGTTCTATCGTCAAATACAAGTGCTAAAAATGTATTCTCATCAACAACTGCTATATAGATGTGTTTGTCTTTTCCTTGATGATACATTGTGGAGAATTCAGACTCACCCATTATATTGGCAATTGCCAGTGTAGAAGCAGAATTTCCGGCAATCAGAGCAGCCAGCGAAACAGTATCTACAATTTCAAGACTACCCTGATTTGTAAGCAACCGTCCGTCTTTGTTAATCAGAACGGCTAACAGGAGATTCGCTTTAGTGACCAAATGAGCGAGAACTGCATTTAATTGGTCAATATCCTCCGGAAAGAGAATCATATCCTTCATCAGAGAGTGTCCTTATTATTATTATTGAAAAACTTTGAAAGGAAACCCTTCTGCTGTTTTGTTCTGGGATTTACAGGCTTTCTTCCAGGCTTTTTCTGACGATCAGTGTCAATTGATGTGAAAAACATGTCTTCTTCATTGTCTTCAGAAGGCATTGCAGGTTGTTTAGCAGATGGTTGATTTTGCGCCGGAGATGAAGAAAGTTCAAAATTGTAAACATCATATTCATTTTCTTCAGTACTCTGAGCGGCCGGTGGCTGCGCCTGAGAAATGTTTGTTCTGTGGGCTGCCGTCTGGTACGACCCTGTTGGCGGCTGTTGGTACTGGGGAGCAGCAGATTGCTGAAAAGAATTCTGCGGAGCAGAAGGCTGCTGATACTGCTGTCTGGGCTGTTGGTACTGAGGTGTAGAAGGCTGCTGAAACTGTTGATACTGAGCCGGATGCTGATATTGCTGAGAAGAAGGCGCCTGATACTGCTGCCCCTCTATCTGACCGGCCTGTGATTGACGAATGCGGCGTTGTTTCTCTTCTATTTCACGCTGATATTTTTCAATTTCAAGATCCAGATCGGTTTTATCACTGATTTCAAACTGTCCCTGTGGTGCTCCATCGGAAACAAATCCGCCTTGCTGACTCTGGGGGAACGCTATCTGGTCCTGATTTGGATTTTGAAATGCCGGTTTCTCAATCACCTGTTCATTCATGCTCTGCAGGGGAATGTTACCATAATCGAAATACCCTGAATCGGATGAATCAGCAGGGGGGGGCGGCTGGACCGCAGCACTTTTCTGTGGTGCAGGCTCAAAGGTACTTTCAGTAAAGGGATCCACGTTTGAGAAACTCTGCGCAGGTGCCTTTTGAACCTGAGGAGTAAATGGCCGGTTAATAGGCTGCTGCCTTTGAGCAGGATTCTGCTGTGGCATTTGTGGGAATTGAGGAACCTGTTTGGGCATGACTGGGGGAATATTTTGCGAGTACTGTTTTGATGCCGCCTGAGGGGGCATTGGTGCCCTGCTCTGAGAGCTTGCTGGCTGCTGTATACTCGGCTGAGCGAACGTATTCTGAGAATTAAACTGCATCTGTTGCGGTTGAGCAAACTGCCTTTGAGCAGGAGCTTGAGGCTGCTGCTGTGGAGCCGAGGCCTGAGGTGCTGCCGGACGGCCTTGCCGTGAATATTTTTTGTTAAGATAATCTATAACGATTTTACCAATCATTTTGAGAGAATCAAAAACTCCGACACCCTTATATGCAACGGCTTCATTCCATGGAAGATTGTATTTGTTGACAAGTTTCTGTAACTCTTCAATGGAGAGGGCGTTGGGGAGGTCTCGTTTATTGTACTGAATAAGGATTGGAATGTTTTCACGTTTGTAACCGTATTCCGCCAGGTTTTCTTCCAGGTTCTGGAAACTCTCAAGGTTTTCCTGAACTTTATCAGGAGAGGAATCTGCAACAAAGACTACACCATCCACGCCTCTGAGCACCAGCTTTCGGGTGGCATTGTAATATACCTGTCCTGGGACAGTATAGAGCTGAAACTTTGTTGCAAAGCCTTTGATCTTCCCCAGATCCAATGGGAGGAAGTCAAAGAAGAGTGTACGGTCAGTTTCAGTTGCCAAGGAGACCATGTCACTTTTGAATTCTGGTGGAACTTTTTTGTGAATGACTTGTAGATTAGTTGTTTTACCGCTCAAACCAGGGCCGTAATAAACGACTTTTACACTAATTTCCCTAGCCGCATAATTAATTGATGCCATGAATTGTCCTTCTGTTTAAATCAATGGCCGAATTGTTCCGGTAGGAAATACCGCTTTACCAGATTAATATAGTTCTGATACTGAGATTTTGCAAGGAGGAGTATTCCCTGCAATACATCATAAGTATAACTTTTTTCCGTTTAAAGATTCACTTTTTCTGTTTGTCTTTAATACTTATTTTGTGAAAATTGAGATCTTGATCTGTTACAAGTCTGAATTCTTTCAAACTGCTCAAATCTTCTGGTTCAGATCCGTTAAGGGCTCTGTAATAAATTTTTGCTATCGATAATTTCTCAGCAGCCAGAGATGATGGCAAAGCGATTTCACTTTGATAAGCATTGCTTGATGCGTCGGATACAAGTACCTTTTTAAAAACTATTAAGGCCATAAACATGATAATCAGAATGATTCCAATGGCTGCGAGAATTGAATAGATTACAGAAAAGCTTGATGAGGTCCGCTCACGTTCTTTTTTATGCAAAGCAGCCTGTACAGATTGTGAGATCCGGTCGGATAATGTTGTAATACTCTTGGCTTCTAAAAGGTTATAAATAGACTCATAGATTTTGTATTCGCTTAAGCAGAGGCCGCTAACAAAATCTTTTACCGGTGAGGTCCCATCGATCCGTGTCAGTATGTAGCCATCGGGATCTGTAATCGGGTCTATTTCCCGTGAAGAGTCACCCGCATCCTTTTGGCTGCGCACAAATATTGACTGCTCAGAGATAGACTGAAGCATACGCTTCCACTCATCAGACCGCCGCATGGCTTCCATCACAATGTTCTCAACGGGGACAGAAATTCCAGCAGGAATGAACGCATCGACAGCAGGCATTGAATTGAACCTGTAGGTGCCACTGCTCCATAGAAAGAGACTGCAGGCAATGTCAATGGTTAATGATTCGGAAAATATGTTCAGATCCTGTTTGGAAATGTAGTTGCGGTTGATAATTTCAGTTGTCAGGCCGCACATGTTTCCTTCAAAGGAAGTGAATAGTTCACGCATTCTGGATGGTTTTTGTTTTTTAATCGTTACGAGATAATTGAAAAGCTTGGAAATTAACTTTTCATCATCCTTCTGTGCAGCCACAACAAGGCCATTCTGAAAAATTACAAAGCCTTCACTTCGGCCGTTGGCCAGAAGCAGTTTTCCGGTGATCTTCTGCTGTGTAAGCAGTTGAAACACATCGGCAAGAATAAATTCCCGCAGTGTACCGCTTAGAACCAACAACTCCTCCTTCTATTATGAGTTTTGCTTTCTGATAAAATCACGAGAATACATCAATATCTTTGCACCACGTTTCCAGGCAAAGAAAATATTGTATGCAAAAAGAATGACCAGAATGAAATAAAGCATCCTGTTTGATGTAAAATGGCCGCTGAACAGCAAGGACGCATAGGATGCATAAACAAGACTGGTCAAGAGAAGAAAGAGAACTGAAATGGAATAGGCCTTTTGACCTTCAAGAATCATACCTGAACCAGGGAACAATATATCCATTAGTTCGATTTTTAACATAGCCACAAAATGAAACCTGTTGTATATCGTCTGCTTTTTTCCCTCTAAAACATTCTCATTTCTGATAAACCTTGTTTGCTCAAAACAGGAATTGCATAGAAGGCCTGATTTGCATTTTCTGCAAATGACCCTTCCACAGTATTTACATTCAAAAAATCTTTTAACCCTGCTGTGGTGCGTTTCTCTGCTATGGATTACAAAAAGAATTATAAAAAGCAATAAAGAAACAGCGATCGAAATCAATGGCGGTATTCCAAGAAAACGGGTTCCCCACAGGGTCGCGGTTTTTTTCCAGCTGCCTGAATGTGATGGGAAAATCTCTGTCCAGAAATAGAATGGTGAATAATCTGAGAATATTACCTGTCTTAGCACGGGCCAGTTTTTCGAGAAATGCTTATCATTTTTATGAATGAATGAGTTTATCTTCTCAGGTTGTATCTCTGCAGCTTCATTCAGCATTTCTGTACCGGTTATGGCTTCCATCTTTCTTAAGTAACACTGTGCGAGATTGAATTTTGCGTCACCGTTTTCGCCGTTCTCAATGGCTTCCCTGTAATATTTTTTTGCATCTTCAATGTCACCATTAAGAAAAGAATGGTTTCCCGCAGAGACAAGGACAACAGGATCATTCTTCTTCAGGGTTGTGCTTTTTTGTATGCTCAGAGAGGCAGATGTGTAATCGTAGTTTTTCAGTTCATAAACTGCGGCGCTCAGAACCGGCATATAATCATTAGGACTGTTATTGATTCTTCTGAGAGCTTCTTTATAAAGCGGCTCAGAATAACCTTCATTCACAGCTCTGGAAAGCAGCTGGATATCGCTCTGGGGATTGAGCGTTTCGTTAAACATGCATCTGATGTATGTGTCAATAGGTGCAAGCACAAGAAATAAGATTGCTATTGAGAGTATCAGCCGCTCTTTCGTTTTCAGAAAGTACCATATCAGAAAAGCTGAAACCCATAAGAATGGGATTAAGCCAAAAGATGCAAGTGAACAAACACAGGCAATTGAAAGTGCCGTTCTGAGGGTAAGAGATACATCGGCCGGGAAAAGATCAGCTGTGGAATGCAGGGCAATGGGGAAATACTTGACAATGAGAATTAAAAATACTGCCAGTACAAAAAAGAGGATGACCAGTCTGGCCCATGTATAAATGACATGGAAAATTTCAGCCTGTTCTGTCCAGGATGTAGCAACTGTGTTAAAAAAAACCCCGAGTTCCTCCCTTAATCCATTAATGGAAAAGGGGAAATGCAGTATGGCACTGCGTAAATACGGCGTACCGTCAAGAGGATCGAAGAGCTTCGCCCAGGAGTAGTATTTCATTGCCTTTATGGAATTTCTCTTAGCCTCTTCCTCCATGGCATAACTGATCAGGGACTTGGAAATTATGCTGCTTGAACGGGCACCTGATTCAAAAAGTAGCTTTTCAAGTTGAATGATGCTCTTTTCAGCCCACACATCCTGGTTATATCTTGAAAATTCAACGAAAAGAATCCAGGTTGCCCCGGGATCTTTTTGTGCCAGAGATAACGCTTTTTTGAAGGAGTAATCCTTAAGACCAGAAGCAGTATCAGTGGTAGTTAATCCTATAAGGAAATTAAACCACGGGTCATCCAAAGATGGGAAGGACTCAAGAATCGGCAGAATTCTTTGTTTGTTATTATTGTCATTTATATCCAAGCGCTTTCCATCGGCAATAAGCTGCATACTGGAGAAGTAGGAATCTCTCTCATTTATTGCCGAGTTTATTTGATCAGCCCAGAAAAGACCAGGAGCGGAATTAGCGTTTGCAGCTGATATGAGAGTAAAAAAGAGAAGAAAATGTAACACGGTAAAGCGCACAGGAATATCTCTCGGATATTTTAAAAATGAATTGCCGCACCAGGCTGCGTGCTGAAAAATAAAATTTACTATCTGCAGCAATAAACCGAAAGCGAGTGAAGTGGCAGCTGTACCGTTACCTGGTCTGGCGCTGCCGTGCTTC
>Ga0123335_1002995_pt1 | contig 24259 bp, 16 predicted proteins | sample BiotimSIPDNA_2_FD_89707 | JGI IMG/M metagenome (GOLD analysis project Ga0123335, IMG submission 89707) | Anaerobic biogas reactor microbial communites from Washington, USA - Biogas_R2 time_0 SIP DNA | ecosystem: Engineered > Bioreactor > Anaerobic > Unclassified | place: Washington, USA...
AGCGGTATTGCGGTTGCGCCCCCAGGCTTCCTGGTAAGTGGGCAGATCTTGTGAATTCTCCCGGGATTCAGCGAACTGATTTTCAAGATAAGCCCGTCCATCTGGATTAGCGACAATCAGCAGGTGCACCTCGCTGAAATCGAGCGTCATGCGCGTGTTTGCGTTGCTGTCATACCCCGACAGCAGGCGCTCCGCGAAGCGCAGGTTAATCTCCGCCCCCATGATGTCCCTCGCATCTAACCCGCTGACCACGAACAGCTTCGGTTTGTTGCCCATGAGTGACTGGTTGGTCAGCTTTAACACCAAAATATCGCTGCCCGCTCCGCCGCCAACCAAATGATCCTTTTCCCATGAGTTCCCGATGTCAATCTTCTCTGCCAGGCTCGGGTAAAGGTTAACCAATTCGGTCAACCGCGATTCAATCTCGGCCAAATTCCGGTAACAAGCCATGTCATTGCCCGGCAAGCTGTTCACTGCTGCCCACGTCAATGGCGCTTCAGAACCGCAGACCCCAATCAACAAGGCCAGCCCGACCAAAGCCATCAGCCACTTCACCAGGAACTTTGTGCTCATAAATAGTTTGTCTGGGGTGCCTGCTTACAAGGTTGCGCAGACAGAGAATTGTCCGAACAGCCCGGGAGCTGTAATACAGCGAACTTTGACAGCGGGTTGTTTTGCGTCATGCAGCCTCAACTTTCCGAATAGGGCAGAATTGCTGTCCTCTTGGTGTCATCGCCTTTATGTCGGGGGAGAGAAATCTTTGGCTTGGAGAGAATATCACAGGCTATCTTTCCACATATTTAAAGGGATTTTCCACAATTATAGCCCCTTGCTTCAACCTTGCGTCCACAGAATTGTTAAAATTTTCCACAAGTTTTACACAGCTTGATGCGAGAACTGATATTTTGGCTGTAAAGCAGACAAATGTGAAAGCCTGCCTCTGTTGAGATAATAACCATGATTGTATCCTTCGAAGGCGAAGCAACTCCGTGATGATTATTCAACCTCTATAAACGTTATCGTTATGCCAAGCCAAATACTCAGGAGATGGCTGGTCCATCCAACTTTTAGGAGTTTTCAACAGTTGCCCATGAAATTTGTAATACTCCTTGCCGTTTTCAAATTCTTCGCGAATTTTCCTACTCACTTCAACCTTCAAATCGGGTGTAACAGTCAAATACCCTCTATCGAAAAGAGTGTGAATATCCTGTCGGAACAGGATTCCATTATTAACCTTATGCTCTCCAGAGGCACTATATGGTTTTATATGAGCCGCTTCAAGTACTGGCAAAGTGCGTTCACTGGATATGGCACATTTCCTTTCATAGGCATCTGTAACCAGAATCCGGAACGAACCTTGCCCAAGCCGTGGTAAGACAATTGTTGGTTTGCCATATCTAACGGCTGGCTCTTGGATTACATTCTTTTGACTTCGAGCGATCTTAAGTTGATTCCATATAGATAAACCTGGTTCAACGCTCAAATCATACCTTTTGCCAGAAACAATATTCTTTGGCATATCATCAGGTGGAAGAATCCATTTGTTCTCGGGAAGAAAAAATGGTTGTTGAATCAGGATACAGCCTATTTGATAATCTTCATATGGATCTCCTGGAATCTTACGATACTTGTCAATTTTTTCGCGCAGATCAGTTAGACTGGAAGCTCCATTTTTTATTCCAAATGCCTCCCAGGCTAGAGAAATCGGCAAGACAGTAGAGTGGGCAAAAATTCCTCCGCCGACAACAAAGTTTTCAGGATAATGGAGTTTAAAAAGAAAAAGTTCGCCAGGCTTCAACGCCTTAAAGAATTTTCCAGAAGGCGACCAAAAATTTACTTCATCAGTATCGGGTTGAGATTTTAGGAGCGAAAACCATTGATTATCTGTCACGCCGATATAGGCATTTATCATTTCAAACCCCAAGAAAACTGTTAACCTTTATTAATCTTATCAGATAATTCCCCGCCACAGAGTTTTTAATTAGACTTTATTACACATGCGAAGTTGATCTCAGAACAACATAACACTCCGCATCACTTTCTATTTTATATATTTTGGCGACTCATTTACGCTCACTGCGTTAGAATAGACAGGCAAAATCTGCGCGGCGAAAGGTTATCAAAAATGTCAAACGAGCCAGACACACCCCAACTCAGCCAGCTGATCAGCTGGGCAAAAGAAGCCGGGAGAATCCTGCGGGACATGCAGGATGGCGAGCTGAACACGCGGCACAAATCCAAAGCCGACCTGGTGACCGCCGCTGATATGGCCAGCGAGGCTTACCTGCTGGGTGAGATCGGAAAGGCTTTCCCGACCCATACGATCAACGCGGAAGAATCAGGCGAACACCAGGGCGACAGCGATCACCGCTGGTATATTGACCCGCTGGATGGCACGCTCAATTACGCACATGGGCTGAGGATCTATTCGGTCTCAATCGCCTACGCCTTCAAAGGCGAGCTGAAACTGGGCGTAATCTATGACCCGAGCCTGGACGAATGCTTCAGCGCCGAAGCCGGCAAAGGCGCCTGGCTCAATGGCAAACCGATCCGTCCCTCGACAATTGACCAGATGATCGACGCCATGCTAATCACCGGGTTTCGCTTCCAGTTCTTCAACACGCCGCGCTCAAACCTGCCTTATTTCAACCGTGTGATGCTGGAGGCGCAGTGCGTCAGGCGGCTGGGCTCAGCCGCGCTTGATCTCGCCTATGTGGCTAACGGGCGGGTGGAAGGTTTCTGGGAGATCGCGCTGAACCCCTGGGACGTAGCCGCGGGGATTTTGATCTGCCGTGAAGCTGGCGTCAGGGTCGAACCGCTGTGGGGCGAGGGAGACCTGCTCTCGGGCACGCCAGATATCATCGCTGCCAATCAGGCCATCTTCCCACAATTAGACGCGATCCTGCGGGCGGAGCGCTTCGCGCAGGGTTTATAAACAAGCTAAGCGGTGTTTGAGCGCCGCGAAACAATATTGATCGCGGTGATAAAGCCCCCCAAAGCCAGCGTTGCTGACAGAGCGACAAAAACGAAAGCCTGGCGCAGGCCGTATAGATCCCCCAGTTTGCCAACCGCAGGGAAAAGCAAAATCATCAGCAGGCTGAACAGCATGCTCTGCATTGAAATGATCGTGGCGCGCTGTTCACTGGGAATAAGCTGATGGATCGCGTCGCCGATCAATATCCAAATTATGCTGTAAAGAGCCCCAAGCAAGGCGAAAAAGATCGCCCCGCTTCGCCCCGCCAGCACACCCCAGAAGCACACCACCATCGCCAGTGAGAGCGCTGTGATCAGCATGCGCAGCTTGCCAAGACGTTTAACACGGCTGGCCTGGCTCGCCGAAAGCGCCGCCAAAACCCCTCCCACCGCCAGAATCACGCCAATCTGAAACTCATTCAGCCCCTGACTTTTGTAATAATTCTGAATATAGAAAAAAAGCGTGGTGCTGAACACACCGACCAGCTCGGAGAGCACAATCAGCGCCATCACCTTGCGGCTGCCGCGAATGACTGACAGGCTGTCGGTGAACTGCTTCCACATCAGTTTGAAGACGTTGCCGCTGTGTTCTTGCCCGACGATGGTTGGTTCGGTGAAGGTCAGCGCGCTGGCCAACGCCAGAAGGCTGATTACCAGGGAGGCCTGATAGACGCGGTCAAAGTTCAGAGTGGCAATATAGCCGCCAATAAGCAGGCTGATCACGCTGACCCCCTGATAGATCATTTCGGTCCTACCGCGCACGCCAATGAACCGGTCTTCTTCCCCGAGCTGTTTCATCGAGTCAAACACCAAAGCTTCCCCGGCTCCGGACTCAAGATTGTAGCTGAGCGCCGAAAAGATAAAGCCGATGGCGATTCCGGTGAAATTGTGAGAGAGCAGGATTAGCGCGGTGGAAACGACATCCGCCGCCCGACCCAACGCCCGGCTGACCTTGCGGCCGTACAAATCAGCGACAACACCGGTAGGCACTTCCATCAGAAAAGAGGTGACGTGAAAGACAGTTTCCATCAAGCCAATCTGAAACAGACTCAAACCTTTCGCGGCCAGATAGAGCATCCAGATGCCGCGCGCCAGGCCAAATTCCATCAGAAAAGTGAACAGGTAATTGAGCGGAATGTTGCGCCGCAGTTTCTCACGCAGTGACTGCGGCTTTGCGGGTGAAGTGTCTTGAGTCATCGTGGAGAAATTATAGTTGCATCATGAGGGGATAACGACGCAATTGGTTCAAATAGACAGTATTTGTTCGTCCTTTCGGCGGATTTGGGTCAAACCAGCCCCACGCCAGCGCGAAGAGTCGTTTACTTACGGGTCAGATCAGCGATGAAAAGTTCAAAAGCCACATCGCCAGGCATGCCGCCGGTTTTCATGTCTTCGTCGATTTTCAAAAGCCGCTGATAAATCGCCAGCAGCTGAGGCAATTTAAACAATCGGGCTTGTTTTTCAAGCTTCTGGGCGATGAAAGATAAGACCCCGAGTTCTTTTTCGATCTGAGCCGCCCGACCATCCTCATCCATGATTTCACGCGCTTGGATGAGCAGCCTGAATTGACGATGGATCATCGGCGCCAGCTCAACCACATCAGCGCGGTCGGTCAGCCGCTGGAATTGATCCATCGCTTTCGCGCTGTCGCGTTCGCCCAACGCGTCGGTAAAGGCGAAAATATCGCCCTCCTGTTCCTGGGCGGTCAATAAAACGACATCCTCGGGGGTTACCACTCGTGAAGGCCCGACGTAGGTAAGCAGCTTGTCAATCTCCTGTCGGGCGCGCAGGGTGTTGTTGCCCACATAACTGCCCAACAGCCTCGCCGCGTCGGGCTGAAAGCCCCCGCCCTGCTGTTTAGCCTGAGCGATAATCCACTGGCTCATCTCGCCCTCACTTGGTAAGGCGCAATCGATCCACTCAATGTTGTTTGTTTTTTTATTGACCCAATCGGTCAACCAGTTGTAGGCCTTATCATTTTCCCAGCTAATCATTCCCCTCTTGCGTTTAGAGACATCGTCAATCACTAAAACAAGCAAACTCGTATCAGGCAGTTCATTAAACAAGTCAAGGGTACGTTGGCGATCTTCTTTTTTTGTTTTGGAGAGAAAGACCTGGGCGTTATTGACAACCACTAATCGTTTGTCAGCCAAAAAGGGCATGGTGGAGATATCTGCCCGCAAAGATTCAAGGTTAAGGTTTTCTCCCTCAACAACGGTGTAATTAAGATCAGCCGTACCTGGGTCACCAAGGCTTTCGCGGTAGCCAGCGAGCAGCTCTGTGACGCGGGTGGGGTCGTCGCCCCTCAGGATGATCAAGTTAGGCATGATCGAGTTTTACAGACCAATGGTAATGTAGTGAACGAAACCATGCGGGGTTCTGCGACTCTCCACCAGGCGCACCTGGCGATTACCCCGGTCGGGGTCAGTGGTGAGCAGGCGCTGTACGCGAGGCCCGAGAGGCCGACTGGCAATGTAGACCGGGATTGCCGCAGCGGCAGCAAGCAGATAGTTGAACAGGTTGGGTTTGCGCTTTCCGCTCGAAGCCATCAAAGTCATAAAAGCGACCGACCCTGCCAACAGGGATGAAACAACCAGGTTCGTGCCGCAGTTCGTGTGAATGGCAAGCTCAGCTTCGCCGTTAGCCAGCCGTTTTTGAGCTTCGAGCACGCCGTCGGTGATAATCTCGGTAGGCAAGTCCGCATACAAAACAAAGCCAGCAGGTCCGCTCATGCCGGCCATCTTGACACCCGGATACCTCGCCGCCAAAACATGCATGGTGGCGTGTTCGAGGGCGTGGTTGCGCCGGGTGGTATTGATGATCGGAAGGGTGCTGAGCGGGTTAGCCATAGGCGGGTTCCTGTTCTTATTTTAATTTGAGATAAGCGTCGTAAATCTGTTGGGATGGCAGGCGGGTTAGTTCGGCAAGTGACTGCCCAGATTCCACCAACCTGGCGATTACAGACGTGCCATAATAATAACCCGGAACGCAGGACTGGTCATCCCCCGAATTGACGATAAATAAATCGCGGTGCAACGCTTCGGTGGGCGGCAGATCAAGTTTGGTTTCCATTTCAGTAAGTAATGAGTCACCACTCTTGGAAAGATAACGAATTTGTGCCTGGCTCAGACCGTTCTGCAGCGCGAAGCTCTCATCGCTGAAAGGCTGGTGATTGAATGCGAGGCCATCATAATAGACCGCCAGGCCTTCAGCCATAGCACGCCCCAGTACCGTGTTAATCTCGCTCAGATCCGCTCCAACCGCACTGGCACGAACCATGTGATTGAACTCATGCGGCACGATCTGATCAATGAATTCAGCCGAGCGCGTCACCTCGGTGCCGATAAATAGCGCTGGCCTGGCTGGGTCAACGCTAGCCAGGCAGCCTCCGATGTTCCCAAGCTCCATGCCTAAATATATTCTGAAGTCCTTATCGAAGTCTAGATCATCCGCGACAGCGCTGGCTGAGGTGACAATCTGACGGGCCATCCCAATCCGACGGTTTTCAAGACCCTGTTTAAGCAGACACTCAAAATCCGCTTGTTCGATCAATCCCTGCAAGGCCGAAATTGGCTGCATATACAGGTGCTCAAAAATGAACCCGAACAGATCGGGGAACTTTTCAGTATAGGCTTTGTAGGCATTGAACTTGCCGATGGTTTTAGACTCTTCCACCATCCGGGCATAATCATCGATCATCTCAATGATCTGCATCAGCTCCCCCTTTTGCCTCTCTGTCAGCCGGCATGAGCGCCTCGCTTAAGGCGTCGCGCAAAGATCGGGCTTCAATGACTTCGATGCCTTTTGGCCAGGGTTCGCCCTTGCGCACGCGGTGGGGGATGACAGCACGCTTAAAGCCCAACTTCGCAGCCTCGCGCAGGCGATGGCTTATCTGCCCAACCATGCGCAGCTCACCCGAAAGCCCCACCTCGCCAATCAGCACCGTGTCAGCCCTTACCGGCCGATCACGCAGTGAAGAGGCGATGGCGGTGGCAATCGCCAGATCCGCGGCGGGCTCGCTGACACGCAAGCCGCCTACTACATTGCTGAACACATCCTGGTCAGACAGCCGCAGACCCAGCCGGCGGGTGAGCACCGCGGTGATCAGCATCAGGCGGTTGAAATCGACCCCATTGGCAGTGCGGCGCGGGTTGCCGAGGCCAGATTGGGTGGTCAGCCCCTGCACCTCCACAAGCAGCGGGCGTGTCCCTTCCATGGTGACAGCGATCGCAGAGCCAGGCGTATTCACCATCCGTTCAGCCAAAAAAACCTCACTGGGGTTGGTTACTTCGACCATGCCTTTTTCCTGCATCTCGAAAACGCCCACCTCGCTGGTCGTTCCAAAGCGGTTTTTTACCGAACGCAAAAGGCGATAACTCTGAAACTGTTCGCCTTCCAGGTAAAGAACGGTATCGACAATATGTTCGAGCACGCGCGGGCCGGCGATAGTGCCTTCCTTGGTGACATGACCAATCAGAAAGACTGAAATCCCGGTGTTTTTTGCCAGTTCGCGCAGTCTTGCCGCGCATTCACGCACCTGGCTAATCGAGCCCGCGGAGGATTCCATTTCCGGCAGGGTCATCGTCTGGATTGAGTCGATGATGACCAGCTTTGGCTTCAAAGCGCCAATGTGATCGAAAACGGTCGACAGGTTGGTCTCGGTTACCAGGTAAAGCTCTTCTGGCAATCCGAGTTTGCTGTTGGCGCCGTTCAGCGCGAGGCGGTTGGCGCGCATTTTAATCTGATGCTCCGATTCTTCACCTGAGACGTACAAGACGCGGCTGTTTTTTGCCATCTGCATCGACATTTGCAGGGTGAGGGTTGACTTGCCAATACCAGGATCTCCGCCAATTAAGACGATTGAACCAGGCACAATGCCCCCGCCCAATACGCGCGCGAACTCTTCCATATCGAGCCTGATGCGTTCTTCGCGCTCGCTCTCAATCTGATTAATCGGTCTGGGTTTTGAATAAGCGGAGAGTCCCCGAACCGGGTTGGTTTGTTTGGCTGAGTTTGCCTCTGCCTCCACCACCTCTTCGACCATCGAATCCCACGCGCCGCATCCAGGGCAGCGCCCAAAAGCCTGGGATGAGACCTTCCCGCATGACTGACAAACATAGCGCGTGTAGAGTTTCGGCATAGACTTCGCCTCTTAAGCCGGGGTCGGCACCATTTCTTTTTTGCGCAGCTCGAGTCTCTTGACGGGTTCGCCATCTTCATTGACCGATTCGATCAAATCAATGACAACGGTATCGCCAGCTTTGAAGGTTTCCGCCAGAATAGCGTCAGAGAGCTGTTCTTCAACTTCCTGCTGGATAACCCGCCGCACTGGGCGGGCGCCCATTTCGGGGTCAAAGCCAATCTCAGCCAGATGTTCAAGCGCGCTCGCGGCAGGTTCAATTGTCAGCTGATACTCTGACAGGCGTTCCCCAACCTTGGCGATTTCAAGACGCACGATCTCACGAATATCTTCGAGATTGAGCGCTCTGAAGACAATCACCGAATCAAGACGGTTGATAAATTCCGGCCGCAGGGTGCGTTTGAGAGCCTCCATCAGTTTCTTGTGCATCTCATCATAAGCCAGCTGATCAGCCAGGTTCGCGTCGACATCGAGCGTGAACCCCAGCGAGCTCTGTCGTTTGATCAGATCCGCGCCAATATTGGTCGTCATGATCACGATGGCGTTCTTAAAATCAACCTTGTGTCCCTTAGCGTCGCTCAGGTGTCCTTCTTCCATGATTTGAAGCAGGAGGTGCAGGGCTTCGGGGTGAGCTTTTTCGATCTCGTCAAAGACGACAATCGAATAAGGTTTGCGACGGATGGCTTCGGTCAACTGGCCAGCCTCATCAAATCCGACATAACCAGGAGGCGCGCCAACCAGACGGCTGACGGAATGACGTTCCATAAATTCGGACATGTCAATCTGTATCATGGCGTCTTCAGTGCCAAACATGGTTTTCGCGAGAGCCTTAGTGAGCTCAGTCTTGCCAACTCCGGTGGGGCCAAGGAACAGGAATGAGCCGACCGGACGGTGAGGGTCCTTGAGCCCAGCCCGGGCTCGGCGCACCGCCTTCGAGACTGCCTCGATGGCTTCCTTTTGACCAATAATCAACTTGGAAAGTTCTTCTTCCATGTTGAGCAGCTTAGCGGATTCTTCGGTAGCGATCTGCGTCAGCGGAATACCCGTCCACATCGATATCACTTCAGCGATATCCTCTTCGGTGACGCTCGGCGCGCTGGCGCGATCCCAACCGCCCTGCAAGACCTTCAGCTGGTCTTCGAGGGCAGTTCGCTTGTTGATGAGGGTCTGAATTTCGTCATTGTCGTCGATGCTTTGAGCGGCTTTAATTTGCTTGCGCACGTCCTTGAGCTGTTTCATCAGGTCTTTGCTGGTAACCGCCGAGGTACTCTTGTACATGCGCACACGGCTGGAAGCCTCATCCACCAGGTCAATTGCCTTATCGAGCAGAAAACGTTCAGTCACATATCGGTTTGACAGTTTCGCGGCGGCTTCAAGCGCGCTGTCGGTAATGCTCAGGCGATGGTGCTCTTCATAATTCGGCCGCAAGCCCTTTAGAATATCAATGGTTTCATCCACAGTGGGTTGATCAACCACAATCGGCTGAAAGCGGCGTTCGAGCGCAGCGTCGCCCTCAATATGCTTGCGATATTCGTTGAGCGTCGTCGCGCCAATCACCTGCAGCTCACCCCGTGAGAGAGCTGGCTTAAGAATATTAGCCGCGTCAACCTGGCCCCCCGCGCCTCCCGCGCCTACCAGCATGTGCAGTTCGTCAATAAAGACGATCGCGCCGCTGGTTTTCAACTCGTCGATCACGCGTTTGAGACGCTCCTCGAATTGTCCGCGATACATCGTGCCGGCCACCAATGAGCCGACATCAAGCTGCATCACCCGTTTGTTGAGCAGCAGCGCCGGCACGTCACCTTCGACAATCGCCTGCGCCAATCCTTCAACGATGGCTGTCTTGCCTACCCCCGGTTCACCGATCAGGGCGGGGTTATTCTTGCTGCGACGCGCCAAAATCTGGATGACCCGTTCAATTTCCCTGTTGCGTCCGATCACCGGGTCCAGCCGACCTTGTTCAGCCAGATTGGTGAGGTCAGTCGCCAGCTGGTCAACCAAAGGTGTATTGCTCTCATCAGGCTCAGACTTACCGCGAGCCGGCTTGGCGTTTGAAACTTCATGTTTTTCAAGCTGCTGAGCAGCCTCCTGAGCAGACAGTTCCCGCTCACGTCTGAATTTCTGAATGACACGACGAGTCTGACGGCGTACCTGTTCAGGGGTGATGCCTGATTTAAGCAGGGTCTGCATCCCCTGGCTGGCTTCATTCTTCGCCATGCCCAACAGCAAATGTTCAGTGCCAACGCTTGACTGCCCACCCTGGCGTGCTTCTTCAATTGCGTCTTCAATCGCCTGTTTGATTTCCTCGTCCAGGTGTATTTTTTCAGCGGCGACATGCACCCCGGTGGGAACAAGATGCGCTTTAAGCGATTCCATGTCCAACCCAAGGTCCTTCAGGACGCGTTGGGAAATTGAGTCTTCTTCTAATAACAACCCAGCCAAAAGGTGATTTGTGTTAATCGCCTCCACCCCGAGCCGTTCCGCTTCAGCCTGTGTGAAGCTCAGCACGTGTTTGGCTTTTTGTGTAAACTGATCCATGCCAGCCACGGCATACCTCCTAACTAACGGCTTTTCTCAAAGCCACCTGTCTGGTTAATCCCGTTTTTCCAATTTCGACAGGGGAAATCAGGCGGGTCTTTCCTCAATAGCACGAGGAAAAAGACTTTCGACAAGCGTATTCTACCAAATTTGAATACTGAAGAGTCTTTGAGGCTTGCTTTTATGATGAAACGTTAATAGTGGTTGAGATCACCAATCGACCGCATCATTTCTCATCACCTGATCAACTGCGATAAGCGTTTGTGACCCAATATCCACGACGGTTAAACTGACTGGGTCATTCCAGTTCCCAGGCTGTCCTTCAAAAAAAGCAAGGTGCTTGTCATCAGGAGAGAAAGCCCCAAACCTGAACCATTGTGAGTCATGAGATCCAACGGGGGTAAACAAATAAGGCAAATCATCTGAAAAACCCGGGTACAGGTCATCTAAAACATAGAGATAAAGCTGATCGGGACGGGTGACCGCAAGCCTTGTCATCGTATCCAATTGAGTCCATCCGCTTTCCAACGAGACTGCCTCAATGAAAGCAAGATATTTGCCCGTACTGGAAAAATGCGGGTCGATAGCCAATTCCCCCGCAGCGTCACCCATATGCACTACATTGATTTCTTCTCCGTTGCTATCAAAAATATTAATCCAGTAAGTGACCTGTTGAGTGAGCTGTGGCTGGTATTCTGAGACAGCAGTGTATAAGCCATCGACTGAAAAATCCTGCATGATGTCATCGGGTGGCGAATACGATCCTGTTTCACTGTCAAAGATAAAGGTCGACCCAAGACCTACGCTGCAAGCTGCGTTATAGGCCAGCACCTTCCTGCCATTAGGTGAGATGCGAATACCGATACTGTACGCGTGCGCAGCTGGGTTCACTTTCGGCAAGTCAAATTGATACTCAGATTGATCAGTTTCGGGATTATAAAGATAGACCTGTATGGCTTCAGGACCTTTTAACGGATCAAACGAACAACCGCCCACCATCCTCGTGTAATACAACTCATTATTCTCACTCCAACCTAACAGAGTGTCTCCCAAAATATCTGCTGAAGAAGCCATTGGTATGCTTGATTGGGAGTGATTTTCCAGGTTGTATAGAACAAACTCAAACCCACCATGAACAAAAGCAACATATCGGCCATTAGGTGAAACGCGTGGATCCGAGTAGCTTTCTCCAGATGCACCGAAAGGCGCGCCATCTTGGGTAACTTGAATCTTTCGATCTTCATCGAGGTAATATGCCCAGATATTACCATCCTTGGTATAAACAAGAGGTGGGGTGACTGCTGCGGACACGTCGCCGATAACAATATGCGCTGATGGCGAAATTTCGCCAATAAGCATGGCAGGTATCAGCCCGACCAGGAATGGATCTTCCGGTCCAATTGCTCCCGGCTGATCAGTGAAATTCTTGTCCGGATTATAGCGAAGGACCAACCCTGGTTCGACTGGTTCCAACCTCGCCCACTCATTGTCCGTGCCTGGCACCCGAGACCAACTGTAACTGATTATCTTTCCATCGCCACGTTCGAAACGATAGTCCATTATCGGCTCCAGAAGCTCTCCTTGGGCTGAGAATGCGTCAAACCGGCCAACACTTCTGCCTTGACCAATCGCGGATGTCATTGTCTGAAACGTCTCCTTCGCAGAGGCAGAGATAGCGAAGTTCTGGTCGGTTTCGTCATTCAGCCAGCTGTACCAAAATACGCTTTGAACTTCTGGAATTGAAAGCAAGGATACATAAGTTTTCAGCAGCATGACCGCTTGCAATTGACCTAATTCAAGATGGTAGTCTGAGCGAAAATTCTCGAGCCAATCAAGATCATAGCCAGTCTCAGTAATCCATATCGGGAGTCTCTTTCCCAAGTATCGCTCACTCTGTTCAATGAACGTTTTCACATAATCAACCATGTTGGATGCTTGTTCTTCACCAAAAATAATATTGGTCTTTACCTGATCCGGATCCATGTTTGGCCAATATACATGCAAAGCAAGCGCATCACAATAACGTTGTACATTTAAGTCGGCAAGTCGGCGAAGAGTCTCAAAGGGGTCCAAGCCTGCCGCAGCGCTATCAATATTGACGAGGGATGACAAGATTACCGTGTCACTCGGGTCAGCTTTCTTGATGACCTCCCATGCCTCATAAAGCATTTTCATATAAACGCCAGGTTCAAATTCCGTTTTTCCTCTGACTTTATGCCACCAGGTATTAACTTCGTTTCCAACCTCCCAATAATCAATCTGGTCGCCATAACGATCTACGACTGATCGAACATAACCTTTCCAATATTCAATAAATTCTGCCTCTGTGCTGTAAGACAGATGCTCAGGGGGCGAATAAGCTAATAACGCGACGATATTTAATCCATAACGCTCAGCCGACGCAACCGCCTGCTGAAGAATCCCTCCGCGATAATCAAGGTTATAACTGTTAACCCCAGTTTGAACCTCCTGCCAGGGTATATCTTCCCGAACCATCTTAACGCCTAATCGTGCCATTTCTGCGTAGTCACTATCGATTTGATTCGACCTCATGTGGGTATTGGAACCCATCCCAAACCAGGTGGAACCCACTGCCTTATCCTCTGATATAGGCTTAGGTGGGCTATCTACCTTATCGTTTGCGCGTTCATCTGAACCATCTGATTTGTTTAGACCAGCCAGTTCGAGCAAACCATCTATCTGCCGCAAGATCGGAGTACACCCTGTCACAACAATGACGATAATAAGATAAATTGATACCAACCTAATAATTTGAAATTTCATCATATGCCCCTTTCGAAATTCAATTTCTATCCATATATTATAATAATCCGGTGGCGATTATCAAACCCCAAATACGTAAATATTGCGAAATATAAGTTATTTGGTCTTTAAACAGTTAGTAAAAATATAGAAAGGAACCCCGAAATACATCGATTAGCCTATAAGGAAGCTATCTGTGTAATTATCCATATATTCAGATCAAAACAAGCGGTCAGCAGGCTATTCTCCAATTGTCACAAAATGCCACAAGGAATGTTTTCGTTCCAGTTAATAGGTCCATTAGCAGTTTGTAAAGATTAAAAGCGCAGTGATGACCACGCGCTAATTTTTCATATTTTCGGATGCTCGTCCAGGTTTATTTTGTCGACCCTTTCTAAATAATTCGTTTCGATGCAATAATGTAAAGAGTTAATTCTGATGATAGACAAGGGTCAACAGCCTGATGACCTCCACGTCCGTTTCTTCCGGCGTGGTCAACCCCACTTTGTACGTGCACTGCCCGGGCGCGCGCACCTCTATTATGTTGCGCTCCAGAAGGTGTATGTTGGGCTAGGTACGTAGTCGCTCCACCCAACCTGCGTAAAAATGCAGGTCGGGTGAAACCCGACAAAAAAGAAATTGGGTTGATCAGAAGAGACCTGTACGAGGAGGCTGACCCAAAAGCCAAAGTCAGGATTTTGCATCCCCACTTTCAGGTCTTTTTTGCCATTATTTTGGGAATGCACTGCTTTTTATAGGATAAAAAAAACATTGCCCCCACTTTTAGTGAATTTTTTTCTAATTCCAGGCTTTTGGGTCAGCCTCTGGCAAGCGCAGCGAGACTGAAGAGAGTGTTTTTTGTGTTTGCCGAAGTTTGCATCGTCTATCAGTGTGTTCATCCCTTCCAGTTACGCCAACCTTCTACGGGGGAGGTCCAAATGAATTTAACTCGTTTTGACAATCAATTTACGGCAAACATACTTTTTCTCGCTTATCCCATCTTTTTTTACCATTCAAAACCAATGTTTATTTCCAGGCGAAATGGAAACTTAATCTAAAAGAGCCCTCGCTGTACACTTTGATTTGGAGGCTTTACTGAAAAATAAGATACGATATGGGATGTGACCTAAAACTGGTCATAATGCCGCCTTCACGGTATACTTAATTGATAAATTTCGCCTTTTTTTGCGGAGGATTCGATGAAAGTTACTGTTCAGCAACAACAACTTGCCCACGGTGTTGCCGTGGTTGCCCGCGCGGTAACCTCGCGTTCAACCCTGCCAGTGCTCTCGAACATCCTGATTAAAACGGATGAAGGCCGGCTGAGACTTTCCGCTACCAATCTTGAGTTAGGCATCAGCGCGTGGATTGGCGGAAGTGTTACTGAAGAAGGCGCCATTACGGTACCTGCGCGAACTTTCGCCGACCTGGTTAATAACCTGCCCAACGACAGCGTGACCCTGACCGTAGACGGGCACACGCAGACATTGAATGTGAAATGTGGCACCTTGAACACCGATATTAAAGGCATCAGCGCTGAGGAATTCCCGCCCATGCCCGCTCCGGACATGGATACCGCAATCCCTCTGAACGTGGCGAATTTTAAAGAGATGATCCAGCAGGTGGTATTCGCTGCTTCGACTGAAGACACCCGCCCCAACCTGACTGGCGTGCACATGACCTTCGAAGGCGACAACCTGGTGATGGCAGCTACTGATGGCTACCGCATCTCGATCACACAAAACGCGGTTGCCCAAAAACCGACACAGAAACTGGACGCTTTGATCCCGGCGCGGGCGCTTTCGGAACTGGCGAGAGTGGCTGTGAATGGCGATGAGACACTGCTGATGGCCTTTCCGCCCGGCCGTGGACAGGTAATCTTCCATCTGACTGATGTTGAGTTGGTTTCGCAGTTAATCGAGGGCAACTTCCCAAATTACCAGGCGATCGTGCCTCAGTCCTTCAAGACTCGCACAGTACTCTCAACCGCCGGCCTGCTCAAGGCATGCCGCCAGACTGAGATCATTGCCCGCGAAGGCAATTATGTCGCCAAGATTGACATTCAGCCCGAAAACGGCGGCAGTCAGGCATCCCAGATGCAGATTTCGGCTGCTTCGGAACAAACCGGCACCAGCGAAGTGATTGTGGATGCCTCAGTTGATGGCAGTCCGCTCTTGATTTCGTTCAATATCCGTTATTTGCGCGAAGCGCTTGAGGTCATTCGCACGGCCAATGTCCTGATCGAGACGAACGCCGCGAACACACCAGGCATGATCCGCCCGGTGGGAGATGACAGCTTTAAACATATCATCATGCCGATGAATATTTCGAGGTAATCTCTTTCGTTGAGATTGCATAGCGGCGCGTTTGCGCCGCTTTTCTATTAAAGCGTTGATCACGATATGACAAATCAAACTATCTAAACGGGATAGCCGCGGAAAACTTCCTCAATGTTCAGCAATTTCTTAATAATGGCGGATAGAGGGCTGTGTAATGTTTATACACCAGGTCTCAGCAAATATGTCATTGTGCAATAATCAAATCATGCAATATAACCCCGAGACGAGTCATGACCGGCAGTAGTTCAGAACGCATTATCAGTATCTATCTGACATTAGCGCAACATCCATTGTTGTAGCCATGCAGCCTCGAGCTGATGCGCCAGCATCTGCCAAAGCGGGGATCATCACCCTCCCAAAGCTCAAACCACAAAGCCAATCGCGGACCCTCAAAACCCAGGAATTTGAAGGCATCACTGATCTGATCAACTAGGAATCAGCGGAAGCCTGGGAATATCGGTACGGTTTTATCAGCTGACTAATCATTATTCCACCTGTATCTTGCCCTATGAGGAGCTGTTCGAGGTAGTCGGTCAGGTTTTTTCAGAACGTGGTATCAGCGGATGGGATACCCAGATCGATTTCAATCCCGAGACCCCTTTAGAGCTGTTTCTCACTCAGGGAATGCCGCTTGAAAACCTTGAAGAAGACCAGCGGGCGTGATATTTCCAGTTGTGCGAGATTAAAGTAGTTTTGATCCGCAAAATAATCAGCTCGCTATATCGCCAGGATTGGTTTTCAATTTCGGACCTGGTCGACATCAGGCACTATACAAACCGGGACAAGGTCACATTGGCGGTAAGCTGCCGGTATGCTGTTGGTGATGCGCATCCTGAAAGAAAACCAGCGACGAAATCAAAAATATGCTGAGACAGCCGGTTTCCTCTATGTAAGCGCTGCCTGTTGCACACCTTCATGTCGATCAATAACCTGCTGCGCTGGAACGACCGAAAACACAAAACTGATGAGCGGATGCGCGCTGACTATCCGCTGACCGTCAAGGAATACGAAGGAAGCGGCTTTCCGTCGAGAGTCCTGCAATATCTCTTGATGACGAAAAACGGCCGTTGATTGTCATACCGTCGAGTTCGCTGGAGGACAACCTCGGCACATCCTTCACAGGCAAGTACGACAGCATCTTTTTGCGCAATCAGGGCAAGTTATAATACACCTACGCGCATTAAAGTAACGGCACATTTGCGTCTCCCCGCTCAACCCAGCCCCATTCAATACCGCAAGAGCCGCGGATTGTTCGATTACAACGAGCATATGGTCTTGCTGATCCAAGTAGTCGGAGGACAGGCTGACAGCCATTATTATTGCCCGCAGTTAGCTGGGCAGATTTCAGCCACACTATAATACGCACCGTTAATCACCGCAAATCGGAACTTGCGATGGTTTCATAAGAATGGTCTATGGGTCAGGCAGCGGGCAGTGGACAGAATTGGCAACGACTATCCCCGCCTGGCGGCCTTTCCCATCCCACGCGCAAACCATCCAGCGATATACTGCGGATCAAACATTATTCCCAATAATACATTGACCTGATCGACCTGGAAGCAACGAATTTATCATTTTGTCGGTTCACCAAATGATCAGCGGTCAGACTCCTTGCTTGTCAGACTCCTTGCCGGTGTTATCTTGCGCAGTAGCAAGCGAAGGCTGCATCAGCTCCCAGCGCAGCACGCTAGTCGATGGCAGTCCGCGAAATTTGATTCTGAATTTTGATGGACCAATGAATCAGACGAACTTCCCAACAAAGATGAAAGAGTCCTCGCGGACGTTGGAGCGTGAGTATCAATCCCTGTAGACATTGAATTCACCGCTCGGATTGATGATAGCCACCTCCAGCCTTCCATCAAGCGGACGCTGTCCAGTGCCGTCCGCTGGCGATACCCAAAGAAGGCGCCGCCGCATCGATGTCAGGCAGCATTTTTCAGGCAGACAAACTGTTCAGCCCCCAGTCTGGTTTCTGGCAGTCGCCTGGAAAATATTCACTACGTGCTTTACGTGCCCATCGGGGCATATTTTCTCGACCAAACACACCCAGGATCGATTTAAACTCAAAAGGATAACGAAAAACTAAACAGCGCGCTCGAGGAGAAAAACCATAACACCATTGGGTCAGGCCGCTGGAGCTCCAAGCCTGAACTCGGGGTTCACATAGATTAGTTCGATATTTTTAACCGCAAAGCATTAATTGAATATCTCGGCGAAAACGTCATGGACGCTGAACCATCACTGGGAACGCACTTTTCCCAGGACCTGCTTGAGGGACAAATCTACCCTTTGGTCATTTCCACCAGCAAAAACCTGTTCGAAAAAAACTGTTTTGAAGACTCTCCAACCATCTGGGCGAATTTATCCAGGCCAACGAAGGGCTGGAACATCTCTCGCGCCTGATCAGAGTTTCTGGCTATTGTCCCAAATACCACCTTCAACATGGGAATGGACGACACCAGTGCGATGGCCCGGGGGTTTTAAGCAAGACAGCAGCCTCAATAGCGATTAATGTTTCACGTGAAACATAGCCGGAATAACGATCATTCGATTGAACACTTTCAAACTTATCAAAAAAGTTGTCGAAGCGTTCAGGCTGCGATCGCGACTTGTTCTCCAGGTTTAAATGATTTACAGTCCGGACATGTTTCACGTGAAACAATGTCCATCCTGACATCCATGTTTCACTAATATTGCCTAAGAAAAGAGATGGATGCAAATCAAACTGGACATACTATTTATTTCATATTCACTCCGCCGTATTTTTCCTGTTTGGCTACTCCCAATAGAATAGGCGAAACAAATGAAGTAAAAACAGGTTTTCGGTTTATCCAAACAAAACAATCTGCGCACTTGGAGATTAGATAGATTTTGCTTCTGATTCAAAGTAGCCCTTTTCGTTAGCCTTTAATCCGTTTCACAGAGAGGCACACCGAGACGAGGCTGAAGAGGGTGTTTTGACGTACATGCTGAAGCCTGCAATGCACAGGATGTGTTGGGTTGCGCATTGGAAGTTGTAGGCTGGGTGAAGCGTACGGGCGCTCTACCCCACCTGCGTAAGGGAAGTTAAGCGGGTCGGGCGGAACCCGATGAATTAAGTCTGGGGCTGTTTAAAAAGGGCCTAAAGGAAAAAAGCGAGTCCACTGATCCAGTTACGCTGATAAGAATAGGCCATCAGCTTGAAGCGGGAGTTAACATCAAGAGCGGACTGCTGATAGAGGGGCAGATTGTGTGCATAGTGGTGTTGGATTTGTTCCGTCGAAAGCGCCTTTTAGTCAATGATGTATTTGAGGTCAATTTAGACGATCTCGAAAGCTTTGGCCTGATACCAATCGACAAAGGCGCGTTTGGCTTTTTGTGGAGTTTATGAGCTGTTTTGCTGACGAAATGACACCTGAGAATGTTGCGGATGGCATGGTGGGAAAGTCGTATTCCAGCCACTTCCTCCAGTTCTTCCATTAGCCACTGCGATCCATAGCGGGTTTGCTCGCGCAAGGCCAGCACCCGCTCCCCCCAGTCCCTCAGATGCTTTATTCGCTACCGTTTAGGGTTTTGCTCCTATCCTTCAGGGTGGCCTGCGTGACGTTCAGGGTCCGGGCTGTTTGGGAGATGTTCCCGGATCACGTTTTGTGGACTTGCAGTATCGTTCGCCGCACTGCTTCTGGACTACTTTGACTCAATTCTTGGCAGTCCAAGTGGGCGATATCTTTGATCAATGCTACCTCGATGCCTTTATATCTCATTCCCATAGCCCCAGCAGCGATTGCGATATCCAGTCAAGTTCCAGTTCATAAACTGTATACCATGTGCTGGCCTCCTCACAGCGCGCCAAATTTTGCCCTTGACCCTGCGCTGAAAAGGGGATAGAATCCCCAACCTGTATGTCCTCGTAGCTTAATGGATAGAGCACCTGCTTGCGGAGCAGTAGGTTGCGCGTTCGACTCGCGCCGAGGACATTTTTATTTTTCCCAGATTTACCCCATGTTACCCTTCCGTGTCAGCACATAATTAAGTATCTGACGCGTTATTAATGGTCTCTTCCAGTAACTGGCTTTATTTTATCGCTACTTACTCCATCTCCCTATCTATTTCTTTCCTGATTAATTTAGCATTAAAACAATCGCCCAGAGATAGCCGTTCGTCTCAATAAACTGCTGCTTCAACCCGGCATAATTACCGATCTCTGACGCAAGGCATATAAGTTGCACCTTTTTTGAGTACATACAGCAGCTGATTAGCCGCTTTCAGTGCGGTAGACGGCTTGGATTAGACGGTGTCTTATGGTTAAGAATATAAAAATCGCAAAGAAACTCAGAGTGTTGGCGGTGGGAATCTTGCTGTTACTGACAATCTTGAACGCCTGCGACGTGAAAAACCCGCCAAAACAGACAACACCAACTCCGGTTTCAACGCTCAAACCCCTCTTAAACGAGTCTTACACACCCGAACCAACGCCTCTGCCGCCTACCGCAACCCTTACGGCGACCTTTACCGCCACATTGCCGCCCACTCCAACGCCAACGGTAAAAGCGGTAATCGCCGACCTAATCCCGGTATTCAAAGTTCAGCTCGAAGCGCCCCATTTTGCCTGGGGAAGTAATCTTTCACAGAACCGCATCTTCCGTTCAGAGGATAGCGGAACAACCTGGAAAGAAGTCACCCCGCCCGAAGCTGCGGAGGTCAGGCATCATGGCGCGGCCAACGCTTTTCTCGGTTCAAATAACGCCTGGCTGCTGTTAAGCCAGGGTGAACAGTCTTCAACCCTGTTTTATACAACTGACGGCGCTAAAAGTTGGAAAAAGTCAGAATTACCATTCGCGGGCGGGAAAATTCAGTTCGTCCACGCTGATAATACCGGCAAAGCCAGCGGCGTTATCTTTTCGGATCTGGGCGCCGGCGCGGGGTCGCAGTGGATCGCGATCTACGTAAGCGCCGACGGCGGCCAAACCTGGCAACAGACCTTCACGCACACCCCCGGAGAGGGCCAGAGCGCCCTCCCTGCCGGAGGAACCAAGAGCGGTCTCAGCTATAACGGCGATCAGAGGCTGTGGGTCGCGGGGTCAGCGCCGATTGAAAATTTTCTATACCTCTATCACAGCGCTGATCTGGGAAAAAGCTGGTCCGCTCAAACCTGCGATATGCAGCAGGTCGCCGAAACAGTCATGTATGACACCTATCCACCCGAATGGGTCAGCGGCACTGAAGCCTTCCTGCGCATTAAGGTCTTCTACGGAGCAGCGGAGATGAAAACAGTATTTTGTCATACCAGTGACCACGGAGAAACCTGGAACTTCGCTTCGATTCTCGATGAAATCAACCTACAGCAGTTCGTTGATTCTCAGCACGGCTGGGTGGGGGACGAAAACCACTTGATGCGCAGCATAGATGAAGCGCGATCATGGGAAGATTTGTCAACTGGTTTGCCCGCTGGTGAAACTGTGGTGAGCTTCAATTTCAGCACGCCAAGTCTGGGAATATTAATCACGAACCCATCCAATGGGAATAATTTTGATGAGAATAAGCTCTATTTGAGCATCGATGGCGGGATCAGTTGGACCCTCCTGCCAACCAAACTGCTGCCATAGTTTTCAACTTCAAGTCGAATTAGACAAGCCCTTGCTCATGACGTTACGTCATGTATTAGAATCTGATTGGTAAAGTAAAGTATGGAACAAACTGGATTGATGTTGGTTGGCGAATTGGCAAGAAAGATGGGCGTAAGCGTTCGCACGCTGCAATACTACGATCAAATGGGTCTGCTTTCACCCAGTGGCAGTACCGAAGGTGGTCGGAGGCTGTATTCAGACCGGGACCAGGTGAGGCTGCACCAGATTTTAGGGTTGAAACACCTGGGGTTCTCGCTGAGTGCGATAAAAGACAAATTGCTGTCGCTCGAAACCACCGATGACGTCCTGGTGGCGCTTACCAGGCAGAGAGAAGTGCTCAGCCAGCAAATCCGCGAGCTTAGCAGCGTTTTGGAGGATCTCACCAAGCTTGAAGAAGAAGTCAGGCAGATGGGAAAAGTGGATTTTACCCGATATGCCTATATTCTAACCCTGCTTCAAAACCACAATAAGTTGTATTGGGCCGTCAAGATGTTCGACTCTGAACTATGGGAGCATATTCAGCAACGTTTTGAGGAGCAGCCTGAAAAGGCTGTCAGGTTATATGAAAGTTACGAACAGCTCAGCAGGGAAGTACTTGCTCTGAAAGACGCGGGGGTTGAGCCTTCTTCACCCGAAGCAGCCGATATTGCCAGACGCTGGTGGGGTATGGTTGAAGAATTCACCGGTGGCAACTCCGAGATATTGGCCAAGTTGTTGGCAGCCAATGAAAGCAAAAGTGGTTGGAGCGAGGAACTTAAAGCCAGGCAGGCAAGCATTGATGATTACCTGACGGAGGCCATGCGTGGTTATTTCGCACAGCTTGCCAAATTGCCGGAAGGATTGGAGGGATTGAATGAGTAACGCAATCGTTGTAACAGACCTCGTCAAGCGTTATGGCGAAAATCTGGTGCTTAACGGCATTCGATTTGCCGTGCCGATAGGAACCACCTTCGCCCTGTTGGGTGTGAACGGCGCTGGTAAGACCACTACGCTCGAGATCATTGAAGGGCTGCGCCAGCCCACTTCAGGAAAACTGGAAGTAAATGGCAGCCTTGGCGTGCAATGTCAATCAACCACGTTGCCTTCGCAAATTAGAGGCAGGGAAGCAATAAAACTGTTCAGTCTCTACCGCCATACCAACGCTGATCAGGCCTTGATTGAACGCATTGGGGCTGTTGAAACCTTGGAAAAACCTTATTGGTCAATGTCTACAGGTCAGAAACGTCGGTTGCACCTGGTTTTAGCCATGCTGGGAAATCCGGACATCCTAATTTTGGACGAACCGACCGCCGGTCTGGACGTGGAAGGGCGAGCGGCTTTACATGGGGAAATCAAACGCCTGCAACGGCAAGGCAAGACCATCTTGCTTGCCAGTCACGACCTGGCGGAAGTGGAAGATTTGACAGACCACATCGCGATTTTGAAAGACGGCACGATTGCTTTTTCAGGCTCTACCGGCTCGCTCAGAGAAAAGGTGGGTGAAGCCTCAAGCATCGGAGTGAAGATAAAGGGTCGCCTTGAAGAAGTTGAAAAAAATAATCTCGGCGTTTTGGACGAGGAAAAAGGATACTTTTATTTTGAATGCGCGGACCTGGGCAATCACCTGGCACGATTGCTAGAAAAAATTTCGGAGAAGGGGCTGGTCATTGAAGACCTGATAGTGTCAAAACCGAGCCTCGAGAAACGGTTTCTCGAGATCGCGAGCAGGGAGGTCAAATGAAATCTTTTATTTATGGCTTGCTGTTGCATTTCAGGCTGGATCTGCGCAATAAAGACGTCCTGATTACTTATTATCTGGTACCTTTGGCTTTCTTCTTCCTGATGGGAGGTATTTTCAGTTATATCACTCCAGAATCCAAGTCAACCCTGACAGGCAGCATGGTCGTTTTCGCCATAACGATGGGTTCTGCGCTCGGCACGCCTATCCCTCTGATTGAGCACTATGGCGGCGTGGTGCGCAAAGCCTTCCAAGCAGGAGGCATTCCGATATGGGCAGAACTAGTTTGGACGTTTGTCTCGGGATTCTTTCACCTGGGCTTGGTAGCGATATTCATCAGTACCCTCGCGCCACTGGTGTTCAACGCGGATGCACCGGTCAACTTACCCGCTTTTATTGCCGGACTGGTTGTTTTTCTGTCCACCAGCCTCTTGGTTGGCTGTTTGTTTGGCTTGCTGGTGAAAACCACTGCCAAATTGACGCTGCTGTCACAGGCTTTGTTTCTACCATCCGTCCTGCTGGCGGGCATTATGTTCCCAAGCAGCTATCTGCCCGGTTTTTTACAGAAAATGGCATTGGTTCTGCCAGCCACCTGGGGTTTTAAAGCGCTCACTGCGTCCCAGCTCAGTTGGGCAAACCTGTGGCCGCTGCTGCTGATTTCAGCGATGTGCCTGGCAGCTATAGCCTGGCGGCTGAGATCCATCAGCGAAAGCGAGTCTTAGCAGTTTTTATCTACTGATATTGTCGAGGTTTTCAAGGTGCATGCTCCAGCCTGGTTCGAGGTTGGCGCGGGTTTCGCCCAACCGGTCAAGGAATGAACGCGCTTCAGTTTCACGATTGACAGGGCTGGAGAACCCATTGAAACGAGCCAGGGATGACAAGTAGGCCCGATCTAAAGTCAATCTCTGCAAGGCTTCCAATGAAGTTGCCGGCGATCCATGACCCGGGACGACCCAATGCAATTGTTGGATGATGAGTTCAAGTTGATTGAGAGTCTCCAGGTAAATCGCAATCGAAGCACGATCTGGCACGGTCGGCACTTCGGCGTCTGAGAGTGTGTCCGCCACGAAAACCACACTCTGGTCCTTGAACACGAAGCCTGCCTGACCCGGACAATGACCGGGCAACTCCACCACCTCAAAATGAAAGCTCTCCAAATCATAAGTACCGGGGACCAAAACCT
>Ga0123335_1002996_pt1 | contig 24254 bp, 19 predicted proteins | sample BiotimSIPDNA_2_FD_89707 | JGI IMG/M metagenome (GOLD analysis project Ga0123335, IMG submission 89707) | Anaerobic biogas reactor microbial communites from Washington, USA - Biogas_R2 time_0 SIP DNA | ecosystem: Engineered > Bioreactor > Anaerobic > Unclassified | place: Washington, USA...
GATTTTGATTTTACTCACCATTGGCAAGCCGGCGATTCTTTCCGTGAGGAAGCCGTCAAAGGCACCTATGACCTCAAGGATGTCAAGTTGGAGAAGCATATCTGCGGAAGCCTCCCAATCGAGTGGTAGAATTTTCCTCAACTGTTGAAGGGAAGATAGAGAAACTATTCTACCTGTAATTGCTAACTTGATTGCGTTATAAATAAAAATATGTTATAGCGTCAATGCAGTCACATAATCCTATAAGAGAAATTAGTGGTAAGTGGTTGTCTAAGTGATTCTAATGGAGAATATTATTACTTGTCCTATATGTAAGAGAATTGTTGCTAATCCCACTGAGTTAAGAGAACACAAATTTAGAACTCACAAAAGTATATACAGTATAGTTAGGGAATAAGTAAGTAAAATCACTGGCTCAACCTCGTTGACTCGTTTGTTGATTGTTATCTGTTGGTTGGGCATCCAACTACAACATTTTAAATGTAAAAAAAGTTAACATGGTTGCTTGGTGAGGAGTGCCTGTGACAGTGCTGTTCTTTCTCCTTAATTAGGTATTAAGATTCACTAACATTTTATTTGGCAGCACTCGAGTAGGAACAGTCTCACCATTACTTTCCATTAAGAACTTTTTTGGCTCATATTTGATTATTACTTGTTTTCTTTATGTTTAACTGCACTAGTATCAGCCAAATCCTATTCCTAAGAATAGGAAACCAAAGAAGCCTGATTCTACTATCAAATCACTAAAATGAACGTGATTGTAGATATTGTAAGCTGTGAATGCTACTGAATTAAAGATAATGGCTCCAGCTATACTTAGACATAAAGCACCGCCAATCCTACTATTATTGATAGTATTTTCATAATAAACACCGTTAGAAATTACACCTTATGAAGTTATGCACTAAATACTCTAAACTCGGTTACACAACTTGTTCTGAACTGGTTTTGAAGCGGTGTTTTGACTAAAGCTTTTAACTGCAGTCAAGTTTAGTGGAATCTATGGATTACGCTGATGATTTGGAGGCAAGAAACGCCCGAGAACATATTGATAATGTGAAGAAAGCTAAGAAGCTGAAGAAAAAGATGAACAAGCTAACTAAGAGAACACGTTAAAAAATAGATTATCGTTAAGTGTCTCCGCGTAAACAAGTAAATTATATAACCCTGCGACTTCATCGGTTCTATTATGAGCGGAATACGAAAAACCACCGCGTTCTGCACAGTCATTCTTCTTTTGTCTGTATGCCTGTTTATGGTTGAGCCGTCATCCGCCAAAACCAAACCCTCAGTACCGCAATTTACACTATCCACTCAGGACAACGCCGTAGTCTTGACGATTCATAACCAACCATTTGACGCTCAAGGCGGCAACTCCACTTTCTACTATAGCGTTAGAATCATGACTGCGGGCAACTACTGGGCTAGCTTCCACAAAACCACCGAAGAATATCCCCGCCAATCGAACTCTGAAGTCACGGTCTTCACTTACCCAATCGGCAAAAGCAGTCTTTTTCCCCAATTAACGACAGTCGGCGGAATACCGATACTAACATCGGGTGAAGCAATCTTTCAGGTGATGGCGCTGGTAGGCGCACTCCAGAAATCTTACGTAAATCCCGACGGATCATACTCTTTGGGTTTAGTTGGGGAAGTGAGCGGATGGAGCAGCAGCCAAACCATCAAGTTGCCATCTAACCTCTCAACCCCCGTATCTTATGTTAGCCCAACCGGCGGAATGTCCACCCACTATGAGCTCACCCTGTTCAGTCCCGATGAACAATCTATATACGACGGCGTTTTACCCCTGCAGTTCATGATTTCTTGGAACTACGATTTGATGCCCGTATTTGAGCCAAGAACAACCTACGCGTACAGCATAGACGGTGACCCCTTCGTAGTTATCGCCGCTAACAAAACTGTAAACGACCGTCCGGGATGCGGCTATAACTTCACTTACAACCCATCATTCTCATACACTCTGGATGTCTCCAGCCTGAAAGATGGCTCCCATGAGATCAGAATCAGATCAATCTTTGACTTTGGCCACACACTTCTAAACGATACCTCTACTTCTTTTGTTTTCACAGTTAAGAATTCAAATCCACGCATAGCTTCACCAACCCCCGCGCCTACGCCACTAGAGTCACCTATAGGCGCCTCAGCTTCACCCGCTCCAACGCCGACTATCCCAGAGTTCCCATCTGCAGCATTATGTGTTGCAGTTTTTGTGTTCGTGAGTGCAGTGCTTGTGCTGCTAAGGAAGAAGTTTACAATAAGGACTATGGGCTTTGGGAAAACCCTAAGGACTTAACTTTATGATGTTAGATGCTGGGGCCAGCCGGGTAGCGGCCGAGGGCATCCAAAATCTCCTCAGTAGTAGTCTTCTTACCCACGTTGCGTACAAAGTCAGAAGCCACCACTATCCCCACGAGTTTATTCTGCTTAAGCACAGGCAAACGCCTGATCTTGTTGCTTGACATTATCCTCGCGGCTTCTTTAAGCGATGTTTCAGGCTCTACCGTTATGAGAGTTTTAGTCATGACCTCAGTGACTTTAGTGTCAAAAGAAGCACGCTTAGCAACGATGCGCCTAACAATGTCGCGTTCCGTAATTATCCCGACCGGAAACGCTTTCACCATAACAATCACGCAGCCCAACCCCTTCTCAGTCATTATCTGAGCTGCATCAAACGCTGTCTTGTTCGCTTCAATCGTCACTACATCTTTTGTCATGATATCTTTAACTGACGGCATAAGTAACCAAGTGTAAAACTGACTATAACGATAAAAGCGTTATTGTCACTTCACGATTACATAGCGGTGCTCAGACTGTGAGGCCCTTGAAATAGTAAATCCTTATATGCTGAAAGCCTCAGCTATTGAATAGGTTAAGGCGAAAAAAGAAAAGACCGAAACGACTGCAACCATCATCAACTGGGATAGATGCACTCCATTTATCCCTTCACTTTTTGAATAAAACAATCAGCCAACTATATTTCCTGTAACTGCCAAGCAACAACCACATATCAATAAATCAACCAGAAATTGACGTTCTTTCTGCAGGCGGTGAACCCCATGAAAGCACAATTATGTACAAGAATCGACAAAATCGAAAACCACCCACTCAGCTACACCACCATACCAGACCCCACCTCTGAACCTGACCAGGTATTGATTAAAGTCAAAGCCTGCGGCGTATGCTACAGCAACCTACACCTGATCGAGGGTGAACTTCAACAATTCGGTGTTCCAGCTAAGTTGCCTATAATCCCGGGACATGAAGTTACAGGCGAAGTGGCTCAAGTTGGAGCTTTAGCCAAGGGCGTGCAGGTGGGCGATCAGGTGGGCGTTCAGGTACTGTGGAACACGGATGGAACATGCGAGTTCTGCTTAAGCGGCCGAGAAAACCTGTGTCTTAAACGTCAAACAACCGGAGAAGTTGTAGACGGCGGATACGCAGAGTACATGTTGGCGCCCGCTGCTTTTACGCATCATCTGCCTGACAACTTGGGTTTTGAGGAGAGCGCTTCACTGTTCTGCCCCGGCATCACTGCCTATCACGCGATAAAACGCGCTAACATTAAAGTCGGCCAGAAAGTAGCTGTAATCGGCATAGGCGGCGTCGGCCACATGTCACTGCAGTTTGCTAAGCTAGCGGGCGCCGAAACCGTAGCGGTAGATACTTCCGAGGAGAAGCTGAAGCTTGCACTGGACATCGGCGCAGACCACGCAGTTAACGCCTCTGATTTCGATGATTTCACAGCTAAAAGCGGTCGCCCGGATGTGATACTTGTGCATGCTCCATCGTCGAAGGCTGTAGCGCAGGCTTTTAGGCTGGTCAAACGTGGCGGAACAATCCTGATGGGTGTCTGCGGCGATGCACCGATTCTTTTTCCGGAGGAACACACAATCATTGAGAGTGTTATTGGTACACGTCAGGAGATGAATGAGGTCTTGCGGGTGGCGTCGCTGGGTTGGGTGCATGTTGACTGGAAAAGCTACAGTCTAAGCGAGGCGGAGGATGTGCTAATTAAGCTTAAGCAGGGTAAAATTGTTGGCAGGGCAATTCTGGTGCCCTAAAAAGATGCGCCTTCACTGGTGAGGGCTGAGGCTGCCTGCCACTGCAACTTGGTCGGAATAGAATACTGCTGCCTCTGTATGGCTTAAAAAGCTGGGAACTGTTAAAGTGCAACGGTAAAGTTATAAAACCGCGCGCTGTTTCACTGTGATTACCGCAGCCCAGTGGTGTAGTGGTCAAGCATAGAGGCCTCTGGAGCCTTTGACAAGAGTTCGAATCTCTTCTGGGCTACCACAAATCACTTCCGACTACCTACCTTAATGTTTTATTGAAATTGAAGAACGATGGATTTGCTGAATCAACCCTTAAAAACTTTGGTAAATGGTATCGAGTCCTTTCAGGTAACTGTGACTTAAATGACCCTGAATCAGTGAGGGCTTTCATCGCTAATCTTAACAAAAGCCCTGATTACAAAAGAAATTTAATTGCTTGCTATGACCACTTTGCCAAGTTCTATAAAATTGCTTGGGATAGACCAAAGTACATGAAGACTGGCAACCACAAGAAAGCACCATTGGAACAAAATGTAAATTTCATAATAGAGCATTGTCACTCTCTCAAAAGAAAAGTTGCCTTTACCATTATCAGAGAGTATGGCTTACGACCTGTTGAATTATGTAAGCTAATACTTAGAGACATTGACTTAGAGCAGGGATTGATGTATGTAAAGACTGCCAAGTATGGCAACCCACGAAGCTTCAAAATTAAACACGACACATTATCCAAGCTTATTTTAGTCATAGATGCAGATAGAGCAGACTTAGACAAGAAAATTTTTGCATCACAAGATACACTAACCCATCACTGGCATGTAGAGAGAAAGCGAGCCTACATTGCTACTGGTAATCCTGAATTCTTAAAAATAAGACTATACGACCTCTGATTAAGACCCGGCGTCAAAAGCGCTACTAAAGCCGCGCTAAGTGTTTTAAGCGAATCCTCTATGCTGGGCAAATCTTTGGGTAATTCAAGAGAAGAAGAAGAAGAAACAATGGTTCCACCACCAGTTTTTTCTTTCAGTTTAAGATCAAACATCTTCTACTTGATAGAATCAAGAGTCTTGACCATTATTCTGGAAATTTCCTCAACACTCTTACCCTCATCAACTAACACCCACATCCCAGTGAGATAGCTTTCTCACCCTTTTTTAATTTTTAGATGTAGAGCACTTGCAAGACGGTAATCTTGAAAAAGAAGATAACGCCAATACCTCTGAACCAAGAGCAAATCTCTTCTGGGACTACCAACATTTCTCCAGATTAGTTTTCTAATGTTTTATTGAAAATTAAGACCTTGGCTTTTCTGACAGAGTTAACTGCTTGGAGAACGCAAAACCTCATAAGGCTACTATTTCTCTAAAGTGATTGGTGTTTATGAGAAGGGCAATTGTAGTCCTAATCATTCTCCTTATCGTTTTAGGCGGCGTAGCAGCGATTAGCTTTTACCTCGTCAAAGATAATATGATGGTGTCAGGAAGAGCAAGCGTTACTTTTGTACCTATAACAACCATTCAGAAAATAGAATTCGTTGACACCCAGACAAGCGCAACAACCGCTTATCACTTTTCCTTTACTGCACAAAACTTCAGTGGTGCAGGGGACTATTCGGTTACGCTAAAGAATGGACACACCTATAATGTGTACATAAGCTACTACGTTATGGATCCAGAAAGAGCGGAAACACACTTCAGTACAACTTATTATGTAAACGCAACTGCTGGACAGACAGCAATTACCAGAAACTTTTGGTATCCCTACCACCCTTAGGTTTAAATTTGTACTTGCCTGTTTTCTGTTTAGGTGAATAATTTGGCTGACTTGAAAGGCTGCCCCTTTGGGCAAGATATTAAAAACGACTGCAAAACCTGTGACTACGGCGACAAAAACCACTTCGACGCCGCTTCAGGCAAATGCGTTAAACGCTAAACGCCTACTTTTTTAGGCTGCACAGTTTAGCCGCGGCAAACGGAACCAGCATCTCGTCCGGATGTAAGCCGCCGTGTTGACCCAGCAGGTTAATTTTTCTGCCGCTGCGGTGCTCAAACCAAACCGTTTCCTTTCTGTAGGGCATAATTAGTAGGTTTCCTGCTCTTTCAAGGAAGGTTTCGCTTGCTTTTCCTAACCCGAATAAGCCGCATTCAACAGCCTTTTTTGTTTCGATGATTTGGGCTTTGTCTCCGATTTCCTGCTTTAGGGCGTCTTTTGTCTGCTGTAGTTTTTGGTCGTTTATGTGCAGGAACACGTCGCGTGGGCTACCCGTGGGCAAAATCCTCTTGCGACCTATGCCTAATTGTGAGTTTACCCGTGGTTCCGAGTTTAAGCCGAGGTAGATTGATTCTTGAGGATTAACCTCGACTCCGCCGTGATCAGCCGTTAACAGCAGCAACGTCTCGTTTGCTGACTGCGGACTGATTTTCTCTACCAGTTCCTTCTCAAGAAGGTACGTGATCGCCTGCAACTCAGCGTTGTACTCTTCGCTTCCTGGGCCATACTCATGCGAGATTGTATCCAGCGTTTCAAGATGCACAAAGAAGTATGCGGCTCCGCTGGTTTTCTCTATCTGCTTTCGCAGTTTAACGATTGCATCCGCGTTCTTGTATGCTGAAACGATTGTGCTGCCCTCAAACACCAGTTTTGTGCATGCGTTGGCGGCGTTTGATTCGTTCATGTGGGTGAAGGCGCCGATGCCCTGCTTGACTAGTTTCTGCTGGATGTTCTCCCCGCTAAACATCATTTTAGGGTCATAGCCCTGCTCGACAAGTTTGCTACGGGCCTTGCTTCCAATACGCTCGAAACGTAGCGCGTTGACTATGCCGACTTGTTTTAGGTAAATAAAATATTCAAAGAGCCCATGCTCCTGAGGCGTTAACCCAGTGTTTAAGGTTGTTAATGCGTTTGTCGTCTGCGAGGGGTAAACGCTTGTTAGGGGGAAAACTTCGCCTGCTTCGCTGAGGTTTTTGAGGAAGCGGTTTTGTTTTTGGTGGTTTAGGAATTGGTTGAATCCAAAGCCATCAACTACCAACAGTACGACTTTGTTGATGTTTTTCTGGTCGATTTTCAGGCGGTTGGTGAGTGGTCCCTGAGGTTTTTGCGCTTTTAGCAGGTTCAGTATGGTGCTTGGAATGTTGCTTATGCAGTCCGATGAGTATTGCGGGTAAATGAGTCCTGAATTCACCGTTAACGCGTCGATTTTTTCTGTTAGCAACTACTTCGCCTGTTACGCTTGATAGTCCGTTGGCGGTACATGATATAAAGTTTGGTTGCGGAAACCGCCATACCATTAATAAGGTATCTAATTCAATGAAGATTGCAGTTGGTTGCTTTGGTTGACCGCGTAATAGCTTTGCCGGATGGACGCAAACTGGGATACTGCACTGTCGGTGATGGATATCCGGTTATTTATTTCCATGGCACCGCAAGCAGCCGCTTAGAAGTTTTGCTGCTAAAAGATTTCGCCGAGAAATCTGGTCTGCAGATAATCGGTGTGGATCGCCCCGGTTATGGCTCCTCAACATATTACCCAAGAAGAAATCTCCAAGACTTCAATAGCGACGTTAACTGTTTAGTGGACTCTTTGGGTTTTGAAAGTTTCGCTGTTTTAGGCTGGTCGGGCGGAGGCGCATTTGCACTTGCATACTTAGCGCAGTATTCCGAGCGCGTAACTAGGGCGGTGGTTGCTGATGCTCCCTCTTTGCCCTTTGATGTGTCTAATGCGCATGATTTCCCCTTTTCCAAGTATGTGATGAAGCTACGTTTCGTCGGTGTTCTAGCTATGCGGCAGTACCGACGTTCTGTGCTTAAAGCCAACGGTGACGTCTCAGCCTTTTTAAAATCTGGACAGGCAAAACAGATGCTGCGCGGCTACACTAAATCAGACTTAGAGTTCTTTTCTAATCCAGAGTGGGCGAAGCTGATGTATCAGTCGATGGCTGAAGCTTTCCGCCAAGACAGCGGTGTTAAAGCAGCGGTGGATGAGCATATGCTTTTCCAAAAACCATACGGATTTTCCTTAGAAAACATCCCTGAAGGTAAGCTAGTAGTTTGGCATGGCGAAGAGGACAAGACAGTTAACGTCAGCAACGGTTATGCCCTTGCCGGTCAGGTGAAAGGTAGCCGCCTAGAAGTGTTCAAGGGGAAAGGCCACTGCGCCATTTTTGACAACCAAGACAAGTTAACTGAGGTTTTACTCAAGTAGTCTCCATGGGTCTTGTGGGCCAAGCGAATCCTCCTGCTTCTGTGGCGGGTTTTGACTCTTAACTCTCTCAACCGATATCCTGATGAAGCTGTCGGGGTTAGCTGTTCGGCTTCGATGACTTCTCTTGGCAGTGTGATGATGAGGCAATCGCCGGCTTTTTTAGCTTGGACTATGCAGGTGCGCATGGTAGTGATTTGGATTTTTTGGGTAATAAACCCTTTAGCGTAAACGACCTTGTTTGGGTAGTTAGCTAGTTCTGGCGTGTGATTTTTTCTAGACGCCATTATTTAAAGCAGCAACGAGGGGTTCAATCCATGATTGCTTAATGGTGTTGTTTGCCTATCTATCACCTACCTTATTGGTATAAGACAAACAAAACGCAGCCGAATTGGCACCAACTGAAAAACCAGGTGCACAAAACCTTTAGAAACCGCAAGCGCTTTAACCTATACAAACCCAGTTATTGGCTGATAGATTATGCAGAAAGTGTGGGAAGAACTAAAAAGTATCGAAGCCCAAGCTGAGCAAATCCAAACCGACTCCAAAACTAAAGCCAAACAAATCACCACCCAAGCACAGAAAAACGCCGAAACCCTCCTCGAAAACAGCAAAACCTACGCTGCGGAGGAAAGCCAGAAACGCTACCAAGCCGCCATAGACGAAGCAAACAAGACGCGCACCGAACGGCTAACCGAAAACGAGAAAGCCGCTGCCAAACTCAAAACCCAAGCAGAGAAACGCATGGATAGTGCAGTAGCAGCCGTCGTTAAAGCTGTGCTAGAGGAAAACTAGTTTTGACCCAAACAACCAAGTACGCCAGAGTTCTCCCCAGAATGGGTGCGGAACGAGGCAAACTCTTACCTGAAAACAGAATAAAAGCCCTCGCAGAAAGCAAAAGCGCCGCTGACATCACAGGCCAACTGCGCGACAGCACCTATCAGGAGCAAATCGGGCGCCTAGCCACGCCTATTACAGCCCGAAAACTTGAACGGGCCTACTACGAGAACCTAATAGAAACATATCTTAAAATCATAAAGTACGCCCCAGAAACCGCGAACAGGTACCTAAACATTTACCTCGAGCGTCTGGAAGCAGAAAACATCAAAACCCTTGTCCGCACAGCAAGCGCAGGCTTATCCACCGAGCAGCGCCTCGCCAAAGTTTATCTATCCGTCGAAAAGCGCTTTGACCACATCGCATTAATGGAAGAAGCCGCTAAAGCCACTGGCATCAGTCAGGTTGTAGCGGTTTTCAAGAACACTGATTATGGATCCGCACTTACCACGGGGCTCAAGAGCTTTGAGGAGAGCGGCTCAACCACGTGCATAGATGTCTTTGTGGACAAGCTATTCTACGAGAAGCTAGTCGCCGCGTATGAAAGTCTACCCAGACGGGAGAAATCCCACGCGTACTTCTACGCAAGCACAGAAGTTGACAGCTTCATCCTAACCACCCTGCTAAGAGGCAAAAACCTCAACTACGACCCTAACTGGCTACGCATCGCCATACCAAGCTGCTTCTTTAATTTAACAAAGCCTGAAGTTGAATCCATGGTTTCAGCACTCGACTATGACGCCGCCCGAAAAATTGTGGAGGAAAGCTACTACGCGAAGTACTTCCAGCATAAAGCAACCCCTGAGGAAACAATAGCCGCCACAGAGAAAGCCTTTAGAGCAGCAATCCTGCAGAAAGCCAAAAAATCAGTTATCCGCGAAACCTTCAACGTGGGCTCCACTCTGAGTTTTATAACGATAAAAGAGGCAGAGGTCCACAACCTGACGGCTTTGACGTTGGGTGTGGAGGGCGGTTTGAAGCCGGAAGCTATCCGCAACCAGCTTCTATTCTGATTCTTACTTCTTTTTGCGATTCAGCGTCAGCGCTGTGTGGCTGAATGTCTGCTTGAATGGGTTGAATTCGGTGCCTGTTCCGCCGTAGAATTTGCTGAACCACTCGTAGAAATGCAATCTCAGGGTGTGAATGAAAACGATTAAGCCTTCAAGCGCTAAGACGCCGACGTTACCAACGACTATAACAAGGATCCCCAGAACCAACCCGAGGGCACCCATCGCTTGAGTTAATTCAAAGATGTTGTTTACCGCCAGCAAAAGCGCCCAGTGAGCCATAAGCAACGCAAGAATTCGGCTATACGAGATCGTGTTGCCCAGCAGGCGGGTGAAGAAGTCTCCTCCCTCAAAGAATCTGCCCACTAGTGTCTCCTGCTCCGGATGCTCACTTTCATGTGTAGCTGTGGGTTTAGCAATTTTTGTGTAGATCGGTTTGCCCGCAACCATGATTACGAATGGGATAACCGGCACCAGAATGGGACCTGCTAGCCATGCACCGAAGTTAAGCTGGTAAGTGTAGACTAGCCAGATTCCTCCAATGAAGAACAAAAGCTTGGGCAGCGCCGTTAGGAACGCGTCTGCTTTGTTGTGCTTGAGCAGGTAATTGGCCATCTCGATAGCTATGCCTGCATTGATCTGTACCATGCCCACGAATAGGCTGAAGATCAAGAAGGAAGTTACCGTATCAGTTGAGTGGAAGGGGCTAAACCACAGTGGACCCCAAGGCAGCATGAAACCGAATGCTTCGCCGAAAAGCAACCCTGCAACCGAGGCAGCTATGCCGCAGGCAGCCATAATCCAGCAGACGTTTTTTATGCTTTGGTTGCCTTTGATGAGGCTGCCGACGATTGATCCCCCGATTAAGAGGATTAAGCCGTGTCCTAGGTCGCCGAACATTAAACCGAACAGTATCGGAAACGTCAACGCCACAAGCGGAGTGGGATCAACCTCGTTATAGTTGGGTAATCCGTATAGCTTTACGATTTCCTCGAATGGTTTAACGAATCTGCCGTGAACAACTTTTGTGGGGGGCTGGGTTTCATGTGCTGTTTCGTCTTTTAGAACCAGCGCTTTGCCCTCCATTTTACTGTTAACTGTCTGGGTTAGCTCCGTAAATTTCTTTTCGGGTACAAAACCCTTGACTGTCGCCAATCTGTCTGTCTGCAGAATCTTCTTCTCAGCAGTCAGCAGCGTAAGAATGTTGCTGGCGGTTTCCTTAAGCGAAGCCAAGCGGTCACTATTTTCTTCGCCGAGCTTGTTTAGCTTCTCGTTAACGGCTTTCTCCTTCGCCTCATTATCCTTTAGCTGCTGACTAACCTGCTTCAGAGCTTCAGCCACGTTGTTGGGCAGATCAGGCGGCATCTGGAACAAATCAGCGTGGTACGTGCGCAATATGCGATCGACTTCTTCCTGATGCTTGCTGGGAGAAGCCACGTACAGGAAGCATTCCTCCTCAGTCAGCTGGCTCTGCTTCACAAAAAACGGTTGACCCGCAACCGCTACATTAAATGCATCGCAGTTTTTCAGCGGCATAGAAGCGAAAGCGACGTAGATAAGTTTGAGGTCGCCTACAGCTTCTAAGTCTGCGCCAGCGTTTTGCATGCTCTGCAGCACCTTTTTCAGGTGCGTCAGCTCAAGGTTCTTCTCGTTCAAGCCCGAAATCGAGGAGTTGAGGCTGTCGATTTCGTTTTTAAGTGTAAGTATCTGTTGGCTTGTGTCTTCTAAAAGTGACTGCCAATTCTCCGCGGTGACGTTGATCTTTTTTGGTTCATTTACCTTAAATATGCCCAGTAAGCTGCCTTTCTCATGAATAAGCTGCTTTGTTAAGGAATCAACGTCGAGGATGCGTTCCTGGAGTAACTGGATGTTAGCGTTATACTGCTCTATGTTTGCGTCGTCTTGACCTGAAGGTTCAATATGGAATTCGCCGAAGGTGTTGAGCGATTCTAATACAGACTCGACATCTTTTTTTGTACATACAATGGATGTCGCGGTCATTCTTTCGGGTCGCAACATTTTTAACAGATATAATGAACATGCTAACAAGCATTTAAAGTTGTATTTGGTGAGGGCATGATCGGTTACGTGATAGGCGACAGCGATATGATCACCGGCTTTAGGCTAGTCGGAGTAGAAGGCGCTGAAGCCACCACCACTGATGAGGCAATGCAAGCCCTAAGCCATGCATTGGCACGTAGCGACGTCGGCGTTATCATCATAAGTGAAGCATACTTTAGTGATCCATCAATTCGCATTCAAGTCGACAGAGTCCGCCAGGAACGAGTCACACCCCTGATCGTCGTGCTCCCGGGAAGCAGAGGACCCGCTGAGGGAACCCCGCTGTCTCAAACAATCAGTAGAATCTTGGGCATTAAACTCTAGAGGTATATGATTGAGTGCTAAAAGTGGCGTAGCAGCGATAGCAGACGAAGTAATAGGCGACGTTCAGAAAGAGGCTGAAGCCATAATCGCTGAAGCTGAGAACGAAGCTAAAGAAACCCTGCGAGTAGCTAAGGAGCAAGCGGATAAAAACTACAACGCTATCCTCAGCGAGGCAACCCATAAATCAGAAACTGAGAAACGAAAGATCTCCTCTGTAACGGAGGTGGAGCTGCGTAATCAATTGCTGCAGGCTAAGGAGAACCTTGTGGATGAAGCCTTCACTAAAGCCACAGAGGCGCTCAAAGCTTTTGTTGAAACCGACCAGTACCCAGCTTACCTACTCAAGCTCCTCGTCTCAATCGCGGAGAGGATGGATCAGCCGGTTCTTGTTGTAGAGGTTAACGCCCGCGATAAAGTCCTCTTAAGTCCCGAAGCACTCAAGAGCGCCGGTGGAAAAGCTAAAGTCGAGTTTAAACTTTCAGGCCAGAACCCAAACGTGCTGGGCGGCTGCAGGGTTCAGACTGAAGATGGCAAAATAGTATATGACGGCACCCTCGACAACAGGCTAGAGGAGCTTAAACCCGAGTTACGCGCCCAAATCGCAAAAAGCCTCTTTGGAGAAGAATCATAATGACCGCTAAAGGCAGCGTTATAAGAGTGGCAGGTCCAGTAGTTGAAGCCAAAGGCCTCCAGGACTCAGTTATGCATGAGATGGTTGAAGTTGGCAACGACGGCTTGATCGGCGAAATCATCCGTTTAGAAGGCGAATTTGCAACGATACAGGTCTACCAGCCTACCACAGGGCTTAAACTAAACGAGCCCGTGCTTGGAACTGGCAGCCCGCTCTCAGTTGAGCTGGCGCCAGGGCTTATAGGCAACGTCTTCGACGGTATCCAGAGACCTCTTGAATCAATCCGCCAAATAACGGGCCCATTCATCAAGCAAGCCCGTGGCGTAACTGCACTTAACCGCGAAAAGAAATGGACTTTTAACCCAACAGCTAAAGTCGGAGCCCACCTCATCGGCGGCGACATCTTGGGCACCGTTCAGGAGACCGATCTGGTTGAGCACCGAGTGATGGTTCCAATCGGTTTACAGGGAAAACTAACTAAAATAGCATCAAAAGGCGACTATACAATAGTAGAAACGATCGCCACCCTAGAAGTTGACGGTAAAAACGCTGACGTGCAGATGCTCCAGAAGTGGCCAGTAAGAACCCCCCGTCCAAACACCAAACGCCTGTTCGCCACAGTGCCACTTATCACGGGGCAACGCGTCATCGACACATTCTTCCCCATCGCTAAAGGCGGATCAGCAGCCATCCCCGGACCCTTCGGCGCCGGCAAAACCGTCACCCAACAGCAACTCGCCAAATGGTCGGACGCCAACATCGTCATATACGTCGGTTGCGGAGAACGCGGAAACGAAATGGTGGATGTCCTCGACTCCTTCCCCAAACTATTAGACCCCACTACAGGTCACCCACTAATGGAACGCACAATCCTTGTCGCTAACACCAGTAACATGCCGGTTAGCGCCCGCGAAGCAAGCATCTACACAGGTATCGCCCTCGCCGAGTACTACCGAGATATGGGTTACGCCGTTGCGCTCATGGCTGACTCAACCAGCCGATGGGCTGAGGCGCTACGTGAAGTCTCAGGTCGACTTGAAGAGATGCCTGCTGAAGAAGGCTTCCCAAGCTATCTACCGTCACGACTCGCCGAGTTCTACGAGCGTACAGGCGTAGTTGAGACACTCGGGCAGGACGACCGCACAGGCTCAATCTGCGCAATCGGAGCCGTATCACCTCCAGGCGGAGACTTCTCCGAGCCAGTAACACAGCACACAAAACGCTTCACAAGAGTCTTCTGGGCACTGGACGCTGAACTCGCAGACGCGCGTCACTATCCGTCTATCAACTGGATGACAAGCTACAGCGGCTACATCGCGGACCTTGCCGGTTGGTGGCATAATAATGTTGACGAAAAATGGAACGGCTACCGCGAAGAAGCAATGCGCATTCTGCAAGCTGAAGAAGAACTCAGGAACATCGTAAAGCTAGTAGGCCCCGAAGCGCTCCCAGATAAGCAGCGCCTCATCCTCGAAACCGCACGCGTCCTGCGCATTGCGTTTCTACAGCAGAACGCACTTGACCCAATAGACACATACTGCAGTCCACAGAAGCAGTTTAAGATGCTAAAAATAATCGTGGACTTCCACCACTTAGCAGACGGCGTCGTCAGCAAGGGCGCTCCAATATTTAAAGTGACAGAGTTGCCCGTCATGGAGGATATCATGCGTATGAAGAGCGGCATACCTAACGACCAGTTAGATAAGCTGGAGGAATTGGAGAAGAAGATGCATGCTAATATCGAATTGTTGGAGGCATCCCTGAGGTAGATTACTATGGCAGGAATTGGTTTAGAGTACAAAGGCGTTTCGTCGATTTCAGGCCCAATTATTATGGTTGAGAACGTAAAAGGCGTAGGCTACGACGAACTCGTCAGCGTAAAAACCCAGACCGGCGAAATCCGACTCGGTAAAGTCATCCAAGTCAGCCAGAAAGCCGTAACCGTGCAGGTCTTCGAAGGCACAACCGGCCTCTCACCAACCGCAACCCGCACCCGCTTCCTCGGTCACTCGCTCGAGGTTCCGGTCTCAACAGAGATGCTGGGTCGAGTCATGAACAGCTATGGCGAACCAATCGACGGTCACCCACGCTTCTTTACAGATGAGAAACGCGACGTCAACGGCTACCCACTTAACCCAACAGCGCGCGAGTACCCAAAAGATTTCATCCAAACCGGCGTCTCAGCCATCGACGGACTCGCCAGCCTCGTCCGCGGACAGAAACTACCAGTATTCAGCGGTCCAGGTCTTTCGCATAACGAGCTTGCAGCGCAGATTGTGCGTCAAGCTCAGATTCGCAATGCAAACGAGCCCTTCAACGTAGTGTTCATCGCTATGGGTCTTGGGCATGACGACGCGGATTTCTTCCGTAAAAGCTTTGAAGAAACAGGCGCCATTAAAAACGTCGCAATGTTCCTGAACCTCGCAGATGACCCGCCTGTTGAACGTATCTTAACTCCCCGCGCGGGCTTAACGCTCGCAGAGTACCTCGCCTACGAGGAGGACTCGCACGTGCTGGTAGTCATGACTGATATGACTAACTACTGCGAGGCGCTCCGTGAAGTCAGCGCAGCCATGGAGGAAGTGCCCAGCAGAAAAGGCTACCCCGGCTACATGTACAGTGACCTCGCCAGCATCTATGAACGCGCAGGACGAGTAGTCGGCAAGAAAGGAAGCATCACACAGATGCCTATCCTCACAATGCCAAACGACGATATCACTCACCCAATCCCCGACTTAACCGGCTACATCACCGAAGGACAAATTGTGCTTAGCCGCAATCTTGAGAAGCAGGGCATTTACCCGCCGATTTACATCACCACAAGCCTCTCCCGACTGATGAAAGACGGCATCGGCAAAGGTAGTACACGCGAAGACCACGCTAACGTCGCAAGCCAACTCTACAGCGCCTACGCCCAGTACAACTCCGTCAAGTCACTGGTTACCATCATCGGCGAAGAAGGCTTAGGCACAAGAGACAAAGAGTATCTCAGATTCGGCGAACGCTTCGAGAAGACACTGATTAATCAGGGTAAAATGGAGAACCGCACTATAGAGCAAACCCTTGACATCGCATGGGACGCACTCAGCGATTTGCCAGAGGAAGAGTTAACCTCGATTAAGCCCGAATACATCCAGAAGTACCTGCCTAAAACGGATACCGAGGTAAAGTAGGCCAGAAACGATGTCTGCGGAAAACATCTCCCCGACAAGAATCAATCTTATCCAGACGAAAAAGACGCTGAAGCTAGCGCAGTCTGGGCGGGAAGTGCTTGAACGCAAACGTGACATTCTGCTCCGTGAACTCCGCAGTAGCGTTTTCCACGCCGAGAAAACACGAGAAGACCTCATTGTTGAGTTGATGCAGGCTTATCAGAGCCTAAAAGAAGCGAACATGGCTAAAGGTTCAGAAGCTATCGCAAACACTGCGCTTGCCACTACACATCAAGCGGAGTACCTCATCGATTACCGAAGCATCATGGGCGTCACCGTACCAGTAGTTAATTTCCAAGCGAAAACAGACGTTAAACCTGACTACGGCTTCGCAAACACCAGCGCCGAACTCGACAAAGCCTTTAAGCAGTTCTACCGTGTACTGGAATTATTGGCGCATCTGGCTAAAGCCGAAGGAACAACCTTCCAGATAGCTAACGACGTACGCAGGACACAGCGCCGCGTCAACGCACTCAACTACGTTCTTATTCCACGCTACCGCAACACCGCCAAGTGGATAGAGCTTGTCTTAGAAGAGAAAGACCGCGAAGAATTCGTTAGAACCAAGAAAATAAAGGGTATGATCAAAAAGAAAGAAGAGCAAGAAAGGGAGATAGAAGAAGTTGAAGAAGTTTAGCTTTGAAAATATACATCAAGTTCTTGTTCCAATAGATGGCTCCGACTATAGTGTTCGGGCAGTAGAATACGCTACAGGCTTAGCAAAAACGCAGAATGCCCAAGTAATGCTTGTATACGTAGTTGACGAGCTGGTCGTCGACCAGTTTTCCAGCGGCCCAAAAAAAGATGAAGTTGAAGCCGAGCTAAAAAACGATGGACAACGCGCCATCCACTACGCCGAATCCCTAACTCAGAAGGCAGGCGTAAAATCATCATCTATGCTTCTAAAGGGACGTCCGTTTGAGCAGATAGTGAACACAACAAAAAGCTTCAACATCGACCTAGTGGTGATGGGCACTTACGGCCGCCACGGCGCCGAACGTATCTTAATCGGCAGCGTCGCCGAACGGGTTATCGAATACTCACCCTGCCCAGTACTGGTCGTTAAATAACATTTGGTGAATCTGCCCATGTCAAGTAGGGATAAACTGCAAAAGGACTATGATCGCTTCGTCGAGAATGTTGAGCGGGCGGCAGCTGCTGACATAGAAAAAATACGCCTCGAGTTAAACAGCCTCAAAGCTAAAGCCGCAGAATTCAGGCAAGCGGCTTAATATTGTTATTGAGCCAAGTGGAGAGTTGGTTAATGAGAAAAAAGTTAATAGCTAACTTCACTGTGGTTTTACATTAGTATTGGAGTTTGACGTAAGTGAAACGAAAACTGTTGCTCTTCGTTCTAACTACGATCGTGCTTGTACCCCTAATGGGCATGGCCGCAGCGCTAACCGTTCAAACTGTTCAGGACCAAGTTGCTCAAGACCAAACTGCATCCAATGCTGTTTCCTTTGACCGCGTCGCAATTGCATTCGCAGCAATGTTATCCATTAGCATCCCCGGTTTAGCTGCTGGATTAGCCATATCGTCGGCTGGTAGCGCCGCAATTAGTGCATTAGCTGAGAAGCCTGAAACCTTCTTCAGGAGCTTTCTAATTGTTGCGTTGGCTGAGGCGTTGGCTATCTACGGTTTGATTATGGGTATTCTGCTCTGGCTTAAACTGTAAGCGCAGCAGAATTATCTGTAGGAAAAACCGCACTAAATATTTTTTATTTTTCAGCTTCTCTATCGTCTTGTGCGGATTTAATCAGGCGTCTTATTGTTGCCCCTCGCCCTGCCTGCCCTCAGCTATATACTTCATTGCCTGAGTCGATAAAAAAGTAGCTAACTCCGTTGCCTTAACAGCCGCTTCCGCTACCCAGCCTAATGCATTAAGCGGATCCAACGCTGTGTACTGCGCTACGTCGCTGTATTATTAACAATTATGCATAGCCTTCCGCTTAAGAGGTCAGCAAGAGTAAAAGACACACACAGGTTAGCTAAGTGTGGTCTTGGATTTGCAGTCACATACATTTATCTCACCACACCCACCCAGCCTACATTGAAGTGAATTTTTTGATTAAACCAAATCCCAGCCAAAGCTATGCCCAACAGCACCCGCCAGAGACAAAACCAACCCCAAAATACGTTTACCTCTTCCGCGACGGCAACGGCAAAGACAAGAAGCTGCTGGGCGGCAAAGGCGCAGGGTTATGTGAAATGACGCAGATTGGCTTACCGGTACCACCCGGCTTTGTGGTTACAACACAGACGTGCCTTGAGTACTTCGACAACGGCTTCCATTTCCCCACGGGTTTGGTTGGTCAGGTGGAGGCAGCTATGGAGGACGTTGAGAAAGCGATGGGCCAAGGCTTCGGCGATGCAGATAATCCGCTTCTTGTATCAGTGCGTAGCGGCGCAGCAATTTCTATGCCGGGCATGATGGATACAGTTCTAAATTTAGGCATCAACGACTGCACCGTACAGGGCCTCATCAAGCGCAGTGGCGACGAACGCTTCGGCTGGGACTCCTATCGCAGGGTCATTCAGCTTTTCGGTAACATCGTACTAGACGTTAACGACGAAGAATTCCACACAGCGATGGAGAAGCTAAAAGAGGACAGAGGCGCCAAAGGCGACCTTGACTTAACAGCTCAGGATCTCCAGGACCTCGTCGGCACCTTTAAGGCAATAATTAAAGAACAAACAGGTAAATCGCTTCCGCAGGACCCCTATCAGCAACTGTTCATGGCTATCGAAGCCGTTTTCGCATCTTGGAATGGCAAACGCGCCGTTGACTACCGCCGTGAATTCAAGATAACACCAAAAATGGCTAATGGCACAGCATGCAACATCCAAACTATGGTCTTCGGAAACATGGGTGAGAACTCCGCCACTGGCGTGGCGTTCACCCGCGATCCGGGCTCAGGTGAAAACGTGCTTTTCGGCGATTTTCTCCAGAAGGCGCAGGGTGAAGACGTAGTGGCAGGCATCCGCACGCCGCACCCGATTTCTGAGATGCAGGAAACTATGCCGCAGATGTACAGTGAACTCCTCAAGGTCCGCGAGATGCTTCAGAAGCATTTCCATGAACCACAAGACATGGAGTTCACCATTCAAGCGGGCAAACTGTACATGCTACAGACTCGCACGGCTAAAATGAATGCGGCGGCTAGCATGAAAACTAGCGTAGATATGGTTAACGAAGGCCTGATCAGCAAAGAGGATGCACTGCTGAGGCTTAACCCCTCGTCACTGGTTCAGTTGATGTACCGCCAGATCGACCCCAATAATACGGTTCCACCTATCGCGTCAGGCTTAGGTGCATCGCCGGGGGCGGCGTCTGGTGAAGTGGTTTTTGACGCTGACGAAGCGGAACGTCAAGCTAAAGCGGGAAAAAAGATTATTCTTGTGCGTGAACAAACAAAACCTGAAGATATCCATGGCTTTTTTGCGGCGCAGGGAATCCTTACTTCAGTTGGCGGCAAAACCAGTCACGCGGCAGTAGTAGCTCGAGGTATGGGTAAACCGTGTGTGTCTGGGGCTGGGGATATTAAAATTAACAATTTTGAGAAAAACGCTACCGCTGGAACAAACAAGCTAGTACAGGGAACAGTAATAACCATTGATGGTACCTCTGGAAAGGTTTGGCTGGGTGAAATGCCGATGGTGGAGCCTGAGATGAGTGAGAATATGTCTACGATTCTCGATTGGGCTAATGAATATCGACGGCTTGGAGTGCGTGCTAATGCGGATACGCCAGTTGATGCGAAGAAGGCTTTGAGTTTTGGAGCTGAAGGTGTTGGTTTATGTCGTACAGAACGCATGTTTAACGCTGCTGACCGTATTGGGCTCTTCCAGAATATGGTGCTTGCGGATTCTGTAGAGGAACGATTAGAGGCGCTTCGCCACCTATTGCCGCTTCAGGAGAGGGATTTTGAGGAAATACTTCGTGCTATGCAGGGAAACCCTGTCACTATTCGGCTTCTTGATCCGCCGCTCCACGAGTTTTTGCCTTCTGAGGAAGAAATTCAGCGGGAGATAGCGAAGCTTGAATCCTGTCAGGAAGCTCTCGGCAAAGTGTGCGCTATTCCTGAATTACTGCGAGATATCGACCCCTCGCTGGAGTCTATGCTTAGCGAAGATGAGCATATGCTAAAGAACCTAGCTGAAATACAGTCTTTCCAGCTTAACAAAAAAGTAGCTACTCTACAGAAAATACGTACACTAAGAGAAGTCAATCCAATGCTTGGTCACAGAGGTGTGCGTCTGGGCATAACTTACCCTGAAATCTACGAAATGCAAATCGAAGCCATACTCCTTGCCGCTGGTCAATTAATCAAAGAAGCAGTTCCAATCAAAGTGGAAATCATGATCCCGCAGGTCTGTACCAGCCAAGAACTAAACCGCGTCTACGGCATGATCAGGCGCGTTGAGCGTCGAGTGAAAGACCAGTTACGCATAGATATTCCCTATAGTTTCGGTACCATGATTGAGGTGGTGCGCGCCTGTATGCGAGCTGGTAAACTAGCGGAAACCGCATCGTTTTTCAGCTTTGGAACCAACGATTTAACGCAAGCCACCTTTAGCTTTTCAAGGGAAGACGCTGAAAACAAGTTTCTGCCATTCTATAACGAGCACAAAATCCTCCAGGATAATCCGTTTGAAATCCTCGATGTTAAAGGAGTAGGTAGGCTTATGGCGATAGCGGTTGAATGGGGACGGAAAACACGGCCTGAATTAAAAGTCGGCATCTGCGGTGAACATGGCGGTGAACCTTCATCGGTTGAGTTCTGTCATAGAATAAACTTGGATTATGTTAGCTGCTCTCCCTATAGAGTGCCTATTGCGAGATTAGCTGCGGCGCAGGCGGCAATAAAGGAGAAACGTGGACTAATCAAGCCCTTCAAGTAGGTTTTATGCTGGCTTTGCTGGCGTACTGACAATCAATGTAAGTCTTAATTAGCGTTATAAATTACAGATTATTGCTGGTTTAGATTTTATGTCGGCCCCGAATTTTTTCTCTTCCGTTCGATCCGAATTTTCCAGCTTTTTTAATGGAGAGAGCACAATTAACGCTGATGTATTCCTAAACCCGGAGAAGTATGCCCTTTACTTGCCAATCGATAAACTTGTGGCTGATAGCAAGGTTTCCAGACAAGGCGTAGAAGTATACAAGAAGAAAATAAGTGAAAAACAAAAGATTAACCCAATTATCGTTGTAAAGCACCCCAAAAAGGATCTGTATGCTGTTCTGGATGGCCACCACCGCTACTACGCTTACCTCGAGCTTAACACAAAAGAAGTTAAATGTGCACTCGCTGGGGATTATTCCAGTGTACTTTTCTATTTAACCAAGAACGGCTACTTTCAGCCTAGCACAGAATTCACTGAAGGCGTACGACAGCCCGTCATTCGTCTTCACCAGAACCTGAAACAGTTTTTAGCGAATTTCCTGAACAAACCCTAATCATCTATGCTCTCTATCATTTCTTTACCGCAGCACCAAGGCGCTTTTTCCACGTTACGTTTAACGTCTCCAGTGCATGACACTTCGTATTCGGAGCGGATTTTGCGACCGCAGATAGTGCATTCAAACATTGGCATACCTGATGAATGCCGAAGATTGATTATTAAAAAGTTGCCTGTAAAGTGCCCTAAACAGGTTAGCGATAGGACGTAAACATATTTTTATTATGTCCTGCATTTAAAATTTGGAAGGTCGAGAGAGGGAAGGTTAACTTAAAGGCAAGCGGAAATAGGAAGAGAGAGGGGGAAAACTTTGCTTGCCTTCAAGCTAACCTTTTACGTTATTACATAAGTACCTCTTGAGTCATAAATAGCAATGTGACTGTGAAGCTACAACAACATGCTTCGCCAAAAAGAGAAGTTAAGCGGATTCAGCCGTATGCTAAAATGCTGGGCAGACACAAAAGTGTTAGACCCATGCCGACTCAGCTTTAGCAGCCGGACCCGCCCAACCTGTCGGGCACCATACATCCTTTTCCACACAAGGATGACTTAATTTCGATATTGGATAAAAGATGATGTTGTTTCATGGGTGTAGTAACAAAGCGATAAATCATGCGTTTTCTTGTTAGTTGATTTGCTTATATTCTAAAACTTAACAGTTTGGGGTTGAAACTTTTGTCCAAGCGCATGCGCTCATACTGCCCAAGCATGGAGCCAAGGATCACTTCTGAGGGAGAATTCCTCTGCGAAGCGGACAATTGCACCTTTAACACAAGAGAAGAATTTGACAGGCACTGTTCGCAGGCTCATATGAGCAACAGAAGCTGGTAACCCGGCAACCGTTCACCCTTTGAACTTTAAGAGGTCCTTCTAGTGGTTGAGAAACTGTTTTGTCCACGATGCCGAGATGACTTTAACACGGCAGAAGGCTTAGTTACCCACATAAAACTACTCCACCCTGAATTCAGAGGCTGCTTACATAACACGTCACTTGGCGCCATATACTACGCCAGTATACAGTACGACTGAGCCTTTTACCCTTTAAATAAGGGCGGGGGAGGTACTTCTGAGTAGGTAGGTGTCTGCTTTGGGGCTTTTTTGGTGCTTTACGCGGCTCTGGCTATGGTGGTTTTGCGCCCGCGCGCGGGGGAGAAATTTTCGAGCGTGGAATTGCGGGGGGCGGAATACTCTATGGGGATGCGATTGAACGAGTTTTATAATGGGGCTAATTTCTGCCGTAAAACCATTAGCGAGGTTGAATTTAGTCAATTTTAGGAATTGGTGATTGCTTTAGTTAGCATTAAGTAAAAAGCCTGAATTGCGTGCTTAAAAGTGGGGCTGTTTGTGAGTTGCCAAGTTGGCTTGTCCGGGGATTTTTTTTTTCGCCCCCGCACTTTTTCGATGTTTTGCGGCGGGAGGGACCTTTTTTTGCGGTTTTATGGGGGGACAGCATTTTTGGGGGTTTTTAGCCCTTTTCTCCATGGATTTTAAGTCCTTGCCGGGATACCCCTGAATTTCAAAAACCCATCCGAAATGTTAAAAACCAATCATTGACATGTATATTAGTGCTGAAGGAACATCACAAAAGCCTTCGTCGCTTGGTAGGCGAGGTTTTTGTGGGGTGATTAGAAACCTTTATATGAACACATGTCACTTATGTGTGAATTCAGCTACAAGATTGCTAAGCCCGCAACAAAACAATGCGGCGGCTCAATCCGTACCTAAACGGCGAATCGCCTTAAAGGGATGATGGTATTGGCCATCCAATTGCGGGGACACATATGTAGACCTGACTAATTGCTCAGTTAGGTCTGAATTGGGCTTTGACGTATAGAGTGGAATGTTTCTCCCTCCAAATCCAGTTAAGTGAATTGATTTGCGAGGAAAAAAGATGTGTATCAATATTCGTACCACACAAAAAACAAAATGTTCCGTCAGAACAGATCGGAGTGCATAACTCCGGTTGATCCTGCCGGACCCCACTGCTATCGGGATAGGACTAAGACATGCTAGTCGTGTGACTCAGGCAAAACGAGTCACGGCACACAGCTCAGTAACACGTGGCTAATCTGCCCTTAGGACAAGAACAACCCCGGGAAACTGGGGCTAACTCTTGATAGGCAAAGAACTCTGGAATGAGTCTTTACCTAAATAGATTCACGTTATCCTCGTGAATCTGCCTAAGGATGAGGCCGCGACCGATCAGGTTGTTGGTGAGGTAATGGCTCACCAAGCCTTTTACCGGTGCGGGCCGTGGGAGCGGGAGCCCGGAGATGGGTACTGAGACAAGGACCCAGGCCCTACGGGGCGCAGCAGTCGCGAAACCTTTGCAATAAGCGAAAGCTTGACAGGGCTATCCCGAGTGCCATCCGCTGAGGAAGGCTTTTACCCAGTCTAGAAAGCTGGGGGAATAAGGAGAGGGCAAGTCTGGTGTCAGCCGCCGCGGTA
>Ga0123335_1003000_pt1 | contig 24207 bp, 22 predicted proteins | sample BiotimSIPDNA_2_FD_89707 | JGI IMG/M metagenome (GOLD analysis project Ga0123335, IMG submission 89707) | Anaerobic biogas reactor microbial communites from Washington, USA - Biogas_R2 time_0 SIP DNA | ecosystem: Engineered > Bioreactor > Anaerobic > Unclassified | place: Washington, USA...
CAACTTCATGAGGCACACCCGTACCACCCATCTCTTTTTGGATTATATGGAACATGGGATGAATCTCCAACCTAAACACCATAATCTTCGACTACTGATGGCCAAGCATGGACTAAAGTCACCACACTATATTGGTGACACTGATTCTGACAGTCACCAGTCTGCATTGGCGGGTGTGCCATTTGTCATGGTAACGTATGGTTTTGGAACGACCAATCGCTTTCATTTGAAGTTTGACACTTTCCCCCAGTTGGTAAGCCATTATATGAATCACTAAACAGCTATAATGAAGCCTGTCTTTGTGCTTTTGATCATTGCCCTTTACTTTGGGATGTTGATGCTGATTTCCTGGCTTACTGGCCGAAAGGGAGCAGACAACGATGCCTTCTTCCGGGCCAACAAGTCTTCCAAATGGTATGTGGTGGCCGTGGCAATGATTGGCACTTCCATTTCTGGTGTCACCTTTGTCTCGGTACCCGGTATGGTGCGCAACCTTGACATGACATATATGCAGATGGTGCTGGGTTTCTTCTTCGGCTACCTGGTGATCGCCTTTATACTGTTGCCGCTCTACTACAGGCTCAATCTTACCACTATTTACGGGTATCTTGAACAGCGTTATGGAGTACGTTCCTACAAGACCGGAGCCTGGTTTTTCCTGCTCTCCAAGATTGTGGGTGCTGCCGCAAGACTTTACCTTGTGGCTTACATCCTGCAATCTCTGGTGTTCGAAGCCTGGGGAGTGCCCTTCGTGGTAACAGTGATAGGCATCATCTTGATCATCTGGCTATACAGTCATAAAAGTGGCATCAAGACGATTATCTGGACCGACTGGCTTCAGACACTGCTTTTCATCACTGCACTGGTATTGATCATATGGCAGCTCTCTTCAAGCATGGGGATGAACCTGGCTGAGATTGTCTCTACCATTCGGGAAAGCCCTCACTCACGCATTTTTATCTTTGACGACTGGCACAGTACCCAACATTTCGTCAAGCAATTTTTCAGTGGCATGTTCATCACCATTGTGATGACAGGACTCGACCAGGATCAGATGCAGAAGAATCTGACAATCCGTACCTTGCGCGATGCTCAGAAAAATGTAGTCTCCTACGGACTGGCCTTCGCACCCATCAATTTCCTATTCCTTTCCCTTGGAGTTTTGTTGCTGGCCTATGCCGGACAGAATGGCATCCCTCTGCCGGAGGTATCTGACAATATATTGCCATTGATCGCCAGTGAGTACCTTGGTACTGTAGTGCTTGGTATCTTTGTGGTGGGCATCGTTGCTGCCGCCTTTTCTAGTGCCGACTCAGCATTGACGGCACTAACCACCTCTTTCTGCGTAGACATACTCGGCATGACATCCATAGCAAAAGATATCAAACATGAGCAACGTGAAGTGCATATCCGGCGACGGGTACACCTGGGCATGAGTGCCGTATTTATTTTGATCATCCTACTGATCGAGACCATAGGTTCCGACAGCATCATCAATGCCATTTACAAATTGGCTTCATATACTTATGGGCCTCTGCTGGGGCTCTATGTGATCGGCCTCTATACGAAGGTGAAGCCGACTGACATATACGTCCCATATGTAGCGATCGTTGCTCCGCTGCTCTGCTTCCTTATTGAACTGGCCATGTTACATTTCTTTGCTTACAGGGTGGGATATGAACTGTTGCTTATGAATGGGATGGTGACCGCATTGGGACTGTGGACCATCTCACAAAACAAAAAAATTAAAATTACTTAGACTATGAACATTCAAACGGCAGAATTTATCATCAGCAACACTGATCACCACCAATGCCCGCAGGACGGGAAACCGGAATATGCCTTTATTGGTCGTTCCAATGTTGGTAAGTCGTCACTGATAAACATGCTCACCAACCGAAAGGGATTGGCCATGACCTCTTCCACGCCGGGAAAGACGATGTTGATCAATCATTTTCTCATTAACGGGGAATGGTACCTTGTGGACCTTCCCGGATACGGATATGCGCGTCGTGGCAAGGAGGGTCGTGAGAAACTGCGGGTGATCATAGAAGATTATATTCTGGAAAGGGAAGCGCTGACCAATCTCTTCGTACTTGTGGACTCGCGACATGAACCGCAAAAGATTGATCTGGAATTTATGGAGTGGCTTGGTGAGAATGACATCCCTTTTGCAATCGTCTTCACGAAAGCAGACAAGCAGGGAGGTGGCAAACTACAGATGAATGTGAATGCATACAAAGAGAAATTGTTGGAGAGCTGGGAAGAACTGCCCCCCATTTTCGTTACCTCCTCCGAGAAAGCAGAGGGTAGGGAAGTTTTACTCAATTACATCAATGAAATTAACCGTTCCCTTTAAAGATAGAACTAGCGGACTGTTCCTCCCGCAATATCAAGTAATTCGTTAGTGATGGACTGCTGACGTACCTTATTGTATTCAAGTTTTAATTCATCGATCAGGTTGTCTGCATTGTCGTTGGCAATCTGCATGGCAGTCATGCGCGCAGCATGTTCAGAAGTGAGCGAATCGATATGCATGGTATAGAGTTTCAGCTGGATCACCTTGGGAAGCAGTTGCTCCAATAGGCTAATCCTATCGGGTTCCACAATGTACTCCTGCTCAGGATCCTCATTCCCTCCACTTGGAAGATCTACCGGCAAAAAAATTTCCTGCCGTACCTCCTGTGTTCCCTTGCTGACGTAGTGGTGGTAAATCAGTTCTACCCGGTCAATTTTATCGGTGATGAACAACTGCATCAACTCTTGGGCGATCATCCTCGTAGCCTGATAGGAAGGTTTGGCTGCAATAGCTTCATAATCACCTGCCGGGGCCATTTCCAGCTTCTGTATTGCTTTGGTAACCTTGCTCCCGATGGGATAAATCAGGATGTTCTCTTTCCCCAGATGCAAATAGTTCTCTATTACCGAATAGAGTTGGTTTATAATGTTGTGATTGAAACGACCTGCCAGTCCCGTGTTGGAGGAGAATACCACGATAGCCACCCGTTTGACATCGCGCTGTTGGATGTAGGGCGATCGGAACTCCTTCTCACCTTGCAGCAGATGTTGCATCATGTGGTTCAGTTTCTGCTCATAAGGATATAGTGTCGCGATGAGCTGCTGTGTCTTCAACAGCTTGGCGGAAGAGACCATCATCATTGCAGAGGTGATCTTCCGGGTGGAGTGAACCGATTGTAACCTGCCTTTAATTTCTTTCAGTAGTGCCATTGCCTATAGCTATTGCATCGATTCGATGGTATCGGATGCCACCTGTTCAATGATTTTTCCGATCTCGTTATTCATGACTCCCTCCTTAAGCTGGTTGAGCACATCCACCCTATGTTTCAACTCCATCGTGGCTATGAACTCTTTCTCAAACCGGCCTACCTCTACCAATGGAATTTTCTTGAGTAAGCCGTGGGTGCCGCAGTAAAGAACAGCAATCTGGTGTTCCACCCTCATAGGAGTGTGCACTGGTTGTATCAGTAACTGCTCGTTTTTTTGCCCCTTGTCGATGGTCATCATGGTCACAGCATCCATATCACCTCCAAACTTGGTGAAAGCAGCCAGCTCTTGATACTGTGCCTGGTCGATCTTCAGCGATCCGGCAACCTTCTTCATTGCCTTCACCTGTGCGTTACCTCCCACACGGGAGACAGAGATGCCTACGTTGATGGCGGGACGTACTCCCCTGTTGTAAAGATCTGCCTCTAAAAAGATCTGTCCATCGGTGATGGAGATCACGTTGGTAGGAATATAGGCTGAGACGTCACCCGCCTGCGTCTCAATGATGGGCAGTGCAGTGAGGGAACCTCCTCCCTTCACCCGCTCCTTCAGGCATGAAGGCAGGTCGTTCATATGCATTACCACATCCTGTTGTGATATGATGCTTGCGGCACGTTCCAAAAGACGGGAGTGAAGGTAGAAAATGTCACCCGGATAGGCTTCACGTCCCGAAGGACGACGTAGGATCAGTGATACCTCCCGATAGGCTACCGCCTGTTTGGATAGATCATCGAAGACCACTAGGGCATGGCGACCCGTGTCACGAAAATATTCACCAAGGGCAGCACCAGCAAAGGGGGCGATGTAACGCAAGGCAGCCGTGTCGGAACCGCTGGCTGCGATCACAGTGGTATAATCCATGGCCCCATTGTCGGTGAGTGTCTTCACCAGTGAGGCTACTGTTGAACCCTTCTGACCGATAGCTACATAGATACAATAGACCGGATCTCCCTCCTCGTAATTTTTACGTTGGTTCAGAATGGTGTCAATGGCGATACTTGACTTGCCGGTTTGCCTATCACCGATGATCAGCTCCCGCTGACCCCGCCCGATGGGTATCATCGCATCTACCGCTTTGATGCCTGTTTGCAGTGGCTTGTTAACTGGTTGTCGAAAGATGACACCAGGAGCTTTCCTTTCCAGCGGCATCTCTAATAGCTCACCCTTCACGGCTCCTTTACCGTCAATTGGTTTACCTGTTGGTGAGATCACCCTTCCCAGCATTCCTTCACCCACACGGATGGAGGCGACGTGACCGGTTCGCTTCACGATGTAACCTTCTTTCACCTCGCTGGTGGCACCCAGTAGGATAGCTCCCACATTGTCCTCTTCCAGGTTCATGACGATTGCCTGCATGCCGTTGTCGAATTGCAACAGTTCATTAGACTCTGCATTGCGAAGCCCAAAGATGCGAACCACGCCATCACTCACGCTGATTACCTGTCCTGTCTCGTCATACTTGATGTCGGTGTCGAGACCCTCCAGCTGCATGCGTAAAATATCAGACACCTCACTTATTTTGATTCCGTTGTTTGCCATGATTACTTCATTTTTTTATCTTGTTTCAATGGCCGCATCCAGGATCCTTAAACGGTTGCGAATGCGGGATAGTTCGCCTGCCACGCTTGCATCCCAGCGGTCGTCGTCGAGGTAAAGGATGAAACCTCCGATAATGGAGGGATCGACAACCGGCTCCACCTCCAGCCTGCCACCCACAATCTTACTGATACGTTCAATAAACCGCTTCTCTGTTTTCTCATCGATCGGCAATGCCGTGATAAGCCTGCCGTACTGGATCGCAAAACGTTCACGGTAGAGCTCTGCATATCGCAAAGCAATATAGTGAATCAATTCCTCCCGCTCATTTTCAAAGATAAGCCGTATCATTCGTTCCAGCGAGAGAGGTAACTCTCCCCCTCCACAGGCAGTTTGCAGGAGTGAAATCTTTTGCTTTTTCGTGTTCATCGTTCCTGTAAGTGCACGACGCAATGAGGGCTGTTGGGTGAACATGGCAGCCAGGGTCTGCATCCTTTCATAGACCTCCTGCTGCTCTCGTGATTCGATGGAATATTCCAACAGCGCTTTGGCGTAACGGGTGGAGATGAGTCCAGTGTTCATTGTCGTCAGGATTTAGAAATGACAACTTCGTCAAGTAGGCGGTCGATCATTTTCATTTGCTCCTGCTCATCTGACAGCTTTTCCCTGAGAATCCGTTCTGTCAATTGCACCGAGAGGGCAGTGACCTCAGCCCTGATGGTGCGCAGTGCTTCCTCCTTCTCCGCTTCAATCTTCTTGCGAGCAGAGTTCAGCATCTTTTCCGATTCAGCTGCTGCTATGGTACGGGCTTCTTCAATAAGCTGTTCCTTGAGCCGGGTGGTCTCCATGAGGATGGCATGCTGATCACGGCGTGTATCAGCAAGCATTCGCTCGCCAGTTTGCACTAATTTACCCAGTTCCTCCTGGGCTTCATGTGCTGCAACTAACGACGCTTCGATGTAGTTCTTCCTCTTCTCAACAGCCTTCAGAATTACCGGAAACCCATACCTGACCAGTATCAGAAGTACGATTCCGAATGAGATCATCATCCAGAAGAGCAGTCCCGGTTCGGGTGTCAATAACGACATAAAGCAGTTCGTTTAAAGGATGAAACCACACACTACTATGGCAAACAGGGCGACCCCCTCAATTAGGGCTGCCGAGATGATCATGGTGGTGCGGATATCAGAAGCCGACTCCGGCTGGCGGGCGATGCCCTCGAGAGCCGACTGTCCAATCTTGCCAATACCGAAGGCCGCTGCAGAAACGGCTATCCCAATGGCTACTGCCAATCCCAAAGTGCTCAACGCTTCATGCTGTATTTGTAGCATCACTGATAAAAGTTCCATACGATTTGTTTAATTGTTTATTGGTTGTTATCTGTTTGTAATGTTATTGTTCTTATCTCTGATCCCGGTAATCAGCAGGGGGGTGAACACTGCCTTCTGAAGAAGTGTGGGATTCCACCCGTGCCAGCCCAATGAAGACAGCCGACAGCAGCGTAAAGACATATGCCTGGATAAAGGCCACCAGTAGCTCCACAAAATTGATGAATATGGTGAACAGCACCGATGCGGCTGTCATGGAAGCGTTGATGGTCGCACCCAGGCTTACCGATATGAAAATCAGGGAGGTGAGACCCAGCACTATGGCATGCCCTGCCATGATATTGGCAAAGAGACGAATCATCAATGCAAATGGCTTTGTGAAAAGGCCTACCACTTCGATGATTGGCATCAGTGGAAAGGGAACCTTCAGCCATACCGGTACATCTGGCCAAAAAATCTCCCGATAATACTCTTTCGTTCCGGTGAAGTTGACCACCAAGAAGGTAACAACAGCCATAACCAAGGTGACGGCAATGTTGCCGGTCACGTTGGCCCCTCCCGGTATGAGCGGGATTAGACCCATCAGGTTGTTGATCAGGATGAAGAAGAAGAGCGTGAGCAGATAGGGAGAATAACGTGCATAATCCTTACCTATGGCCGGTTTAATCACCTCATCCTCGATCATCACCACCGCCATTTCCATCAGTCCGCCAAGCCCCTTCTTTGGTTTCAGCGGATCGCGACCTACACTACGTGCCGCAGAGAGGACCAGCAGGATCAGAAACATTGAACTAAAGAGTAGCGAGGCAGCATTCTTGGTGAGTGAGAGGTCAAGGGGACGTGCGATTTCACCGCCGGGTAGCGTCTCTACGATTTTGCCTGCATACTTACCCTCACTGGCAATGCTGAATCCACGATAACTGACTTCACCATGATGCAAACGAGAGGAGAGAAAAAGATGCCAACCACTCTGACTGCTGCGAAGAATCACAGGCAGGGGAATGGATAGATCCCTCTCGCCGTTGCCTGTGATATGCCACTCATAACTGTCTGCCAGGTGGTGCAGAATCATCTCCTTCACATTGAGTTCCTCGCCACTGGCTGTATCTTCTCCTGTCTGAGGAGAGGCAGATGTCAGGCTGGGGAATATCAAGGTGATGAAAATCAGCAATGTGAGTGTTAGACGCTGTCTCATAGTTCTATCGGCTCCTTGGGTGGTTTATTGTGGTCTGACTGGTTTTTAATGTACTTCTCCATGCGTAGGTAGATAAAGGTCTCCCATACCAGATCAATCAGATAAAAGATGATGAAGACAATGGCAAAGCTGCGGATACCGGCCTTGTGAATGTACCAGTAGATAAGGATGGTGATGAAGGAGACGAACACCTTGATCATCTTCAACAGCATATATAGGTTTACCATCTTCATGGGATGGGTGATGGCTGAAAGGCGGAACTGGGTGATGAAGAGAATCCCTAGCAGATAAAAGAAGATAGGAATGATATAAAAACCTTTTACCAGTAATGTCGGGAAGAAGGCTTCCAACAGCAACCAGATTCCCACACCGGTGACGGCCATCACCACGGTATGGAATATAAGAAAATTGATGATCAGTTTTTTCATTTCTTATTTGTTTCTTTGATCACTGAGTCAATGCAGACTGTAATCCTGTTGTTGAGCACCTCAACAAACCCTTCTGCTACTTCAATCGACAGCAGATGCCCCTCTGTTTCAAATAGGATGGTACCCTTACGGAGTGAAGAAATCAATGGTGCATGGTTCTTCAACACCTGAAAGGATCCCATGGTGCCGGGGAGAGTGATCGATTGCACATTCTCCCACAGATGGTTTTTCTCGGGTGAGAGTATATCCAGTGTCATGGGGTTGTATCAGTTAGTTCCATAAGTGCCTTACCCTTCTCAATTGCTTCCTCAATGGTACCCACACTCATGAAGGCTGTCTCTGGATACTGGTCCATCTCTCCCTCCATGATCATCCTGAACCCTCGAATGGTATCAGCAATGGAGACCATCACTCCCGGTTGTCCGGTATATTGTTCTGCCATGAAGAATGGCTGTGAGAGAAACCGTTGTACTTTGCGGGCACGGTTCACCGTGAGGCGGTCCTCGTCAGAGAGCTCATCCATTCCCAAAATGGAAATGATATCCTGTAGTTCCTTGTAACGTTGCAGGATCTGCTTCACTTCCATTGCCGTGTTGTAGTGTTCCTCTCCCACAATGGCGGGGTCGAGGATTCGTGAAGAAGACTCGAGTGGATCCACCGCCGGGTAGATTCCAAGGGAGGCAATTTTTCGGCTGAGCACCGTCGAGGCATCAAGATAGCTGAATGTGGTGGCAGGTGCAGGGTCGGTGAGGTCGTCGGCCGGTACGTAAACTGCCTGTACTGATGTGATCGATCCATGTTTGGTGGAGGCAATTCGTTCTTGCAGGGTTCCCATCTCGGAGGCAAGCGTGGGCTGGTAACCTACTGCCGAAGGCATACGTCCCAGAAGTGCCGATACCTCCGAGCCAGCCTGCACGAAACGGAAGATGTTGTCGATGAAGAGCAGAACATCACTACCCTCGCCACCTTTATCACGAAACGATTCTGCCACTGCCAGGCCAGTAAGGGCGACTGATGCGCGGGCTCCCGGTGGCTCGTTCATCTGTCCAAATACCAGTGTAGTCTGTGATGATTTCAACTTCTCGTAATCGATCGTGCTCAGGTCCCATTTCCCTTCGTCCATTCCACTCTTGAATGCCTTTCCATATTTGATTACGCCTGACTCGATCATTTCGCGCAGCAGGTCATTCCCCTCACGGGTACGTTCCCCTACACCGGCAAAAACCGAGTAGCCGTTGTGTCCTTTGGCAATGTTGTTGATCAGCTCCATGATAATTACCGTCTTTCCCACGCCGGCACCACCAAATAATCCGATCTTCCCTCCCTTCAGGTAGGGCTGTAGTAGGTCTATCACCTTGATACCGGTAAATAGCACCTCCTCTGAGGTGGTGAGATCTTCGAACTTGGGCGCTTCGCGGTGAATGGGGTATTGCTGATCCCTGTTCAGTTTCTGCAAACCATCGATGGGGCGACCTACAACGTTTAGCAGTCTCCCTTTGATCTGTTCGCCTACCGGTACACTGATGGGACGACCGAGTGCTTTTACGGTGAGTCCCCGGCTCAGGCCGTCGGTGCTCTCCATAGCCACAGTGCGGACAATATTTTCACCTATATGCTGTTGAACTTCAAGAAATACCTCCTGTCCGTCAGGTCGTAACACATAAAGTGCATCATTAATGGAAGGTAACCTCAATTCGGTGGATTCAGAAAATTCAAACCGCACATCTACCACAGGTCCGATTATCTGTGAGATGCGTCCGATCAGTTTTGACATAGCAATAAATATAATTGATCAACTGACCGACATATCGTCGGCCATTCGCAAAGATACAAAATAAGGAGAAGCAAAAAAGCGTTCAGAAAAAAAAGTCCTGTTTCTCCGAAAAGAACAGGACAAGTATGATTCTGTTGGTCATTTGAGCCACAAGCGAGGATCGAACTCGCGACCTACGCGTTACGAATGCGTTACTCTACCATCTGAGCTATTGTGGCCAGTATTGCGACTGCAAAAGTAAATAAAAAAATGAGATTTGCCAACTGGCACACTCATTTTATCCAACAAAAACGGGCAGCATTGCTGCCGCCCGTTTTATGAATTATTTGTTGTAATTTATTTCTTTGCTTCCAGCTCTTTCTTCTGCTGTTGGTTGCGCATGATGGTGAAGGCCACCGGTGAAGCAACAAACAAGCTGGTAACAGTACCCACAACCACACCCACCAGCATGGCGAATACGAAACTTCTCACTGCGTCTCCACCGAAGAAGAGAATGCAGATGATTACCAGGATGGTGCTAAGACCGGTGTTGATGGTACGGGCCAACGTTGCGTTCATTGAGTCATTGAAGAGCTCCCTCAATCCCCGTTTGGGGTAAAGGTGCATATACTCGCGCACACGGTCGAATACCACCACCTTGTCGTTAATCGAATAACCAACGATGGTGAGGATTGCTGCCACGAAAGTCTGGTCTATTTCCATAGAGAAGGGCATCACCTTCCAGAGAAGAGAGTAGAGGCCTATCACTGCGAAGGCATCAATGGCAAGGGCTGCCACGGTACCCAGTGAGAATGACCAGTTACGGAAGCGGGAGAGGATGTAGAGACCCATACAAATCAGTGCAATGGTGAGCGCCAGGAAGGCGTTGCGGATCATATCCTCTGCAATGTTCGGACCCACCTTCTGTGAGCTCAAAATATGATCATCAATCTCCTGTCCCGGTGTGATATACTCCTGAAGTCCTTCACCCAGAAGATTTCTCAACTCCTGTTCCACGTTGTCACCTTCCACATCGATCATATGATTGGTGGAGATGCGCACTTGGTTGCTGGAGCCAATGGTGATGACACGTACCGATTCACCGAAGTATGGGGTCAGTGCATCTTGTACATCGCCCGTGCGTACCGGTTGGTCGAAGCGCACAATGTAGTTTCGTCCACCGGTGAAGTCGATACCCACATTCATTCCCAGGGAGAATAGTGAAATCAGGCTGACTACCACAAAGATGGCAATCGCAATCAGGATCTTCTTGCTGTTGTGGATAAAGTCATAATTGTATTCCTTGAAGATCGCCTTCGAAAATCCTGTGTTGAAGGTGAGATGTAGCCATTTACCTTTCGCCAAGCGGTTTTCATAAACCAGACGGGTGATGAAGACTGCAGTGATAAAGGAGGCTGCGATACCGATGATCAGCGTGATGGCAAAGCCACGGATTGCGCCTGCTCCAAAGAGTGCCAGGATGATACCGGTGATGATGGTGGTGAGGTTGGAGTCGAGGATCGCTGAGAAGGCGTTCTTGTATCCGTCTTCCAGTGCGCGGCGGAGTGTCTTGCCCGCTGCCAGCTCTTCCTTGATGCGTTCATTGATCAGTACGTTCGCGTCGACCGCCATGGCGAGCGAGAGAATCATACCGGCGATGCCGGGCAATGTGAGCACTGCCTGGAAGGCTGCCAGTGCACCCAGTGTGAAGAAGAAGTTGAGCAGCAGTGCTGCGTTGATCACCATACCGGGGATGAAGCCATACAGCATGATGGTGAAGATGAAGAGCACGATCAGGGCGATGATGAAGGAGATGAATCCATCATTGATAGCTTCCTGTCCCAGCGAGGGACCTACAACATCTTCCTGTACGATACGAACACCTGCCTGCATCTTACCCGATTTCAGCACGTTCTCAAGGTCCTGTGCCTCCTGGGGCGTGAAGTTGCCGGTGATGGATGATCGTCCCCCATCAATGCGGTCGTTCACGGTGGGAGCTGAGTATACAAATCCATCGAGAAGGATGGCAATCGATTTGCCTACCTCGGCACCGGTGATGGTGGACCAGCGACTGGCACCGGCGGCGTTCATCGTCATGGTCACTTCCCAGGCAGAACCTTGTTGTCCCTGGTCGGCACGGGCATTGGTCACTACATCCCCTTCGAGGGCGGGACCCCGTTTGCTGCCATCACCCTTGAGGGCAAAGAGCTGGAAGTAAGTCTCCCGGGTGTCAACCGGTTTGAAACCCCACTTGAAGCGCACATCGGCAGGGAAAACATCTTTGTAGCGTTCCAGCAGGAAGTTCACCGCTGCGGTGTCGAGCTTGGATACGGTGCCCACCATGGGGCCACCCACGCCGCTCATGGCGAAGTAGGGTTCGTTGAAGTACTCCACAAAACTCCTGGTGATTTGGATCTCTTCCTCTTCTTCGGATATTTGTGAAAGTGCTGTTGTCTCAGCTTCAAGGAGTGCAACCGAGTCGGATGCTACTGTGGCTGCGGTGTCGGGAAGAGCCAAGCGCTTGGCCATGGCATATTCTGACGAACGGGCGTTCATCTCGTTGAAGAAGGCACCCAGTTCATTCACGTTGTAGGTCTTCCAGAACTCCAGGTTGGCACTACCCTGCAAGAGGTTGCGCACACGCTCCGGCTCAGTGATACCGGGTAGTTCCACCAGAATGCGTTCGGCACGGTCGAGTCGCTGTATGTTAGGAGCAACCACACCAAAACGGTCGATACGGGTAGCCAATACATTGAATGAGTTGTCGGCAACACTTGAAAGCTCATTGCGCAATACTGCGATGACATCGCTGTTGCTGGCGTTGGGATTCACCCGCTCGCTCATGGTCACACTGTATATGTTGGCCAGTCTGCCTTCCGGATTGATCCGCTCATAGTTCTGCTGGAAGAGCGAGATAAAGTCGGAGGAGCTGCCGCGACGGTTCTCCTTGATTGTTTCTGTCAGTGCCTGGTTGAACTGAGGATCGTCGGTGTTGGCAAGTGAACTGAGCACCTGTGCGGCGTTGATCTCGAGGACCACGTTCATACCGCCCTTGAGGTCAAGGCCCAGTCCGATCTCTTTCTCCCGGATCTGTTTGAGTGTGTAGTTCAGATACACCTTTTCGGTAGACAATGAATCAAGATAATGATTCTTCAGAGCCAGGTCTCCATTCGCGTATTGATCCGCTTTCTTGTTGTACTGTCTTCCCACCACGGTGAAGGAGAGATAGAACAAACAGATCGCCGTCAGGATAATACTGAAGACTTTAATGAATCCTTTGTTTTGCATTTCAATATTACTTTTTGTTTACAATTTATTTGCGTGTAGGTTGTTAACCGGTGTTTGCGAGTTAAGATTCGGAGCAATTAATGCCCCCTACAATTTTAGCGTGCAAATATACGTTTTTTTTATCTTTTTAAGAACATAATCGCCGGATTATTTTCTGAGAGCTAATCCGGCGATAGGTAGGGTAAGAGCACTTTCAATGCTTACTCGATAAAGCCTCTGTTCTTTAAGAGGTAAACCGGATCGGGTTCGGATCCGCGGAACTTCTTGTAGAGCTCCATCGGATCTTCCGTATTTCCTTTTGAGAGTACATGCTCACGGAAGAGACGGGCGGTCTCCTGGTCAAAGATCCCTTTCTCTGCGAAGGCCTGGAAAGCGTCGGCATCCAGCACTTCCGACCAGAGATAGCTGTAGTAGCCGGATGCATATCCTTCCGGACTGCTGAAGATATGGGAATAGTAGGTGCTCTTGTAGCGGGGGATGATTTGGTCGATCAGTTTGATCTTATCCATGGAGGCTTCTTCGAAGGCGTTCACATCATATGTCTGCTCTTCTGTTTGGGTGTGGTAATCCATGTCGAGCAACGCGGCTGCCACGAATTCGGCAGTAGTGAAGCCCATGTTGAACTTGCCTGCAGCTTCGATCTTTTCGATCAGCTCGTCGGGTATCACCTCTCCGGTTTCGTAATGCTTCGCATACATCTTCAGTACTTCCGGCTTGAAAGCCCAGTGCTCCATAATTTGTGAGGGGAGTTCTACGAAGTCGCGCGCCACGCTGGTGCCTGAAAGACCTTGATAGGTCACTTTCGACAACATGCCATGGAGGGCATGACCAAATTCGTGGAAGAGGGTCTCAACATCATCCAGGGAGAGGAGTGAAGGTGTGTCGGCAAGTGGCTTGGTGAAGTTGCCCACGTTGTAGATAATGGGGCGGATATCTTCTCCATTGCGGGTGGTTTGCTTACGGAAGCTACTCATCCAGGCACCGGCACGCTTGCTGGCACGGGGGAAGTAATCGGTATAGAAAAGAGCAATGTGAGAACCATCGGCATCGGTCACCTCATATGTCTCCACTTCGGGATTGTAAACAGGAATATTGTCCAACTTCTTGAAGTTGAGACCCCACAGCTTGTTGGCAACCATGAAGACTCCCTCCCGCACGTTCTCCATCTTGAAGTAGGGGCGCAGCTCCTCCTCATTCAGGTTGTACTTCTCCTGACGCAGCTTTTCGGTGTAATACCACCAGTCCCATGATGCCAGCTCTATGTTGGCACCCTCACGGTCGGCAATGGCCTGAAGTTCGGCAGCCTCTAATTTGGCCTGGGGCAGGGCGTAGGCCCATACGTCATTCAGCAGCTTGTAGACATTCTCCTCGTTCTTGGCCATCCGTTCTTCCAGTGCATAAGCAGCGAAGTTTTTGAAACCAAGAAGCTTGGAACGTTCCAGGCGCAGGTTCACGATTTCGTTGATCAAGTTCTTGTTGTCGAACTCGTTGTCGTTGTTGGCACGCATGTACATTGCCTTGTAAAGCTCTTCACGCAGGTCGCGGTTGTCGGCGTACTGCAGGAAGGGGATCCAGCTGGGTTTGTGCAGCGTGAAGACCCATTTGCCGTCCTCGCCGGCAGCAGTGGCTGCTTCGGCCGCCGCGCTGACCACGCTCTGGGGCAGTCCGGCCAGGTTGGCTTTGTTGTCGATTACCAGCTTGTAGTTGTTGGTCTCTGCCAGCTCGTTGTTGTTGAACTGGATGGTGAGGGCTGAGAGCTGCTTGTTGATCTCTCGCAGCCGTTCCTTACCAGCTTCGTCGAGCATGATGCCAGACCGAACGAAACTCTTGTAGTTCTGCTCCAGCAGACGGAACTGCTCCGATGTGAGATCCAGATTGGCTGCATTGTCGTAGAGTGTCTTGATCCGTCCGAACAGCTTTTCATTCAGGCTGATGTTGTCGCCATGGGCTGTCAGCTTTGGCGACATCTCGGCCTTGATTTGTTGCATCTCCTCGTTGGTGTCTGTGCCTTCCAGACCGTAGAAGACCGATGAAACCCTGTCCAGAACTGCACCACTGTTGTCGAGTGCCAGGATGGTATTCTCGAAGGTCGGTGCATCGGGATTGTTGACGATTGCGTCGATCTCCTCAACCTGTTGTGCCATGCCGGCTTCAAAGGCGGGAACATAATCCTCTACAGTAATCTGATCAAACGGGGGTGCACCATAGGGGGTGTCGAACTCGCTCAGGAAGATGGCACCTTTTTCTGTTGCTTTTTCCTGTTTGTTACATGCCAGTAATGTCATACATGCAAATGTGATTAATAGTACTTTTTTCATACGATTTATTGATTGTTTTCTTCTATGAATTTTTCCCGCATTTTATAATAGTATGGTGTGGCTCATGAAATGTGGGTTTCATCAATGTGAACTTTTTGAACGGCAGTTTTATATAACAATAGTTGAATATTCCCAATTATCAATTGCAAAGATAATTATTTTTCTTTTTGGACGAATTATAATCGGCACAAAATCAGGCTGTGTTTTGCTTGTGAAAGGTATCGGCTCACCCTCTGTTCATAAAAAACGTTAAAGAGTATACATTTAATCCTTTATACATTCAGCAACGGTAAAAAGTGATTATATTTGTGATATCATAATAATATCATTATAAATCTGATTATGGAGACAAAAGAGTTCAGTTTTAAAGGTGTAAAGGTGAATGGATTTTTAATGTTGTTCCTGATGTTGTTGCTTTTAGGGTTGAATGTCTGGCTCTATACACAACCTCTCTGGGGTATCATTTCCGCTGTTTTGTTGTCGCTTGTATGGCTGATTTTGCTGGCCGGTTTCACCAAACTGGAGCCCAATGAGGCAGTTGTAATGATCTTCTTTGGGAAATATAAGGGTGTGTTGAAGGATACCGGTTTCTTCTGGGTCCACCCTTTCATGACCAAGAAAAAACTCTCGATGCGGGCACGCAACCTGAACGTGAATCCAATTAAGGTGAACGACAAGGTGGGTAACCCGGTACTGATTGGCCTGGTACTGGTTTGGAAGTTGAAAGATACCTACAAGGCGATGTTCGAGATCGATGCACAAACCATGGCCTCGTCCAAACCGGGCAAGGAGGGAGTCCCGACCTATTCGGTAAGCAAGCAGATGGATGCCTTTGAGAACTTCGTCTCGGTGCAGAGTGATGCAGCCCTGAGACAGGTGGCGGGCCAGTATGCCTACGACAACAACGTGGTGTCGGACAATGAGCTTACCCTCCGCTCCGGTGGTGAAGAGATCAACGAAGATCTGCTGAAGGAGCTGAACATCAGGCTCGACATGGCGGGCATCGAGATCGTGGAGGCACGCATCAACTACCTGGCTTATGCTCCTGAGATTGCAGCTGTGATGCTGCGTCGCCAGCAGGCGGAAGCAATCATTTCTGCACGCGAGAAGATTGTGGAGGGTGCGGTCACAATGGTGAAGATGGCGCTCGACCGGATTGAGGATGAAAGCATCGTGGAGCTCGACAGTGACAAGAAAGCTGCAATGGTGAGCAACCTCCTGGTAGTGCTTTGTGCGGATGAAGCTGCACAGCCGGTATTGAATACAGGCTCTTTATACCAGTAATTTACTGATTCAAGTTTCGCATAGAATGTTTACAGCTAAATTCTCGACTGACCAGGTCTCATCTTTAGCTGTTTTTACTCCAATTACATGGACATACGAAAGTTTAATCACCAAAGTTGAAATTGATGCCTAAGAAAGTTGAAATTGATGCCTAAGAAGGAGAAGACAACGAAGAATTTTGCCCTGCGACTCGATGCAGATACCATGGCAGCCCTTGAAAAATGGGCTGCCGATGAGTTCCGCAGCGTGAATGGACAGATTCAGTGGATACTGGATCAGGCACTCAAGAAAAGCGGACGCATGAAATAAAACCATATGTTAGAGATTTGAGTTGCAAGTTTACCCTCTGAGAGATCCAGATCAGAGGTATTGCGTATGGAAAGAGGGTGTATTCACAATGTGATACATCCTCTTTTGCAATATTTAACTATGCGATTTAGTTAAATAACGAGATTAAATAGTTTGACAACTAAAAATGTTAGTTATATTTGCAGCATTGATTATAAAAGTTGAGTATGATGAAAGAATTGACAGCAAAAGAAGAAGAGGTGATGCGCTATTTTTGGGACAAGGGGGCGTTGTTTGTGAAACAGCTACTGGAGTTTTACCCCGATCCCAAACCACATTTCAATACGCTATCCACCTACGTGCGTTCACTCGAGGAGAAGGGGTTTTTATCGCATGAGTCGTTTGGTTCAACCTATCGATACTACTGTGTAATCAGTGAAGAGGAGTACCGCACAGGTACGCTGAAGAATATTGTGAAGAAATATTTCGACAACTCCTACCTGAGTGTTGTCTCATCACTGATCAAGGAGCAGGATCTCACCGTGACAGAGGTTAGAGAGTTGTTGGATGAAGTGGAGAAGTTGCACAATAAACAGTGATTGCCATGGAAAATCTTCTCTATTATTTGCTTCGTGCATCAGTTTCAATGGTCCTTTTTTATAGTTTCTACAAACTGTTTTTCGATAAAAACACCTTCCACGCTATGAACCGTTTCATGTTGATAGCATTCACAGCGATGACACTCCTCCTGCCATTGTTCCGGTTCAATTTTTTGCCAGAGCTACAGAAAGCTACCAACTCAGGCCAGCTGTCATGGGAGCTGTCGGCAGTTCCTGTGATTCATTCCTCCAATCTGGCAACAACAGGGCCGATGATCCCATGGAGTACATTGTTCCTTGTACTATTTTTGGTTGGTTTAATGTGTGCCATTGTGCGATACCTGATTGGACTTTATCAGATCAACGCCATCATCCATAGATCGCAGAAGGAGATACTTCCTGATGGAACAACGCTCTGTATGAGTGACAAAGAAATTGCACCGTTCAGCTGGATGAACTATGTCGTATTGAATGGTAACGATATCCCCGAACAGAATCAGGCAATTATACGGCATGAACAGGCACATGTTAGGTTGCACCACTCGTATGACATGATTTTTTTTGACCTGTTCACCTCATTTTTCTGGTTCAACCCCTTTTCCTGGTTGTTGCGCCGTGAAATTCGTGCGGTACATGAATACCAAGCCGATCAACAGGTCCTTGTCAATGGCATTGATGTAAGACAATATCAGCTATTATTAATCCGCAAGTGCGTGGGTGAGCAAAAGTTTGCATTGGCAAACAATTTCCGCCAGCGCGACTTGCACAAAAGAATTCAAATGATGATGAAAAAGAGCAGTGAAAAACAGATGAAATGGCGTTACGCCGCCGCATTCCCCCTCTTGTTCCTGGTAATGGTTGCACTCTCCGTTCCGAAACTGAATGCAAGCATTCCCGAAAAGACAAGTGACCATTCACTTGAGATAGCTCTGCAGGAAGGTGATCCATCTGTTCTGCCGGGAGATAGTGTTGAACAGTCCAATGGTGCACCTGAAGGTAGGAGGGTAAGAATTGTAACAAAAGATGACTCGATCACAGTTTCTGTCAATATGGGCGAACAGGTCGACACGGTACGGGTCAAAGAGTTGAAGACCAAAAAGAAAAAGATGGAGGAAGTGAAAGTGATCCGGTATGGATTGATGAATCATAAAGATCCGATTTCAATTGTCTCGGTGGATGGGGAAGGTGCTCAACCGCTATACATTCTGGATGGCAAAGAAGTTGAGTCGGTCGCTGAAATAAACCCCGAACTGATTCAGGCAATTGAGGTGCTCAAAGATTATGCTGCTACTGAGAAATTTGGCGAAAGAGGCAAAGAGGGTGTCATCATTATCACTACAAAAAAAGAGGTGAGAAAGACATTTGACTTCAATGACGAAAATAAACCACTTTTTATCCTGGATGGTGTGATTCAGGATGCTGCATTTGAAGTGAATTCCGTTTCACCCGATGAGATTGAGTCGATAGAAGTGCTCAAGGGTAATTCTGCAGTGAAACTCTATGGTGAGAAAGGGAAGAATGGTGTCATCCAAATTCACCGTAAAAAAAAGGTCGAGTGATGCAGTAGGCTGCCGATGAGTTCCGCAACCCCATTGCAGGACTTTGCAGGGACATTGGCTGGTATCCCCTCATGATCCCCTCATGATCCCCTCATACTTTCATGAGGGGATCATGAGGGGATAACGAATGTAGATAGGCTGAATCCTTGCCAAGAATAGGTGGATTACGCACAGCTCAAAAGGATGTCACAATTTTGCCATGGGGGTATATGCATCGTGGTAAAAGATGAGGGTGCGTTTCTCTTTTTTCGCCTTGTCGAGGAACCGTTTCTTTTCCTCCATGGCGACAGCCACACTGTTGTCGTAGGCCGAGAGCCAGTTGAGTGCGATGTTGAGCGAGGTAGGCACCACATCGCCCGGGAAGGCATACTTCTCATTCTCCGTTTCGAAGAGCAGCACGATCTGTCCCGGAGTGTGGCCGTCGTAGAGCTCCAGCCGGATCTGGTCGTCCAGTTTCATGTCGCCAACCACGAACTGCAACTGTCCCGCATCGTATACCGGTTCGATGTTCTCGGGGAAGAAAGAACCCTTTTCGAAGAGGGTGGGGTTGCGGTAGTTCTTCCACTGTGCGAGGCTCACCCGGTAGGTGGCATTGGGAAAGGTGGGGACAGCTTCGTTTTTTTCGTTTAACACCGTGCTGGCTCCACAGTGGTCGAAATGGAGGTGGGTCAGGATTACATCGGTCACATCTTCGGGTTCGTAGCCGATCTTGAGAATTTCGTCGACAATGTTCTGCTGGTTGTAGGGTTGAAAGAATTTCAGGCGTGCATCATGCTTGTCGCCCAGTCCCGCATCCACCAGTATCCGCCGGCTCTCTGTCTCGATGAAAAGGCAGCGCAGCGACATCTCGCACATGTTCTTTTCGTCCACCTTGTACTTTGCTGACCAGTACTTTTTAGGCACGGGACCGAACATCACGCCACCATCTCCCAGAAAATAACCCGATTCAATGATATGGAACTTGAGCATATTGTTGTATTTTTGTGGCAAATTTAGTGAAAAGTTTCGGGTGCATTGACACCCCACCCCAAAACCCTCAGGAATGAAGATCCCCGACAAACAGGAAAATATTGCAGAGTACCTGCTCTACATGTGGCAGACAGAGGACCTGTTGCGTGCCTGCAACCTGGATATCGATCAGGTGCAGCGATCGCTGATTGATTCTGCCTATGCAACGGAAGAGGAGCGTGCGACAGCGCGTGACTGGTACGAGGGACTGATCATGATGATGAAGAGCGAAGGGGTGCAACAGGAGGGTCACCTGCAGATCAACAAGAACCTGATCATCGACCTGACCGATACGCATCTGCGGCTCCTCAAAGATCCAAAGGAGTCTGAGTACATCGCGCTCTACTATCATACGCTGCCACACATCGTGGCTTTGCGGGCGAAGGCGGGCGGCAAGCAATTGCCGGAGCTGGAGACCTGTTTCACCGCCCTCTACGGTTATCTGCTCCTGAAACTTCAGAAGCAGGAGGTCACCGGAGAGACGCAGGCTGCCGTGGCTCAGATTACATCACTGCTGCGACTGCTCTCAAAAAAATACCAGACCATTGACCAACAGAAGGAGGAGTAAGAGATGGCGATATTCACCGGCATGAGCAAGGCGTTGGGCGGTACTGAAAAGGAATCGCAGAAGGAGCTCTATTTCTACGGGCTGGTGCAGCAACATGTGCTGGTCACCGGCGGTGACGGACAGCTGGGTTGTGCCCTCAGGGCGCTCATCGGAAAGATGAACCTGCCCTTTCGCTTTTACTTCACCGATGCGGGAGAGCTGGACATCACCGACCGGTCGCAGATTGAATCATTCGTGGTGGGTCAGCAGATTCGCTATATCCTCAATTGTGCAGCCTATACGGCTGTCGACAAGGCAGAGGAGGAACGGGAGAAGGCCTTTGCGATCAATGCCGCCGGTGTGGAGAATATTGCCCTGGTAGCAAAACAGTATGGGGTGAAGGTGATCCACCTCTCCACCGATTTTGTGTTTGTTGGTGCTTCCACTGTTCCTTACGACGAGGAGTCGGAACCCCATCCCTTGTCGGTCTATGGTGAGACCAAGTTGAAAGGTGAACAGTTGTTGCAGGCTGCGGGTGGGGAGTGGCTCATCCTGCGCACCTCCTGGCTCTACTCGGAATATGGTTCCAACTTCGTGAAGACGATACTCCGGCTGATGCATGAGCGGGAGCTGCTCACCGTGGTGGACGACCAACACGGCAGTCCTACCTATGCAACCGATCTGGCAGAGATGATGATCCATATCCTGCAACAGAGTGAAGCAAATGGTTGGACGGATGGACTCTTTCACTTTTCAAACAGGGGCCAGACCAGCTGGTATGGCTTCGCCGATGCGATTAGGAGGGTGGCGGGAATAGAAAACTGCAAGCTGGTGCCGGTAACCACGGCTGAATATCCCACGGCGGCACGACGCCCGGCCTACAGCGTAATGGATCTCACCAAGATCAGTGATCGCTTCCGGGTGGAGATACCCACCTGGGAAGAGGCCCTCCAGCGCTGCCTCCAAAAGATCTTACAAACTGAAAGTTGATTGCAATATAATATGTCATTGAAACAAGAGATAGAACGCCGGCGGACCTTCGCTGTGATCAGTCACCCCGACGCGGGGAAAACCACCCTGACCGAAAAGCTGTTGCTCTTTGGTGGGGCCATTCATGTGGCGGGTGCCGTCAAATCGAACAAGATCAAGAAGACAGCTACCTCCGACTGGATGGAAATCGAGAAGCAGCGCGGTATATCCGTTGCCACCTCGGTGATGGGCTTCGAGTATGAGGATTACAAGATCAACATCCTGGATACCCCCGGTCACCAGGACTTCGCCGAAGACACCTTCCGTACGTTGACAGCTGTGGACAGTGTGATCGTGGTGGTCGACGTGGCAAAGGGTGTGGAGACCCAGACACGCAGGCTGATGGAGGTGTGCCGCATGCGCAACACACCGGTAATGATCTTTGTAAATAAAATGGACCGTGAGGGTAAAGATCCCTTCGATATCCTGGATGAACTGGAAGAGGAGCTGCAGATTTCCGTGCGGCCACTGAGCTGGCCCATCGACATGGGAGACAGGTTCAGGGGGGTCTACAACCTCTATCAGAAAAGCCTCGACCTTTATCAGCCCAGCAAGCAGGTGGTGACTGAATCAGTGAAGCTCGACATCAATTCCACCCAACTGGAGAAACATCTTGGAGAAGGTTTGTCGGAAAAGTTGCGGGAAGATGTGGAGCTGATTACAGAAGTCTATCCCGATTTTCAGCGGGAGGAATACCTTGCCGGGCGACTGGCACCTGTCTTTTTCGGGTCGGCACTCAACAACTTCGGTGTGAAGGAACTGCTCGACTGCTTCGTGGAGATCGCCCCATCGCCTCGACCGGTGAATGCGGAAGAACGGACAGTGGAACCTCTAGAAGAGACGTTCAGCGGTTTCGTCTTCAAGATCCACGCCAACATGGATCCCAACCACCGTTCCTGCATCGCCTTTGTGAAGGTCTGCTCCGGTCGGTTCGAGCGGAACGTCAACTACAAGCATGTCCGCTACAACCGCATGATGAAGTTTTCTTCACCCACAGCGTTCATGGCCCAGAAAAAAGAAATCATGGATGAAGCGTTCGCCGGCGACATTGTGGGCTTGCCCGACAACGGCAACTTCAAGATCGGCGATACCCTGACCGCGGGTGAAGAGCTTCACTTCAAGGGTTTGCCCAGCTTTTCGCCGGAGATGTTCAAGTACATCGAGAATGCTGACCCGTTGAAGTCGAAGCAGTTGCAGAAAGGGGTCGAGCAGCTGATGGACGAGGGTGTTGCACAGCTCTTCACCAACCAGTTCAACGGGCGGCGCATCATTGGCACGGTGGGACAGCTACAGTTCGAGGTGATCCAGTACCGGTTATTGCATGAGTACGGTGCACAGTGCCGCTGGGAGCCTATCAACCTTTACAAGGCCTGCTGGATAGAGAGCGACGATGCGGCACAGCTGGCCGACTTCAAGAAACGTAAGTTCCAGTACATGGCGCACGACAAGGAGGGGAGGGATGTCTTCCTGGCGGAATCGAACTACATCCTGATGATGGCGCAGCAGGACTTCAAGCAGATCCGCTTCCACTTCAACTCCGAGTTTTAATCCTTCGCCATGTGAATGGTCATCTGCGGGAATGGTATGTTCAACCCATGTGATACCAAAGCTTCGTAGGTCTGTTCATTCAGGTCGAAGGTGACGGGCCAGTAGTCGCCCGCGAGCGTCCAGACCCTTAATACAAAGTCGATGGAGCTGTCGTTCATCTTCACCATTCTCGACAGTGGTTCGGGATCTTTCAACACTTGAGGGTGCTTCTCGGCGATATCGAGCAGCAGACGCTTAACCAACTCCACATCGGAGCCGTAGTCCACTTTGACGGTCAGATCCACACGGCGTGTGGCCTGTGTGCTGTAGTTGACAATGTTGCCTGTGGAGAGGGGGCCGTTGGGGATATGCACCGTCTTGTTGTCGAAGGTTGTGAGGGTGGTGTAGAGAATACCCACCGATTGTACGGTGCCCGCCACATTTTGTGCTTCAATGTAATCACCACCCCTAAAAGGTTTGTTGAAGAGCAGCATCACTCCGCCTGCAAAGTTGGCCAGGTTGTCCTTCACTGCCAGACCCACTGCCAGACCGATTGATCCGATTAGTGCGATCAGTGAAACGGGCTTCGTCCCCACGATGTTGATGATCAGGATGATCAGCGTGGCGAAGAGTGCTATGTTGAGGATGTTCATCAGGAAGCTGCGCAGTGCGATGTCGTCGACTCTTCTGTTGAGCATCCGTTTAAAAACCTTGACGATCTGTTTGATTATCCATCTTCCCAGATAGAAGATCAGCAGAGCGATTAGTACCTTGCCAAGAAAATCGATGCTGCCGGTAAGAAAATGATCGAGCAGTTCTTCGAACTGTCCGTTTTTGATCAGTTCGGCAGCAGTTGGTGATTGTTCAACAATGGGGGCTACTGACTCGGTGGTGGAGGTTCCCGCTTGTGCGGATAGAATATCGTTGGGCATGTAGAATGTAGTTTATTTGATTTAACTGTGATTCAAACAAAGATACCGATATTTTGTTTACATTTGCCCTGATAACGTCACTTCAAACCCTCTATGAGAAAATATTTTTTACTGATCATACTCTTTTCCTTTTTCACTATTTCGCTCACAGGTCAGAACTACCAGGCCTGGGTTGACAATGCCGCACGCCATATCGAAGCAGACCGTCTCGACAGTGCTGCGATATCATTGCAGCGTGCCATGTCGCTCGATCCGATGAATGAGAACAATCCGGTATTGCTCCTCAATTTGGGGATTATCCAG
>Ga0123335_1003002_pt1 | contig 24197 bp, 17 predicted proteins | sample BiotimSIPDNA_2_FD_89707 | JGI IMG/M metagenome (GOLD analysis project Ga0123335, IMG submission 89707) | Anaerobic biogas reactor microbial communites from Washington, USA - Biogas_R2 time_0 SIP DNA | ecosystem: Engineered > Bioreactor > Anaerobic > Unclassified | place: Washington, USA...
CGGCCAAGCTGGTCTTGTCGATCAGGGAGCTTTGGTTCAATACAAGGGCAAAACGTTTGTCTTGTAACAATGGGAAATAAAGCTCGGTTTGATCTGCGCCTGTCCTTAAAGGGGAGGCCGGAACTTTTCCCCGGCCGGGGGAGCAGGAATTGAAACAAGAACAAAGACAAGTAACGAGGCAAACTGTAAACAGCGTAATTTTGGTCATGGTCGTGCCGGATAGTTGTGCGTACAAAAATAATTCTTTTTCTTTGCCCTGCAAGCACCCGGGGCCCGAAGCCGGGTCGCCAATCTCCGTATATTTATGGAAGCACTGCAATTGTTACATCGATATCTTGATCCTTACCCCGGACTTTTTGATATAGTTTATTCCCACGGCCGTTCTGTTTCCAACAAGGCCTTGGAAATAATGGACTTACATCCCGAAATACAGGCCGACAGAAAGTTTGTCGAAGAAGCGGCCCTGCTGCACGATATCGGTGTGTACAAGACTTATGCCCCCGAGATAGCTTGCTCCGGTTCCCTACCTTATATTTGTCACGGTTACTTGGGAGCCGATCTCCTCAGAGAGGAGGGTTACGGGCGGCATGCTTTGGTTTGTGAACGGCACACGGGTGCAGGTATCAGCCTTCGAGACATCGTAGACAAAGAATTGCCCTTGCCCCGTCGCGATATGTTGCCTGTCAGTATCGAGGAGCAATTGATCTGTTTTGCCGATAAGTTTTTTTCTAAAACCGAGTTGTTAAAAGAACGCAGTGTCGCAGAAGCACGGCACAAACTGGAGCGATTCGGCGCCGAAGGGCTGGAACGTTTCGATTTTTGGTGCAAGAGCTTTCTCTAATCCGCTGGTTTTACCTACTTTTGTCCCTTTGATCCCTGGGGTAGTATGATGGATGTACAACCTGATTATAAGTTAAATACATTGAAGCAGCTCAAGAATCCCGTTCGGCAATTTAACGCGGTTCGGCTCAAAAGCAGATTCTTCGGAGGCTTTTTTGGCTCCTTATCCGGGTGTACCCTAGCGATACTTTTATTATTTTCAGTTCCTTTCGTTCAGAATGCTCGTGGACAGAATCGTGTTGGAGAAACGCTTACCCGGGACTCTGTTGCAGCGACTTATTCCGAAGAAACTTCGCTTTCCGATAGCCTTGACCGTTCTGCCCCGGAAACTCCCACAGGTGTAAGCGAAACCGTCCTCTCCGGCGAAAACGATACTATTCCGGCGCTTTCTTCAGACAGTCTTCAGGTCGTCCCCGACAGCCTGGCGAATGAGGAAGGAAAAGCAGGCGGAGGCCTGGAAGGCATCAACGCCGTAGTAGAATACCAGGCCGAAGACTCCCTGATTTTCGATGCCGGGGGAATGGGGCGTTTGTACAAGCAGGGACAGATTGTTTACGAAGACCTCAATCTCGAAGCCGACTATATTCAAATGAGCATGGACAGCAGCTTGATCTATGCCAGCGGAATAGAAGATTCAACCGGAACCGTAATAGGAAGTCCGGTTTTCAAAGATACCAGTGGCGAGTACATTTCCAAAAACCTCAAATACAATTTCAACACCCGGCGGGGCATTATAAACCAGGTGGTTACTCAGCAGGGAGAAGGTTACGTCGTAAGCGGCCTGACTAAGAAGATGGAAGACGATGCCCTCTACATGGTCGACGGCAAATATACTACCTGCGAAGACCACGACAATCCGCACTTTTATCTGCAACTGAGCAAAGCCAAGGTGCGTCCCAAAAAGAACATCGTGGCCGGTCCTGCCCATTTGGTGGTCGAAGACGTACATTTGCCCCTGTTTATTCCTTTCGGTTTTTTCCCCTTTACCGAATCCTACTCATCGGGTATTATAACGCCCACTTACGGTGATGAGCTTTCCCGGGGGTTTTATCTCAAAGACGGCGGCTATTATTTTGCCATCAGCGATTACATCGATTTGGCACTGACAGGCGAGCTTTATTCCAAAGGATCCTGGGGGGGCCGGCTCAGAACCAATTACCGTAAACGTTACAAGTTCTCGGGAGCCCTCAACGCTTCTTACTTGGTGAGTGTCACCAGCGAAAGGAACCTGCCCGATTACGCCCAGTCCAAAAACCTGAGTCTCACCTGGAGCCATTCGCAGGATCCCAAGGCCAATCCCTTTCGCAGTTTTTCGGCCAGTGTCAATTTTGCCACCAGTGGTTACAGCCGCAACGACATCGCTTCGTATTACAATCCCGAAGTTTTTTCGACCAACACCAAAAGCTCCAGTGTCAACCTGACCCAACGTTTTCCTAATTTCCCGCTTGTCCTGAGTGCCAGCATGAGCGTTTCACAGCGCAGCAAAGACTCGGTGCTGACCGTTTCGCTGCCCAATCTTACGGCCAGTGTTTCCCGATTCTATCCCTTCAAACGCAAGAATCCGGTGGGCAGGGAGCGTTTTTACGAAAAAATCAGCATGAGCTATACCGGGTCTTTGGCCAACAGCATAAGCGAAGTGAAAGAATACGATTTCTTCAAAAAATCGCTGGTACGCGACTGGCGCAACGGCATGCGGCACAGCATCCCTGTTTCGGCCACGTTTAATCTGTTGAATTACATCAATATCACTCCTTCGTTTTCCTATACCGAACGCTGGTATTCCAGCTCCATCGACAAATACTACGATCCGGTTCTGAATCAATTGCTTACCGACACCCTCTGGGGCTTTAACCGGGTCTGGGATTATTCTGCCAGTGTCAGTGCCTCCACCAAATTATACGGCTTTTTTCAACCTTTGCCCAAACTGTTCGGGACTAAGGTTAATATGATCCGGCACGTGCTTACCCCCAGTGTTTCGCTCGGTTACAGGCCCGATTTCGGAGAGGAACGATACGGCTATTACAAAACGATAGACTATATCGATGTCGAGGGCATCGAAAAGACCCATACCTATTCGCGTTACCAGAATTCTCTGTATGGCACTCCCGGCAGGGGCAAATCGGGTACGATCAGTTTTAATGTGGCCAATAACCTCGAAATGAAAGTCAGAAACGACAAAGACACGATAAATTTATTTAAGAAGGTGAGCCTGATCGATAATTTCTCTTTCGGCACCTCCTACAACCTGGCGGCCGACAGCTTGAATTGGAGCAATATTTCGGCCAATATCCGTATCAAGTTCGGCGATTTGTACACATTGAATCTGAGCGGTTCTTTCGATCCCTACACCTATATTCTGAACAGTGCCGGTAATCCGGTACGGGTCAACGTCACCCAGTTCGAGAAATATGGAATTCCCGGGCGGCTTGTCGGTACCGGGACATCGTTTTCCTACTCCATCAACAACGATACTTTCAAGAAAAAAGACAAAGAAGGAAAAGCCAAGGGGAGAGGAGGTTTACCGGGTTCCGGAGGCGAACCCCCGGATTTGGATGCCGGCCTTTCGGGTACGGGCGACGAGAGCGAAGCTTTTGAGGAACCCGAGGTCATTCCCGACCCGGAAGCCGCCCTGTATCAGCCCTTCAAAATGCCTTGGAACGTCAGCCTGAGTTATACCTTGCGTTATGCCCGTGCGAACTTTAACAAAGAGCGTCTGGAGTACGACATGAAGCTGATGCACAACCTGAGTTTCAATGGCAACCTCGCAATCACCGATAAATGGAGATTTACATTAGCCAGCAGTTACAACTTCAATACCAAGCAATTGTCTACGGTAAACTGCACCGTTTCGCGCGACCTGCATTGCTGGCAAATGTCGGCCAGTTTTATTCCTGTAGGCCGTTTCAAATCTTACAACTTCTCCATCCGTGTTAAATCGGGCATGCTGCAAGACCTTAAGTACGAGCAGCAACAAAATCCCCGCGACAATGTGGTCTGGGGTATTCGCTAAACAACTTGTTTTGGTTTCCGGCCGCTTTCTTTTCCGGCAACGACGAATTTTTCTCTTTGAAAAAAGGAAGCCCCTTCTAAGGATGGGTGCTTTCGCGTTTGCACAGAGGGCCCGCTAAAGGCTGGAAGTTTCATCCCTCTGCTGTCAATTTAAAGCATCCAGACTTTTAGCATAGCCAAGCTCGCGTATCTCTTGCTTCCCTTTAGCGCCAATCTATAGGATCCAGACCCTGGCTTTGCAAGTATTGATTGGTCTTGCTGAAATGATGATTCCCAAAGAAACCCCTGTAGGCCGACAGGGGCGAGGGATGCACCGATTTAAGCACCAGATGGCGGTTACTGTCGATGAATTCGCCTTTGCGCTGGGCATAAGCACCCCAAAGTAAAAACACCAGACCCTGCTTTTCTTCGGCCAGGCGGTGTACCACCGCATCGGTAAAGCGTTCCCAGCCTTTGTTTTGATGAGAGCCTGCCCGGTGAGCGCGTACGGTAAGGGTGGCATTGAGCAGCAGTACGCCCTGGCGGGCCCAGCGTTCCAGATTGCCCGAGGGTAGAGGCTCTTCGCCCAGATCCTGACGAATTTCGCGAAAGATATTTTCGAGCGAAGGTGGCAAGGGCACACCTTCCTGCACCGAGAAGCAAAGTCCGTGAGCTTGTCCCGGCTCATGATAGGGATCCTGACCTAAAATCACCACCCTGACCTGTTCAAAAGGGCAGAGATCAAAGGCATTAAAAATCAGCCGGCCCGGCGGATAAATGGTATATTGTCTGTATTCCTCCCGTACAAAATCGGTCAGACCGGCAAAATAATCTTGTTCGAATTCTTTGGCCAGTTTTGATTTCCACGATTGTTCGATTCTTACATCTACCATCCTTGTTCATAATGAGAGGAACGGCATTCTCTTACTTTGCCCTTTCCTTTTCTGTGATTAACAACCCTATTTATATCAGTGGGATGCCGTGTGCGGCACAACGTTCTATCATATCTTCGGGCCAGATGCTGGCCTGAATTTCTCCCACGTGGGCTTTGCGCAACAAAAACATGCAGAGCCTCGATTGCCCTATACCGCCGCCTATGCTCAGGGGAAGCTTGTCGTTGATTAGTTTTTGGTGGAAATACAGGCTTTTTCTCTCTTCGGTCCCGCTCAGTTTAAGCTGTCGCAGCAAGGCTTTTTTGTCGACACGAATCCCCATGGAAGACAATTCAAAAGCGCAACCAAGCAAGGGATTCCAAAGTAAAATATCTCCGTTAAGACCGGGCAGGCCGTTTTCCCCCTCGCTGCTCCAGTCGTCGTAGTCGGGGGCCCGCATATCGTGCTTTTGTCCGTCGCCCAGATCGGCTCCGATACCTACCACAAAGACGGCCCCGTACTCTTTACAGATGCGGTTTTCACGTTCTTTAGGATCCAGGTCGGAGTATTTTTGGCGTAATTCTTCGGCATGAATAAAATGAATTTCTGCCGGCAAAGAGGGTTTGATCCAGGGGAATTGTTCATAGACCATGTATTCGGTCTGCAGCAGCACCGAATATATACGTTGTACTACGGCTTTCAAATAAGCCGGGGTACGGTCTTGTTTGCCTATGGTGACTTCCCAGTCCCACTGATCCACGTAGATGGAATGCAAATTGTCCAACTCTTCGTCCGGGCGGATGGCGTTCATATCGGTGTAAATGCCGTAACCTCTTTCAATTTCGTAGTCGGCCAGGGTGAGGCGTTTCCATTTGGCCAGGGAATGCACGATTTCGGCTTTTCGGTCCTGCAGGTCTTTAATGGGAAAAGTTACCGGGCGTTCAACCCCCGATAGATCGTCGTTGATCCCCCTGCCTCCCAGCACAAACAAGGGAGCAGTCACCCGCCTCAGGCGCAGTTCGGCAGCCAGGCTCAGTTGGAAAAAATCTTTGATACTCTTAATTCCTTGCTCGGTTTGCTTCAGGTCTAGCAAGGTTTTGTAATTTTTGGGAAGAATCAGGTGGCTCATACGTTATTATTATCGAATGGTAGGTGCCGCCCTCCTAGGGCGTGGGCGCAAAAGTACTCAAAATTTTTGCTCTCACAAAAGCTACTTTTCAGACTTCGTCTGGGGAGATAACTGCGTTCGTTTCACTTAACGCTACTTTTCAGACTTCGTCTGGGGAGATAGCTGCGCTCGTTTCACTTAACGCTACTTTTCAGACTTCGTCTGAGAAGATAGCTGCGCTCGGCAAAAGCAAAAATAAAATTTTGCTTTTGCTCTCACTTAACGCTATCTTTGTCCACCGAAAAGTGAGATCCCGTAGTTCAATGGATAGAATAATGGATTCCGGTTCCATCGATTGGGGTTCGACTCCCCACGGGATTACAAACAAAAAAAGCTAACAGTTGTGATACAGGCTGTTAGCTTTTTGATGTTTTGCATAGTTGGGTTCCGTTAACTCCGAAATTACTCTAAAACTGTCCCCTCCCAATTTTCCGGCTTCCCGGGGCTGCACTCTTCGAAGCGGATGTTGCGGCAGAGTTCGCCTTCGGTCAGGCAGACGATGTTGCCTTCGGGGTTGCTGAAAGTCACTTTTTCGAAGAGAATGTTGCGGCCGTCCAATACGTTGATGTTGTTGTCGTCGGAGCTTACTTGCACGTTTTTCAAATGTATTTGATCCACATCCCGGAGTTGGATCAGACGTTCGCAGTTTTCGGCCTTGACGTTTTCCAGACGGAGATTGGTCAGGGGCGTTTCGGGTATGCCGGTGATCTTGATAAACTGAGAAGATCTTTCGACTATGATGTCTTTGGCGGTGATGTTTTTGTAGGAGGGAGTCAACGGCGTCAGTTCCCTCACCGGCAGGCGGTCGGCCAGCAGGCCCACGTAGGTACGGGAACCCAGCATGTCCCACACAAAGGCGTTGCCCGTAAGGTTCATACGGATGCGCTCGTAAACGATATTTTCGCCTCCGCCGCCCCGGTTTCGACGGGTTTTGAAGCGGATGCCCGCCCCGGTTTCGTCAAAGACGCAGTCGTGCACGTAAAGATTGCGAATCATGCCGGCGGTTTCGCTGCCACAGGTAATACCTCCGTGCCCTTTTTTGGCCAGGCAATAACGGACTACCACGTTTTCGGTGGGTCTATTCACCCGCATACCGTCTTCGCAACGGCCGGCTTTCATAGTAAAACAGTCGTCGCCGCAATTCAGGGTGGAATATTCGATCAGCACGTTGCGGCTCGATTCCACGTCGATGCCGTCGCCCCGGGGAATGCCTACGGAATTGACCGTGATGCCCCGAATAACCACTCCGTCGCAATAAACGGGTACTACGTTCCAGAAAGCGGTTCTTTCGAGGGTCACTCCTTCGATGTACACATTGGTACACGAAGTGGGCGAAATAAACATGGGTAGGAGCACAGGGCTGCCGCCCAGTCCGGTGTAAATTCTCTCTTCGACGGGGGTGTCGGCCGAAATAACGTTTTCTATAACACCCGATTTAAGAACCTGTTCGCGGATGGCACAATCCATAGGCGGTCCGATAAGTTTACCCTTGCCCGTAACGGCAATATTGTCTTGTTTATAGGCATAAATGAGGGCACCCAGCGACATCATTTCCACGCCTTCGTTACGAGTGAATACGGCAGGTTGGTAATCTTCGACCTCGCCGCTAAAGTAGACTTCGGCCCCTTCGGCAAAATGCAGGTTAACATTACTTTTGAGGATAATGCGTCCGCTTTGCCAGTTTCCTCCGGGTACCACGACTTTACCTCCGCCTTGAGCACTGAGCTCATCGATGGCCGCCTGGACTATACCGGTGATTTTTTCACCGGCTTTGGCTCCCCGGTCTGCAATGTTGATTTCAACATCGGGGAAGACGGGTTTTTTGAATACCGGCATCTCAAAAGGAGCCTTTACGGGCTTTATTTCGCCGGGGAGCACGGCAGCTCCCACCTGATCTTTGGTTGGGATGCTCACGGTCCGGGTACAGGACAGCACCAAGCTGCAAAGTGCAAGACCGAATACAAATTTAAGGTTCATAAGTGTTGATTAAGGATTATGAGAACTCCTGCAAATGTATTCAATTAAGCGAAAGTCGCAAAAGCAGGAAAAATTTTCCGTGAGTGGTTATCGGGGAGCGGTTTGCCCCGTTGCCTGAGCCCATGCAGTTTGAAAATAGGCCTGGTTGAGGTTGGTTATTTTTTGACTGTAGGGCAGGTCGTAGCGGGGAATGTAGGCGCTCAAGCCCGAGTAACTATCAACATCGAACCAACGCGAACTACTGTAGATGGAATAGATTTGATCGGTACAATCTTTGTAAAGTACGGTCCGGTTGAGCTGATTCTTAAAGGCGTTGTAAAAGAGAGGGTAGCGCGAAACGGCTGCCAGGTAGCCGTCCAGGTCGTAAAACAAATGCGGATTCATCAGTTCGTAATGCTGAATACCCTCTAAATCGATGCTGGACACCGGTATGGGATCGGCTTCGAAAATAGCTCGGGTGCAAACCGCCAGAGAGTCCATTTCGCTGAGTTTAACCAGCACCGTGCTGGCCGACGGATGGGTAGTATTGGCTCTATAGGACGTCATATAGGCCTGACAAAGTTGCCTGCAAAGAGCTTCCGTGCTCAGGTCCTCCCTAAAAACCAACTTGACAAAATCCTTGTAAGGATAACCCGCTCCCATTACCTCGGCCGGCGAACCGATCAGGTAGTCGGCGCAATGCCTTAAATCATAAAGCATTTCTACCGAGGCGGTAAAGCAGGCATCAAAGAGCATAAATTCCAGTCCCTGATCTTCGAGGGCTGAGGCAAGTACAGGTGTCTCCATATGATAATAACCGTCCTGGCCAAACCAGCCGATCAACTCTTCGTCTTCGATTATTTCGGCTGCCGACCGCAGGGTAGGCGGATTGATGTTGCCGGGATCCAGCGCCGAAGTGGATGGATGCCAGCCCATGGCGTGCGACCACAACACCAGACCGTAGGCCTTGGCCGGAGCCAGTCTTTTGGCATCGCGGACCACCTGTTGCATGGCGTTTTTTTCGAGCGTATTGTCGAAATGGTATTCGTGCAACAGCAGGGTGTCGCCTTGGCCGGTTAAAGTATTGATTTTAATTTCGAACAATTGCTGAGTGTCGGAAAAAGGAGGCACATAAAAAATCAATAACCTGCCCGTTTCCATGGCATCGGCATTGAGGTTTTGCTTCATCGAGTTTATGTTTTGAACGGCATAGACGTTCAAATTGTTATCCACCACCATATAGACCAGCACAGTTCTGTGTGTTTCTTTTGTGGGGGCAGGCTGCCTGCAGCAACCCAATAAAAAGGGCAAGAACAACCACAGGCAAAGAAAAATCTTCAGTTTTGTATTCATCTCAGCGAATGTTGCAGAGCCCTTTTTACGGTTTTCGGCAGCTGTGTCCGGGCAGGGAAATTTCCCTGCAACTCCGCATCAGTTCAGGCCAGGCAAGGATCAGTTCGTTCAGGTTATGAAAAATCAAGTCAGCCTTGTTCAGGTGGGTGTCGTTCAGTGGGCCTGTGTTGACGGCAATGGTAAAAAGCCCGGCAGCCTTGGCGGACTCCACCCCCAAAGGCGCATTTTCGATCACCAGAGCCTGATGAGCCTGGGCACCTGCCTTTTGCATTCCCTTCAGGAAAGGTTCGGGATGAGGCTTGCCCCGGGTGACATCGAATGCGGTTACCATAAGGTCAGAGCTGAAATGTCCCGGGAAATGGTGGTTCACACGGTTCAGGAGCAGTTTTTGTCCCGAACCGGTAACCAGGACGCGGATCAGGCCTTGGGAGGCAATAGTATTGAGCAGAGCGGGAGCTCCCTCCATCACCGGGGCTTCGGGCATTGAATCGAACAAGCCTGCTTTTTTACCGTAGATGCGCTTGACTTCTTCCTCAGTGGGATCCCGATGTAAGTGTTTGCGGAAAACGATTTCTATGGTCGATCGTCCCGTGCGGCCTTCGTGTAGGTAGGCTTCTTCTTCGCTCATGTGCAAGCCTTCTTCGGCGATGGTTTTGTTCCAGGTATAGGCATGAATAGGCATGGAATCGAACAATACTCCGTCCATGTCGATCAACACGGCTTTGAGGTCTAATGCCGCCAGCCCTTGTTTGGCCAGAAAGCCCTCAACAGCCTTTGCAATAGTCGTGTTAGTCATAAGCGGGAACGTATTGCGGCCGACTCGGCTTCGTAGCCCGGTTTTTGCAGCAAGGCAAACATGTTTTTTTTGTAGGCCTCTACTCCCGGCTGATCGAAAGGATTGATGCCCATCATGTAACCGCTTATTCCACAGGCTTTTTCGAAAAAGTAGAGCAATTCACCCAAGTGATATTCGTTCAACTTCGGCAGTTCAATTTTGATGTTGGGTACGCCTCCGTCCACGTGAGCGATCTGAGTGCCCAGTTCCGCCATTTTGTTTACCTGATCCACCCTTTTGCCGGCCAGGTAGTTAAGGCCGTCTAAGTTGCCGGTATCTGTGGGAATTACTACTTCCCGATTGGGAGAGACAATGGAAATGACCGTCTCAAAAATACTGCGTTCACCTTCCTGTATCCAATGGCCCATGGAATGTAGGTCGGTGGTCAGGTCGACGGCTGCCGGGAACAGTCCTTTGTGCTCCTTGCCTTCGCTTTCGCCGTAGAGCTGCTTCCACCATTCGGCAACAAAATGCAGCTTGGGATGGTAATTGGCCAGTATTTCGATTTTCTTGCCCTTGTTGTACAAAGCCTGGCGAGCAGCGGCGTAGAGAGCAGCCGGATTTTGCTCAAAAGCCGTTTCGCTGCGTTTTTCCATAGCCAGGGCTCCGGCCAGCAATTCACGAATATTGTGACCGGCCACTGCAATGGGCAGCAGGCCTACCGGAGTAAGTACGGAATAGCGTCCGCCTACGCTGTCGGGAATAACAAAAGTCTTGTAGCCCTCCTGTTGGGCCAGTTGGCGCAAGGCTCCCTTGGAAGCATCAGTTATGGCCACTATGCGTTCGCGGGCTGCTTCTTTGCCTACTTGTTTTTCGAGCTTGGTCTTGAGCAGGCGAAAAGCCAGGGCAGTTTCGGTGGTAGTGCCCGATTTGGAAATATTGATGATGCCAAAGCGCTTGCCTTCTAGAAAGCAGCTCAATTCAAAGAGGTAATCTTCGCTGATGTTATGGCCGGCGTAAACCACTACAGGATTTTCCCGTTTAGTTTTGAGCCAGTCAAAACTGTTATTTAGCGCATCGATAACAGCCTTGGCTCCCAGGTAACTGCCTCCGATACCGGCCACCACCACTACCTCGCATTTTTCGCGCAGGAGGTCGGCGGTTTTCTGAATGTCCGACAATAATTTTTCGTCCGTTAGGGAGGGCAGATGCAGCCAGCCCAAAAAGTCGCTGCCTTTACCTTTGCCGTTGTTCAACAAATCCATAGCCTTTTGACAGGCAGGGCGCAAAGCCGTTATTTCGCTTTGAGGAACCAAGTCGTAAACCTTGGTTAAATTTATTTCAAGTTGTTTCATATGCTAATGGTTTAATAGTGATTATATCAAAAGACCGCTCTCAAGATAAGCATTTTCTGTTAACGGAGTATTAACGGAGTGACTCGCTCAGCAATTTAATTTCGATACTGGGAGAAATACGTTCGTACAGCACGTTATATACCGCATCCAATATGGGCATATTGACGTGATACAATTCTTCGTTGATTTCTTTGATGCATTTGGTGGCATAATAGCCTTCGGCAATCATTTCCATTTCCATATGCGCGGTTTTTACCGAATAACCCTTACCAATCATGGTACCAAAAGTGCGGTTGCGGCTGAATTTAGAGTAAGCCGTCACCAGCAGGTCGCCCAGGTAGACCGATTCGCAAATTTTTCGGTTTTGCGGAAAGGCCGCCTGGGTAAAGCGGTTCGTTTCCTGAATGGCATTCGAAAGCAGTACGGCCTGGAAGTTGTCTCCGTATTTAAGTCCGTGGCAGATACCTGCGGCTATGGCGTAGATATTCTTGAGTGTCGAGGCGTATTCTATGCCGAATACATCATCGGTAATGGTGGTACGCACAAATTTACATTCAAAGCTGCGGGCTATTGCCCTGGCCTTTTCCTTGTCGCTGCAGGCAATGGTCAGGTAAGAGAGGTGTTCCAGCGCCACTTCTTCGGCATGGCAGGGCCCGGCTATGGTAGCAATGTTTTCGTGGGGAACATGGTAAACCTTGTTGAAATATTGCGAAACCAACATGTTCTCGTCCGGCACTATACCCTTGATGCCCGAAAGAATAAATTTATCGCTGACGTCCTGTTGTAATTTTTTAAGGTGAAGCTTGAGGTAAGGCGAGGGCGTGGCCAGTACCAAAGTATCGGAGTTTTTGACGGCTACGTTGATGTCGCTATAGAAACGGATACGGTTTATGTCAAAGGGAATAGTAGTCAGATACGAATTGTTGTGTCCGAAACGTTTGAAATCTCTTATCTGAGAAGCCCTGCGCATATACCAGTTGATCCTGGCCTGGGGATTCATCAGCAGCATCTTGGCAATAGCCGTCGCCCAGCTGCCTCCACCCATTACACACATTCTATCGGGAAATTCCATACGGTTTTGTGTTTTTTGTTAAACCTGAGCCTTCGGCTCTGTTTTGGGAGCCGGTTTTTCGGGTCGCATTTGGGGGAAGAACAGAACTTCCTGAATAGAACTCTGTCCGGTAAGCATCATCACTAAACGATCCATGCCGATACCCATCCCCGACGTGGGCGGCATGCCGTATTCCAGGGCACGGATAAAGTCGTGATCAATAAACATGGCCTCGTCGTCGCCCTTTTCGCTCAGGCGCAATTGTTCTTCGAAGCGTGCGCGCTGGTCTATGGGATCGTTCAACTCCGAATAGGCGTTGGCCAGTTCCTTGCCGTTCGCTATCAGTTCGAAACGTTCCGTCAGTTGGGGATTACTGCGGTGTTTCTTGGTGAGCGGCGACATTTCTATAGGGTAGTCGGTAACGAAAGTCGGCTGAATCAGCTTGTTTTCGCAGGTAGTTCCGAAGATTTCGTCGATCAGCTTGCCCTTGCCCATGGTTTTGTCTTCGGCAATATGGAGTTTTTTACCAACCTGCCTCAGTTGATCCTCGTCCATACCGCTAATATCCACACCGGCATACTTTTGAATGGCTTCGATCATACTTATGCGTTGGTAGGGAGCCTTGAACGACAAGGTATTATCTCCCACCTTAACCTCTGTGGTGCCCAACACCTCCAGGCAAATGCGTTCCAGCATCTGTTCGGTAAACTCCATCATCCAATTATAATCTTTGTACGACACATAGATTTCCATGCACGTAAATTCGGGATTATGGCTGCGGTCCATACCTTCGTTGCGAAAATTGCGCGAGAATTCATAAACGCCTTCGAAACCACCCACTATCAATCGCTTCAGGTAAAGTTCATTGGCCACTCTAAGGTAGAGCGGAATGTCCAGGGCATTGTGATGCGTCACAAAAGGCCGGGCGGCTGCTCCGCCGGGAATGTTCTGCAACACGGGAGTATCTACTTCCAGGTAACCTCTTTCGTTGAAAAAATTACGCATGGAATTGAAAATGCGTGTACGTTTGATGAAAATATCTTTTACCCATTCGTTTACCACCAGATCTACGCAGCGTTGACGGTAGCGAAGTTCCGGATCGCTGAAAGCATCGTACACCACCCCGTCTTTGGTTTTGACTATGGGCAAGGGGCGCAGGGTTTTGGCCAGCACCTTCAGCTCACGGGCATGAACGGAAATTTCTCCCATCTGGGTGCGAAACACGTAACCTTTTATGCCCACAAAGTCGCCGATGTCCAGCAGTTTTTTAAACACAGTGTTGTAAAGCTCTTTGTCTTCGTTCGGACAAATCTCGTCGCGGCTCACATAAACCTGGATACGTCCCTGCGAATCTTTGAGCTCCATAAACGAAGCTTTGCCCATAATGCGGCGTGACATAATGCGCCCGGCAATGCAGACTTCACGTTTGGGTTCCTCTTCGTCCTTGAAGTTGGCTTTGATTTCGTCCGAAAAGGCAGAAGTTGGATACATCTCGGCCGGATAGGGATCGATACCCATATCGCGCAAAGCTTGCAAGCTCTGGCGACGAAAAAGTTCCTGTTCGCTTAATTCTGTTGCTGTCATAGGGTTGTGGTCTTTAAAAACCGGAGCAAGTCTTGCGGGGACATCAAATTCTGTTGCCCGGTATGCATATTTTTTAGTGTAACCTTGTTTTGTTTTATTTCGTCGGCTCCGGCCATCAGCACGAAAGGAATGCCTTTGCTGTCGGCGTAGCTGAGCTGTTTTTTTATTTTGTCCGCATCGGGATAAACCTCCACTCTAAAACCATTTTCGCGCAGTTCGGCGGCCAAAGGTAGGCACCAGGCCGTTTCTTCCTCTCCGAAGTTGGTAATAAGCAACTGAGTGGTCAATACAGAAGTTGCGGGGAAAAGAGCCAGTTGAGTCAGCACATCGTAAATGCGGTCGGCCCCGAAAGAAACTCCTACACCCGAAACCCCCGGCAGGCCGAAGACCCCGGTCAGGTTGTCGTAACGGCCGCCTCCGGCAATACTGCCCATTTCGGCATCGAGGGCTTTTACTTCGATGATGCAGCCGGTATAGTAATTCAAGCCTCTGGCCAGCGACAGGTCCAGTTCCAGCTTGGCATTTTTCAGGAGCTTCTCAGCCTGCTTCAGAATATAGTCGAGTTCTTCGATGCCTTGCAATCCTTGTTTGCTTGCAGCCAGGTACCGACGGAGTGCAGTTGTTTTTTCGCTGTTACTGCCCTGCAACAAAAGCACCGGCTCCAATTCTCTGACGGTCTGCGCGGGGATGCCTTTTTCGACCAATTCCGCACGGACATTGTCCAAACCGATTTTGTCGAGTTTGTCTATGGCTACGGTAATGTCTGTGAGACGTTCTTCCTGTCCCAGTATTTGAGCCAGCCCGGCCAGAATCTTACGGTTGTTGAGTTTGATGCAAACCCTGATGCCCAAATCGTTGAACACCGTATCGAGCAATTGCAGCAGTTCTACCTCGTTGAGCAGGGAATCGCTGCCCACAACATCGGCGTCGCATTGAAAAAATTCCCGGTAACGCCCTTTTTGGGGACGATCAGCCCGCCAAACCGGCTGAATCTGGTAACGTTTGAAAGGAAAGACAATTTCGTTGCGGTGCATCACAACGTAGCGGGCAAAAGGCACTGTCAGGTCGTAACGCAGTCCCTTCTCCGAAATAAGCCGGGTCAGCCGGCCGGTTTCTCTGCTCAGCAATTCCTGGTCGCTGAGTTTGCCGGCAAAGTCGCCCGAATTCAAAATCTTGAACAACAATTTATCGCCCTCGTCCCCGTATTTGCCCATCAGCGTGGACAACTGCTCCAAGGCAGGAGTTTCGATGGCCTGAAAGCCGTAGCTTTCGAAAGCGGAACGTATGGTGTTGAAAATATAATTGCGTTTGGCTGTCTCCTCGGGTGTAAAATCGCGGGTACCCTTGGGGATGGAAGGTTTTTGAATAGCCATAACTCCTTAGTTTCGATTTCTTCCTCCAAGAAAAATCAGAATATAATAAATCAGCGTTGCCAACGAACTCAGAGCGGCAATCACATAGGTATAGGCAGCCCATTTAAGCGCATCAACCGCCATTGGATGAGTCGATACGTTGGTGATACCCGTTTTGTTGAGCCAAGTCACCGCTCTGGAGCTGGCATTGATTTCTACCGGCAGTGTAATAAAACTAAACAAGGTGGTCAGCCCGAAAAGCACTATTCCGAAAAGCAACAGATAGGGAAAGCTTTGTACTAGTAATATGCCGGCCAGCAACACCCAATGCATCCAGCTGGAAGCAAAATTCACCACCGGCACCAGTTTGGAGCGCATGGTCAAAAAAGAATAGGCGGTGGCGTGCTGTACGGCGTGTCCGCATTCGTGGGCAGCCACCGAAGCGGCAGCAATACTGTTGCTGTTATAAACCGCCTCGCTCAGGTTGATGGTTTTGGTCAGCGGATTGTAATGGTCGGTGAGCTGACCCTGCACATGAGACACTTTGACATCGTAAATGCCGTGTTCATGCAGCATCTTCTCGGCTACTTCCTTGCCGCTCAGGCCTGAGGGAAGGGTTATTTTGCTGTATTTATCGAATTTATTTTTCAATACGCTTTGCACTATCCAGCTAAGGAGGGCAAAGCCTATAAAAATCACATATATCATCATAATCAATAACGTTCTATGGTTTGAGCCCGGTCGGGACCTACCGAAACATATTTGATGCGAACACCCAACTCGTCTTCGAGAAAACTCAGGTATTGATTGAATTCTTCGGGAAATTCGTCTTCGGACCGCATTTTGGTCATGTCCGTTTTCCATCCCGGGAGTTCAGTAAATACCGGTTCCAGTTTTCCCTGAATATCGAAAGGCAGGCTTTCGGTTTCTTTGCCGCCAATCCTGTAGGCTACGCAGGCTTTGATGGTATCGAAGCTGTCGAGTACGTCGCTTTTCATCATAATCAGGTCGGTCACTCCGTTTATCATTACGGCATAACGCAGAGCCACCAGGTCTATCCAGCCGCAACGGCGCGGACGACCCGTTACCGAGCCGTATTCGTTGCCCCGGTCGCGCATCAGTTTGCCGTTTTCGTCGAAGAGCTCTGTGGGGAAAGGACCGCTGCCCACCCGGGTACAATAAGCTTTGAAAATACCAAACACCCGGTCGATGTGGCGAGGAGCTACGCCCAGGCCGGTGCAGGCTCCCGAGCAAACCGTATTGGACGAGGTCACAAAGGGATAAGACCCGAAATCAATATCGAGCATGGTGCCTTGTGCACCCTCGCATAAAATCTTTTTGCCTTCACCGATTTTTTTGTTTAGGAAATGCTCACTGTCGATCAGTTTAAATTGCTTTAGGCAGTCGATTCCTTCGAACCATTCTTTTTCGGCCGCGGCCAGTTCTTCGGAGTCGACCGGGAAATTCATTTGTTTCAGTCTGTTCAGGTGCAGGGCGGCAGCTTCCTTGTATTTGCGCTTGAAGTCATGAAGTATATCGCCCACCCTGAGCCCGTTGCGGCTCACTTTGTCGGTATAGGCAGGGCCAATGCCTTTGCCTGTGGTGCCGATTTTGCCCTGACCTTTGGCGGCTTCGTTGGCTGCATCCAGCAGACGGTGGGTAGGCAAAATCAGATGAGCTTTTTTGGAAATCATCAATCGATCGTTCAGCTTGTGCCCACTCTTGGCAAGTTGATCGATTTCTCCCATGAACAAAGCAGGATCAATCACTACACCATTGCCCACCACATTAATTTTGTCCCCCTGGAAAATACCCGAAGGAATGGAACGGAGTACGTATTTATGCCCTTCGAATTCCAGTGTGTGCCCGGCATTGGGGCCGCCCTGAAAACGGCATACCACTTCATAACCGGGTGTCAGCACGTCCACCACCTTGCCTTTTCCCTCGTCTCCCCATTGGAGGCCTAATAATACATCCATGATAAAATAATGATTACCAGTAGTGTGCACATAAAAGGGCACGAACATAGCTATGTTCGTGCTTTTCTCTCAAAAAAACCGGCTACAAAGATAAAAAATATTTTAGAATATCAGTTTATCCATAACCTCAACTATTTCATGACGAAGTTTTTCGGAGGCTGCTAACAGAGGGTTTTTCCTTACTTTGAGCCAGAAGCGGCGAGTGCGGTTGTAGAGTTTTATAATCAACACTTTGGATCGGAAGAAAATGAGCAGACTCAAGGGAAGTACAGCCAGGTAGGCCGCCGCCATCCAGAAAGTGCCGCTTATTATCCAAACTGTTGAGAACAGAATCAAATACCAGAGCGGGAAAGTAACCAGGGTACCCAGGCCAAGATGAAAAGAAGAATGCAACATTCTGTCTTTGACCCTGCGGGTAATCAGGTTGCCGGCGTAAAAAGGCAATGCGTTGTTGAGGTAGCCAAACAGCCAGAAGGGCGAAAAAAGCAATAAAGCAATGGTCCGGATCCAGAAGCCTGCCAGAAAGCGTCTGCGGAAAATCCAGTCCCTTAGCTTAAGCTGCTTGAGGTTCTTTTTGTATTGCCCCGCTTTTGTCATAAGTTGTTCAAAAGCCGGCCGGTCTTTTGCTTTTAATTCGTCCAGGGTGGCCACTATATGTTGATCGGCTTCCAGTTCGTTGGGGAAGTAGCCCGGATTGTTGTAACGGATCCGGCAAAATATCGAAGTCCGCTTTTCGGGGCGGCCATCCCGGGGCGGACGATGCCGGATGTAAGTATCCCGGTAAATGGTGCAGAGCATGATGTATTCATCGTAATAATCCAGGTCTTCGACATCGAGCATCAATTTTTTTACCCTTTCGCGGGCCTTTTGAGCCAGGAGGTATTGCGCCCGGTTGGGATCGGTTTTGTGCAGTTCGTAAAGTTCGGTAAACTCAAAAGGTTCTCCGATGTTGATCATCAGCTTACCCTGCATCCTGAAATAATTCGAATAGTGATTGCCCAACGGCAGGATTTTGAGTTTTAGTTGATAATCCGACAATTCCACTGCCCTGAAGGCAATACGGGCAAAACCTTTTTTGAACGTGCCCAGGTGATGACAATCTTCGTGTCCTGCCTCAGGGAAGAGGGTAATAATATCCCCTTCGCTGATAATCCTGGCCGAGTGGGCAAAAATGATTTCGTTGTTGTCGAGGCCTGCCATTCCGACGTCTCTTTTGCGGAAAGCAGGCATAATTTTCAAAAAACGCAGCAATTTGGCCACAAACTTTATTTTGAAAATATCAGCCCTGGCAATAAAGACAGGAAAGCGTCCGTTCATCGAAAACAAAATTCCAAGCGCATCGTTCAGGCCGTTCTGGTGGTTGCATATTACCATAAAGCCTTCGCCCCGGGGAGGGATATTGTGCTTGTTTACAACATGGTAACGTCTGTAGTAGATGTGATTGTGAACAAATTGTACGTAGCGGTACAATAAGGAATACCTGAAATCAGGTTTGTTGACCCGTCTAAAATCTAACATAGCGTTGTTTTTGAATCCGGGCCAAAGATAAGAGTTTTATTAGAATCTGCCGATTTTAGACAGTTTGTTCAATATTCCAGACAAAAGCCCGGACACCGATGTCCTCGTTGCGTTGGTCGAGCTTTTTTATGTAGGACAACAATTCTTCTACCTGCTCTTCCCGGATTATGGTCAGAGTAGCCGAGTTCATTTCGGGCCAGGTGTGGGTGCCCATTCTGGGCTCCCCGCTCACCGAACCTCTGCCGTTCACCTGTTCCCAGGTGGTAAAACCTCTTATACCCAGGCGATCAAGCATATAATCCACCCTTTCGGTGTTGGCCTGGTTGTATACTATAAATACAGCTTTCATACCTAATCATTCATAAAAACAAATTGTTTACGGGCTTTTTCCTGTTTGTCGCGGTCACCGTGACGGGCCACCAGACCGTACATGACCGGAATCAGAACCATGGTAATGGCTGTCGACACAAGCATACCTCCGATAATGGTAATACCCATGGGCGACCAGATTTCGGAACCTTCGCCTATACCTAAGGCCATGGGAAACATACCCAAAATGGTGGTAGTAGCCGTCATCAACACAGGTTTGAGCCTCGACTTGCCCGCTACGGCAATGGCCTCGTTCAATTCCAGGCCCCGGTCGCGCATCAGGTTGATAAAATCCACCAGCACAATACCGTTCTTGACAACAATACCTACCAGCAGCACCAGTCCCAGAGCGGCAATCATACTCAAATCGGTGCCTGTTATCCATAGAGCCAGAGCAGCTCCGGTAATGGCAAAAGGAACGGAAAACATAATGACAAAAGGCCTTGAATAAGACTCAAACTGCGAAGCCATCACTAAATAGACCAACACAATCACCGCCAGGAAAAGCAAACCCAGATCGGCAAAAGATTCCTGTTGTTCCTCGTAGTCGCCACCAATATTGACCATGACACCCTGGGGAATTTCCATACCGTTCACCAGCGTTTGAACGGAAGCCGCCATTTCGCCCAGCGATACTCCAACCGGAGTAACCGAAACCTTTACAATACGTTCACGGCGTTGGCGGTCTATCGAAGGAGGCGACCAGAATTCCTTGATCTCTCCGATTTCGCCGAGCTTGATAAGAGTGCCCATGGCCGTGGGAATACTCAGTTGTTCCAGATCGGAGATGGAATTCCGGTATTCTTCTTCCAGTCTGACAACGATGTCGTACTCTTCACCGCCTTCCCTAAAGTAGCCGGCAGTAGCGCCATACACCCTGTTGCGGATGAAATTGGAAACGGTGGCTGAATTCAAGCCGTGCAAGGCCATTTTTTCTTTGTCGAGCACCACCTGCAGTTCGGCTTTGTCGTCTTTGCGGCTGATGCTTATGTCGCGGGCGCCATCCAAATTCTGACAAAGAGCCTTTACCTCCTGCGCCAATGCATTGGTTTTGTCAAAATCGTAGCCCATAATTTCCACATCAACGGTGCTGTTGCCGCCTCCCATGCCCGTTCCTCCGGCAACAACCGTGTAATTGATCACTTCGGGCAAGGTACCCAGGTAGGAACGTATTTGTTCGGCAATTTCGGTATCGCTGCGTTTACGCTGGTTAATCTCTTTCAAACGGATGTTCAAGTTGATCAAATGACTGCCGGAATTGGAGAACATGGCGGCAAAGCCGGCCTCATCGAGAGATCCCGTGGAGCTCGAAAGCAAAGTCACTTCGGGGCAATTTTCCATAATATATTGTTCTATGGCCGAAGTGGTTTCGAGTGTTTTTTCCACCCGAGTACCGGTCTGCAATTCAATGGAAGCCGACAATCTGCTCTGGTCGGCCGAGGGCAAAAATTCGGTACCTATAAAACGGAATAAACCGAGTGAAAGCACGAAAATGGCCAACGACGACACTAGGATAAGTACTTTATGCCTGAGGGCTTTTCGTAGTAAATTTTCGTAGGCCTCGTCCATACGGTCGAGCATTTTTCCTATGGTGCGGTCGTACCAACGCGGCTTTTCGTCTTCACGGCTTTTGAGCAGCCTCGACGAGAGCATGGGCGTCAGACTGATGGCTGCAACCGTAGAGGTGCAGACCGTTATGGTAACAATCCAGCCCAGTTCTTTGAACATTATACCGGTCATTCCGCCCAGCATGGTCAAAGGCATAAACACCGCCACAATGACCAGGGTAGTCACAATGACCGACACCCAGACCTCGTTGGTAGCGTAAATGGACGCTTCGCGGGGATTGCTGCCTCGGCGGATATGTTTGGTAATGTTTTCCAGTACCACTATGGCGTCGTCCACCACCATACCGATGGCAATCGAGAGCGACGACATCGATATAATATTGAGTGAGCTTCCCGTGGCAAAGAGGAATATGGCTGCTACCACCAGCGAAATGGGAATGGTCAGGGCAATAATCAGCGTAGCTCTGAAGCGTCCCACAAAAAAGAGTACCACCACCACTACAAAAAGCAAAGCAAAGAACAGAGCCGATGCTAAATTACTTATGGAACTGCTGATAAATTTTGAAGTATCAAAAATCAGATGGGTCTTTACGTCGGTGGGCAGGTTTTTTTCGAGTTGATCAAGTTGTTTTTTGACCTTTTTACACACTTCCACCGAATTGGCTCCCGATTGGCGGGTGATGGACAGGCGGGCAGCCTGCGAGCCGTTGGAGCGTTCTTCGAGACTCAGGTCTTTTACGGTATCGTTCACCTGGGCAATGTCGCGGATAAACACCGGCGCATTGTTAAATACACCCACCACCAGGTTACGGATTTCTTCGCTGAATTCAAATTCTCCTTCGACTCTGAGTTGATAGGTTTCACGTCCCATTTTGACGTTACCTGCAGGCAGGTTCATATTATTAACTGCAATGGCATTGGTCACCTGTTCCAGGCTCAATCCGGCCGCATCCATTTTTTTGGCATCCACATCCACGTACACATAGCGCTTGGGGGCGCCGGTAACATTGATAGAACCGATTCCATCGATGCGCTTGAGAGGATTCACCACCTGTTCTTCCAGGATTTTATTGAGTCCGTTGTAGCTTTCGTTGGCAGTGACCGTATACATTAGAACGGGCATCATGTTGGTACTCAGCTTGAAGATAGAGGGACGACTGGTGCCGTCGGGCAAAAAGTCGTAATACATATCGATGGCACTACGCACATCGTTTACAGCTTCGTCCAGATTGGCCCCCCATTCAAATTCCATACTGATCACCGATATGTTGTCGGAAGAGGTGGAGTAGATTTCCTTGATGCCTTGCACGCTGTTGAGAGCGTCTTCGAGCAGTTCGGTTATATTGGTTTCTATCTCGGAGGCATTGGCCCCTGAGTAGGTGGTCATAACCGTCACAAAGGGCGGTTCTATTTCGGGAAACTGGTCAATAGGCAAATGGTACAGGGCGTACAAGCCTGCCACCATGACGGCCGCAAAGACCATCAGTGTGGTAACCGGTTTATTTACGGCACTTTTATAGATACTCATCTCGCTTGAATTATTCGATCACATTCAATTTAACACCATCTCTGAGCCTGGCCTGTCCCAACACCACCAATTGGTCGCCTGCTACAATGCGGTCGGAGATCAGTTCCACCTCGTCGTCGAAGCGCCGGCCAATCTGTACGGGCACTCTTTGAGCCAGGCCGTTGCGGTGCAGAAATACAAAGCGTTCGTTGGAGCCTTGCAGTTTAAGTACGGCCTGTGAGGGTACCAAGATGGCTTCGCTCACTCCCAGATCTATATGGATGCGAACAAACATACCCGGCTTGAGCAATTCTTTGGTGTTGGGAATTTTCATTTCAACGGCAAAAGAACGGCTGGCCGGATTGACCGTAGGTGCAATCAAATTGACTTCGGCTTCGAATTGGCGACCGGGGTAGGTATCGCAAAATACTTCGGCCTTCATCCCTTTTTTGATCAGTGGATAATAGCTTTCGGGTACGTTGATGTCTGCTTTGAGTTTATCGATTTCCATCAGTGTCAGTATGGCCGAACCGCCCGGGTAAAGTTCGCCGTTTTCGAAATTACGCAGGGCGATGATCCCGTCGAAGGGCGCTTTAATCCGGGTGTTTTTTTCCAGGTAGTCCAGGTTGGTTTTTTGCATGTTCAGGTTGGCCAACGACTGGTCGTAAACTTGTTGCGAAATAGCTCCGCTCTCTTTGAGCGCTTCATAGCGCCTGTGGTCTTCCTCAAAATTGGCGATCTGAATGCGTGCCTGAAGCAACGTGGTCTGATCCATTTGAATAAGCAATTGTCCTTTTTTGACACGGTCGCCCATCTCAACGTAAATTTTTTCAATACGGCCCGGCGATACCGGCCCCAGATTGACCCGTTCGTAAGCCCTGGTATTAGCCGGGAATTCCAGGGTATTGCCCACCATACGTGAACTCAGGGTTGTTACTTTGACGTTTTCGATCTTTTCCTGAGTTGTTTCTAATTGTGCCTCCCGCGATTTGGAAGCACCGGAGCAGGCATACAGCCCCGTTGCGATAATTAGCAGGGCCGGAAGTGCAGAAAGCGGATTTTTCATTGCAGATGTTTTTTATTGTTTTATTTCCTGTTTTTATTTCCTGTTGTTGTTGCAGATGATGTTTTTGTTGTTGTTGCTGCTGTTGTTGCTGTTGTTGCTGTTGTTGTTGCTGCTGATTGAACCACCGTTTACAATGTTCCCAGCAATTTTTTCAAAGCGTCGCTGGCGTTGAGCAAGCTCATGGCCGACTGGATGTAATTGCTTTGTGCGGTAAGCAGGTTGTTGCTGGCGTTGGTCACTTCGAGGCTGGACGATAAGCCCTGTTCGAATTTCTTGGTCACGTTGTCGAACATGCGCTTCGAAACCTCTATGTTGCGTTCTTGTATTTCGTAAGATTCCAGAGCAGACTTCAAGTTAAAACGCAACTGTTTGTCCTGAATCAACAACTGTTTTTGCATAAGTTCCAGATCTTCCTGCGCCGATTCGTAGGCTAGTTGGGCTTTTTTCAGTTCGGCGGTGGTTTTGCCGCTGCAGAACAGAGGCATGCTGGCCGTGAGAACCAGCGTGTTTTTGGTGGTCGGATCAAAACCCGTTTTCAGCAAAATCTCGTTGCGCTGATATACGGCCGAAATAGTTGGTAAATAACCGGCGATGGCCGACTTTACTTGTTTTTTGTTGATTTCCAGATTGAGCTGTCCGGCCTTCATATCGACGTTTTCGGCCGGATCAAAACCGGCTGCCAGCAAGGCAAACATGGCCTGTTTGTCGGTAACGTCCTGCAGTCTGTCGCTCAGTTCTATCCCATCCTCGGCGTTCAGCCCCAAGAGTAGCCGCATGGAATTATAGGTCAATTCTATGGTTCTTTCGGTTTGTTTCAGGGTGTTCTCCAGATTGGCCAGCACTATTTCAATTTCGTCGGCTTCGGTCTGTTCGCCTATGCCCACCTCCACTTTAGC
>Ga0123335_1003003_pt1 | contig 24194 bp, 22 predicted proteins | sample BiotimSIPDNA_2_FD_89707 | JGI IMG/M metagenome (GOLD analysis project Ga0123335, IMG submission 89707) | Anaerobic biogas reactor microbial communites from Washington, USA - Biogas_R2 time_0 SIP DNA | ecosystem: Engineered > Bioreactor > Anaerobic > Unclassified | place: Washington, USA...
ATGCTTCACCGGAGGTCGTTGACCTCCGGCTATTATCACTGCTTGCAATGGAAGAACCGCGATTGGGCGGTATTTTATACAACCAGAATCCGAACAGCATCAGGCACATGAACACCGTGGCGATCAGGTATGAGAACGGGCCGATTTGCGAGAAGGTGTCGATCGTGCCGCGCCACAGCCCTCCCGACAAGCCGGCCGGCGGCGGCGTAACGAGCGGCGCTTTGCAACCTTCGCCGGCGGCGGACGCGGCATCGCCTGGCAACCGCGCGCCGATCCCCCGCCGCACCGCCTGATTGGCCATCCGGCCGCGGGTGAGGAGATGCAACTCGGCCTCGATGCGAGCGTACTCGGCATACAGCTCGCACGTCGCCCGATCGGTTTCCAAGAGCGTTTGCAGCGCGGCGGCCTGCGCGGCCGTGAGCGAACCGTTCAGCGCCGCATCGATCAGCGACCTGCGTTCTTCGGCGGTGATGGGAGCCGCGCTCATGGTTCTCGCTCCAGGTCTTGCTTGCTCTGGATGCAATCGTATAACGCGCGGCGGATTCGGCTCAGCGAGTTGTAGACGGTTTGGGTCGAGTAGTTCAATTGCCCGGCGACCTGTTTGATGCTGCGTTGCGTGCCGTAGCAGAGCCGCACGAGCCGCTGGTCGCCCGAGGGCAGTTCGTTGACGCATTCGGCCAGGATTTCCTCATGCGCCCGCAGCGAGGGGTCTTCGCGCGACGGCTGCGCTTCGGCAAGATTGGCCAGTATCTTCTCGTTGAACACGATGGGGCTGCGCCGTCGCGAACGCTGGAAATGGAGAATCTCGAACTTGGCGACCTTCGAGGCCCAACGCGCGAAATCGCTCTGGGGCCGATAGTCGGCAAACTTCCGCCAGAGAATCAGACAGGTTTGTTGATAGAGTTCCTCCGCGTCGTCAAGGTTCCGCACGGCGGCGAAGATATAGCCGAAGAGCTGGCCTTGGTGCCGGCTGAGCAGATCCATGAAAACGTCGTCGAGCGATGTTTCGTCCATAAGCCTCAAGCCTCGGCCCCGCACCCATCAAGGAGACAGTCCCCGGTTAACGGATGCCCATGAATGGTTACCTCTATTTTATCAATTTTAATCAGCCGCCAGCCGCCGATGCACGGGACGCCATGCCAACCGCGTCTTGCTATGCTATAGATTTACTCCCGCGGGGGCGAAAACTTACCATGCCGGCGGAAAAGAGCGATCGGAACCCGTTGCCGCCAAACGATTTGCGACATGACTGCTGAAAACACCGTCGCCGCCGGCACCGGGTTAAACGACTCGTTTCCGGCCGCTGTATCGTTGGCTCACGTTGGCCGGCTGGGCCAATACAGCCAGGGCTGCCCGCCCGGAGGGAGCGGAATCTCGCCGCCGGCCTCGGGCAGAAGTCCTTCGATCTGCTGCTGTAAATCCGGGTCGCAAGCGGCAATGAGCTGGTTGAATTCTGTTTCGGGCGAGGAGGAAATGGCGCGGACCGCGTGGGCCAAATAATCGGCGGCGTCGTCCACTCGGCCCAGGGCGTCTTGAAGAACGGAAAGCAATCGCGGCATCGCCGCGGCTGCCGACTCGCCGAACCGCGCCAACGCCCAGGCCGCGGTTCCCTTGATGGCGTGGTCGTCGAGACAATCCGCCAGGGCGGGCACGGCAGTTTCCGGCCGCGCTTGCAGCACGCCCAGCGCGTATGCGGCGCAGGCGCGGACTTCGGCGTCGGAATCGACCAAGGCATCGATCAATTTGGGCGCCGCCGCCGCGGCCGCCGGGCCAAGCCGGGCCAAAGCACGCGCGGACTCGGCGCGAAGAATCGGCCGCCGATCGGAAAGCAAATGCGCCACGGCCTCGACCACCGCCTCCGACTGCTCGCCCCGCTCGGCCAACTGCCACAAGTCCGCGATGCCCTCCGACGGCGCGCCGCGCTCCAGGCCCTCGAGCAATTGCATCAGCGACGGCCGCGGATTGTAATTATGCAGGTTGTCGATCCGCACCAGCGCGTCTTCGGTCGAACGCAGATATTGCAGTCCCTTGCGAAACGCATCGGCCGCGTCGTGACGCAGATATCGCTCCCAATCCGCCGATCGTTCGATGCAAAGCCACGCATGGAGCGCCAAGGCATAGCCGAACAGCCGGACGGGCACGCCACGCGGGCGCGACTCGCGGCCGTGCGGCGCGCTCGTGCCCGCATGCACCGCAAAAAGCCCCAACCCGAAAACGATCGGCGTCAGGTCGGCCGTCCACTGCCATTCCGTGCCGCCGTCGGACGGCTGGCGGCCGCTGAGTACGTGGCGGGCCAATTCGCGGGCAAGCGCCGCCACCAGCGCGATGGGATGCGCAAGTTGCGTTTCCGCCAGATGAACGACGTTCGCTTCGTAAAAACCCGATGCGCCGCTCATGGCCTCGGGCGGCTCGAACCGCAACTCCACGGCCGCGGGATTGACCTCCATGCAACGGCAGACCAGATCGAACAAGCGCCGGGCGGACTCGGGCGCACCGTCGAAGCCCGCGAGAAACTGCATCTCCGACGGCAAAATCACCCGGCATTGCGTCAGCCGCCTGAAACCGAACTGCTCGCCCAGCCACCGCATCCGCGTTTCGATCCAGGCCTTCTCACGGCAATCGACCGGACATTTCGATCTCCACAATCCGAAAAGCGCCATGCGGTATCCCTTTTGGGCAGAAATATTTATTGTCCGCACAGCTTTTTTAGCGGCCGCGGGGACGGATTGGAAAAATCTATCTTAAAACGTTATGGCAATCGGTCAAGCCAACTCTACAGTCGAAACGGGTACGCAGCCAGTGCTTTGTCAATCGTGGACCGGCGTGTTCGTAGTGCCGCCTTTAGGCAAAAGTTCCGGCTAATGCCGATACTACGAACAGAAAGTACCCATCAATGCAACTTTGACAAAGCACTAGTGTTTGAAGTGCCGTCGGGCGGTGAAGATCATGGGCAGGCCGCGGCGGTTGCAGGCGGCGACGACCGCGTCGTCGTTTTTCGATCCGCCCGGCTGAATAACGGCGGCGACCCCGGCATCGGCGGCGGCCTCGATCGAGTCGGGGAAGGGGAAGAAGGCGTCGGAGGCGAGCACGGCGCCGGTTGCGCGAGGGCCGGCCTTTTTCACGGCGATTTCGACGGAGTCGACGCGGCTCATCTGGCCCGCCCCCACGCCGTAGAGCATCCGCCGGCCGCAGAGGACGATGGCGTTCGATTTGACGTGCCGGACGATTTCCCAGCCGAAGCGGAGGTCGGCCATGAGTGCGTCGGACGGTTTGACGTCGGTCGGCGTGGTCCAGAGTTCTTCGGGGTCGGCCTCGGCGTCGGCCAGTTGGACGAGCGCGCCCCCTTCGATGAAGCGGTAGACCCGTTGCGATTGCGCGCGGTCGAGGTCGCCGACCTCGACGAGCCGGACGTTGTTTTTCCACTTGGGCTTTGTGGTGAGGATTTTCAGGGCGTCGTCGTTGAAGCGCGGTGCGACGATGGCCTCGACGAACAAGCCCGGCGCGGCGAGGACTTCGGCTGCGTGGGCGTCGACCGGGCGGTTCAAGCCCAGCACCGAGCCGAACGCGCTTTGCGGATCGCCTTCGAGCGCCCGTTGCAGGGCGACCGCGAGCGAATCGGCCGCGGCCGCGCCGCAAGGGTTGTTGTGCTTGATCACCGCGGCGGCCGGATCGTCGAACCGTCGGACGATTGCCAACGCGGCGTCGAGGTCCATCAGGTTGTTGTACGAAAGCTCCTTGCCGTGCAGTTGCCGGCCGGCGACCCCGTTCGCGCCGGGCGAACCGGGGCGTGCGTAAAGCGCCGCTTGCTGGTGCGGATTCTCGCCGTAGCGGAGCGACGACTTGTGCGTCAAGGCAATCGTGACCTCCGGAGGGAACGCGCATTCGGCTTCCGCGCAGGCGAAGTAGTCGGCAATCGCCCGATCGTACCGTGCGGTGTGGGCGAATGCCTCGGCGGCCAGCCGTCGGCGCAATCCAAGAGACGTGCATCCGTCGGCGGTGATTTCATCGAGCACGTCGGAATAGTCCTCGGAGCGGGTAACGATGGCCGTGAAGGCATGGTTCTTCGCCGCGGCGCGGACCAGGGTCGGCCCGCCGATGTCGATCTGCTCGACGGCCTCTTCCCGGGTGACGTCCTTCCGCGCGATGGTCGATTCAAATGGATAGAGATTCACTACGACCAGCTCGAAAGTGAGGATGCCGTGATCCGCCATTGCCCGCATGTCGTCGGGGTTGTCGTGGCGGCAGAGGATTCCGCCGTGGACCTTCGGGTGCAGGGTCTTCAGCCGGCCGTCCATCATCTCGGGAAAGCCTGTGTATTCGGCGACGTCCTTGACCGGCACGCCCTCGCTCTCCAGATGTTTGCGGGTTCCGCCGGTGCTGTAGATTTCGACTCCGGCGGCGGCAAGGCCGCGGGCAAATCCGACCAGTCCCAATTTATTGCTGACGCTTATCAGGGCACGCTTGACGCGGGGGGAATCCATAAGATCATCTCCAGTCGGGCATAATTAGCGCGATTGCACAACACCCTTGTGTAAGGTTTTCACCGCCCGAGGTCAAGCACCCCGGCAATTAGTCGCGGTTGTGCGTCGAGGGAGCCGACGTGTGCTCCGTCAAGCATGAAATGAGCGGTGTCAAGAGCGGCTTGTCCACAATAAATCAATTCCCGGACGCCACGGGGACAAGCCGGCAGTGGCACCCCGCCGATCAACCTAAGGTTGGCAGAACACGAGGGGGACAGTCCCCTGTGCTAGTTAATCGGCGCCGTACCAACCGCCGTCGTTCCGCTCGGGCGCGGTAGGGGCGGGCCGGGCTGCCGGCCGAGTGTGAGATGCCGGAAGTATGACCGGCCGAGCCGCGGTCCGATTGTTCGGATCGGGCAGCAACGGCGGCGCGGGCGTCGAGTTGAATTGAGTTTCCAACGGGATCGGTCGCAAGTCCTCGTTCGACGACGGACGCTCCGACTCGCGGAAGGTCTTCGGCTCCGTTTGCGGCGCGCTAGGCTGCGCCGCTGCCGGCGCCTGCTGCATCGCCGGGGCCGGCGCGCAAGACGAACAGCCCGACTCCACAACGCCTTGGCTCGAATAGCTCGGACAGGAAACGCCGCACGGCGACGGGCAGGCCGACAGGTAGCCGCTCTGATACGAAACCGCGGGAACGTAGATCGGACGATAGTTCGTATAGGGAACCAGCCGGGTCTGATACGTGCCCAGGAACGGACGATAGGTCGTCACCGCCACCGCCGGATAAACCGGATTGAAAGCGGCGCGATACACCGGACTATACGCCGCGCGAATTACCGGACTGTAGACCGTTGCGGACACGGGTTGGCACGATTGGGGCACGCAACAAGGCGTACAAACCGGTTGGCAAACCGGCGCGCAGATCGGAGTGCAAGCCGGCGCGGCGATCGTCGGCACGAACGCCGGGGCGTATGTCGTCTGCGGCGGCGGCGCGTTTCCGAACAGACAATCCCAAATCCGACCCGCCCGGGCATCGTCGGGGAACGCCGGCAACATGGCCGCAAGCAAGCAAAACACGGTGAATGTCAACGGTCGGCGATACATGTTTTTTCTCCGAAGCGAAGTAGTTATACCCTTACAAGATAAGCCTATCTCATCCATCAGATATAATTTTAATTCCGCTGTCAAGCGGTTAATTTCGGCGAGGCAAAAGCCGCGGAGTATGCCGGTTGTAACGATTCCGCAGTCTGGGTCGAGGCGGCCGGCGGCAATCCGCAATGTCAGGTTATCGCTTGGGCTGCTGCCGCTCGTGGACGTCGTAAAGATCGAAGAGCATTTCGCGAAGGTTGCCGCGCTGTCGTTCGAAGGCGGCGGAAATTTCGGCCGGGTCGAAGGAGGGCGTCCGGCCGGCGAGGAGTTGTTCGACGACTTTTGCGGCCAGCTCCGGCGAAACGCTGGCGCGATATATTCGAGGCAAGCCGACCGAGCCGTGCGCGGTTGCCAACAACCCCCAGCCGCGGCGGCGGCAAAGCCTTTTCAGGCGCAAGCGATTCCAGCGGCCGAGTTGTTCGCAGCCGTCGACGATCAGCAGATCGAAGGGTTCCGCCCGGCAGCACGCGTCCAGATCGAGCGGCAGGCGGCGTTGTCCGTCGTGCAATTCGATTAGCAGCGGTTTTCGGCCGGCGCGTCGGAGAGCGGGTAACAATTCGGCCAACAGAGTCGATTTGCCCTCGCCATGCCCGCCGACGATCTCTCCGCGCCAGCCGTTCTCGCGGAGCCGTCGGACCATTGAATCGGCGTTTTCGCCCTCGGGGAAGATGAAGGGCATCGCTCCCGGCCGAATGTTGTGCGAAGAAAAAGGGTTGTGGGGCATTGTCGGTTCAATCCGGCGAGCCGCCGCCGATCGCATCCACGTCGCCGAGTTTGAACGCTCGGTCTTTCACGACGTCTTTGCCGCGGTGCGATATGACGCGCACCCGAACTGACCAGAGCAGTTTGACGATCCGCCCTTCGTAGCTCAGGGGCGAGTTGGGCAGCGTGGTGGAGAAAGGTACGGGTTGGCGGAGATCGAATTGCAGTTCCTCATCAAGGTCGCGCCGCCAGAAATCGTGGACGGCCATGTCTTCGTCGCCTTTGCCCTCGGTGCGCCAGAGGACCGAAGCCTCGACCGCCCTGATGCGATGCAGGTCGAAGCAATCGATCGAGTATCGTCCGGCGAGGGTTTCGCCCGGCCGATAAACGCGGTCGCCGTCGTCGAGCGCGATCGAGATGGAGATCAGGTAGTTCATTGGCTGCCGTCTCCGCTGCGGGGGTGGACGATCACGGCGAACGCGCGGCGGAAGTCGGGCCAGCCGGCCACGTCGCCTTCGACCGCCAGCGCCCAGGCGATTTCGTTGTTCTTGGCCTTGAAGGAGTGCATGGCTCGTTCCGGCACCTCGAACTCGATTTCGGTCTCGAACGGCATCCCGCGCTGCACGGCGAAACCCTCGCGGTGGAAGAACTCGCGGCGGAATACCTCTTGGGTTTCGGTTCGGGTGTTTGTGCCCTGGCGATAGCGGGCGGTTTCGGCGCAGATCAACGACACGCGCAACGAGTTCAAGTCGAGTCTGCCCGACTGCGAAAGAAAGGCCGCGTAGCGCCCGCCGGGACGCAGCGGATGCGCGGAGATTTCTATCCGCGTCGGTCCGATGCCCGCGACAACCAGCAGTTGCCGGAGGAAATAAACGATTATTGCCAAACCGATCAATACGAAGGGGATCAGGAAAAGCGTGCCGAACCAATCGGGGTTTCCGGCGAGGTGTCCCCGGGCGGAGTCCCAGACGAACAGCGCCACGATGCCGTTCCAAAACACGCAGGCGGCGAACAGGCCGAACAGCCGCCACCCGGTCGAGCCGCTTTCGGGCAGGCGGTATTTCAATTTTGTGCCGGGGCTGTTTGTCAGGTCGGCGCCGGCGGGAATGCCGGGGAATCGCCGGTCGCCTTCGCCGCCAGCAACGCGGGCATCCCGCTCCATGCCGTTTCGTTTTCGGGCCGAGCGCCGCTCGACAGATTTGCCCCATCCGAAGACCGTATGGATCAATCCGCCCGCCCCGAGAATGATGAACGAGATCGGCACGGTGAACGCCAGCCACATCCAGCGCGGATAATCCCGCGTCATCACGACCGTGTAGGGATCGGCCGGATCGTACCAGCAGGGATAGAGGTTGTTGCGTTCGGTCGAGTATATCTCGAAGCGATCGAGGATGTCTTGGGCATCCTCGCGGTTGTTGAATTTGGTGTTTCCGATGTCGTAATCGGCGGTGGTTTCGATTTCGCCCTTGGCGGCGTACTCGATTTTCAGTTTGGGCTGGAAGGCGGGGCCGCCTTGGCCCTCGATTTCCTCGATGTGAGTATCGAGCACCTTGCAGGCGGTTTCGACGAACTTCTGATTCACTCGCCAGTGCGGGGCGAACTGGTGGAAGAGCATATAGGCCAGCACGCCGCACCCGGCCAAGAAAAAGACGGTGGAGAAGGCGGCCTCGACGGCGACTCCCCAGACGGGCGAGCCGGTCCGCCGATGTCCACGTTTCTTGCCGTAATAGCGAAAAGCGCGTGTCAAAAAACCACCCCGACGCGGCGTTTGTTCTGTAAGGGCTTGCTATCCGCGCTCGTCCGACGACGGTCGTTGAATTATCACGGCGCCGCGCGGTTATCTGGGCAACCGCGGACCGGTCGGCGCATCGTCCGGCGGTTCGTCGGCCGCCTTGCGCTTGAAGCCGATCGCCTCCAAGGCAAGGTACACTTCCTCCAAGGTCTTCTCGCCGAAATTGGAAATGCCGAGCAGGTCTCCGCGGGTGCAATGCAACAGGTCGTTGACCGTGAAGATGCCCTTTTCTTCCAGACAGTTGGTCGTGCGGACGGTAAGCCCGATCTCCGCCGTACTCATTTCCAATTTTTTTTCCAGGTCCTTGGCGAGCGTGTCTTCTTTACAAATCGGAATACGGGTACCCATGGGTTCCCTCCCAAATTGGGGCGTGATGATTTTTACCTCGTCGGTTCCACAGTATAGCAATTCCGGCGGGTTTTGGATAGTAGCGGATGAAAATCGGGACAGGCAAATTTTTCAGACCTGAAGGACCGAAAAATGAGCTTGTCCCCCGGAGTCGCCATCGAGGGGCTTTGCGTTTATACTGCACGTTATGTTGCAAGAATTGACCGAAGCCCAACGTGAAGCCGTTACCCATTTCGAGGGGCCGCTGCTGATCTTGGCCGGCCCGGGGAGCGGAAAGACCAGGGTAATTACACACCGCGTCGCTTGGCTCCTTTCCCAGGGCGTGCCGGGCCGAAACATCCTCGCGCTGACCTTCACCAACAAGGCGGCCGACGAAATGGCCCGCCGAATCGAACGGCTGGCGGGCGACCCCTCGGTCTGGGTCGGCACCTTTCATCGGTTTTGCGCCCGGTTGCTGCGTAAATATGCGCGGTTTGTCGGCCTCCAGGAAAACTACACAATATACGATACAGACGACAGCGTCCGCGCACTGCGGCAAGCGATCGGCCGATTGAAAATGTCGGCCGACCGCTTCACGCCCGAGACTATCGCCAAGGAAATCAGTTGGGCGAAAAACAATCTGATCCCGCCCGAAAAGTATCAGCCGCGCCACGGACACGGACTGGGCAACATCGTCCAGGCCGTTTATCCGGCCTATCAGAACCAATTAGCCGCGTCGAACGCGGCCGATTTCGACGACCTGCTGTTTCATACGGCGTTTGTATTGCGGGAAAATCCCGAGGTTCGGGCGGCCCTCGACGAGCGTTACCGCTTTGTGTTGGTCGATGAATATCAAGACACGAATCTCGCGCAGTACGCCATCGCCCGCGCGTTGTCGGTCGATCATCCGAATCTGGCCGTCACCGGCGATCCCGACCAGTCGATCTACGGTTGGCGCGGCGCGAATTTGAATAACATCCTCGAGTTCGAGCGTGATTATCCTTTGGTCCGGGTGGTTCGGCTCGAGCGGAATTATCGCAGCACGCAGCGGATCGTGCATGCGGCCGCCGCGTTGATCGCCCACAACGTGCGGCGAAAGGAGAAAGCGCTCTTCACCGAAAACGCACCCGGCGAACCGGTCCGGCTGACCACCTACGCCACGCACAAGGACGAGGCGCAGGGGATTGCCTCGCATATCTTTAACGAAATCAGGGCGGGGCGCCGCCGGCCGGCCGACTTCGCCGTCTTCTATCGAATCAACGCGCTGAGCCGCTCGTTCGAGTTCGCCTTCCGCGAGTTGGGCATACCGTACCAATTGGTCAACGGCCTGGAGTTCTTTCAACGCAAGGAAATCAAGGACGTGCTGGCCTATTTGCACTTGCTCTACAATCCGCGCGACGACGTGGCCTTCATGCGGATAATCAACACGCCGCCGCGCGGCATCGGCAAGACTACGATCGGCCGACTGATGGAATACGCTGGCGCGCGCGGGCTGACTCTGCTGGACGCGGCCCGGACGGCGGGCGAAATCCCGGCGCTCGGCCACCGACCCGCCGCCATGATGGAAAAGTTCGTCCGGCTGTTCGAACGGCTCGCCGCGGCCGCCGGCGGACCGATCGAGGAAATCGTAGGGCTGCTGCTGAGCGAATCCGGCTATCAAAAGCGGTTGAAAGAATCGGAGGACGAAGACGATCTGCAACGGCTGGCCAATATCGAGGAACTGCTGACCGTCGCCCGAGATTTCGACGAACGATACGGCGGCGCCGGCCAATTGGAGGCGTTTCTCGAAGAAACCTCCCTGGTCAGCGACACCGACGCTTGGGAGACCGAGTCCGATCGGGTGACGTTGATGACGCTGCACGCCTCGAAGGGTTTGGAGTTCCCCGTGGTTTTCCTGACGGCAGTCGAGGAGGGATTGTTGCCGCACGAACGCAGCCGCGATAAGGAAAGCCAGTTGGAGGAGGAGCGGCGGCTGATGTTCGTCGGCATGACCCGCGCCCAGCAAGAGTTGCGTATCAGCATGGCTCGGTATCGCGATTTTCGCGGCCAGCGCAAGCTGGCCATTCCCAGTTCGTTCCTGATGGAGTTGCCCCGCGACGCGATGGAGTTGGAATGCCCCGCCTCGGACGGCCGCGCCGACGACCTGTGGCGCGTGATCGACCAGCGCCGCGGGGCTTACTACGATTCCGACGCGGACTGGGACGACGTTCCTTTCGATATTCCGCCGGAGCAACCGTCGCCGGCGGCCGCTGCGGAGGCCGAACCGCCGGAAAGCAAAGGCCATAGGCTAGTCCGCTTGACCACTGGCGCGGCGCTGGCCAAGGGGGGGCGGACGGCCCGAGCCGCCTCGCCCGACGATTTCACTCAAGGAATGGTGGTGCTGCATCCGCTCTACGGCTTGGGGAGAATCGCGGCGCTCAGCGGCAGCGGAGCGGGCCGAAAAGCAACCGTCGATTTCCGACCACCCGCCGGCCGAAAAAAATTCCTGCTCGCCAACGCGCCACTCCAACCGGTCGGAAAAAATAACGGCAACCAATAACAAGAACCCGGCCAAACCCCCGCCAAACCCGCCAGGAGAACCGCGGGGTCCGGGGACTGGTCCATTTTTCGGCAGACGTATTTTGCGAGCAAATGGTTGGCCGAAAACATGGTCCGGCCCCCTCCCGCGTCCCGCGACGCACGTTGTGTTGCCAACGCCAATCGGCTAAACTAATTGTTCGATGGGACGTGCCAAACAACTTTTTTCAGGAGAAACAATCATGGTCTCGCGCAGGGAATTTTTAGCGGCTTCGGCCGTTGCATTGGCGGCGGGCAAAACCGTTTTGGCCCAAAATGATAAACCCAAGCTCCCCAGGTGCTACTTCGACATCACCGCCGACGGCAAACCGGTGGGGCGAATCGTCTTCGAACTGCGCTCCGACGTTGTCCCGAAAACGGCGGAAAACTTCCGCGCCCTCTGCACCGGCGAAAAGGGGTTCGGCTACAAGGGGAGTACGTTCCATCGCATCATCCCGGGCTTCATGTGCCAAGGAGGAGACTTCACCAACCACAATGGAACCGGCGGAAAGTCGATCTACGGAAACAAATTCGCCGACGAAAACTTCAAACTAAAACACACCGGACCAGGAATTCTCAGCATGGCCAACGCCGGGCCGAACACCAACGGTTCGCAGTTCTTCATCTGCACGGCGAAAACACCCTGGCTCGACGGCAAACACGTCGTCTTCGGCTCGGTGGTAGAAGGCATAGACGTGCTGAAAAAAGTGGAGCGGTTCGGCTCCCAATCCGGCGCGACCCAGGCGAAAATCGTCGTCGAAGATTGCGGCGAGTTGAAGGACGAAGAGAAGTAGCCGCGCGGGGCAACGGGGACCGGCATGGTTTTTCGGATCGGACAACGCTCCGCCCTCCTATAATATGCCGAAACATTTGATGCCCAGGTTCCGCATGGGAACGAAGGACCACAACTCTTGGGAACCTTGTTGCCGAGCGGGCCTGGTTGTCTTTCCAATTCGACTTTACAAGTTGGGTGCCACTTCCGGCTTGTCCAGCAGTGCCGGAAACACGGTTGGACAAGCCAACCGTGGTGCCCGTAAACTCAATTTGGACAGAGCACTAGGCTCGAAAGCGGCAGGAGCGGCAAGGGTAAGGAACCATGTGTTTCGGCATAGCACTTCCGATTTCAGAACTGACCGACGACCTGGTCGAACGCTGTCGGGACCGGTTGGCGGTGCGCGAGCCGGGCGGAGCGCGCGAGGCGCGGTTCCTTTTCCGCGACCCGAAGGCGGAACTGCCCGTCTGGCACGGAAACCAGTTGTCCATCCTCCCTTGGGGTAATCGCGAGGGCAAGTTCCGGCTGCCGAAGACCGGCTGGTGCCGGCGGGAGAGCCTTGAGGACGGGCTGTGGCGGCATTTGCTGCCCGAACCGGTCGAAATCCCCGCCGCCTTCGGACTGGAAAAAGGGGTGTGGTTTCTCATCGAGGAAGGGCTGCGCGGCATCCTGGTCCGCGACGAACATGGCGACCCCCACGTCTACATGCTCACGCAACCGGCCTCGCACTACTATCAGATCATGACCCGGCATTCGAGAATGCCGGTGTTCATCGGCCGGCAGATTTGATTTGTTTTGATCTGGCGTCGGTCGTTAATTGATGTAAGTCGATGCAAGTCGGCACCCTTCGTTAGCATGGTGTTGTTACCGCCTAGGTTTTCGGTCCGATTTGAGACTACTGGTGCTACTGTTGGCTTTTCCAACGGACAGTTTCTGGCAGCACTCACGGAAATCCGTGGCCGACGGCGGTAAACCGTGGCTTTGCGGCCGTGGTAAACGCTGTTTTCGCCGCAAGGCGCTTGGCGCAAGCCATTGCCGTCAGTAGAATTAGCCTTTCTATCGGCAGGCACGCTTTCGCTTGGCACGCAAACTGCTGTTGGGAAGCGGTGCAAAGCGGTTGTCGAACCATCGGGGGCGGCTTCCGTTACAACGCCGATGGCGGAACAGAATCGGCGACGTGAATCGCCCTTCCGGTTGACGCGAGAGTATTCCTCCGGCGATCGGGGCTATTGCGACGCGCCCGAAAATGCCGAAACAAACAATTTACCGTCTTTTGCACTCACCGAGGCCGTAATCAAATGGCAGCACACATAGCTGAGAAGAAAGGCACTTTCCTCGAGGAAGTCATCGAGGCCACGCCCGGCGGCGAGCGGTTGGTCCACTGTATGCAATGCGGCAGTTGCGGCGGGTCGTGCCCCAGCAGCGCCGACATGGAATATACGCCCCGCACGCTGATCGCCATGATAAACGCCAACGACCGCAGCGCGGTGTTGGCGGCCAATACGATGTGGGCGTGCGTTTCCTGTTACTTTTGCACGTCCCGCTGCCCGCAAAACATCCCCATCACCGACATCATCTACACGCTCAAGCGGATGTCGATCGCCGAGCAGCGGCACCGCGGCACCGATGCCCCGGCGCTGGCCAAGACGTTCACCGATTTCGTCGACAAGTATGGCCGGAGCTACGAGGCCGGCTTGGCCACCGGCTACCATTTGCTGAAGCGGATGAAGCCCTTGGAGTTGATGAAAATGGGTCCGATGGGCATTAAAATGTTCACCCGCGGTCGAATGGCGATTATGCCCTCGAAAATCCGCCAAATCGATCAGTTGCGGGCGATTATCAATAAAGCCAAGGAAAAGAGCGCAAAGAAATAAGTGGCTAGCGGCTAGTGGTTAGTGGCCGGAAGCCGACTGCCACCGACAACTAGCCGCGAACCACGAGATATTAGCCGCGTGATACTAGCCACTAGCCACTAGCCACTAACCACTAATGAAATACGCCTACTATCCCGGTTGCTCGCTGGAATGCAATGCCGCCGCTTACGATCATTCGGTTCGCGCGGTCGCCGATCTATTGGGTCTGCGGCTGCAAGAGTTGGACGATTGGAACTGCTGCGGCGCGACCGAGTATTTCAGCCAGAACGAGTTGGCCGCTTGCGCGGTGATCGCCCGAAACCTGGCACTGGTCGATTCGCAGACCGACCAGTTGGTTGCTCCCTGCGCCGCGTGTTACCTGAATCTTGCCAAGACCAATAAGTTGATGGTCGATTACCCCGAGTTGGGCAAGGAAGTAAATGAATGTCTGGCGGCGGGCGGATTGAATTACAAGCCGGGCCGCGTTTCGGTCCGGCACATGCTCGACGTGATCGTCGACGACATCGGCGAGACGGCCGTCCGCGACAAGGTGGTCCGCCCGCTGGCAGGTCTGCGCGTGGCGCCGTATTACGGCTGCCAGGTCGTCCGGCCGATCGACAACGGCGACAATCCCGAGTATCCGATGAAGCTTGACCATTTGCTCGAGTGGCTGGGGGCCGAGGTGGTCGATTACCCGGTGAAGGCCCACTGCTGCGGCGGCCACATGACGCAGATTAGCGAGCCGCAGGCGTTCGAGTTGATTCGCCGCCTGCTGCAGAGCGCTGCGGACTACTCGGCCGACATGATTATTTGCATGTGCCCGATGTGCCAGCTGAACCTCGACGGCTACCAAAGCCGGGTGAACGGACATTTTGGCACCGATTTCCGCCTGCCGATCATGTACTTTACCCAGATGATGGGTGTAGCCTTCGGCATCGAGCCGAACAAGCTCGGATTCGGCAAGGAACTCGTGCCTGGAATGCCGGTGTTGGAATCGAAGCTCGGCCAGCCGGCGTAGGTGAGTATTCAGTTGTCAGTTTTCAGTTATCAGTCTTTTTGACTGTCCTGTTTCTGAATACCGACAACTGACAACTGACAACTGGAAACTGACAACTCTATTGGAGAGCGAACCATGGCCGATAAGATCGGCATTTACGTATGCCATTGCGGCAGCAATATCGCCGGAACGATCGACGTTGAAGAGGTCGCCCGCTGGGCCGGCAAAACGATCAAGGACGTTGTGGTCTCGAAGGACTACAAGTTCATGTGTTCGTCGTTGGGCCAGCAGATGATCGAGGACGACATCAAGGAACACGGCCTGACGGGCGTGGTCGTGGGCGCCTGCTCGCCGCACCTGCACGAGAAGACGTTCCGCAACGCCTGCAAGCGGGCCGGGCTGAATCCCTTCCTCTGTCAGATGACCAACTTGCGCGAGCACGTCTCCTGGGTCAACAGCGACAAGGCCGCCGGCACCGAGAAGGCCAAGGCACTGATCTACGCCGCCGCCGAGCGGGTGAAGCGGCAGAAACCGCTCGAACCGATGAAGGTCGAAGTAAACCCCGCCACGCTGGTCGTCGGCGGCGGCATCGCCGGCCTGCAAGCCACGCTCGAACTGGCCGACGCCGGATACCCCGTCTACCTGGTCGAGCGCGAGCCGTCGATCGGCGGGCACATGGCCCAATTCGACAAGACCTTCCCCACACTGGATTGCTCGGCCTGCATCCTGACGCCGAAGATGTCGGAGGTCGGCCAGCACGATAAGGTCACCATGTTCACCTACTCCGAGTTGGAGGAGGTGAGCGGGTCGGTGGGCAACTTCAAGGTGAAGATTCGCAAGAAGGCCCGCTACGTCGATTCAGACAAATGCACCGGCTGCGGAATCTGCACGGAAAAATGTCCCCGCAAGGTGATCGACGACGTGTTCGAGGCGGGCATGGGCTATCGCAAGGCCATCTACTCGCCGTTCCCGCAGGCAGTGCCGCGCATTCCCGTCATCGACACCGAAAATTGCACCTGGTTCACCCGCGGCAAGTGTCAGGTCTGCTCGAAAGTTTGCCCGACCGAAGCGATTGATTACGACCAGAAGGACGAAATCGTCGAACTGAACGTGGGCAACATCATCATGGCCACCGGCTGGAAGCTGTTCGATTGCAAGCGGATTCCCCAATACGGCTACGGGCGGCTGGCGAACGTCTACACTAACATGGAGTTCGAGCGGCTCTGCAACGCCGCCGGACCGACCGGCGGAAAGATCGTCCTCCGCGACGGCGTGACCGAGCCAAAGTCGGTCGCCATTGTCCACTGCGTCGGCAGCCGCGACGTGAACTTCAACCCCTATTGCTCGGCTGTCTGCTGCATGGCGGCGCTGAAGTTCGGACACCTGGTCCTCGAAAAGACCAAGGCCGAGGTCTACTCGTTCTACATCGACGTCCGCACGCCGATGAAAGATTACGAGGAGTTCTATCAACGGCTGTTGGAAGAGGGGATGCACTTCGTCCGCGGCAAAGTGGCCGAAGTGACCGACGCCGCCCGAAAACCGGACGAAAAAGGCAAGCTGATCGTCCAGGTCGAGGACACGCTGCTGGGCAAGCAGCGGCGAATCCCCGTAGATATGGTCATTCTGATGGGCGCGATCGAGCCGCAGGCCGACGCCAAGGAATTGGGCCTTAAGTGCGGCATCTCGTGCAGCATGGCCGGCTGGTACACCGAGCGCCATCCGAAGCTCGACCCCGTGGCCACGATGACCGACGGAGTGTTCGTCGCCGGCGTCTGCCAGGGTCCGAAGGACATCCCGGCCTCGGTCGCCCAAGGCGCGGCGGCCGCCGCACGCATCGCCGGCATGATTACCAAGGGGACCGTGACGATCGAGCCGATCGTGGCCTCGATCGACGAGGAGGGTTGTTCCGGCTGCCGAATTTGCAACGATATATGCCCCTACAACGCCATCGAGTTCGACGAAGAGAAGAACGTCAGCCGGGTGATAACCGCGCTGTGCAAGGGCTGCGGCACGTGCGTCTCCGCCTGCCCGGCCGGCGTCATCACCGGCGCCCACTTCAACAACGAGCAGATTTTCGCCGAGATCGACGGGATTCTGTGGGACGCGCGGGAGGCGGAGGAACTGCAAATTGCAAATTGAAAAATGCAAATTGCAAATTGAACGACGATTGATAAAAAGAATAGACGTGGGAAATGCCTGCGTCCTGGTATATCGCGCAGTGGACAAGGTAGCACTTGTCCTGACAACCAGGGATAATGGAGATGCGGAGGTGTTCTTAGAACCGGATTTATGTAGTGAAGTTATTGCTGCATTGAATGAGGCTAAGAATCAATAGAGTGCTTGTGGGCCGAAGGCCCTTGGTTCACCCAGCCCAGGGCAACGCCCTGGGGAACGGGAAAACGCCTTGTTTTTTGTGCGTTGACGGCGGATCGGCCCAACGGGCCAACGGTTCGCCCCGCGTTGAGGAGAATGGCTGGCCCTTCGGGCCGAAAATGGAATAATTCGTCACCACACGTTCCACAGGGCGTTGCCCTGGGCTGGGTGAACCGGTGCCCCTTCGGGGCAAATATAATCTGCTGAAAATATGCTGACAACTGAATACTGACAACTGACAACTAAAAACTATTCCCATGTCCAACGAAAACTTTGAACCTAAAATCGTGGGCTTCCTCTGCAACTGGTGTTCGTACCGCGCAGCCGACTTGGCCGGCTCGGCGCGAATCAAATATCCGCCCAACGTGCGAATCATCCGCGTCATGTGCAGCGGCCGGGTAGACCCAACGTTCGTGCTGAAGGCACTGGCAGACGGCGCCGACGGCGTGATGATCGCCGGCTGTCATCCGGGCGAATGCCACTACCTGAACCAAAACTACAAGGCCATGCGCCGCTACGAGATGCTCAAGCACACGCTTGCGGCGATGGGCGTCGAGGACCAGCGGGTGCGCCTGGTTTGGGCCTCGGCGGCCGAGGGTCAGCAACTGGCCGCGGCGATCGACAGCTTGGTCCACGACGTTCGCGAACTAGGCCCGTTGCACTGGCCGCAAAACTGGAAAGAAAACGGCGAACGCGAAAAAGCACTGGCCGACATTGTCAAAGAACACGAAGAGGCGATGGAGGTGCCCGCATAGGGTGCGTGAAACGCACCACGAATCACGCGAACCCCGCGATCCTATTGGTGCGTTTCACGCACCCTACATAAGCTACATTAGCTGGAGATTGATTGGAATGAGCGATAAACCCAAGGGTAAACTGGCGTTATACTGGGCGGCCTCCTGCGGCGGCTGCGAAATTGCCGTGTTGGCCATCGACGAAAAGATTCTCGACGTGGCCGCGGCCTTCGACATCGTCCTCTGGCCCTGCGCCACCGACGGCAAGGTTCGCGACGTGGAAAAAATGGCCGACGGCTCCATCGACGTCTGCCTGTTCAACGGCGGCATCCGTACCAGCGAGCATGAATATATGGCCCGGCTGCTGCGGCAAAAGTCGAAGGTGTTGGTCGCCTTCGGCTCCTGCGCGTCGGAAGGGTGCATACCGGGTCTGGCGAACATGAACACCCGCCGGGAAATCTTCGACGCCGTCTACAAGGAAGGCTCGATGACCTATCCCGAAAATCCGCAGGACGTGCGCCCTCAGCCGGAAACGAAGATGCCCGAGGGAATGTTGCACCTGCCTCTCTTCTACGACACGCTGAAGACTTTGGACCAGACGGTCGAGGTCGATTACTACCTGCCGGGCTGCCCGCCCGAGGCCGAAAACATCTGGAAGGCGATCGTGGCCATTCTGGAAGGCAAGCTGCCGCCGAAGGGATCGGTGATCGGCGTGAACACGACCGTTTGCGACGAGTGCCCCCGCAAGCGCGGCGTGAAGAAGATCAAGAAATTTTACCGCACGTGGGAGATCATTCCCGACGAAGAGACGTGTCTGCTGGAACAGGGTTTGTTGTGTTGCGGCATCGCCACCCGGGCCGGCTGCGGGGCGCTCTGCCCGGCGGTCAATTCGCCCTGCATCGGCTGCCACGGCGCAAACGACGGCGTGAAGGATTTCGGCGCCAGAATGATGAGCGCCCTGGCCTCGGTGATCGACTCGGACGACCCGGAGGAAATCCGCCGGATCATCGAGGACGGCATTCCCGACCCGGTGGGCACTTTCTACCGGTTCAGCCTGGCGGCCAGCCAGTTGCGGCGGAAGAACAAGGCGGAAATGGCTAGTGGCTAGTGGCTAGTGGCGAGTGGCTAGTGGCTAGTGGCTAGTGGCTAGTGGCGAGTGGTGGGTGGTGAGTGGTGAGTGGCTGGAAAAACAATTTTCCTCGTTCCCATGCTCTGCATGGGAACGCACTGATGCGACGCTCTGCGTCGCTGTGAGCGAGTGTGCTTTCCGTCGACGCGGAGCACCTGGAAAGCGCGATCCCATGCAGAGTATGGGAACGAGAATATACAAACTGAAAACTAAAAACAGAAAACTGAAAACTTACAGCGATGAAACGCATATCCATCGACCCGATCACGCGGCTTGAGGGCCACGGCAAAATCGACATTTTCCTCGACGAGCAGGGCGACGTGGCCAACGCCTACCTGCAAATACCCGAGCTGCGCGGCTTCGAGCAGTTCTGCGTCGGCCGGCCGGCGGAGGACATGCCGAACCTGACCGCGCGCATCTGCGGCGTCTGCCCCGAGGCGCATCACATGGCGGCCAGCAAGGCCCTGGACGCGGTGTTCCACGTCGATCCGCCGCCGACGGCCAAGAAGCTCCGCGAGTTGATGTACAGCATCTTCTTTGTCACGGACCACACGACGCATTTTTACGCCCTGGCCGGGCCGGACTTTGTGGTCGGCCCGACGGCGCCGCCCGCCGAGCGGAACATCTTGGGCGTGATCGCCAAGGTGGGCATGGACGTGGCCAAGCACGTGTTGAAGATGCGGCACGACGGCCACGCGCTGATTCAGATGATGGCCGGCCGCCGCGTACATCCTAACTGGGGCCTGCCCGGCGGAGTCAGCCGCGGCATCAACGAAGAGCAGCGAGCGGAGATCGAAGCCCGCGGCCGCGAGGCCATTGAGTTCGCTAAGTTTTCGCTGCAACTGTTCGACGACATCGTGCTGAAAAACAGCGAGTATCTGAAAATCGTCACCGGCGACGTCTACGTTCACAAGACGTACAACATGGGCATGGTCGATGAAAACAACAAGGCCAACTTTTACGATGGCGCGATCCGCGTTACCAGCCCCGCCGGCAAAGAACACGCCAAGTACGATTGCTCGAACTACCGCGATTACGTCGCCGAGCGGGTCGAGCCGTGGAGCTACTTGAAGTTCCCGTACTTGAAGCAGGTCGGCTGGAAGGGGTTCGTCGATGGCGAGGACTCGGGCGTTTATAAGTGTACGCCGCTGTCGCGCTGCAATGCCGCCGACGGCATGGCCACCCCGTTGGCCGACGCCGCGTACAAGAAGATGTACGAGACGCTCGGCGGCAAGCCGGTCAACCACACGCTGGCCACGCACTGGGCGCGGTTGATCGAAATCCTTTATTCAACCGAGCGCTGGGTCGAGCTGGCCACGGACCCCGAAATCACCGGCAAGGAGTATCGCGTGTTGCCGACCGCCACGCCGACCGAGGGCGTCGGCTGCGTCGAGGCCCCGCGCGGAACGCTCACGCATCACTACACGACCGACGAGCGCGGCATTCTGACGAAGGTCAATTTGATCGTCGGTACGACGAACAACAACGCCCCAATCTGCATGTCGGTGAAAAAGGCCGCCCAGGGCTTGATCCACAAGGGCAAGGTCAGCGAAGGGTTGTTGAACATGGTCGAGATGGCGTTCCGCGCCTACGACCCCTGCTTCGGCTGCGCCACGCACAGTCTGCCCGGCCAAATGCCGCTGGAAGTCCGCATCCGCGACCGGCAAGGGGCGGTGGTGGAAAAGCTGTCGCAGTACGTGTAACCGCGTTCGTAGTTCCGCCTTTAGGCGGCGAAGTGGTTCGTAGCTCCGCCTTTAGGCGGCGAAGTGGTTCGTAGTTCCGCCTTTAGGCGGCGAAGTGGTTCGTAGTTCCGCCTTTAGGCGGCGAAGTGGTTCGTAGTTCCGCCTTTAGGCGGTATACCGTTTGTACGCTGCCGCCGCCTACAGGCGGAACTACGAACACTGCGGACCCATACGCAATCACACGTCCCATTTATCCCCATAGTTTAAAACGGGATAGCTTCTCCAGGCATCCAAGAGCCATTCGCGCCCCTTGGTCGACAAATACCAGTGGATGCTCGAATACGGCCAATCCGTCCATTTTCTTGCATAGCCGTGTTTGATTGGATTGTTGTGAATGTAGTTCAGCGTTGTATAATAATGCGCCTCGGACCGCATGCAGCGATCCATGCAACGATACCATACGCGGCGTCCTCGGGTGCCGTCGTTGCCATTCATTTCGAAAGACGTTTTTCCGTGAAGCATCCCCATGCCGCGGGAAAAAGTCTTCATATCGGCGATGCTAACGAGCACATGATAATGGTTCGGCAGTACAACCCATGCGGCACAGGGTGTATTCAACGATTTCATCGCCGATAACAATTCCCCTTCAAACCATTGCAAACGTTCCAACGTGGACAAGATTGGTCGATGCTCGAAGCACGAACCCGTCACGATACGATATTCGCCGGGCGTATTCAGATGTGGCGGACCATGCCAGGGATAACCGTGTTCAATTCGCTCGGCGACGGCTGACGCTCTTTGCCCCGTGGTCCATTTTCTATAGTCGTACATGGCCGGAACGATATGGCTTGATGTTACGCCCCGTTTGTAGTTCCGCACCCTTCGTAGTTCCGCACCGTTCGTAGTTCCGCACCGTTCGTAGTTCCGCACCGTTCGTAGTTCCGCCTTTAGGCGGCATATTATACCATTACTGCTACTGTGACAATCTAGAAAGGGTTTTGTCCAAATGTAAATTCCGCCTGAAGGCGGGACTACGAACGGGCTGCGGCGTTTTTCATTCCCGTGGCATGAATCGCCTTCTGTACCCGCTCCTCCTCAATCGCTTCGCGGATGTTCTCGTATTGTTCCTCTGGAATCAGCAAATACGAGGCGCTGGTGCGTGGATCCGTAACGTGGATGAGGTGGCCCGCCGATTGATCCAGAACCTGCTGTTGTTCGGGAGATAGTGTGATATCCATGACGGCAGTTCCTTTCACGCCGATAATGCTTTTACGTATTTTACGCCAGATGCCAATGTCAGGCAATTCACCGCTGGTGCATCAACGTACTCTTGACCCTCCAACCCGATACGCCATAATGGTGGTAGTGAGGATCGAGGAGGCGTTTCTTATGTCTGCCATTCCGCTTAACAAAGTTCAGGCGAAATTGCCCGAATTGATACACGCCCTCGCGCCGGGCGAGCAGATGACGATCACCGAAAACGGCTCGCCGATAACTCAACTCGTGTCAGTGCAATCTCCTCCGCCCCGTCGAAAACTGGGGAGCATGCGAGGCACTGTGATTTACATGGCACCGGATTTTGACGATCCTCTGGCTGGCTAGATACATTCAAATGACAGACTGCATTATTAGGTGTATATTCGGAAGTTTGATTTCAGGATGTGCGGCGATGATCTGTGCCGGCGAGCCTGTCGGCCTGCCGCCGTCGCACGCGGTCGTGCCGGAGCTTTACGCCACGGGCTTCGAGTTCGCCGAGGGGCCGGCGCTGGACGACGCCGGAAATCTCTACGTGGTCAACTATCGCGGCCTCGGCAAGATCGGACGCATCGCGCCGGACGGGACCGCCGCGGTCTATTGCGACTTGCGGGAACGGGAGCCGCCGCCCGCCGAGGGGCGAAAGGCCCAGGCCAACGGCCTGAAGATCGACGCCGCGGACCGGTTGATCGTCGCCGACGCCGGCGGGGGCCGGGTGCTGCGAATCGCGCTCGCGACGGACGGCAAACGGCCGAAAATCGAAGTTCTGGCCGACAAATACGAGGGCAAACCGCTCGACGCCCCAAACGACGTCGCGCTCGACCTGGCCGGCAACGTCTACTTTTCCGACCCCGGTAGCTCCAACGCCGAGCGGCCGACCGGCTCGATCTACCGCATTGCCGCCGATGACGGGCGGATTACGCGGCTCGATGCCGGCTTGGCGTATCCCAACGGGCTGGCGGTCGCGCCGGATCAGAAGCGGCTGTGCCTAGCCGAGTATGCCAGATGCCGGCTTTTGATCTATGACCTGACTTCCGACGGTCGGGCGGAAAACCGCCGCGTGTTGATCGAATTCACCGATAAATCCGCAAGGGGCAACGCCGGCGGCCCGCCCGGCCCCGACGGCGTCATCTTCGACGCCGCCGGACGGCTCTACGCGGCGATGTGGACCGGCGGGGTAATCAACGTGGTCGACGTCGCCTCGGGCAAGCTGTTGCGGCAATACGACGCCGGCGGCTCGCAGGCGACCAACTGCCACTTCCACGGCGGCTGGCTCTACACCACCATCGCCGCCAAGGAGGCCGTCTTCCGGCTCAAGCTGGGCATCGAGGGCTTCGATTATCGCGGCAAAACCCGCCCCTAAAATGAAATGAATCCCCGGCCGACGCATTTCCACGGTGGAAATTTTATTTTACGCGGCAGCGGGCGGTTGCCATTTGACGGCCATTCTCGGATACTTAATGGTTTGCCGAGCGGCGATCCGTTGCGATGGTCGGCGCAATCCCCCTGCGAGAACAACGATTTACCGATAAATGAAGACCTTTAGCGATTGCATTCCTTGTTTGGTGCGCCAGACGATCGATTCGCTCCGCGAGACGACCGACGACGAGCTGATTGAAGAGTCGATAATCCGCGATGTTCTCCGAGAGTTGTCCGGTTTTGATTTTTGCCGCTCACCGGCCGCGATGGCCCAATCGATACATCGCCGCATCCGCGCGGCAACCGGAGTTGCCGACCCGCACTCCGAGAAGAAGCGTCGCTTGAACGACATGGCCTTGCGGCTCTATCCGGTTTTTGCCAGGCGAGTGGAGCAATCGGCCGATCCGCTCGAGCTGGCCGCCCGACTGGCCATAGCCGGGAACATCATGGACCTGGGCGTGAAAAGCAATCTCGATGAAAACGAGATGATCGCCGCTTTCGATGAATGTCTCGAGCTGAAATTGGACGCCGGCGCCGTCGCCGAATTTGCCGAATCGATGCACCGGGCCAAGACGATCCTGTATCTCGCCGACAACTCGGGCGAGATCGTTTTTGACCGCCTGCTGATTGAGCAGATGCCGCGCGAAAAAATCACCGCGGCGGTCCGCGGCGCCCCGATCATCAACGACGCCACGCTGGAAGACGCCGAATATGTCGGTCTCGCGCAAATCGTCCGCGTCGTGGGCAATGGTTCCGATTCGCCGGGCACGATTCTCGACGATTGCAGCGAATCCTTCCGCGAGCTGTTCGATCGGGCGGAGATGATCGTCGCGAAAGGACAGGGAAACTACGAAACGCTGGCCGGCTCCGAACGGCCCATCCATTATTTGCTGCGGGTAAAGTGCGCAGTGATCGCCCGGGATTTGCAGTTGCCGGTCGGCTCGCTCGTGTTGCGCCGATCGCCGTAAGAATTGCGGTCGGCCCCGGCCGTGAAA
>Ga0123335_1003004_pt1 | contig 24182 bp, 12 predicted proteins | sample BiotimSIPDNA_2_FD_89707 | JGI IMG/M metagenome (GOLD analysis project Ga0123335, IMG submission 89707) | Anaerobic biogas reactor microbial communites from Washington, USA - Biogas_R2 time_0 SIP DNA | ecosystem: Engineered > Bioreactor > Anaerobic > Unclassified | place: Washington, USA...
AAAAAAAAAAAGAGTGGCAAGAGAAAATAAAACCCCGCGGAAAAGGAAGAAAAAAAAAAAAAAAAAAGGAGGGAAAAAAAACCGGGAGGGACCCCCCCCCCCCCCCCCCCCCCCCCCCAAAAAAAATCTGCGTCATCAGCGTCATCTGCGGATAAAACAACAGTTTCTCGCCCCTAAACAAACTGCTCACTCATGATCGACCAAGCCACCATTTTTGTCAAAGCTGGCGACGGCGGCTCCGGCTGCGTCAGTTTCCGTCGCGAAAAATTCGTGCCCAAGGGCGGCCCTGACGGCGGCGACGGCGGTGACGGCGGCTCAGTCATCATCCGTGCCGTCACCGGCGAGCAATCTTTAGTTGCGCTGCGTTATCAGCCGAACTGGAGCGCAGAACGCGGCGGCCTCGGCAAAGGCAAGAAGCAGCATGGCGCCCGCGGCCAAGCCTGCATCATCAACGTGCCAATCGGAACCCTGGTGTTCGACGCGGAATCAAATGAATTGCTGGCTGACCTGAAAGAGGAAAACCAGGAATTCCTGGCTGCCGAGGGCGGCAAGGGCGGCAAAGGCAACACCCGCTTCGTCACCAGCACCAACCGCGTCCCCCGCCATGCCCAGCCAGGCCTCCCCGGAGAAGAAAAACGCCTCGACCTGGAATTGAAAACCATCGCCGACGTCGGACTGGTCGGATACCCAAACGCTGGCAAGTCGACACTCCTGCGCGCCATCTCCGCAGCTAGGCCAAAAACCGCACCGTACCCATTCACCACCCTTAGGCCCCATGTCGGCGTCATTGAGACCGATGACTACCGCCGCTTCACCGTCGCAGACATCCCTGGACTCATCGACGGAGCTGCGGACAATGTCGGCCTGGGACATGATTTCCTCCGCCACATCGAACGCTGCAATCTCCTGTGCTTCGTACTCGATCTCGGAGCCGTGGACGGACGCGACCCGCTTGACGACCTGGCAGCGCTCCGACGCGAACTAGAACGCTATGAACCCGCTCTCGCCAGGCGACCGTTCATCATCGCAGCCAATAAAATCGACCTCGAACCAGCCACCGATAACCTCAACCGACTGAAGCAGGCGGAACCAAACTCGACCATCATCCCGATTTGCGCCGAGTTAGGCGAGAACATCCCAGACTTCATCGCCACAGTACGCCGCATCCTCGATGAATTGCCGCCACCAGACCACGACGAACTCCTGAAAATCCTCGCTAAACGACGCGCCCAAAAAAAGCAAATCGACGACCAGGACAGCGACCAGGACGAGGAGCTTTAGTGGACAGTATCCAGCTCCTGCCGTACGTCGTTCAAGCTTCAGCTTGCCGTACGTAGTTCAAGCCTGCATACGTGTCTCCGTCCAGTGCCGGCACTTCAGTGCCGGAACTCTATTTTCCTTGTTTTTCCGGATTCTGGCAGTCTTGCATGTTTTCCCATTTGGCGTTATACTATGCAAAAGCGCTTCTTCGTCACTCTTGCCCGCCATGCGCTCCTGCACGCCGCCCGTGTCATCATCAGTCCATAAACGGGAGAACAGCCATGAAAAAATTATCACGTATCCTGACGTTCACCTTGATCGAATTGCTGGTCGTCATCGCCATCATCGCCATTTTGGCCGCCATGCTCTTGCCAGCCCTGTCCAAGGCTCGCGGCAAGGCCCGCGAAGTATCCTGCAAAAACAACCTCAAGCAGCTCGCTCTGATCGGCGCACTCTACACCGACGAAACCGAACCAGAGGGATACGTCTTCTCCAGAAGCAACTACTATTCTTTCCGCAAAGACAATAAAGCCGGCAACTGGCTGGAATGGCTGTACTTCAACAATGCCCTCGGCGGCTACAAGTCAATACGCACCGTCTTCACCGCCTGGACCACTGCCGAATCCACTTACAGGTACTGTGACACCGTCATCTGCCCAGCTGACCCCGAACCGTATGCCAACTGGAATTGGTCGGCCCTGCTGCTCTCCTATGGCTACAACACCTACGTCACTTGCCAACCCGGCGCTAGCGGCCCGACCGGCGGAACCGTCCTGCGCAAACTCTCCCAGGCTAAAATACCCTCCAGCATCGCAACTTTCGCCGATAACTGGGGATACTGCCACGCCATGGGACGGGAAAGCACCACCCAGCGCTATATGATCAGCTTCGGCACCGCTCCCAGCTCCAATAACCAGCCCTCGGTCAGAGCCTACGCAGCCCATGCCGGAGGAAGAAACACCGCCTATCTCGACTGCCATGTCGATACCGTCAATCGCATCCTCGTCCATACCGCCAGCTCATGCGAAAATGTATGGGACGCTGATAACGCCAGCCAGCTAAGCTACCGTTGACGACTATCAGTGAGCAGCTGAATACTCCCGACCAGCCCGCCGGAACCTGCCTGCAACACCAGCCGCCCAAAAACACAGCCCCTAAAACAAAAATATCCGTGTCCATCTGTGTCCATCCGTGGTCAAAAACACGTTCGTGGGCGCGCCGAATAACGATACCCCTCTATGCTTCTTTTTTTCTTTGTCGCCATCTGCGGAATCAATATTTACAACTGGTGGAAATTGCGGGTTGCCTTTTTGCAGGGTTCGCCGTGGGGAAGTTTTTTCCTCTTGATCGCCTTTCTTGCCCTGGCGCTGATGCCAGCCTGGCTGCGCGTGCTCTTCCGCAGCCGCGGCCATGTCCCGGACTGGCTCGAACAGCTGGCCTGGATTTGGCTGGCATGGGCCTTCTGGCTCACCGCCGTCTTCCTCGCCCTCGAACTCTGGAACCTCGTCACCCTCGCCATCTGGAATTTCCGCGCTGGCCTTAGCGACGTTGCCCTGGCTGACCTCCGCTCTTTCGCCTTGTCGCCCAAAGCGACCGTCGCTGTCGCCGTCGCCGCCGTCTGCCTGGCCACGGTCTGGGGAATCGTCGAAGCCCAGTGCATCACCCTCAAACACTTGACCGTCACTACGGACAAACTCCCCCCCCGGAACGGACGACTTCCGGATTCTCCTCCTCGCCGACCTCCATGTCGGCCCAGCTCTCAACCAGCGTCAATTGCGCCGAGTCATCAGCCTTGCCGCCGACGCCAAGCCCGACCTGATCCTCTCAGCCGGCGACCTGCTCGATGGAAAAGCCTCCCGCGAACGCAACTTCGCCCAGCAACTGGCCGAAATGACCGCCCCGCACGGGAAAATCGCCTGCGTCGGCAACCACGATGTCTATACCGGCATCGACGCCTCCCGCGAATTGCATGACCTCGCCGGCTTCACCCTGCTTGAAGACACCGGCGTCTGGGCGACCGACTGGCTCTGGATAGCCGGCCCCGTCGACCCGCACTACTACAACTACTACAACTTCTACCACCACCCCCAAGCCGTCTCCAAACAACCGCCGCCCGAAGTGCTGCTCCCTAACCTCTCCGACAACGCCCCCGCCAACCCCTTCGCCATCCTCCTCAAGCACCGCCCCGAGCCGGAAAACCAGGCGGCCTTTGACCTCCAGCTGTCAGGACATACTCACGGCGGCCAAATCTTCCCGTTCAATATCTTAGTCCATTGGCATCATTCCTGGAAATCCGGCCGCCTGCACCAGCTGCCGGCCGGGACGTTATTCTACATCTCCCGCGGCACCGGCGTCTGGGGGCCGCCATTCCGATTGTTCGCCCCTCCGGAAATGACCGTCATCACCTTGAAACGCCCCTGAACGCTACTCGCAACCTCCAAAAAAAGTTATTGCCATGCGCATCCTCGTCGCCGGCGGCGCCGGATACATCGGCAGCTGCACCACCGAATACCTGCTCGACCACGGACATCAAGTGACCGTGTTCGACGCGCTCATCACTGGCCATCGCGCCGCCGTCGACCAGCGCGCCGCTTTTATCCACGGCAACCTGAATGACGACGACGCCCTCAACAGAGCCTTCCAGCAGGCACGCCCAGAAGGCATCATCCATTTCGCCGCCTTCATCGAAGTAGGCGAATCCATGCGCCAGCCAGGCAAGTACTTCTCCAACAACATCACCGCCGGCATTCACCTGCTGGAAGCCGCCGTCCGTCACCAAGTCCGGAAAATCGTCTTCTCCAGCACCGCCGCAGTCTACGGCCTGCCTGAACGCAACCCGATTCCAGACAACGCCCCGGTCGCCCCCATCAACCCCTACGGCGAATCTAAGCTCGCTTTCGAGCGCATCCTGCATTGGTATCACGTCGTCCACGGCCTCCAGTACGCAGCCTTGCGCTATTTCAATGCCGCCGGAGCCACGGCTCATCGCGGCGAAGACCACCATCCCGAATCGCACCTGATCCCCCTCGTTATCCAGGCCGCCATGGGCGTACGACCGTCCGTCTCCATCTTCGGCGAAGACTATGACACGCCAGACGGAACCTGCATCCGCGACTATGTCCATGTCAACGACCTGGCTCAGGCCCACCTGCTCGCCCTTGAATCAGACCAGTCGCGGGCCTTCAACCTCGGCTCCGGTCACGGCCACTCCGTCAAAGCCGTCATTGAAGCCGTCAAAGAGGTCACTAATCGACAATTCAACGTCATCATAGCTCCCCGCCGCCCAGGAGACCCAGCCAGGCTCGTGAGCGACTCAACCGACGCCAGAAATATCCTGGGATGGAAACCAGCGTTTGAAGATATCCATACTATGGTGGAATCAGCCTGGAAATGGAGACAACATCACCCAAACGGATACCCAGAGTGAAGGAGCCTGGGGCAAGCCGCCGCAGCGCCAAGCCGCAGCGGCGGTCGTGGACAAGCGGCGCCAGCGAAGCAAGCCGCCGCCGCTGCCCCATATCTTCCCATCCACTCCCATCCACATACTCCCATTATGGAATCACCACCTCCCACTCCCTCCCGCACGCGCCTGGCGTCGCTGGTGCGCCTCGTGCTGCGCTTAGCCGGCATCGCCCTCGCTATCGCTCTCCTGTATGCAACCCTGCGCAGCACCGACGCCGACTTTTTCGGCAGCCTTAGCACCGCCTCGCGCCCCCTGCTGTTTCTCGCCTTCCTGTGCATCAGCAATTCCCACGTCGTCGGCGCTTTCCGCTGGGGTCGCCTCTTGCAGGTGCAGGGCATTCATCTCCCCTTCAGACAACTCTTCCGTCTCACTCTGATCGGCGTCTTCTTCTCCGCTGTCATCCCCGGTGGCGCCGCCAGCGGCGACGTGATCAAAATGGCATACGCCACCCGGGCTGCGCCGCACAAGCGCACTGAAGCCGCCTGCACCGTCGCCATTGACCGATTGATCGGCTTAGCCGGCTTGTTCGCCGTCGCCGTGCTCGCTACCCCCGCCTTGCTCTGGCAATGCCCGGATTTGCCTTTCCAGCAGCCGGTCATCGGCCTGGGCCTGGCCGCTGTCTGGGCCGGCGCACTTGCCTTTGCCTGCGCCTACGTGGCGATTCTCGCCAGGGCCTGGGCCATGCGCCGCAAAGTCTTCCAGGCCGCCGCCCACTGGCTAGCCCAACGCCTGCCGCCGAAAATCCTCGGCCTCATCCTGAAAATCATCGCCGCCGTCGACCTCTACAAGTCCAACCAGGCTGTCTTGCTCACCACCCTCCTGCACTCCATGTTCGTCCACGCCATGCTTGGCCTCGCCGTGTTCTTGGTTGGCCGCGCCTTCCACGAACAGACCATGACCATGCTCCAGTACATGCTCGCCACCCAGATCGGCAATGCCACCGGCGTCATCCCCCTCACACCAGGCGGAGTCGGCTTGCGCGAGGCCGTCACCGCAGCTCTGTTCACCGCTTTCAAGGCGCATCCCGCCACCGTCGTCGCCACCATCCCGATTGTCAATACGCTTATCGCAACCGTCTGGGCGCTCGTAGGAGCCGCTGCCTGGCTCTTCCAGACCACACCAACGCCGCCCCGCCCCTAAAAAAAGACCCCTCGCCCCTCGCCATCCAGCATTCAGCATTTCGCCTCTTTGCCCTTTGCAAATTTCAGTATACATTAAATGGTTGCTTTCCTTCTACATCTTTACGGATTAAAACCAGCAACGTGTCATCTATGCAGCACCTCATCGCCAAAGCCTCCGTCCTCATCGAAGCCTTGCCGTACATCCAGGACTTCGCCAAATCCGTCGTCCTGGTCAAATTTGGCGGCAGCGCCATGGAAGACCCCGAAATCACTCGATCCGTTCTCCAGGACATCGCCTTCATGGCGTCTGCAGGCATGCGCCCAATCGTCGTCCACGGCGGCGGCAAAGCCATTACCGCTGAAATGAAAAAACGGCAGATCGAGTCGCATTTCATCAACGGCCTCCGATATACCTGCGAAAAAAGCATCAGCGTGGTCGATGAAGTGATGCATCGAGACATCAACCCGAGCCTGGTCAAACAACTCGCGGCCTGCGGCGCTAACCCAGCCCCCATGTCTGGCAAAGACATCCTCCGAGCCAGGAAAATCACCACCCGCAACCAGGAAACCGGCGAACCGATCGACCTCGGCTTCGTCGGCGAAGTGATCAATGTCGATACGCCACAAATCAACTGGGTGATGGAACGCGGCCAAATACCGGTCATCACACCACTGGCATGCGATATGGACGGACAAGTCTACAACATCAATGGCGACATGGCAGCCTGCGTCATCGCCGCCATGCTGAAAGTCCGCAAGCTGGTCTTCCTCAGCGATGTGTCCGGAGTCCTCAAAGACCAGGACGACCCGAAGTCCCTCATCTCCACCATCAGAATCCAGGACATCCCCAGCCTGGCAGCCGAAAAAGTCATCAGCGGAGGCATGCTGCCAAAACTGCAAAGCGCAGCCCAGGCCATAGCCGCAGGAGTCGATAAAGTACACCTGATCGACGGACGCCTGAAACACTCACTTCTGCTCGAAATATTCACCGACCACGGCATCGGAACACAAATCGTCTGAACAAGACAAACCAGCCGCGCGCCCATACCTTCGAAAGAACCCACCATGATCGTCCCACAACTCGGACTGTCCGGAAAATCACTGCTGAAACTGGCAGACCTGACCGACCAACAAGTGCTCGGACTGGTCGACTTCGCCATCGACCTCAAAGCACGCAAAGCCGCCCATGAACACCTGGACGCGCCGCTCCTAAAAGGACGAAATATCGCCCTCATCTTCCAAAAATCCTCAACCAGAACACGCTGCGCCACCGTAGTCGCCGTCCGCGACGAAGGCGGAAGCACAGAATACCTCAACCAGGCCGACATCCACCTAGGCAAAAAAGAAACGGTCAAGGATACCGCCCGCGTGCTTGGACGACTCTTCGACGGCATCCTGTTCCGAGGCTTCGCCCACGAAACCGTCGAGGAACTGGCCCGCTTCGCAGGAGTCCCAGTCTGGAATGGCCTCACCGACCTCTGGCACCCAACCCAAATCCTCGCAGACCTGCAAACCATCAAGGAATATTTCGGACAAGTGAAAGGACTCAAGCTGGCCTTCATCGGCGACGGCCGCAACAACGTCTGCAATTCCCTGATGCGCGGATGCGCCAAAGCAGGCATGGACATGGTCGACGTCTGCCCGCCCGAACTCGCACCAGACCCGGCCCTGTTCGCAGCAGCACAGGAGGACGCACGCCGCAACGGCTGCACGGTCAGCGTCTCCCATGACCCGATCAACGGCGTCAAAGGAGCACATGTCCTCTATACCGACGTCTGGGCATCCATGGGAGAAGAAAGCGCCTTCAACCAAAGACTCGAACTGCTCCGACCATTCCAAGTAACTATGGATATGGCCAGACGAACGGGAAACCTGGAGTCAGGACGACTCATCTTCCTGCATTGCCTCCCAGCATTCCATAACCACGACACCGACATGAGCCGAGAATGCGGCGCACTCGAAGTGACTGACGAAGTGTTCGAAGCGCCGTTCTCCAAAGTGTTCGAAGAAGCCGAAAACCGCATGCATACCATCAAGGCGATGATCCTCGCCTCACTCGCCTGAACGCACCTGCCCGCCGCCAGCAACTCTCACCCTCAACCAGCCAACACCCATGCTAAGAAGAAAGCGCCTTGACGAAATCTCCTGGGAGGACTTCAATCGCCTCAGCCTGGAGGAAAAAGCACCGTACCTGGTACAGGCAAACGGCCGCCCCTACCACGTCCTGATCGCCCAGCAGTTCAACCGAGAGCAACTCGATGGACTCTGCGACCTGGCAACGCGCATAAGACGCATCGCAAAAAGCAAAGAAGGCATGCGCTTCCTCTCTGACCTCCTCTGCCACAAGCGCGCCATGCTCGACTTCACCCAACCCTCCAGCAGAACCTTCCTCTCATTCTATGCAGCCTGCCAAATCCTCGGAATCCGACCAGCAGAAGTCAGAGACCCGTCCATCTCATCAGAAATGAAGGGCGAATCACGCGAAGACTCGGTCCGTACCTTCAGTTCATATTTCGACATGATCATCATGAGAACGCCACTCCAGGGATTCGTCGAAAAAATGGTCTGGGAATTGTCCAACACCGATAGGCCGCTCCCGATCATCAACGCAGGCTCAGGCAAAGACCAACACCCAACCCAGGCACTCCTCGATATCTACACCCTGCAACGCTCATTCGAAAAAAATGGCGAACTGGCCAACAAGCACATCGTCTTCTGCGGAGACCTCGCACGAGGGCGAACCGTCCGATCACTGTCCAGACTATTGACCTACTACCCGAATATCCGCCAGACCTTCGCCGCGCCTGAACACCTAAAAATAGGCCAGGATATCATCGATGACTTGGCAGCCCACAACGTCGACTTCACCGTCACTACCGACTTCAAGTCTACCATCCCCACCGCAGACGCTATCTACATGACCAGAATCCAAGACGAGTGGGACAAAACCGCCGGGGAAAGCTCACACTTCAACCTAATGGACTTCGCCCTAACTGTCGACGACATGAAGCAACTCCCCCATACCTCCGTCATTATGCACCCGCTGCCGCGCCGACATGAAATCGACCCGGCCATTGACAGCGACCCCCGCGCCGTCTACTGGCGCCAGATGCGCAATGGAATGTGGGTCCGCTCAGCGCTGATCGCAACCATCTTTGGACGAGACCAGGAAATCACCCACTATTATATGATGAACCTGAAATGACCGTACGCCGCGAAATTTTGTGACGAATGCTTGAAATCTTTTAGCACGAATTTGCGCCGTAGGCGCCAAACCATGCTTAACCCCAGGCTTCAGCCTGGGGGTAGGCATGCCCCCAAAACGGGTGCCCTGTAAGGGGCACGACCATCCGCCACCGCCTTTTGCGTTGTCCCACCCGAAACCACGACATTATGCCATGGAATCTAAACTCCTCTACGCCACCCAAGACGGCGTCACCCTGTTCCAAGTCATCGGCCGAGGCACCTATAAAATCTGCCCAAGCTTCCGCAAATGCTGCGAAGACCTCCTGGCCGCCAAAGACGCGACCGGAGTCACCATCGACTTGTCCCGATGCGAGTCTATGGACAGCACCTTCATGGGCATCATGGTCATGCTCGGAATCAAAATGCGAGGGAAAATCCCACTCCTCGTGGTCAACGCCAAGCCAGTCCATCGAACCCTCCTGGACGGCATCGGCGTGTCCCGCGTATGGCGTTTCGTCGATGAGCCGGTGACTGACATGAATTGGCATAACCTGGCTCAGGCTTCTGCCGGCGCCATCAAAGACATGACGAACCTCGCCCCCATTATCCTCGAAGCGCACCAGGCCCTGATCGATCTCGACCCCGCTAATCTGCCGAAATTCAAGGACGTAGTCGAACTGCTCAAAGCAGAACAACAGCCTTAAATATCTCGTCCAGCACCCTCCGTCCAGTGCCCGGACTTCAGTCCGGGAATCTTACCAAAAAAAGGTGAAGACCATGTCATTCCCACGCCTTCAATGCCTCGCCGTCGCCTTCCTTGCCGCCGTCGCCATGACCGCAGCGCAAGATCGAATCGCCTACCTCGATATGGAAAAAATCTTCGAGGGATACTACAAGACCGTTAACGCCAACATTGGCTTTGAGCAGCGCAAGCAGGATTTCGAAGACCGCCTTCAGCTCATCCGCGACGAACTCAACTCGCGCATCAGCGAAGTCCGCAAGCTGGAAGCCGAAGTCAAAAACGACTTGCGCGGCGAAGAAGCACGTGAAGAAGCCCGCCGCAAATTGCAGCAGCACTTCGACCGCTACACCGCCATTCGCGACGAACACGACCGATTCCGTCAAAGCGGCATGCAGGAATTGCAAAGAGTCAGGGCCAGCACCGAAGAAGAACTCGTCGATGACCTGCTCGCCGTCATCAGAAAATTCGCCGCAGACAACGGCTACACCCATGTGATCGAAGTGTCCGGAAAAACGTTCAATCGCATACCTGTTTTCCTCGTCTACCCGGAAAATGCTGACATCACCCCTGAAATCCTCAAAATCATCAACGTCGGCCACGAGGAAGAATACGCTCAAGCCAAAAAACGCCTCGACGACATCCGCAGCAAAGGCCAATCCACCCCAGCCCCCGCCGAAGAAGGAGCCAATCCCCCCGCTGCAACCGAAGCCCAGCCCAATCCCTGACCACCGTACGCACCGCAGGCCTTAGTCCCCCGCACGTAGTCGTACGTAGTTCAAGCTTCAGCTTGCAGTACGTAGTCGTACGTAGTTCAAGCCTGTATCCGCATCTCTCCGTCCAGTGCCGGCACTTTAGTGCCGGACCCCTCGCCCTCAGGAATTCCCTCCATGTCGCAGCCCTCCCTTTTCACTCCCGCCGCCTTGGCCGCCAAGACCGCCGGCCGCCTTGACGGCCTTTGCCCGGTTGAGACCATCACCGGCGCCGCCTCTCTTGCCGATGCCGGCCCTACGGATGTCACTTTCCTCGCCAATGAAAAATACGGCCACCTCTTGAGCGCCACCCAGGCGCCGCTCGTCCTCGTCCCGGTTGATTACCCGGAACCCCCGCCTCAAGGCAAAGCCTGGGTCCGTTGCCAGGACCCCTCCAAAGCCTTCACCGCCCTGGTCATGCTTTTCGCACCCCCCCCGCCAGCCCGCCCAGCCGGAATCCACCTGGCCGCAGTCGTCGATGCAACCGCGCGCATCGCAGCATCAGCCCATATCGGAGCTTGCGCCGTCATCGCTGCCAACGCCGTCATCGGAGAACGAACGATCGTCATGCCAGGCACCTTCATCGGAGAAAATGCCGTCATCGGAGATGATTGCCTGATCTATCCCAATGTGACCATCCGCGAAAGATGCATCATTGGACAGCGCGTCATACTCCACCCAGGAGTCGTCATCGGAGCAGACGGATTCGGATACGACTCGGACGCGACAGGACACAGCAAAATCCCACAGCTCGGAATCGTCGAAATCGGAGACGATGTCGAAATCGGAGCTAATTCGTGCGTGGACCGCGCACGCTTCGGAGTCACCAGAATCGGCGATGGAACAAAAATTGACAACCTAGTCCAAATCGGACACAACGTCGTCACCGGCAAAGCCTGCATGATCGTCGCACAAGTCGGAATCGCAGGCTCAACCACGATCGGCAACGGCGTGGTCCTCGCAGGACAAGCCGGAGTCGTCGGCCATCTGAAGGTCGGCGACGGAGCCATTGTCATGGCCAAGGCCGGCGTCACCAAGGACCTTCCACCCAAAGCCGTCGTCTTTGGCATGCCAGCCGCAGACCGACGCGAATTCGCCCGAGATGCCATGTTCATCCGTAAATTGCCGGAAATCTGCGCAACCCTGAAAAAATTGCAAAGCGAACTCGACGCCCTGAAAAAACAATAAAACCCAAGCCCAAAGCGGCGCAAAGCAGAACCCGAGGCCACACGCCTCAGCCCAGTGCCGGCACTTCAATGCCACCCACGCCCTCGCCCACGCACGACGCCTACTACGGCCCCAGGCTAAAAAAAATTGAAAAAATAGATAAAAATGATTTGTAATCCTCTTGGAATGGCGTATTGTAATCACGTTGCTTTAGGTATGCACACAATTGTAAACAGATGATTAGTTGGCTCTAAAAACCAGGACGGAATCTATAACCAATTCATAATCAAAAGCTTACAGTTTCAGCATAAATCGTGATCATTGTCCGCAGGTCAAAGGGAGACATGCTCTCATTTGACCTCTAATAGACTCGGCGTCACGAAAAAAGTCGCGAAATCATAGCAAAATTCATTATAATAAGTCAACAATCAAACATTTAGGGGCTATAAAGCTAAGGAGAAAATCAAATGACGGATCATACAACAAACACCCGGAGATTGGTGTCGGCTGTGGCCGCAAACTCACCTAAGTTCGTCCTGATTGCTATTTTTTCCTTTATTGTGTGCGCTTCCGTTCCTGTCCTGAAGGCACAGGACATGGACGCTAAAGCCATCAAAGTCGAACAAAAGACAGCGCAAAAAGACCTGGACGCTGCCCAGAAGCTCCTCAAAAATGCTACTAAACAACTGAATAAACTAGACAAAGCCCTGGTTGATGTTGACGCCGACCTGGCAAAGGCAAAAGCCAAGCTGGCAACCGAAAAAACCGAGAAGGCAAAGGACGCTATTAATAAGGATATAGCAAAACTCGAAGCGAAAAGAGCGACAATAGTCGAAAACAGAGTGGCAGCACAGAAAAACCTCGGGGACGCGCAACGCATCGTGGCGGACGCAACCAAACGAGTCGAAACAGCCAAAAACTTGACAGTGAAGGCAGACGGCGCAAAAGCAAAGGCGGAACCAGCACCAGCCAAAGCCAAGGCACCAGCGCCGGAACCCGCCACGAAAAACGAACTGGTCGCACCCTGGACGCCTGCTCCCATCGAACAAAAACCAATCCTCAAAGGCGACCAGCCCCTGACAGTGCCAGAACCAAAGCCAGCAGAAATCGCCAAGCCAGGCGCTAAGCTGCAATTCGATATCCCCATGGTCTCAGGTGACAAGGCAATCGTCGAAAAACTCCAAGTCTGGAAAGACTGGGCAGAATACGTGACCTTCAACCCAGTCACCGCCGAAGACCTCAACGACTTCCACGCAAAACTACTCAAAGCACTCCACGAAGAAGGATATGTGTTCGCATCCGTCGAATTCCCAACCAAAGTCTGGGCGTATGGAATATTCCTCGCTAAAGTCGACTGCGGACCGCTCGGAAATATCACAGTGCGCAACGCAAGGCACTACTCGCCAAAGCAAATCGTCAACGCACTGCAAAACCAAGAAGGAAAATTCAATTACGCGAAAATACACGGCGACTTGTTCGACATGAACACCAAGCCAGACCTGAAACTCAATACAAAACTGAAACCGGTCATCCAGGGTGGAAGAAGAGTGATCGACGCCGAAATCGACGTGGATGACAAACTGCCAATACACGGAGCTGTCGAAATCATCAATAACGGCTCAAAGGAAACCTCAGACTGGAGAATGCGCACGACCCTCCAACACCTCAACCTGACTAAACATAACGATACGCTGACATTCGATTGGCTGACAGGAGGAATGCTCAAACACGTCGGAGAAGACCTGAACTCAATCTCAGGATCATACTACCTGCCCATAGATGACCTCTACTCAGTCAACGTCTTCGGAGGATGGAACTCGTCAGACATCGAAGACGTGACTGACGAAATCGGAGTCAGAGGCCGTGGATACTACGCCGGAATACAACTGACAAAGGTGATCTACGAAACACCACTGCATAAAACACAACTGTCAGTAGGATGGCACTACCAAGACTGGAGAACAAAACAGGATATCTACGGAAAAACATATACCGAAAGAGGACTGAAAATATCCATGCCAAGCCTGACCCTCGGATATATGGCAAAAACTTTCGACTCATTCAAAGGCAGAAACTTCGCCAGCATAACACTGCAAAAACATACCGCCGGATCGTTCGGAGCATCTTCAAGAAGCGACTTCAACGAACAAGGAGCAGCATTCTCTGACGGAGACTTCCTCCTGACCAGAATCCAATTGGCCCGCTTCCAAAGACTCTTCAGCGGAGAAGACTCCCCTGGAAGATGGTCGATGTTCGCTAAAGTCGATACGCAAATCGCAACCGATGACCTGCCACCGCCGCTCAGAGACTACGTAGGAGGATTCAACTCAGTGAGGGGATACGAAGAATCAGAAGTGGGAGGAGACAACTCAGTAGTCGGAACACTCGAACTGCGCACACCGCTCATCGAAAACTTTATACCTGGACTGAGCAAAGAACAGCAGTACCTCGATGATAACCCAGAATACTGGGGACGCCACCGCCTGCAATTCATCGCATTCACGGACTTCGGATACGTATCAAATAAAAACTCGCTTCCTGGCGAGTTGAACAACCAGACCTTCTTATCAGCCGGCCTCGGACTCCGACTCGGACTGACAAAATACTCCCAGATGTCGCTCGACTATGGGTACCCATTCATCGAAGCCTCCGAAGACACACCGTCAGCAGGACGCTTCCATGTCTCCCTCCAGCTGCAATTCTGAACATAAACTATGGAGGATAACATGATTGACAATAATAAAAATTATATAGCAGTAGGAACCAGCACCAAGGCCTTCCAAGAAGGCAATGGAAAGGGGAGAAAATCTATGAAAAAACAATTCACCCGCCCAAGTCTCAAGCCGGCGATGAGGGTCATTTCAACCCTCGTCTGCGCCATGATTGTCTTCTCGCCGACGGGACTGCTGGCCGGTCCACTGCCGACCGGAGGAGTCGTTAAAAAAGGCTCCGTGGCAATCTCCACAAGCGGAAATACTATGACCATTGACCAGACGAGCTCTAAAGCAATCGTCCACTGGAATACCTTTAATATTGGAGCCGATAACGTGGTCAATGTGAACCAGCCAGGCGCACAAGCAGCCATGCTCTCAAGAGTAGTCGGCGGCTCAGCCTCGGAAATACTCGGAAGATTGTCAGCAACAGGACAATTCTACCTGGTCAACCCGCATGGAGTGCTGATCGGAAAAGACGCGGTCATCGACGTGAACGCCCTGATCGCGTCAACCCTCAATATCTCCGATGACAATTTCCTAGCCAATAAGCTGATCTTCGAAGGAAGCTCGGACGCAAGCGTCCAGAACTTCGGCCAGATCAACGCGGAAGCAGCAGCGCTGATCGGCAAAAATGTACTCAATGCAGGCGAAATCAACGCCAAGCAAGTGGGACTGATCGGCACACAGTCCGTCGAACTGGGCAACTTCAACGGCGGCAAGCTGACCGTCGACTTCTCAGCCCTCGCTGACAGCGAAAAGGTGAAGACCACCGTCGAAAACGCCGGCATCATCAACGCCACCAAAGAAGGCGACGTAGTCCTCTACGCAGACGCAGGCGTCAGCAGCAACGAAACCGGTACCATCATCGCCGACACACTCGAAATCTCCGGCGACTTCGTCGATATCTTCAACATCGGAACACTTGACATCAACTCGCTGCTCATTGACCCGAACGGCGGCTTCACGATCGTCCACGGCGCATTGACAGCACCCACCTGGGGCGGTGATAATATAACTGTGACCGATGCCGACTTGACAGACTATATTACGAATGTCGCCGGTGCCGATGTTGAATTTGTGTATGATTCCTTTTTCATTAACTATCTCAACGGCAATATTGTGATCGACGGCGCAGGCCATGAACTGAAGCTGCGGAATAATGCCGACACTGGCCCGTTACAATTTGACAACTACGCGCCCGGCAGTACCTTCACGTATAACGGGGGCGGGAACCTGGCTCTTGAGATAGGGCACTTTGTTAACACCGGACACATCAGCAGCGCCGGCAACGTTACTGTGACCGGCAGAGATAACACAACAGCCCTAAACCTGCCCGAAATCACCGCCGGCGGCAATCTCACCGTTACTTCTGCCCATGACATCACCCAGGCCGGCTTACTGAACATCGCCGCCGCCACCAATCTGACCGCACCAGGAGGACATAGCATCACGCTGAATAACGCCGCCAACGCCATGGGCGGTATTACTATCGCAAAAAGCGGCGCCGGCAACTTGAATAACGTGACGCTCGCAAATACAAGCAACACTGTTCTGACTCTGCCGGCAGCGCTTGACGGCGCCTTGACCGTGGATGTCACCAATAATGCCGCCCTGACTCTTCAGAATGTCCCTGGCAGTCTTATCACCGTAGCCGGGGCTATCGACCTAGAAGCGCAGGGCGCACTGACGGTGGCACCCGGGCTGCAGAGCAGCAATGACAATATTACATTGAAAGCCGGAGGAACAGCCGGATTCAGCAGAGCCATCACAGCTAATAACGGCACTGTAACCATCGATGCAGGCGGTAATATTACCACTGCCGCAGTAGCCAATATTACGGCCAAAAACAACGTGACCATCCATGCCACCGCAGGCGATGTGACCACTAACGGCACCGTGAACTCCACCGACGGCAATTTGATCGTGACCGCCGATGCCGGCGATCTCAACCTGCTCGGTGCGCTGACGACCCCCACACCCACTCGCACCGCGACCCTGACCGCAGGCAACGGCAAGAACATCACTGCGAATAACGCCGGCAACCAGCTGAATAACGTTATAATTGCAGCCGCCGCCGGCACCTTGAATAACGTGACGCTCCAGAATACGCGTACGACTGATCTGACTCTGCCGACAGATATTGGCGGCGACTTGATCGTGACTGTGACCGGCGCAGGCAGCGACCTGACCCTTGTTGACGTAGGCCCCATAACCGTAGGAGGGCTTATCGACTTAACGGCAGGCAAAGACCTCACGACAAAGAGCGCAATGACCAGCACAAACAACGATATTAACATGCGCGCTGCGAAAATCGTCGTCGAGAAAGAACTCACGGCTGACGGCAAGATAGACATCCGTGCATCGGGGGCAGCGGGGACTGGTGAAGTCATCAGCCACGAAGCTCTCACGGCCAAAGGCAACGTGATCTTGCGGTCTGAAAACGACTCGGTGACAACCAAAAAAATCGTGACTTCGCAGAACGGCTTTATTGACGTGTGCGCCGGTGACGATGTGGTCATAGATGAAAAGTATGATGCACTTGCTGGAACTATCAACCTCCAAGCACACAATGATATCAACATAACCGCCGCCGCCGCATCTCTCACGGCAAATGGCAACGTGACGATCACTGCTAGTTGGGGTGAGGTGACCACCTATGCCGTGACCTCCAATGTAGGCAATATTGAGGTGACGGCGCATACCGACATCAACGCTAAGGGACCCTACACGGCAAATGGCAATGCCCCTGACGGAAAAATCACCATGATGGCAGGAGACGATATTATTCTCGATCCCGCCGCAGGCCTCATAGCCAAAAATCTGGTGGACATCTATGCTGGAGGCGACGTAACCGTCAACAGCGATGTAACCTCCACTGACGGCAACATTCAGATGTGGGCAGAAGGTACGATGAACGTGACGGGCAGCACCCTTACAGCTGGCCAGCACATCGCACTCAACGCCTTTACAAATATGACCTTGACCGACACCAGCGCGGATGCAGGCCAAGATTTTTCGGCCATACTGATTGATTTCTTCACCCTCGTCCCCCCCGGCCCCGCCACATACTCCGGCGGAAAGCTCACTATCACCGCGACTAACCCCGGCACGGACACTATCGTCGCTGGACGCAATCTGACCATAGGCAATTTCGCTGGCCAACAAACCCCCCTCGTCGGCGGCGATGTGGAGATTGAGAATGTCGACTTGACTGCAACCAATACCGATAATGAAGGCTACTTGTGGCTGAGTGGCCAGGGCAAGCTTGAATTGAAAAACAGCGATTTGACCACCTCGGCTGACGCTGCGTCACAAGCTGCCTTCTTGGGCAACCCCGATCTGATGTACGGCTTAGTCGGCATCGCCTTCAACCAAGGCGTCACCATCACGGACAGCTCCATCGAAGCCGGCACAGTCGTCTCCATCAACAACACCAATTTGAAGGACACAGATACACCCGTTGGCTATAATTACGCCCGCGGAGCCGCCGGCAATATCAACATCAGCTCTACGGCCCTTGGCGGCGACGCCATCACCGCGCAGATTAACATCACCATCGGCAATGACTTCCGCACCGGGACAGTGGGACTCGACAACATGACTCTCACCGGCACCCAAGACATCGCCAACAACGTAGGCGCATCCATCGTAATCACCTCCTGGGGCGACATTGACCTGAATGAAAGCTTGCTGCGGACTGCCTGGACAACCCCAGACGCCAGTGGCTCAGGCAGCATCAATCTGCGATCCCATACCGGAACCGAAATCACCGATACCGACATCCTCGCCGGAACAGAAATCGAAATCAAAAACTTGGACATGGCCTCGCCGTCCTATGCCGCCACCGGAGCCATCACCACGGACGACAATTCGACCATCAGCTCGAGCAACTCCAGCATATTTGTCCAAAATGTCGCCGGATTCGGAGGCGACATCACCCTGGAATCCGATCAAATTTCGGCTCATACTGATATCACCATCAGGGGTGGCAGAGCCACCGACCCTGGCGCAGTTATAACTATCGGCGACGACTTGACCGACACCATGACCGCGACCACTGGCAAAATTGATATCTTAGCCACGTCCGGCCATATCATCACCAACGCCATTCTCAGCGCAGATACCAATGTGATCATGGAAGCCACAGGCGGCGGTCACATTACCATCAATAATAATATGACCGCGACTCAAGGCTACATTGACGTGGACACGCTTGGCATCCTGGCAATCAATGACGCCACCCTCAGCGCCATCAACGCTGGCGCTGACATCATGCTGAATGCCGGCCAAGCAATGACGCTGACCAATGCAACCCTGACCGGCGACAACAATGTCTGGCTGCATACAGCCGGCCATGACGGGCACCCCGGCGATATTACCTTCACGAATTCCGGTGTCACCTCCAACAACGGCGCCGTGGATGTCTATGCCGCATTTAACGGAGACGTTATGACTCCACCCAGCACAATCACCATGGACACGAACAGCTCAATCACGGCTAGCAGCGGCTGGGTGACCATGTCAGCTGGCTTGGAAACCACCGTGGCAAACATCGCTGCAAGCGGCGATATTCTGCTGGAAACAAGGACTGATAGCCCCGGAAACATACTCAATGTGATTGGCCCGGTCAGCTCCACCATCGCCGGAAATGTCTACCTGACATCCAGAAACATGGACATCACCGCTGACGTGTCCACGACCGCCGGCGATATCCATCTCTATGACTATAATGTGGGCTTTATCCTCGACCCGGGCGGTCTCACCGATACCGAAATCGCTCACCTGAAGGCCGATAACAACCATGCCCTCATCATCGGCCGCGGCAAAGTCTACGTACCGCCGACTGATATCCTCACTGGCATCGGCTCCATCCCAGCCGCTTTCAATATCACGACCGCTGACATCGCCCAGGAAGGCGATGCCGCAGCCGCCAGCCTGAACGTCGGACTGATCACCCAAGGAGCCATCACCCGCGCCAATGACGCCTACATGACCATGCAAGACAACGGCAGCCTCGCCCTGGTCGCCAATGACGGCATCGCCTTCGGAGCCATTGCCGCTACCAATCTCAACCTGGCCGCACTCAACCAGGATGTCCCTGGTGCCGCCGCCGGCGATATCCACCTGTTCCTCGGCGGAGCCGGCGGAACCTACAATGTGGAGAGCTTTGACGCAGCCACCGACCCGGTGGCAGCAGGAATCGGCCAGAATGTGGCAGGAATCGTGAACCAAGCCGACGGCTTTGACATCGTCGTCAGCGTTCCAAATGCCGGCAACACCGTCAATATCAACGCCGCTGTCTATGGCACAGCAGGCCCAAGTCCCAGCGGCTTCCACAACGACATCCTCTTTGAAATGAAAGGCAGCGACCTGAACCAGACCTGGAATCAATACATCACAGCAGCCGATGGAGACGCCTTCTTCTTTGTCGAAAACTTCGACATCGGCAGAGTCTACGCTGAAAACGGAACCGTCTACATCGAACACAGCGGCGATGTCCGCGACATCAATGACGCCCCAGAAGGCGGCCCAACCGTCAACATCACGGCCGACGGCCTGATGGCCTACGCAACCGGTCCAGGAGTCTTCGGACTTGGCGACCCGATCGAAACCGATATCAATAAACTCCAGATGAAAGCCAATGACGATATCAATATCGTCAACTACGGAGACCTGACTATCGGCGGAGTGACCCAAAACCTTGACGGATATGCCGCTACTTATGCCGCTGCCCTCACCGCAGGCATCCCCCTCGGAGTCTATGGCATCTGGCAGACTAATGGAGACCTGAACATCGACGTCGGCGCCAACCGACTGGTGATAGCAGGAACCATCCTCCAAGCCGAAGACGTGGACACTGAACCCACCCCGACGCAAAACTTCATCAAGGCCAACACCAACCCAGTCTTCTACGGCGGCAACGTGACCCTGGTCGGCGCGGACGTGGCAGTCGCCGCACCTATCCGCACCGGACAGAAGACTGGCGAAGGCGGAGCCATCAAACTCGTCCCAACCTTCAGGCATACCAATATCGTCGTCACCGGCTATGACGTCGACGGAACCGCCTTGACCGACCCTGAACTGGGTCGCCAGTGGGTGCTTGACAAAAACTACCTCGGCAACCTCCAGACTGACAGCAGCATCACCATCGCTCAGCCCGGACACACCGGAACCCTGCGCTTCGATGACGCTGGCACCGGCCTTGGAGTTAATATGCTCGATACTGCGACCAGCACTGTAAAGTCCTGGACCTTCTACGCCGGCGACACGACCTTTGCCAGCGATACGAACTTCAATCTCAATGACACGCTCAACCTCTATGCGACCGGAACCATCATGGGTTCCGGTATGGTCGTCGGCGACGTCCTGAACGCAGAATCAGTCGGCGGCTACAACCTGTCGACAACATTCGCAAAACTCAACATCCTGAACTTCGAAGCCCTCCTCAACAACCAAGGCGTGGCCGTGGAAAACATCTATAACGGCGCTGTCATCACCGTCCGCAACTACAGCGGCGATGTCTTGGTCAGCAACATCGGCGAACTGTTCCTCGGCGATGCGGCTGGCATCAACCTGGCCTCCTTCACCAAGGACGGCAACTTCACCGCAGGCGCTTTCTCGCCCCAGACCGTGACGACCGACGTCTACACCATCGGCACCGGGGACATCAACCTGTTTGCCACCGGCTCCGACAACCTGACTGTCAACAGCGGCATCACCATCAATGCCGAAGCCGGCTCCGTGTTCCTCTCAGCCGCTACAGGCGACGTGGTGTTCGGCAGCGGCGGCCGGAGCGAGATCACGGTCAGCGGTGCTGAGTATGTGGGCATAGACACTTGGGGCGCCATTGCCTTCAACGAGCCTACGCATATCAACTCCCTCTTGACGGAACTTTGGACTATAGGCCCCACCGACGTCATCAGCATCAATAATAGCAGCACGCTCCACCTCACTGGAACCGGAGCCAGGCTTGGCTCTGACAAGGTGACCACTGCAGGCTTTGGCTTTCTCGTCGCCCAGCTCGCCACCCTGGACTTCGAAGGCGACGAGATGGCATTGACAAGGATTGATTTTGCAGCCGTTGAGCGGACGTATTTCATCAACGCCGCGACGACCGTCGCCGCCAACAGGATCGATCTCGGCGAAACCCATGCCACTGGTGATCTGACCCTCACGGGCGCATTGACCCTGCACGGCCCCCTGAACGCTGCCGGCAAACTGACCATCGGCGAGTACGGCGCGGCCAATGACCGCAATGCCTTTGCCAATGCCGACATCACCGCCAACGAGATCGATATTCTGGCCACCAGTGTCACTGGCGGCATCTTCACCGCCGCAACCAAGGCCGCCATCGGCACCACCGACGGCGTGACCGAAGCAACCATCGTCGCCAACGAGGTGGCACTGACCGCAGCTCTCGACGTCGCTGGCGTCGAGGTGACAGCACTCACCACAGCCACCCTGTCCGGCCGCACCATGTCCGCCAACGTCATCAGCGCTGGCGGCGCCGTGAGCCTGACCGGCACCGGGCAAGTGGTCGGCAATACCATTGACGCCAATGGCACCGCTACCCTGGCCGGCACTGAACTGCTCAACAACACCGTGGCCGCAACCGCCATCACGGCGAATAACGCCGCCATCCAGAACATCATCGGAGGCACCTACACGACTTCCGGAATCGCCAACTTGGCCGCCCAGACCGAAATCGGCGGAGTGACCGTCCAGGCGACGGGCAACGCCACCCTGGGAACCACAAGCGGAGACATCGTCAACTCAACCATCGAAGGCGCGACAGTCGACCTGACCGCTGGCGGTAACATCGCCAACGTCGCTGTCGAAGCCAGCACCGCCAACCTGACCGCAAGCACGACTGCTGGCTACATCGCGGACTCCAGCGTGACAGCTCTTGCTGACGCGACCCTGACAGCCTTTGCCGTCACCGGCAACACTATCAGCGCAGGAAACGACGCCAGCGTAACCGCAAACTCCCTGATCGTCGGCAACGTCATTAATGCCAATAACATTGCGGCCCTGGCCGGCGGAGCCGCCATCACCCCCGCCACCCTGACTAACAACACGGTCGCAGCCAACATCATTACGGCAACAACCAATATCGACAACATCATCGGCGGAACCTACACCAGCTCCGGAGCCACGAGCATGCTCGCCGCAACCGAAATCGGCGGAGTGACGGTTCAGGCAACTGGCAACGCCAGCCTGGCCACAACAACCGGCGACATCGTCAACACGACCGTCGAAGGTAATATCGTCACCCTGACCGCCACCGGCGGCAAGATCACCAACGTCTCGGCAGAAGCCCTGAGCAACGCCACCCTCACCGCCGGCGGCAATATCTTCAATGCCAATGTCAGCGCGTTGAATGATATCTCAGCGACCAGCAACACCGGCGACATCACCGCCTCGACGTTCGAGGCCGGCCGCATGGTCACTCTCAACGCAGCCGGCGAATTGAACAGCCTGATCGTCCACGCCGAAGGCACGGGCCTGCTGGCCACTGAACTGGCCATCGACGCCACAGGTGGAACCTGGGTGATCGGCGGTGAATACATCGCTGAACAGGGCAGCATCAAAATAACCGCCATCAACAAAAACATCGTCGGAGCCAATGTAGTTGCCAAGCAGGCCGGCGCAGAAGTCACCCTGATTGCCAGCCAAGGCGAAGCCGACAACGTGGTCATTGACATGCTCGGTGACATCAGCATCACCGCGCTCGGCATCACCGGCGGCCTCTATATCTCCGAAAACGGCAACATCGCCCTCAAGGCCACCGGTGAAGACATCTCCGGCGTCTATGCCAAGGCGAAAGCAGGCAGCGCCACCCTGGAGACCGAGAATGGCTTTGACATCATCGGCTCAACCGTGGACGCCCATACGAATGCCTTGCTGAAAGCCGACGGGATTGGCGCCTCCGTCATCGACAGCGCTGCCATGTCGGCAACCGGAACAGCAACTATTGAGGCTGAATCGGGCGAGGTGGTCGGCTCAATCGCATACTCCGTGGCTGAAGACGCCAGCATCAAGGCCGGAAGAATCGACAGCTCCTCCGTGACCGCAGCGAAGATAGCGACCCTTAACGCCACCGAAGGACTGCTCAGCGCCAGCACGGCAACCGCCGGCACCAACGCCATCCTGAGCGGAGCCTGGATCGAGAACAATATGGTGAATGCCGAGGGCGCAGCAACGCTGACCGGACGGTCCACGATCGCCGGCAACGTCGTCAACGCCAACACCGCCGTGACCCTGGCTGGCTCCGACCCCAACAACCGCGTCAACCTGACCAATAATTTGGTCGACGCAGGCACCACGATTACAGCGACTACCAATATTAATAACATCACCGGCGGAACCTACGCCAGCTCCGGCGCAACGACCATGACCGCTGAAACCACAATCAGCGGACTGGATGTCCAGGCCGGCGGAGCAGCAACACTGACCGCCAATACCGGCAACATCCTCGACTCGACCGTGACCGCCAACGACGCGATCCTGAACGCAGCGGCCGCCAACATCGCGGGCACGACCGTGACCGCCCTCAACGACGCCAGCCTGACGGCCCTGGTCCTGTCCGCCAACGCCATCAGCGCCGGCCACGACGCGGCCCTGACCGGCACGACGCAGGTGGTGGGCAACACGGTTGACGCCGTCGGCACCGCCACACTAATCGGCGCCGACCTGGTCAACAACATGGTTGCCGCAGGCATCGTCAAGGCGGACGACGCGAGCATCCAGAACATCATCGGCGGCGCCTACACCAGCGGC
>Ga0123335_1003013_pt1 | contig 24160 bp, 16 predicted proteins | sample BiotimSIPDNA_2_FD_89707 | JGI IMG/M metagenome (GOLD analysis project Ga0123335, IMG submission 89707) | Anaerobic biogas reactor microbial communites from Washington, USA - Biogas_R2 time_0 SIP DNA | ecosystem: Engineered > Bioreactor > Anaerobic > Unclassified | place: Washington, USA...
ACGTGCTGTCGCCACTGATTCGCCTTTAGCGAACTCTGTCTTCCCATTTCTCCCTCCATTTGTCGGAGGGCATCATAAGACCACGCGGCGGTCAGCAACAGGTGGGGATTATTTGACGCTTACTCTGCATGTTCATCCACGTTTCATGAAGTTCGATGTGGTGATCTTCTGAAAGACCCAAGTTAGCGCACCCGAAGCACACCTTCTCGGTTACTCACCATACAAAGGAAATTCTCATGAAGCCGCGACGGTTGTTTTTGGCGATTCTCTGGCTGTGGATCCCTCTCTGTGCACATTCCCAGATCTCGACCGGTGTGATCGAAGGTGTCCTCCGGGATGCGACGGGTGCTGTGCTGCCGGGGACCACAGTCACGCTCAAGCACCTCGGTATCGGGATATCGCGTGTTTATCGTACATCTGATGAAGGTCTCTTCACCGCGGCATTGCTGCCGGTCGGGGCCTACGAACTGACCGCGCAGCTTCCAGGTTTCGCAACCGCAAGGGTGAACGGCATCACGGTGACTGTGGGTGAGGCCCGGCATGTGGAAGTAGTGATGAGGCCTTCCTCAATTTCGACCATCGTGGAAGTTCAGGACGACTTCTCCGTGAGCCCGGCACAATTCGAAACCAGCACGATCATCGACCGTACGCTGGTCTCTTCGCTTCCGCTTAACGGCCGCCGATTCCTGGACCTCGCCTTGCTGGCTCCAGGGCTTTACCAGGAACACGAACGCGGACAGCTGAGCCTGTCCGGAGCAAGAGGCATCAACAGCGTGATCAACGTGGACGGCGCCGATTTCAACCAGCCCTTCTTCGGTGGCCAGCGCGGGGGAGAGCGCTCCAATTTCGCCTTCGTGCTGAGCCAGGAAGCCATCCAGGAATTTCGTGTCATACAGGCCAACTTCTCGGCGGAATTCGGACGAAGCTCCGGCGGAATAATCAATGTCGTCACGAAGTCCGGCTCGAACGACTTTCACGGGAGTGCTTTCTACTACCTGCGTCACCGCGAATTCTCTCCACGGAACATCTTCGGCTTTGATACCGCTCCCACCCGGCAACAGTCCGGAGCAAGTATCGGCGGTCCCCTGGTGAAGAACAAAACATATTTCTTCACCGTCTTCGATGGCCAGCAGGAATCTCAGCCTCTCACCGTTCGCTTCAATTTGCCGAGTGGCCCTCCTGAACTCATGAGTAAGCAGGGCACATTCAAGACCACCAACGATGTATCCACTTATCTGGCCAAAATCGATCATCGTCTCTCTTCTCGTAATGAACTGAGCGTGCGCTACAGCCATAGCAGGAACTTTGCAGAAAATGCGACCAGATTTGGGGTGACCGACAGCTCTCTGGAAAACAACGGGACGGAACGCGACTCAACACACATAGGCGTCGTTTCTCTGCACAGCAGTTTCAGTTCCGGCATTCTCAACGAATTTCGCGTGCATTATTCGTACGAGTCGCGGCTGCGTACCAACAACCTTGAACAAGGTGACTTCAAGAATGTCGCCGGTCCCGAGGTCAGAATCATAGGATGCTGCGCGCTCGGCGGCCTGGCATCGCTTCCTGTCGATCAAAATGACAGTCGATGGCAGCTTGCAGATAATTTTTCCATTATAAATGGACGACACTACCTGAAGCTCGGAGTTGATATCAACCACACGTCCGTCTCTCAGGTATTCCGTGGGAACTGGCGCGGCCTCTACCTCTTCACGAGCCTCAACAACTACCTTCGGGTAGCCGGAGGACAGGTAAATCCGACAACAGGCCAGCCCTATCCAGCAGATTTCCTGAGAATCTTCTTTGGGGAAGGCCGGATTAAAGCCGGATTCCCGGATTTCGCCGGCTATGTTCAAGATACAATCCGGTTGACTCCATACCTGAGCCTCTACGCAGGCCTGCGGTATGAGGCGGCGCTGATGCCCCAGCCTCTGGTTCCCAATCCGATGCTGCCATACACCTCGCAGGTCCCAAGCGATCTGAATATGTGGCAACCGCGAGTGGGCCTGTCTTGGCGGCCCGGCTCCGACGATCGAACCGTCATTCGTGTGGGAGGCGGCATTTTCAACGCACGCACTCCCGCCCTGTTGGTCAACCAGACCTTCAATTCAAATGGCAATCCCGACGTCGGAGTCACTTTCGACCTCCTGGGGCCTCAAATTCAAGCCATCCAACAACTGCACCCGGAATTTGTGTTTCCATTTGTGCCGGAAACTTCGGATCCCCGTGCTGCTTCCTATTTCACGTCACTCGGGATCAACGCCGTCAGACCCGACGCTTCCTTCTTTGCTCCTGATTTTAAAAACCCACGCTCCTATCAGTACGGAATCTCGATAGAACGACAGTTGCCCGCCAACATTATTGGGAACATCAGCTTTGTCCGCAGCAAGACGGTCCACCTGGAAAGGATCAGGGATGTGAACCTGCCCGAACCTGTACTCTCGCCGGACAATTCGACGCCATCCGTCTTCAGGCCCCGATACAACCTGCTTGCAAGACCAAATCCATCGTTCGGCATCTTGCGTCAACAGGAAAGCAGTGCCCGTTCCGATTACAGTGCATTCGTTATCGGATTGGAGCGGAGATTCGGCCGCCTTCAGTTCCGAACCAGCTATGCGCTCTCATACAACAGAGACGATGACTCCAACGAACGGAACTATCTGGGAATCAATTACGAGAATGCCTACAACCTTGACTCTGAATACCGCTGGAGCCGCAATGACATTCGACATCGCTGGGTCATGAGTGCGGTGTGGCAGTTGCCTTTTGGTATACAGACGAGTTCCGTAGTGGAATGGCGCACCGGCACCCCATTCAGTGCCTTCACCGGCGCCGACAATAACGGAGATGGTCAGCTCACCGATAGACCCATTATTGCCGGGATACCGCTTCTACGGAACTCTTTCAGACAGCCGAATGAATTTCAGCATGACCTCCGTCTGACCAAGAAGTTCCTGCTGTGGAGAGAGAATACTTTGGATTGGAGTGCAGACTTCTTCAACCTCTGGAACACGGACAACTATATCTTTGCGGTTAATCCCAGCGAACAGGGTCCGGCAGGAGCGGTCGGTTCCCTATGGGGTACGGGCCAGACACCGCTGCCGACCTTCCGTTCGAAGTACCTGCCTGACGGGTCCCTCAATGTTAACGGAATCTATCCCGGAACGCCGTTCCAGCTGCAGATGTCACTTAGATATAGTTTCTAAATGGTCCAGAGACTCACTCAAATGAGCCTGACTCAAATAGCTATTCTGTTCTTTTGTTTCGTTCCTTTCGGAATTGCTTCGACTCCGGAATCAGCCGAAGAGATGCTTCAAAGAGCTGAGTTTCTTGCAGCGCGGTACGCTTGGCTGGAAGCATTACCCCTGTATTCGAGAGCAGAGCAGCAGTTCGCTCACAAAGGAAACTCGGCAAAAGAAGCACTCGCCCGGCTGGGAAGAATTCGCGCCTCGGTAAGTCATCGCTCTTTAGATCAGATCGCTTATGATCTGAACAGGGAAATCAGACGATCGCCTTTGAAACATAATCCATCGTTTCGTCTCAGAGCTCTATTTCTCAAGGCCGACCTCGGAACAGATACAGATGCATATACTGCAGGCACATTCGATACAGAACAGCGCCGGCGAGACTGGAGTGAAATTCATGAACTGTCGCAAAAGAGTAATGACCGGCATCTGGAGTCGAGGGCCCGGGGAGAATTGGCTATTTTGAAGGTACTCGCTGGAGAGCCGGCGGCTTCGGACGATGTCGCTGCTTCTCTCTGGCATGCAAAAGACACCGGGGACATAAGCAATGAGCTTCGCTTCCGTACCGCGATTGCCGGCATGTACCGGAGCGCCGGCCGAAATCACGATGCTTTAGGCCACCTTGACCGGGCTTTGGATCTGGCAGATCAGGAACAGGCTTCTTCGTTCTTCGCTGCTTACTTTGAAAAAGCAGTAGTCCTTTTTTCCGAGAGACAGGTCGATAAAGCACTCCCTCTCGTTGACCACTGTGTCTCCGAGGCACGTCTCACGGGCTCGAGGGTGAATGCCGCTCAGGCGCTCTTTCTGCAGGGCATGGTCAAGTCTGAGCGAGGACTTGCTACTGAGGCGGGCGATCTGCTTAGACAGACGCTCGATATCGCACGCGAAGTAGGATACCACCGGCTGGTTTCTATGACTTCTCTTGAGCTTTCGAAGATCTACCGGATATCCGGCGCACTCTGGAAGGCGCTCGACGTCGCAGAACAAGGCCTGAAATCCAGTCTCAAAACGGGAGATCCTTTCGAAGCCATCGTGCATATTCAAAACAAGGCTGCCATTCGAGCAGATCAGGGGCGGTTCATTGAGGCGGATCGTCTCTATCAAGAAGCGATCGGCGCACTGAATGCTCTATTGGCCAAATTCAACAGTGCCCACGCCCGAGCTTTTATCATCTCGAGAATGAGCGATTTGTATGCGGATTATTACTCTGTCTCTCTCATGAAGCTCAAAGATCCCGCGAAAGCATTTGCCATCCTGGAGCAGGCGCGCGGACGGAGCATCTCGGATTCTCTTCGGGGAAGAATGACTTTTCCCGTTTTGCCCAAGGCCCCGGAAAAACAGGATTCTTTTGTGCTGTTTGAAAAAGCCCTCGCCGATTTTCAGAAGCGGCTTTGGCTGAAGCAGGATCCTCCGGACTTTCGCAGTGTTTTAAGTGAGATTTTCGATCTGGAGCAGCATCTGGGCTCGAGCCGAGACGCCGGCCGGCATGCTGTCGAAGGCCAGATTTTTGCACCGATACCTGTAACCGAAATTCAGGAAGTTCTTTATCCAGGCGAGGTTATTCTCGAGTATGTATTACAGGAACCTCATTCGACATGCCTTGCCATAGGTCGGGACAACATTCATGGAATAACCCTGGCTTCGAGGAGTGTGATCGAAGAAGCAGTCAAAAACTATCGAGAAGAAATTCGGCAGGGAAGAATGGGAACCGAAATCGCCCGGAGACTTTATGCTCTTCTTCTGGCACCGGTAGGGGATCTCACTCAAAAGCTGCGGATAACAATTGTCCCAGACGGCTTATTGCATCTATTGCCATTCGAAACGCTCTCAATACAGCCCGGCCGGCTTTTGATTGAAACCCACATGATCGATTACAGCCCTGCGGCAACTGTCACCTTTCTCCTCAGAAAGAACTCTGTGGCGCGAACTCGCCGTTCGTGGTTTCTGGGTGTTGGAGACGCCCGATATCCTTCTCTGGATGAAAGTGGATCTGTGTTCTTTGCAAACACTCCTCATCCCGCACGGCTACCCGGCTCTCGTGCCGAAATCTCTGCAATCGAGAAAGCCCTGGATGGAGTCTCGGATACAGTGACGTTGCTGGGTGAAAACGTCAGTGAAAGCGCTGTGAAATCCTCGAATCTGGAGGATTTCGATATCCTGCATTTTGCTGTTCATGGTACTTCAGACGTTGATTTCCCGGCCCGATCTGCTCTTCTATTTGGTCCAGAGTCTGAAAGTGATGATGATATTTTTCAGGCGTGGGAAATAAGCCGCCTTAGATTGCGAGCGGATCTTGTTGTTATGTCAGCCTGTGACACTGCTGTGGGAAAAGTCCTGGACCAGGAGGGAATCTCGAACCTTGTTCATTCATTCCTTCTGGCCGGGGCGCGGTCCGTTGTGGCGAGCATCTGGCCCGCGGATGATCGTTCATCTGCAGATCTCATGACACGCTTCTATTCCTTCCTGGCCCAAGGTATGGATAAAGGTTCGGCGTTACGCCAGGCCAAGCTGGATTTCATCAAGAAGTACCAGGACAAGGCTGTGCCGATCTACTGGGCCGGATTTGTCATGATTGGGGACAGCTCAGATTCCATTCTCGGCAAGCATCCTGAGTCTGTGAAGGAGGAAACCTATTAATGAATTGGAAACGCATCCTCTGGATTCCGATCTGTCTCATTATGCTCGGAATCGCCACCATTCTGGTCCTCCAGTTCTATTCCAGAAGGCCCACTCCCGTGAGTGGCGATCAGCTCGATCGTGCACCGGCAAAGCCAGGTGTCTTCCGAATTGCATTCGGTTCTTGCAACAAGCAATCGATGCCGAACCACATGTGGAGAGCCATTCTCAACTGCAAACCGGATCTCTGGATTTGGCTGGGCCATAGTGTCGATGCCAAAGCTGAGGATATGTCTTTTCTGAAGAGCCAGTATGACAACCAGAAACAGAAGCCTGAATACCAGGACCTGTTGCGAAGCTGCCGTATTGTAGGTACGTGGGATGACAACGAATATGGAATGAAGAATGGGAACGGTCTTTTCAAAAAGAAGGCCGAGAGCCAGCAGTTGTTCCTGGATTTTATCGGTGAGCCCGAAGAGAGCATACGACGCCAGCAAAACGGCTTATACACTTCCTATGTGTATGGCGAGCCGGGGCGCCGGATCAAAGTCATTCTTCTTGACCTTTACTATAATGCGGATATACCGGGGCCGGAAAGCGACCTTCTCGGGGAAGAGCAATGGCGTTGGTTGAACAATCAGTTGAGGGACAGCAAGGATGACATAGTGCTGCTCGGATCGAGCCTCCAATTGCTTCCTTTTGAACATCCCTATAATCGGTGGGACGATTATCCAAAGTCGCGAAAGAGAGTTCTGCAGCTCCTGGCCGAGACGAAACCAAAACTGACAGTCATTTTGAGCGGAGACCGACACCTGGGCGAAATCTCCAAGTCAAATGACTCAGGTCTTCCTTATCCGTTTTACGAGATCACATCCAGTGGCCTCACGCATCACGTGGACTTCTTCTATCATCTGAGAGCCTTCTTTTCACCCGAACGGAATCGGTATAGGGTAGGGGAACTCTTTTTCGAGAGCAATTTCGGGATTATCGATATCGATCAATCCGGGAAATTTCCTGTGGTCTCGATGCAGATCCGTGACCAGGAAAACCAGGTTCGGCGGCAAGTTCGGGTATCGGGAGAATCTCCTGAATCTGCTTTGATGATCGCGAGTCCGGCAAACTAAAGCTTTTCCGGTGGCGCTATTCGATAAACGAAAGTCCCCATTCCGCCCTTGTTGATCGCGAAGATTATCCGGATCAATTCTTCCTGGTCGGCCGCGTTTTCGAGCGGTCCGGTATAAACCGGATCATAGCCGGCGTCGCGATTAAGCCTTTCGACAATCTCACGAGCCGCATCATCGCCACACCACAGATTGCTTGGTCTTGCTCGTGCTTCCTTGAGCCGCCCATACAGGGCAGCGAAGTTTATGTTGAACGACTTCGCCGTTGGCCCGTTGGTCCTTGATTTCACGAATTCCGCGTTGGATCTGAACCCTTCCGGAGGGCCAATCCCGATTCGATTTGTGGCGTCAATAACGGTTTTGCCTTTGATGCCCTGCAACTTACCAAGTGCTTCGGCAACTTTGTCGCCCGGCACGGCCAGGAGCACAACCTCCGCATTCGTGACGTCGCCGCCATTTCTTCCGAGCCGGAAGACCTCATGACCAGCTTGCTCCCAAAGGTCTGCCAGACCTCCGCCGACGTGGCCCTTGCCATAAACTGAAATCCTCATGGGGATAATCCTCCTTGATGGTCAGACAGGATGAACCGCCTCGCCGCATTCAGTATTGGGGATTTAGGAGATTCGCCCTCACAATTGGTCAGGCCGCCTGCGCAATCTGTCCTATTCCATTCACCTTGACTATGCAACTGCAAGGCCAGACCACCTCGGTCAAACACAATCTTTCGTGGCATGACACTTCTTATCGCGATCATGGTTCAGATGGGTTCACTGATACGCCGCCGCAAATCGCTCTAGGCCTGGTAATTTTTGCCAGCCTCTGTCCATGTGAGGCGGGTTATCGTTGGTTTCGACTACTCGCATTGTACGGCTTCATTAGAGGGGCTCTGCTCCGATGGGATGTTTTCCCTTTCTGCCCTGTTTCTCTCGGGCACTGCTTCGCTTGACGGCAGAGATCGCCTGGTCGCGCCCTGCAATCGCCTCCGTTCTGCTTTCCCGGCACCCCCAGCCAACATTCTGCCCTTCGGGTTTGATCGCGTCCCGCTCACCAGAATCTCGTCCGGTGCCCCCAGGAAAGCACTTCGGTGCTCTTGGGAGCGGCCCCGCTCGCTCTTGTGTGCCCCGAGATAAACAGGGCAGAAAGGGAGAAACACCATGAATCCGAAGCGAGCCACTCAAAATCGAAACCTCTTCACAGCAATCGAGCCTGAAACCAACGAAAATCCGGCACCGGCGAGGGTCCCGGCTACGGCAAAATACATCCCCGTCTACCACGTCGAGCTGGTTCGCGACCGGCTGATCAAAGTCGAACCGAGGCCTTCGATCCACAATCCCGATGACGTGGTTGCCATCCTTCAAGAGGAACTCCTGAAATCCGACCGAGAGAAGCTGGTGTGTGTCATGCTGAATGCAAAAAATAGGATTATCGGAATGGACATTGTCTCTGTTGGCAGCCTCACCGCCTCAATTGCGCATCCACGAGAGATCTTCAAATCCGCAATCCTGAAAAATGCGGCTTCGATCCTCCTCAGTCATGGACACCCATCAGGCGATCCGGCTCCCAGCCGTGAAGATATTCAGTTGACTGAGCGCGTCGCCAAGGCCGGCGAGATCCTGGGAATCAGGTTGCTGGACCACATCATCATCGGCGAACTCGGCACCTACAGCTTCAGCAACGCCGGCCGGCTGCCGTGATCCGGCCCCGGCCGAATCATAGTGTAGCTTTCGTCTCTCTCTTGAACTAGGCTGGGAACGCCAAGCTCCGTGTTTGCCAAAAAAAGGAAAGAAGCATGGGAAAGTATGACTCTTCTCTTACGCGGGTAGTCCCAATTTTTGATGCGTTGATGGATCGCGATCCGACGGGCTGCTCATGGCTGCCTGTTATATTGAAAATTGGATCATTCTCATCACGAGGATTTAACGGCCTGACAATCAATTCTCTGATTGATGGACATGGCAGGTGGTGGGGCAGACAGGAACGCCAACTGGACCCTCCCAAGGCTCTACTGCGATGGCTCATCATGAACGTGAAGAAGCCAATGTCAGAGGCTTGCTGGGGCAGTGATGAAACGCGAAACAAACGTGAACTCCTGGTTGCCGGCCATCCTGAGACCAGAGCTGAAGCCCTTCTGCTCCTGGAGAGCCGACCTGCGCAACGCGCATGGTACGTGCTCGAAGGACAGTCCCGTCCGGATGCGTATCTGGAAACCGAGCGCCTGATCTTGGTCATAGAAGGTAAACGAACGGAGCGCGAATCCACGACCACCACGAACTGGATGCGTCGGCGCAGTCAGATACTCCGGCACATGGACGCATCCTGGGAAATCCGTGGGAACAAGAAGGTTTTCGGCACGATGCTCGTCGAAGGGCCCGGTGGCGCCGAGGCAGTGACTCCCAGCGAGCACTGGCAAAAAGAGGCTGAATCGCAGATAAAGCCGGACATGATTGATGCCAGCCTGCCACACAGGACACCGGTAGAGCGCAAACAAATAGCTGAAGGATTTCTTGGCGTTGCTACCTGGCAGAGATTGTGTTCAGAATTGGATCTACCGTGGCCATCTATTGCGAACATCAGACAAACAGTGATCTAAGGTTTCGGCTTCAGAATGTGCGGCAGCGTCATTCTATAGCAGTTCAATGAACCATCGCACTTTCCGCATTCGCCAGACGCAAAGTTTTGCCCCCGAATTCGAATTCGAGCATTTCATCGACGCCATCGGCAATTGCGGAAAACCTGCCCATCGATTCCGCTACGGTTCCATACTGCAAAGACGCGGCCGAGATTTCGGAGATAGCGAAAATGACTTTGTCGCGAATGAAGAAATGCATGAATCCGACGCCTGAATTCAGTTCGTTGAGCCTGGCGTGCAGCCTTTGCGTGCCCCGGACGTCTTTGACCAACGGTGAATAGAAACGGATCAGCGGGGGATTGCCAATGATGCTGACGTACATCGTGATGCTGCCGTAGCGAAGGGCAATGTCCCCGTCCTTATCGTATTCGAGATCGCCTATTCCAGTGATTTCCCTGACAATATAAAGCAGGTTTGTTTCTGTTTTTTTCAGGTTCGCTTTTTCTTCTTTCACTATACGTTTGACGCCCAAGGAAGGAAAATGAAGAACCTTGCCATTGGATTCGAACGCTTCATACTCCAGAAAGCCGGGGTGGGGTATCCGCAGTATCTCCGACAAAGCCTGAACCGCCTGCCTGGCTATTCGGGACGGCTTAAGAGGGGCAGGGAAGTCGATGAAAAAATTAGGGGAACCATCAGGATCGTTTTCTGGAGTAGACTCAGAGGGACTACCTGTAGGCGCCTCCCATCCGGTTTTAACCAGCCCGGCGACTTGCCGGTCAGTCAGCCTGTCGGAAACTGAGAGATAAGCATTGCTTGATATCTCAGCGCGCATGCCGTGACTCCCCTGGGCGGCAAATTGAACAAAACGGCTCGAATTCTTCACTTGAATTATAAGGAATTGATCTTCCGTCATTTCTGAAAGTACGCCTGCCAGTTTTCCAGCAAGAAGCGGCCAGTCTTTTGAAATGCGTACGTCTCCTTCTTTCGGGCCTTTCTTTTTCATTGATTCTCCCTTTGATTCGTCCTAGAAGCTTTTCTCACTTCTTTAGAGCTATACCTGTGCTGCTGCCGAGTTTAAACGGCACCCGCTCAAAGCTACCTCTAGCGCGCTGATTAAAGCGTCCACACTACTTGTCCATGCCGTAGGTCCATACGTAAAGTAGGTTTCCATGTGATCCTCCGGAAGCGGCAGACCTCCTTGGATGATCTTGCTCGCCAACAACTCGGCAAATGTCTTGGCGCTTTCCGAGTTTCGCAGCGAGCTGAAGTGAAGTTCCAGTTTCCCGTCTGCATAGACCGTAAACGGCGCCGCTTTAGCCTGAATGCTCGTCCATTTGGGGCTAAAGGAGCCGGTGTGGATACCTCGACCCCATACCATTTCTGCTTCCAGCAACCGGCATTTGTCATATAACTTCTTTATTTTGCCTATAGTGTCTTCGTCCAACTGCTTCAACAGTGCGTTCCCTTGGAAGCTTTCCCAGTCGAAAGCGACAGCTTTTCTCTCCGTCAATTTCCCACGTTTGATCTCGCGGATCTGTTCGGTAAACCCGAACAGTGTTGGGACGACAATTCTAAAACCGGCTTCCTCATACTGCCTGGCCTCAACCAGCAGCACCTCGACCGTTTCCATTTGTCTGTTCATGAACTCAACCAATGACTTGAGTTCATTGGGGGCTTGCTCCAGGAAGAAGACTATTCGAACCTCTCCCGCCTTCAGCCGTCGTTCCGCTTCTTTGAAGAAGTCCTCTTCGGAATCCGAGATATCGGATCCAAGTTTGGAAAAAACCTCTTCCAGTGTTGTGCTATAGAGTTGTCTCGCTGTTACATCTGCGTACGCACGAAGATCCTCACCAGACCAGTATCTTTGTCCATTGGCAGCGTATTCAAGGACTTGTCCCACGACCTCCCGACGTGCTCGCGTGTCGAGATACCGTTTACATTCTACGAATGTCGGCATAGCGTTTTGATCAAGGAAGAAAAAGTCCACGCTCCAGCGTTCTGCTCCGCTGTACGGGTCAGGAACCGGCATTTCGCGTTTTACCAGTAACCAGCGACACGGCGTTTGCGGGTCAATCTGATCTCCCGGCAGCAGGTCATAGTTTCTCTCAAGGATACTCTGCAGTTCTTTATCTTCATTTTTGACGAGCACAGGCTTCATAGCTTTCGAAGTTCTATCCTTTTGATTCACGACATACACGGTCCCCAAGTCTGCTACCCTCCCTGTTCCATGTGACAGCTTCGCCAAAGTCTACAAAAGGACACCATGTCCTCCTTTTCGGCCATCAGTCGACTGAAGCTGACGCAATCAATTACGATATAAATAGAAATCAGTTGAGTCCCCTTGTGCGATCATAATTTTCGCGGCCTTGCATTGCGGCCGCCCTGTAGGTGATTGCGCCGGAATCCCACCAGCGCACGCGGACACGATCGCGTTTAATCCCGTCCTTGTCTGTGAAGGTGTGCGGGAAAATCCAGCCATAAGGGCAGGGTCACGAACCACCTCATAACCTCAGCATGGGCATCTTTACTCGGTTCATATTCTCTAAGGAATTCCTGATGCTGTTTCCTGTTTGACGCTCCATATTCCGGGCTGAAATGCGATCGAAGGTAATCGCCGTTTGAATCCGGAGTGTGCCAGGCAATGGCATTCAGCTCATGGTTTCCCATGACCGCCATTGCCGACCCTGAATCCACCATTGGTCTGACGATATCGAGCGTGCGGCGCTGGTGAGGACCGCGATCAATGAAATCGCCTACAAAAATGGCCTTTCTTTCAGGATGGCGCCACACCCCGGCTGAGCACTGATAACTCATCTTCTTCAGCAAAGCCAGGAGCTTATCTGCCTGGCCATGGATGTCCCCAATCGCGTCATATTTAATGCTTTCCTCGCAATTCCTCACTGCAGTTTCATCCATTTACACTCCTGGCTTATGCTCGAACAACTATCTTAAGTTTGATCGACAGTTCAGAGGATTAATCAGCTGCGACGCCGGGACTTTCCCGTGGAATCGCGATGGCGCAGAGTGTGTTGGGATTGAAAGTATTGCGCCTTCATCTCCGAAGCGCACAGAGGAGTTTGGAACAATGCTGATTCCTGCCGGAGCCCCGAGGCGATCTTTTTTAGATCGGAATGACTGCCGGCATATTGATGAATGCGCTCGGCCGTTCTTGCCATGGCGGCTCTTGCAAGGTCGTACCTTCCCATCCGGTTGTGCTCGACCGCCTCTTCACGCGCCTTTGCAGCGTACAATTCCGCCACGGCTTTATCCACCTGGTGATTGCGCGGCTGGGCTTCATTTTCTTTATCGTCGGCAAATCTCCACGCCATCTCGACCGGACCGGAATTGAGCACACCGTCGTCATCTGTGAGGCATACGCCGGCCGAAAGGGTATCTCCCACCTGACCTTCAGGGAACTGGAACCGTACCACTACCGAGACCTCCTGTTCAGAAACGAGGCTGCCCAGGTCAATCGAAAGAGAATCGCCCGAGTGTTTGAAAGGAAATCTGCTCAGAGGTTCGGCGTTCACACCATCGGGCAGCACAAACTGCAGCGCGGCGCCGTGAGCAACCACCTCAAGCGTCTCGCCCAGCTCGCTTGTGAGATAATCCGGGATCTGGATAGCCTTCTCTATATAGTAGGAATGCCCGCCTCCGGCATCTGCCATTGCCTGAAGAAGCCTCTCATCAAAATCACCACCGACTCCAAAGGTGGAGGTGAGTACTCCCCGCTCCCTCAGTGCCGCCGCGTGACCGGCAAGCTCGGCCGGATCGACTATGCCGCAGTTGGCAAGGCCGTCTGTGAGGAGGAGGCATTTGGCCGTCGCCGATCCATTCAGGTTCATTGCAGCCTGTTCACAACCGGACAGCCATCCCCCACCCAGATCCGTGCTGCCGCGTGCTTCGATGGTCCTCAACTGCCGGAGTGCTGCGCTCTTTGCTTCTTTCGAAGCCAGGGTTGATTCCATGACAACGTCGATTTTTTCGTCATAAACTACTACGGCAAACCTGTCTTGGGGACTGAGCATCCCGATAGCCTTCACCGCAGCTTCCTTTGCCAGCTCTATCTTGCCTTCACCCTCCATTGAACCTGAGCGATCCAGGACAAACGCGATATTGACCGGTACCCTTTCAGTCTTGTGCGAAGCCGAAGGCGCGATAAATGAAACCAGGACATAACGGCTGCTGCTCCCCTTCGCGCGAATAAGAGCGCGGTCGGACTGAACATCGATATTCATTATGATTCCTCCCGTAAGATTTCCTTCGCCTGCTGTATCAGTGTTTCTACTTTGCGGTTCTGAATTCTCGAAAGAGGCCTTCGGATGTGCAGCTCAATATCCGGCGCCAACGTTATCCTTTCCCACTGAGCACGTTCGGAGAGTTGACTGGACGAGCCTCGCACCGAATGCGCAACCTTGGGTTCTTCGACACGCTGAGGGGTCCGCCCCTGAACCGGTGTGCCATGGCGTGTTCCGGAAAGAACGTTCCGGATATATTCCACGGCCGATGATCCCGAGGGTCGTTTGTTTTGGTGTTCCCGCACCAGTTGTTCGACCTGGGCGTCGTCCAGCGCCTCGAGCCGCCGGCGGATGTCGGACAGGGGGAGGTGCTCGCTCTGGAGCAGCTTGATTAATTTGAGTCTCGCCAGGTGTCCTTCACCATACCGCGCTCCCGGCCCCTGGCTGCCGGCCGGCGGAAGCAGTCCCTGCTGGATGTAATAATGGACAGTTCGTGGGGTCACCCCCGCTTCCGCACAAACAGTTTTGATGTCATAGATCTCGCTTTTCATGCTGTGTATACTGACAGTAGAACGTGTAACTGTCAAATAGAAATTTGCGTCAATCTGTGGTGCAGACTGGATATGCTGTGCAGGAATCAGTAAAGAAGAGCACCGCTTCGGCTACCTCAGTCCCTGTGAGCTTCCTCCAAACCTTACTGTAAAGCTGCAGCTGCCCTGAATAGAAATCCACGTGCGCTTTGGCATCACCGGCAATGCGATCCGTTTTGAAATCGACCAGGTACCAGCGGCCATTCTCCTTGAAAATAAGATCGATCACTCCCGAGACGAGAACGTTTCCCTCGAGGAACACAGAAAACGGCATTTCGGCATGACGCTCTGCCGCTTTCATCACCCGCTGCCATAGTTCAGACTGGTTTACCTTCTGGAGCTCCGCCGCTATTTTCTCCACCGGTTTTGAATCCAGCTCAAACTCGTCACAGATCCGTTTGATGTCATGAGTTCCGGGTTTGCGGCCTGCCGCCATCCACTCCAGGCACTTGTGAACCACACTGCCATACCGCGGCCCCAAGCCCTCATTGCAATTTGTGCTGTCGGCTGCCGACTGTCGACTGCCGACTGCAATTTCAGTCGCGCTCCGTTTCAAATACGATTCTTTCGCCAGGATCTGCAGCTCACTCGTCAGCTTCTGCATATCGTGCGCAAACGCGGCACCGTCGATCTTCGATTTGCGCCGCTCCTTAACCGACATGGTGACGCCCTTCATTGAGAGTTCAGGAACGTTTCCCTTTAGCAACCCCGCCCAGGCATTGCCGGCCTTGCCTTCGGGAGCATTGGTCACGATCAGCAGCTGTTTCGCCCGAGTCCCGGCTACATAAAGGAGTCGCTGCGCTTCCGCTTCCAGATATTCCTTCTCCTCTTCCACTTTCTCGTCCCACAGTGGAGGCTGTGCTACTATCTCTTTGCTGTACGGACCGTTTTCCCTGGTCCCCGGAAAATATCCGGCTGGTCCTGATTCTCCAAACCGGTCAATATGCCAGGTGACCGTGTCGCGTTGCCTAATATAAGGCGCCGCCAGGATCACCACTGGCGCCTCCAGCCCCTTGGCTTTGTGAAGATTCATCAGGCGGACCAGTCCGCGGCCGCCCGACAGGATGGAGAGCGGCTCGATATCGGCCTCTATGGCGCTGTTCAGCCACTCAACCACTGATGCAAAGTCGGCTTTTCCTGATCTCTCTGCCTGCCGCACCATTTCGACGAGCTGCAGCAGCCGTCCCGCATTCGTCGCGCCCAGCGGCGATGAGGCCGCGAGCGGCGCCATTCCGGTCCGCTCGATAATTGTTCCGACTGCCGCAGCCGGCGAGCGGTCCAGCGTCAGGCGCCACCACGATTCTATCTTTGAGAGCGATTGTCCTACCTGATGCGCGGCCGCAGCCCCATCGCTTTTTCCAGCCCCGAGAAACCGGAAGGCCCCGCCCAGCTTTTTGTAATCCCAGAGCTGCTGATACGAATGGCCGAAAAGGGAGCTGATAAGCACGCCGGTTAGCGATACCTGGTTGTCCGGATCCGCCAGAGTATTGAAAAGCTTCAGAACATCCGAGATCTGCGGCGCATCGAATGCCCCTTTAGCACCCGTTAGCTCAAATGGGACCTCCCGCTCTTCAAGCGCCACTGCGTGCGGCAACAGCGCGTCCCTTTGCCACGTGAGTATCAGGATGTCATCCGGCCTGACGGGACGCAGTCCGCCCTTGTCTTCCTGAATCTGTAGATTTCCCTTCAGCGCCCACCGTACCCAGCTCGCAACCAGCTCAGACGACCGCTGGTAGACCTGGCTTTTGTTGGCGGCGCCGTCCACTACAAGCTTTCGTACGCCACACAAACCGGATGGGTCCTGTTTGACTGTCGCCAGTGGAACGAACCCAGCCTGGTGTTCCGTCGCCTTTGCCGGAAACACCGGCTTGAAGGTGCTGTCCACAAATGAGCCGATTGAATTGACTGACCGGTAATTGGCAGAAAGAGTCAGGATTTCTCCGCCGCTTTTCTGCACCAGCTCTTTGACAATGTTGTATGCGGAAATATCCGCGCGGCGGAACCGGTAGATCGACTGCTTAGGGTCGCCGACCACGAAAAGCGCTCCGGGGCGCAGTTTGAATCTGCGCCACTCCGCATTCGGACGCGGCCGGTCGCCTGCCAGATAAAACAGGATCTCGCATTGGAGAGGATCGGTGTCCTGGAACTCGTCGACAAGGATGCGGGCAAAGCGCTTCGCAAGGAAGAGCCGCACGTCCTCGTGATCCCGAAGCAGGTCGCGCGCTTTGATCAGCAGATCGGTGTAGTCGAGCCTTGATTCGGAAGAACGTCGCGATGCCGCGGATTCCGCCGCAGCACGAGCAAACGCGATACAGTGGGGATGAATGTATTCCCGCCATTCGCGCAGGATCCGGTGTGCAACCTCTGCGAATTCCGGATAGACTTCATCGCGAATCTTCCTGGCGGTCTTGCTATCGGGCCAGCGCTTGAGCGTGACCTTGCACTTCTGAAACAGCTCGAGAATGTTGATGAGATCTTTATCCCTTGCTACTGTCCGCCATTGCGCTCGCCTGAAAGCCTTCTGCAATCCGTCCCATCCATCCTCGGGCTCCTCTGGTGGCATCGCATTACGGACGGCAGTCAGGAACTTCTGCAGCTCTTTTTGTGCGTGCGATAGATCGGGCTTTGCACACTCCTTTACGAAAGCTTCCACGTCCCGGAACTGGCACAGCCGCAAGTAGAGATCTTTAAGTTCCTTTGCTTCAATTCCGGATCCATAAAGCTTCTTGAGCGTTTCGTCATTGCGGAGAAATGCCTCTGAAACGAAATCCTGCCAGCTCGTCTCCAGGAACAAGGAGGCTTCAGCGTCCTCGATCTCCTTGAAATCAGGGTCCAGCCCGGATTCGACCGGCCGCTCGCGCAGCATCCGCGCGCAGAATGAGTGGATCGTACCGATGAAAGCCTGTCCGATATCCGCCAGCGAAGTGCGCATCTTTTCTCTCGCTGCCGGGTTATCGGCCTTGACGGCCTCCTTCTCGAGCCGCTGCTGCAGACGCTCACGCAGTTCCGCCGCGGCCTTGCGCGTGAATGTGACGGCGGCGATCTGGTGGATATCGACTTTCTCGCGCAAGAGCAGCGCAGTGATGCGGTCGACCAGTTTGGTGGTCTTCCCGGATCCAGCGCCCGCTTCCACCAGGAAAGTCGTGTCGAGATCTTCAGTGATCCGTTTCCGTGCTGCCGTATCTGTGGAGTTATTCATTTTCCTGCACCTTTTGAATGAGGTTAGCGGCCCGGTCACTTGTTTCTACGAGCATTTTCCACCTCTGTTCTTCATCGGGGTGGCAGCAGGGTTTCCAGTCGCAGTATCCGCAATTGCCCCCTGTGCCGATGAAAACGCCGGCCGCCATCGCATCGAGCAGCTCGTTCACGACAGCGAGTCCTTCGGCGCGCCGGCCGGCATCGCGCACGAAGCAGAAATTGCCGTCGGAGCGTTCTGTTGTAAAAAGATAGCCGGAAACCGCAACCACGGGGTTCTTCTTGCCCATTTTCGCCAACACCTGTTCGGCGGCGCAGCCATAGAGGATGTGCTGCAGCTGAGTCCCCCCGGCGGTGTATTGTCCGGGTTTAAAGCCGTAGGCGCTTCCGGTCTTGTAATCCCAGACGGCCCATGTGCCGGGCTTTGCGAGTTTGTCGATCCGGTCGATTCTTCCCCTGAGAAATATGCTTTTGCCTCCGGGAAGCTTTATCTCGACCGGATCGGCCATGCCTGAGTCTTTGAAACCGAAGGAGATTTCAAAGTGCTCCGGAGTCCCTCGTCCGTGTATGGAGATACGGCTTTCCTCTTCCAGGAAAATGCCGATTGACCGGTGCAATGCCGATCGTTCGGCATCAAACACGCTTTCTGAAGGAGGCGGAATCTGCGCTTTCCACTCGGCAATGACCTGGTCGAGCACCTGTGCGGCCCGTTTCCGGTGTTTCGCCGTGTCGCGCTTTTCCTTTTTCTCCTTGAGCTCTACCAGGAAACGGCAATAGAAATCGTGCAGCAGCGAGCCGCGCTCTGCCCAGCCCAGCCACTGACCCGGTTCGAAGCTCAATTCCTCCGGTGGAGAGATCCCGAGCACGTGAGAGAAGAAATATGACCTGGGGCATTTTGCATAGCCCTCGAGTGATGTCGCTGAAATGACGCGCCGCGACTTTCGCGGATCGAATGCCGTATCCCGTTTTAGCCTCCCGTCGAACTCGCCCGACTCATCCTCCTTGCGTTGCTGCCTTGCATTTCGTCCCGCCTGCAGATCCGGGAACACCGCGAGCACTGCCTCCTGTCCATCGTTGAGTACGCCGTCCTGTGCAATCTTCGACAGCCACCACTCGTCACTCCCCAATGGGGTCTGTTCGGGGATAAACGCCGCTGGAGTCCCCAGTGCCGCTTCCAATTCCTCATACCCGGCGGGTATCTGTGCTTTTGCTTTTTCTTTATTGACACCTGATACCTGAGACCTAACACCTCCCAGCCGATATGCCTGCAATAGCAGCGGCGAAGGAAAGAGCCGTGAACCGTCTGCGAGGCTTTGTGTCGCATAACTGAGCCGGAGGCTCCCCCTCACGCGCGCCAACGCTTGGCCAAACGCGAATGCTCTCTGCCGCGCCACATCCGCCGACACCTGCAGGTCCTTGCTCAACTGCTGGCGTTCTTCATCGGTCATAATCGGGTCGTTTGCTACGGTTCCGGGGAAAACCGTTTCGCGCATCCCGAGGACAAAAACATGGGAGCGGCCGGACAGCCCTCCGGTTGAAAGCGGTACGCCATGGATGCAGCCCGGGGTCGCGCCCGAAGCATCCGTCTTGACAGATCCGGCTATTCCCTGGAGGCGCAGACTCAATTCGCGTATTGATGAAATGTGGATTGCACCGATTGCGCCGGATCTCAGAGTGTTAACCAGGGACTTGAGAACGCCCCCTTCGCTTTCTGAGCGAACCCAGCCGTATTCTTCCAGGAATGCGGCCGCCGCTGCGAAGTACTGTTCAGGCGGAGTACTTCCGCCCGGAAGCTCATCCAGGAGGGCGCAGACGTGATCTCGGACCTTTTCAGCGCGCATCAGCCGTTCCTGGATGATGCTCCTGTGTTCATCATCTTCCGGATTGTCGAGATTCTCTTTAATTGTGCTGCAATAGGAATCAAGATTCGCACGGTACCGCTCCCTGCCCCAGCCGATTTGAGCTGAGCGGAGGATGCGGGCAGTCTGCCGTCCGGTGACTCCTTCGGGCGGCCTGATGTTGCCGTTTGAAAACATGTTCCTTAACACCGGTTCCGGAAAATCGGAGGAAATCCACTCAGCGAATGCCGCCAGGCAACGGGCGGGGCTGGACCGGAAGGCCGGCAGCCCGGAGCCGAAAGTAAGGCTTATGCCTCCAACCTCTTTGGCGATATCCTCGAGTGCGGCTGAATATGCGCCGTAATCCGGCAAAATCACTTCGATGTCGTCGAACGAAATTTTTCGTTCGACGATCAGCCGGTACATTTCCCGGATTTCGTTTCGCATCCCCACTGCCGAGAATAGCTCGATCGGGGAAGGCTTAAGCGTGGATTCGCTCGGGGCATACAGATATGAAAGCGAAGTCTCGGGTTCGGCTGTCGAACTAGCGAAACACGCTGAAGGGAGCGTCGCGCCATGAACAGGATCGTCATTAATAATGATGATGTGGTTTTCTCCGTAGCTCTCGAGAAATTCTCTGCAGAGAGTCGTGACTTTGATCGACGACGGGATCATCAGGAAAGCACCCTCCGGGAGTGACTTGCCTGTTGCCATTTCATAGATTCCCGCCTCATCAAGAAGGGAAGCACGGCTCAATTCCGCTTCCAGTTCTTCCATTATTCCGGCGAGATCCCTCGCCTTTGCCCGATTGATGTTTTTCGCCCGCTTGAGCTCTTCCGGTGCAATCTGCGCGATTCTCAATTCAGAAACGGTTTTTGCGATAGCCGAGATCAGGCCGAGCGGCGGATTGTCGGGAAAGAATGATCGCTGGATTTTGTTATAGGCATTGAGAACGATGCACTCGAGGCTCAGTTCATCAGCTGATTTGATCCCTTTTGCGGATGCTTCAGATTCGACGGCACTCCAAGCCAGATCCAGGGGAGTAAGGGCAGTGAGGTTCAGCCATCCTCCGGCGCATTTTGCCACGGCCTGCAGGAGAAGCTGCCCCGCCTGGTAGTTCTCCACCAGCAGCAATTTCCTGCTGCTCGGATACTTTCCGCAAACCTCCGCAATCTCCTTTACTAATCTCGGCCAGCTCATTTCTTCACCTCCAGCACCTCTGTTCGGCTGCTATCGTACTACTGGCGAGTGACATCCGGGGTCACTTGTCTAGAATTTCCGTTTTTTGTCTGTGTAATTTGTGTAATCTGTGGCTTCACAGTCGATAAGCACTTCATAAACCGATGCCCAGAAATGACCAGGTAACTCGCCAATGGCTTCTCCTGAAGATGCTCGAGAAGCCGGGTGGCGCGACAATTGAGGAACTCGTCAAATCTCTTCCGGAGGAGTTTGCCTGTCATTCCCGGACGGTCCGGCGCGACCTCCAGGCGCTGGAGGTCCGGTTCCCGTTATACACCGATTCGGTCGATGGCCATGTCCGCTGGAAACTGGTGGAAGGATTCAACCGGGTCCCCGCACTTCAGTTTTCCGCCACAGAACTGATGGCGCTGGTCTTCACGCGCGATCTGGCGAAGCCGCTGGAAGGAACTCCGATCAAGGAATCGATCGATTCAGCTCTTGTGAAGATTGAAGGCGCACTTCCCGCTGCGGCGGAAGAATTCGTCCAGAACCTCCACGGCTGGTTTTCCGCGGGCGTCGGGCCGCACAAGACATATGCCGAACACCGGGAAAAGATCAATCAACTAGCCCGGGCTATCACAAAGAAGCGCACCATCGAGATGCGTTACTACACCGCCGGCCGTGACAAGACCACGCGGCGGAAAGTGGATCCCTATCGAATCTGGTACGCCGCCGGCGGGCTTTACCTGATCGGCTATTGCCACATGCGCCAGGACGTACGGATGTTTGCAATCGACCGGATACTCTCGCTGACGATTACGAACCTGCCCTGTCAGATGCCCCTGGGCTTCAATATAGAGGAGTATGTTCGTGACGCCCTGACCGTCATGCGCGGCGGTCCCCAAATTGAAGTGGAATTGCATTTTGACCGCAAGACTTCCGCCTGGGCCAAAGACCGCCTCTGGCACCCCAGTCAGAAAGCAATATTAGATAAGGAAGGCTGTCTGACCCTTACCTTGCAAGTCGCCGACACTCCCGAACTCATCGGCTGGATCCTCAGCTTCGGTCCGGGCGTTAAGGTACTAAAGCCCGCCGTACTCGCTCAGGAGGTCAAATCGCAGGCATTGAAGATTGTGCAGCAGGAATGACCCCGGATGTCACACTGGCGCGTGACAATCACATAGATCTTGTAGTTGGAGAAACTAAGGCACATTTATGAACTCAATGTCTTTTCCGTTTATTACTGTTGCAGATCCTGAGATCTCGGCAGAAGGCGGCTTGGATCCTCTGGGCCTCAGTTCAATCTCCGATCGCCTTGCGAACTCCATCCTTCCAGGCTTACGAGCACGAATGTCGCGACCGAGATTCTTGACCGCCATGGCAGTATCAGCTTCGGTGTGCGAAGGACAAAAAGAAACAGCCGCAGATGATGTCACCTCTCCAGAGATCGTTTTTGAATGGCTCCTAGTGGAAGCCTTCGCACGAAACGCCGCCTATGAAAGCTCTCTGCGAACGCCAGGTATTGAGAAAGCTCGGACGTGCAAACAAACCGGCGAGCCTATGAGGGCCAAAGCTTATTTGAAAAATCCAGGTGTTTTTGGGTTACATGGTGTTTATAAGCCTCTCGCCGTCGATTTGGGGATAGTTGACGATGAATTCCGGCTTGGTGAAGCCGGTTATGCCCTACTTGATACTTGGGAACAGGAACAAAACGTCACCGGTTTTATAGATCGAGCACATGGAAATGGTGGATCTCTGGAATTCGGATCACTAATTCGGTCGGCAATTGACGATTCCTTGAAAGCAGGACAATCCAGACGATCTCCTGCCTGGCAAGGCTGGTCTTTCTTCACCAATCATCTGCTGCCGGCCCAGCCTGGCAAGAAAGAGTCGGATCTAATCTGGAGACTGCTACTTGGATCATCTGACTCGCTGAGAGGAGAAATATTCCAACTCTTAGCCCACGGTCATTTTGAAGGACTGACGGAAAAGGACATTATCGAGCAACAGCTCCTTGATCGAGCATCTCCTATGCTGAAAAAGAAACTTCTTCAAATTGAGGCTTACGAATCATTCGTATCTGCGCTGGAAAACGCATTCGATTGGTTGCGGTACCTTTCTTCTCAGGCTGGAGCACGTGCGATTGGGGTCGATGAGTTCCAGGTGGTAAACGAGATATCGGAGATCGCAGATAATCTGAAAAAGCTTGTCAATTGTGCAGATCAAGAACTAAGCGATGCCACGCTTTCAATCCAGCAGGATTACACACGCCTGGCATCGTTCTTTTCTGGCTGTACCGGTCCTCAACAACTCTACGAGGCTATCCTGACTCGCCATGCAGAGGTTCAAAAAAACAAACCTCCCGAGGGAAAAAGGGAGTGGTTTGAACGGGACTCGAGCAACCGGGTCTTCGTACGCATTCCCTACCGACTGGACGTTAGGCCATATTAACGAAATTACTGGAATCGCCCCTATCGAATTACCGCAGCTCTGTCCTTCATGAATGATCTTCGAGGGAACACAAATGGCGAAGCAAAGTGACCGTAGTAAGTATCTGGGTAAGGCCTTGGATCTGTGGCAAGCCCCAGCCGATGCCGGAGAGCCCCAGATATGCATTGCAACAACCTTTACATTTGAAGCTGCTTTCTTTGAGACAGAATGTGTAGGACGGTTCCTGCAGCTTGATTCCCATCCTTCCGAAAGTGAGAGTGTCGAATACTTGATCGAGCGGGAAGAAAAACTTGCCGGAGTCCGCATCGCTGTGCTTGTCGATCAACAGCATGCAACCGAAAAAGAAAGCATGCGTTGGGATGTCCTTGCGGTTCGTGTGCCGCATGGAGTGCAGCATGCCAAAATTACGGTACTCTCTTGGGCAAACTGCGTTCGTGTGATCATCGGTTCAGGGAACTTGACAGCTCCCGGATATCGCAAGAATGTGGAAGTGTTTGGTTATAGCGAAATCCGACCCTCGGAGAAGGGACCTGTCGATGAGGTCATGTCGTGTCTGGATTTCCTGGATTCCGTTCTCGATTTTTCTGTTGGGCACGATGACCGGATGGGGCCAAAGCAGCGCACAAGGGAAGCGATTGATTCAATAAGAAAACAGATTCAGGGATGGCCAAAGGGATCCGATCGGGACAGACACCCCAAGCCCATTTTTTCAGGCTTTGGCAGAAGTATAACTCAACAGTTGCAGGATCTTTGGCCAGGCTCTTCTGCACCCTGGCATGCTTCTATAGTCTCGCCCTTTTTTGACGAATCGCCCAACGAAAGAGTCGCCGCCCGCGCTTTGATCGACATTCTCTCAAAAAGACATAAGAGAGATGTATTCCTCAGTGTACCTTTCGAAGATTTGCCAGACGGATCGAAACGACTTTTTGTTTGTCGAGGAACTGTAGATGAATTGGGGAATGATTCAAAGTCTGAAGTCTCACTACATCAAATCTTAAATGAGCAGCAAGGTGATTTCGCTAACGTAAAACGGGCCCACCAGAGGTGGGAGTGACAGGGCAAAAGGGACCCACCCCAATCAACCTAGCCTATACTTTTCTGGGTTATCTCCCAATAGC
>Ga0123335_1003015_pt1 | contig 24137 bp, 16 predicted proteins | sample BiotimSIPDNA_2_FD_89707 | JGI IMG/M metagenome (GOLD analysis project Ga0123335, IMG submission 89707) | Anaerobic biogas reactor microbial communites from Washington, USA - Biogas_R2 time_0 SIP DNA | ecosystem: Engineered > Bioreactor > Anaerobic > Unclassified | place: Washington, USA...
AGGGCGCCTGTGACCGGTCGCTTCCATAATGAACGGCCCGGGCCGCCAGTTCCTTCCCCGTGCCACTCTCCCCGGCGATGAGTACCGTGGCCGAGGTCGACGCGGCTTTTTCTATGGCGTCAAAGACCCGGTGCATGGCCCCGGACTGTCCAATCATGCCATGGGGCAGGGCGGGCGTCTGCATCTTGTGGGCGGCCCGGCTTTTGTTCATCTGCAATTTGTCGAGAGAACGCCGGACTGCGGCAAACAATTCTTCGTCCGTAAAGGGTTTCGCGAGATACTCTTCGGCGCCGACTTTGATGGCCTGAACCGCCCCTTCAATGGAGGGATAGCCGGTTATCATCATGACCTCGGTATCCCGCAGGTTCTCGCGCACATGCCTGACAAGATCCATGCCGCTGCCCCGGGGCATCTTGAAGTCGGTGATGACCAAATCTACCTCGGCATTCTCCAGCATGGTGAGCGCCATGGCCACATTCATGGCGGTGACCACCTGATAGCCTTTACCCGCAAGGGTACGCTGCAGCACCTCCACCGTCGCTTCGGAATCATCCACAACCAGGATTCTTGCCCTCTCCTTTTCAGGCGTCATTGGCTGATGCTTTCATGTTCCGTTTTTCCCTGAGTCAAGGGCAGCAGTATTTCGACCCGGGTTCCGCGCCCGATCTCGCTGTGCACTTGTACGGTTCCGTTGTGAGAGCTAATGATACCATGCACCACCGGCAATCCCAGCCCCGTGCCCTCGCCCACATCCTTGGTGGTAAAGAAAGGCACAAAGACCTTTTCCAGCACCTCGGCGGACATCCCGGCGCCGGTATCTTCCACCTCCAGAAGCACAGTATCCTCGCACGTCCCAGTCCGCAGGCACAACACGCCCCCTTCGGGCATGGCCTGCAGCGCATTCACAACGAGATTCACCACAACCTGGTTCAGCTGGGCGGCGTCGGCCGGAACCAGCGGCAACTCCGAGTCCAAGGCGTAATTGACGCGGATTCCCGATTTGGCGCATCGCGCCTCAAGAAAAAAAAGCCCGTCGCGTACCACCTGATTAATATCAACCAGCCGTTTTTCCGGGGGCATCTGGCGCGCGAAGACCAGCAGTTTCTTGATAATTTCACGGGCATGCAGGGCCGCGGTTTTAATCTTCCCCAGGTCCCGACCGGTCATTTCCGGCAGTCCGTCGCATTTGCCAGCCAGCTCGGCAAAACCCAAGATGTTGCCCAGAGGTTCGTTTAATTCGTGAGCGACTCCCGCCGCCAGCAACCCGATCGTGGCCAGGCGATCCGCGTGGCGCAACTGCTCCTGCAACAGGGCCCGTTCCAGTTCCTCCTGTTTGCGCTCCGCAATGGTGGCCACCTGCCGCGCAACCGCGTTGATCAGGCTGCGTTCCTCCCGGAGAAAGGGGCCTTCATCCATTTCCGGACGTTCCTCCAGGTAGTGCACCTCCACGCAACCACGAACCACGCGTTGCACCCGGATATCCGCGCGCTGCCGCGCAACGCCCTCCCTGAATTCGGGCAACGCATACGTCCGACCGTCGAGTTCAATTCGTGCGCGTGCGATGGAAGGATATTGCCAGGCGGGCGCCAGCAGCCATACGACCTGAGGAAGGATTTCCTCCATGGAAATTCCCGGCTCTGCGGCGATATCGGCCATGCGCAGGAGGCATGTCAGTTCTTTGACGCGTTCCTCCAACGCAGCCAACATTGTTTCTCGGCTTCTGTGCGGCGTCATCCTGTTCGTGCCTGTACCTTCATACCCCGTCAACACATCATTTTGGTTTCGGGCCCATTATGACGGTTGCTAGCGGACCGATTCCAGTTATTGCGGAATCACTACCGAATTCAGGTACAATGTTTGGCAGGCATGCCTTCGCTCATAGGTCACAAGTCCAGTCACGTCCCCTGATTCTAAGCCGATGCTCCACGGTTTCCGTTTGAATACGCTTAATCAAATCCTCATAGTCCTGATTGTCTGATTCCAGCAGGTCGCAAAAATTGCTTTCCACCATCAAGGCCTCGAACTTTTCCGCCAGGGAAGGCAGGGACAGGACATCACGGGCGCCATCGAGAACGCTTTGCGTTTCAGATTCCACATCGCGGATAAAACAACGCAGGATATCCAAGGTTACCTTTTGCTTCAGTTTGAACTCCTGCGGGTTCTTTTTAACCAGCGCTTCTATCTCGCGAATATACTGGGCATGCATATTTTCTTCGGCGGCAATTCCAAGCCAGAAATTCGCCGCATTCGGACAACGTATCGCGCAGGCCTTATAAAAATCTTCCATGGCCAATTCCACGAGGCTTGCAACATCCAGAATATAGAAGATATTCTTTGCTTCGTTGTCCATCATCTTCCCATCCCTTTCACTTTTGACTTACGGTTGCTCTTCCCGCACATATACGACATCGCCAATTGTTTATTTCATATTTCACAGTATATCACATTTCTTTTTTTAGGAAGACGCGAATCCATCTACGCGTTCATTATCTTTAGTTGTATTTTTCGTGTACAACCAAAAAACAGAATAACTTAATCCAGCAGTACTATGATGATGGGCCCCAGGGCAAGGAAAGAATAAAAGGCGCCGTGCCTGTTTTGAGTTGCACGGCCATCCCAAACATGCTATATTTCAGGGTAATCGTCTCATGTGTGCTTTCTCTTGACGATAAGGAGCTTTCCTCATGTTTCGTTTCTCTTCACCCGTGTTGTTCTGTCTACTCCTTCATGCAGGTGTGTTCGCCCAGCATCAGCCGGCAGGCGACCTGTCAGCCCGTATCGACCTTGTGTTCAACCGCTTCCATAACATCGCCGAACCGGCCTTCTCGGACGATTTTATCCTCGCGGATGTTAAACTGGACCCTGCCTATCCCCGGCGTTTTGACGAATTCAGCGGGGATATTTCCGGACGTTTCCTGGGCGCCGTCGCGCTGATGTCCCGAGGCGCGGAGGATGACGCCCAACTGCACCGGCTGGTGGCGGAACTGCTGAAATATCAACGGGAAGACGGCCGTTTCGGATACGCAAACCTGTCCTTCAATGCCGTTGATGTGGGCCCTGACCAGATGGCATTGCTTTGGGGCAACGGCCGCCTGCTGGTGGGACTGCTGGAGTATTATCAGCGCTTTCCCGAACAGAAGGAAGTGCTGGACGCATCCATCCGACTGGGGGATTTTCTGTTGCAGGTGTTTAACGATTGCGCGACACCGGAGGTCCGGGAGCGGGTGCGCGGCAAGGCCGCCAACGGATTTATCTGCTTCACCCAGTTCAACGAAGGCCTGGAACTGCTGTGCCGCGCCACGGGCAACACCAAATACCGCGACGCTGCAAGGCAGATGGAAGCGCTACTCGAGCCGCGCGGCGTGCAGCATACCCACGGTTACCTGACCACGCTCCGCGGCCACATGATGATTTTCGAAAGCACGAAGGAACCGGAACTGCTCGCGACGGTGGAGGCCCGCTTTCAGGATCTGCTCGATTCCGGGTCTGTCATGATAAACGGCGGCCTGCTCGAATATTTCAAAGCGGATTATGACCGCGATGAAGGCTGCACCGAAGCGGACTTCCTGCGCCTGTGCCTGCAACTTTACAAGGCCACAGGCATTGAAACCTATATGGCCCATGCCGAACGCTGCCTCTACAACAGTCTCTATGCCAACCAGTGGGAAACCGGTGATTTCGGCCACCGCTGTTTCGACGGCCGGGGGTATATGCCCCACCAGGGTGCAGCCCGCGCCTGGTGGTGCTGCACCATGCACGGCCTGCGCGCGTTTCGGGACGTGCTGGACACGGTGGTCACGCCAAAATCTGAGTACCCCAAGGATGATGGGCAACCGGGCATCCGGATAAACCTGCTGAAGGAAGGGCGTTGGTCGGCAAGTGACATGGCGTTGCGCATAGAACGTATTCCGGAATCCGGCCTTGCCTATCGCATTACCGTGGAACAGGCACCGGAAACCTTTCAAACCCTGGCTGTACGCATCCCAAATTGGGCGGATATGACCACAAAGAAGGTAATTACGAACGGACAAGAGGTGTCAAGCAGCGGGGAGCGGACAGCCTCGTGCAATGAAACGGAAGCGCCTTTGATCCGGGAATATGGCCGTTGTACAGGCCATGGCCGTAACTGGAAAACCGGAGATATGATGGAGATTTACCTGGAATGCGCGCCACACTTCGTGAACCGGCAAAACCAGGTATTTCGCGCCGATGAACTGCCCGCCGGCGCGCCGATGGAAATGGCGATTTTTTACGGCCCGTGGCTGCTGGGTGTAAACGCCTTCACGAATCCCATGTTTCATGGCGAGCCCTACGCGGACAATGTTCTTCTGATTCCGGAGGAAGAAACACTAAAAGCATCGATTGCGTATGACACAGCAGCCGGCCCCCTGCTCAACGGCCCGCGTCTGCGGCTCGAGTATGAACATAGCGGTTTCCCCGGCATTCATACGGTCACACTGCAGCCGGTAGGCGAACAGGCGACCCATACCCAGACGACGGTAACCTACTGGCACCAGGTAAAACGTTCGTCCTGACGGAGGCGTGCCGATTCCGAAACTACTTTATTGAATTCCGGGCAGATCTCGTGTTAAATGCGACTGGAGGAATTTAACGATTTCCGCGCGGCCTTGCGGAGTTTCCATGTGACCGGTGTCGTAACGCAACAGTTTCCAGTGTTCAGGAACACCCCAGTCCGCGTATACGCGCTGCAGGTTCGCATCGATCATATCCAGTCCTTCGGGTGGCGTCAATTTATCCTGAAGTCCCGCCAGGGCCAGGTGTGCACGCGGCGCGATCAGCGCGTTGATGTCCGACGTGGTGAACTGGTTCAGCAACCCCGGAACATAGTAGTAGATACCGTGGCTCCCGAGGGAACGCTCCCGTAAAAACGTGTGCAGGTCGGTCAGACAGCAGATATCCACGGTGACGGCGATTCGTTCATCAAGCGCGGCCAGCCACCAGGCCATGGTGCTCCCCATGGAGATGCCGAGAGTGGCGACTCGTGAGGAATCGACTTCTTCACGGGCAACAAGATAGTCCAACGCCTTGAGGCTGTCGTAGACCATCATGCCCCAGAGCACGCGTCCCTGCCACAGCATCGCCTTGAACATGTCCATTTCCGAGGTGCCGGCCCGTTCGCCGAATATCCAGGCATCAATGCACAGGGCCACATAGCCCATGTCCGTGAGCGCCTTGGCATAGGGCGGCATCTGCAGGTACGCCCGCCCTTCGATGAACTCCTTCTTGCCGATGTCATACCCGCCGCCATGGGAATGGTTGAACAGGACCGCCGGCGCGGGGGCGGCAAGATTTTCAGGACGCGCAAGGTACGCCGGAACCTCCTCTAAACCGTTAAGGTCAAGGAGCAGCGTTTCCAGCACATACCCCTCCCGTTTTTCCTCACTGAGTTTTCGGACGCCAACGGGGCGATCCCGCGGCGGTAGTACGCCCAGCAGACCGTATAATTCCGCGCGCAGCGCGGCGGCGGTTTCCCGTGTGTATCGTAATTCCGACGGCGGGGTAACATTGAAAAAAGGCGATTCCGCACCGGTTGCGCCCAGCGCGGCGGACGCCATCACCGTCAACAGGGAACGTCGTGTCATATCCACGGGTAGGCCTTTCTATAATTAAGCAAGCAAAGTCGGAAGTATTATAAACAAATTGGGGGAATCAGGAGACCGCCTTATACATCGCATCGAGCGCCCTTACCTTATTATCAATGCGATCTCCTTTGGAAAGGATCTGGATTTTTCATATCATAGGCTCAAAGAACTTGTGTATTTGTTGTTATAACCTTGGTCAACAGAAGGATATCTGTGGTCGCATTAAAGACCGCCACCCCGAATTAGTAACCGGAAAACTTAAGGTGATGAAACGATTATTGATTATTACTCTACTGCTCGGCGCCCTGGCCTGTGATGCCATCGCCGGACACGGGGAACGTATTCGGCACAAGAAGAATACTATTTCACCGTCTTTTCTTCAGCACTGCGCCTTCGTGTCGGTGGATATTCAGGAGAGCGCGGAACCCGCATCGGTAACGGACGCGCAGTTGCCCGAAGCGTGGAAGGAGATGGGATTTTCCGCGGAAGACGTAAATGCGGCGAACAAATTCGCCTGGCAGGTAGCCCTTCCCAACGCGGTAAAGGTCGCCGAAACCTGTCGCAACCTGGGCATTCCCAGGATTTTTATTCATTGGGGATATCTGTTCGAGGATGCCATGGACCTCGATCCAGACATCCGCAAAGCGATGCGCGAGGAATATGGAACAGATTACAGCCGGTATTCAGGTCATATCCGGCAGCCGGGTTCCCAACCCGTCAAAGCCTTCCATATTCAGCCTGATGATTATGTGCTTCCCAAGGCAGCGCAGGACGCGTTCAAATCGTGCAATATTGAATTCGTGCTGCGCAACCTGGGAGTGAAAAACATTGTATTTGTGGGGGGGCATACCAATGCGGGGGGATGCCTCGGGAAAACGGCCCGTTCGGCCAGGCGGCTGGGATATAAAACGCTTTGTATCCGCGACGCCACCTACAACGCCCGAGAATCTTCCCGCGAAAAGGACATCAAGGATACCTGGTACACCCACGTGATGACCACGGATGAATTCATTCACTTTGCCCAACAGGCGAACAAAGCCGCCACATACCCGTCAAACACTCCCTGAATATAAGGGCCTGTGGGGCAAACAAGCATAGGATAAACCCGCTGCCTGACCACGATAAGATTCTTTCAGAAAACAAATAAGTTTTTCATTTGCCGTGCTAACTGAAAAACGCTCTTGGACTGAATATGCCTGCACAAAAGGTCTCTTAATACATTTAGCGCCAAGGTAGCTGCGACATCTCAGCTGAATCAAGTTTAGCGACGGCTTCCGGTACAAGGCAACGCGGCAGGGATGCCGCGTCTACGTTGGCCTACAACAGTTTGCCTCTCCCATGGCACAGCCGTTTTGTTCAGCATGTGTTTTATTTCGTTTATTTCGTGTCTTTTGTGGTCACTATCCTTTGGAAGGATTCTTATCCGACCAGGTTTGCACGCAGGATTTGAAGCGCCCGGGTTCATCCGTGGCAAACCACCGGACGCCCAAGTCCAGCAACCCTGCGATGCTGGAACAGTCAAACTCAAAGGGCAGCACCTCCAGGTCCACCTTTGCGGTCGCTGTTTTTTCAAGAGCTTCACGCAGAAACGCTTCTTCCATCAAGTAGCGGACGTCGCTGTTCTTTTCCGGGCCGGCCTCTAAGTGCAACTGCACCTGGTCCAGGCCCTCGAAACCACCTTCAGCCGCTTGGCGGAACTTTTGTTGAATTTCATTCACTTTACCGCCGATCCAAAGCATCGTGCGCAGTCCGGGCACGGCGGCGCGCATGGTTTGACAGGACTCGATTTTGTTATGGCAAAAGATGACACGGCTTGCCACATCATAGCGGCCAATCAGCGCCGCGAGTTGTTTCAGGTCCACATTTTTGAGGTCCAGGTAGATACACGCTTCTTTGCGTTCCACCATTTCCTGCAGGACCTCCTCCAAGGCGGGCACCTTCTCGCCGGCATATTTGGGATCAAACCAGATGCCCGCGTCCCAACGCCGGATTTCCTCAAAGGTCAGTTTTGCTACCGGCGTGTCCACGTTGGCTTCGGCATTGGTGGTACGCTTGAGGGTATCGTCGTGCAGGCAGATGATGACCTTGTCCGCCGTCGAGCAAATATCCACCTCAGGAATCGCGCCCAGGTTCCAGGCATACCGATAGGCGGCCAGTGTGTTTTCCGGGACCTCTTTCAAGCCACCGCGATGAGCCTGAAATCGGATTTCCTCCCCGGTGGCTGCCCACCCCCCGGCAAGCAGGGCAACACAACAAATCCAGCGCATGGGAAACTCCTTTCCATTGTTGGCGTGGCACGCATGCTCCACACCCACGTCTTCAGGGCATCTTTGCCCCAATTACGTTCAAGGCCTGCCGCAGAGACGGGTGCCCCAGGTGTTCTTCCAGCAAGGTTGGCCATGTCGAGCGGTTCAACACATCGCGGACGGGCCCTTTAACGCCGGACAGCGCAAAACGCACACCCGATTCCCGGTAGGAGCGCATCAATTGTTCCAGCGTTTGAACCGCGCAGCCGTCAATATCATTGACCCCGGAAAAGTCCATCAATATCCATTGCAGCCCGGACTTTTCGTACACTGCCTGTCGCAGCCAATCTTCCAGGAAAGCCATATTGGCGAAATACAGGGAAGCATCCACCCGCAGGATCAGCACGCCTGGGAAGGTTTTCGCGCCGGGATAGCGTTTAACGTTCCTGAAACCGATTTCCTCGTTGACATAGCCCAATTCAACGGTGTGCGGGTGAGCACTGCGCCAGATGAAGACGAGGAGCGTAAAGACCACCCCCACGAGGACACCCATCTCGATTCCGAACAGGAGGGTAACAACGAAGGTCAGCAGCAGGCTCAGTCCACTGCTTTTTTTGAGTCTAAACAGTTCGACAGCCGTCTTATAGTCAATCAAATCGATCACGGCCGCGATGACGATGGCGGCCAGCACCGCGTTGGGCAGATAATAAAAGAGGGGGGTGAAAAAAAGCAGGGTCAGCAGGATAAGGGCGGCGGTCACCAGGGAGGCCATGCCCGTCCGTGCGCCCGCCTGGTAATTGACCGCTGTGCGGGAAAAGCCGCCCGTCACCGGATACCCGCCGGTCACCGCGGCGGCCAGATTGGCGAACCCGAGGGCGCGCAGTTCACGGTCCGGGGCGACACGGTACCGTTCCTTCGCCGCGATCAACTGGGCAATGGAAATGGACTCCACAAAGCCCACCAGGACGATGGTCAGGGCGGCCGGCAGCAGCGTCCGGGCCAACCCAAAGTCAAAATGCGGCCAATGTATCGGGGGCAATCCGCCGGGCACTTCTCCCACAATGTGAATACCCGAGGTGTCCAGGCGGGCACCCCATACGAGAAGCGTCGCCGCGCAAACCACCAGGATTGGCGCTGGAAATCGGGGCCGCCATTTCTTGAAAAAAACCAGGACCGCCATACTTGCAAGTCCCAGCAACAGGGTGGGGAAATGAATTTCACCAAGATTGCGCACCGCCCCGGCCAGCAGGTTTAAAATAGAGTGGCCGGATTTCAGCGGTATGCCCGACAGGTGCTTCAACTGGCTGAACGCTATAAGAATGGCTGCGGCTGAGGTAAGCCCGCTGATCACGGCATGGGAAAGGAAATTCACCATAAAGCCCATACGGAGCAATCCCAGAGCGACCTGCAGGACGCCAACCATGACGCATAGCAGCACTACGGCGTTCATATATTCTGGCGAGCCCGGCGGGGCCACTTTCGCGCACTGGGCGAAAATGACCATCGAAACGATCGCCACAGGCCCCACGGCTAGATGCCTGGACGAACCAAAGAGCACATAGACAAACAGCGGAACCAGGGACGCGTACAGGCCCGTCACGGGCGGCAACCCCGCCAGGGCAGCATAGGCCATCCCCTGCGGCACGAGCATGACACCGACAATGAAACCGGCGGTCAGGTCGTTTCGCAGGTCGATTTTTTTATAGGCACGAAGCCATTCCCAGGCGGGGAAAATCCGGCTGAGCATATACTTCCTTCCCGTTCGACTGGGCTACAATCCCGCGCGCTCTATCAAATATAGCAGGCCTGTCATCGCCAGGGCCACCGGAATGACCACTACCCAGGGATTGACCTTGAACAATTGCGGAAGGGTCAGCGCCCCGAAATCGCCCTTTCCCAGGAACGATGTCAACTTGGGATACAGCGCGGCGAAAACAGCGGCGCCGGCCAGCATGCCCAGCACCCCCCCGAACAAGGCGTCCAGCGCGCCGTGGCCGACCGCCCCGACGGCGGTGCCGGGACAATAGCCCAGCGTGCCGAAGCCGATGCCGAAAATCAAGGCGCCGGGTATGGTCCTGCCCACCGAACCGGGCTTGGGATGCAGCGCCACCAAGCCAAGACTGCGCAGCAGGTGCACCCCGAGCATGCCGGTCACCATGGCCGACAACATGACCTTGACCACGGTAAAGTCCTCCAGGAGAAGTTGGCGGATGATAACGTCGTAATAGGTCACCCCGCCCTTCTGAAGGAAAAAACCGAATCCGATGCCGATCAGCAAACCAACGCCTAACTGAAGGCGGTTATTGGAACGAAGCGTAGTGAACATGACCGTCCTCCTTCAGGTGAGAATGTGGTAAATAAACATGGCCGAGAGAATCCCGCCCACGAAGAAACCTGCAGCCGCAATCCAGCCGCTGACGGCCAGTTGGAGCGTGCCGCTGATCCCATGGCCGCTGGTGCAGCCGCCCGCCCAGCGCGCCCCGAAGCCGGCACAGAATCCGCCGAACAGGGCCACAGCCAGCCGGGGAATAGCCCCGGCGCCTACCTCCGCCGCCCACAGGTCCGGCACCAGGTTCCAGGCGAACTGGCCGGACAAGAGCGCGGAAATAAAGGCACCCACAAGAATACCGGCCACCAGCATCCACTCCCAGTCAATCTGGGGCTTGAATTCCCGGTAATAGGGCTTTTCATCGACCTTGCCTCCCCGGAACAGGCGTTCCAACAGCCCCGCGCTGCGCGCGAAAGCCGTGGAACAGCCAAGCGGTTTGTCGGACAAGAGGAAAGCGACCCAGCTCAACATACCGATGCCCACACCCACCGCGTAAGGCGACCAGCGATCCATCATCAGATATTCCATGAGAATGTCCCTCCTAGTATTCGGTTCGCGGCCCGTGGGGAAGCGCGCAGGTGGCGCACTTGCGGGTCAGCCCCGCAGCGGTCCACCCCACCATGCCGCCTGCCATTACCATCAGATTTTTGTGACCCTGCCGTTGCAAAATGCTGCCGGCCGTGCAGGCGCGGGCCCCGCTCTTGCAGACAAGCACGGTCGTGACCTCCGGGTCAAGTTCCTGAAAACGGGTCCGCGTGTCGGGCAGCGGTATATGCAGCGTTCCCTCGATGTGGCTTTCCTTCCATTCATTCTGGGCGCGCACATCGAGGACAAGCATTTTCCCGTCACCGCTGTTGCACGAATTCTGCACTTCGCGGATGGTTATCGTCGGGATACGCTCTATGGGTTTGCCGCCGACAATCCACGGGCCCATGCCGCCGTCGAGATAGCCGACAACATTGTCCAGGCCCACGCGGCGTAGCATAACCGTCAGCGCAGGCACCTGGTCGTCTGAAACCGGTATCAGGATGATCGGCTTATCCTGCGGCAAAAGCCACCCGGCGAAGGTAGAGAAATTATGTTTCGCGTCGATATTCCACGCGCCCGGAATGTGGGCGCCACCAAAGGCGGCATAGTCACGAACATCGAGTATCGTATGGGCATCATCAAGCAGTTCTTCAACATCCTGGGGAGAAAGGCGCCGCGGCGAAGGCAACTCGGAAAACACCGCCGGGCCGCGCCGGTTGATCTCGGAACAACGGGCGAAATGGTCCGGCGCTTCCGGCATGCCGCTGAGCAGGGCTTTCTTGAACGCCTTCTCCGTGGGGTGCTGCAGGGCTGGATTATGCAACCGTTCATACCCGATGGTGCTGACCCGCATGGCGCCCATCGCTTTGCCGCAAAGCGAGCCGGCCCCGTGGGCCGGATAGATCAGGCAGGGATCGGGCAGTTTCATCAGCTTCTCCTGCAGGTTGGCAAACAGTTGCGACGCCAGTTCGTCACCCCGGCCCGGGAAAAGATCCGGACGCCCCACATCGCCCACAAACAGGGTGTCCCCGGTGAACACCACAACGGGTTCCGTACCCCGGGACTTGTCCGTAACCACATAGCAAATGCAGTCGGGGGTATGCCCCGGCGTGTCCAGGACATCGAAATGCATATCTTCAAGGTCGAATCCGTCCCCTTCTTTTACCGCTTCATGATCATAGTCGCAGTTGCCCGATTTCGGCGCGTAAATGGTGGCACCGGTGCGCTTTGCCAACTCCACGTGGCCGGAAACAAAGTCGGCGTGCAGATGCGTCTCCAAAATATGGGTGATCTTCAACTGCAACCGCCGGGCCGCTTCAATATAGAGATCCACATCACGGCTCGGATCCACAATCGCGCAGGTCGTCGTGCCCCCTACGAGGTAGGAAAGATGGGCGATTCCGTCCACATAATACTGTTCAATCTGCATAACCTATTCCTTTCTACGTTTAAACACCTGTCACTCTCGGAAATTTTGTGACTTCCTCTTTACCATTATACCCGCCTTAAGGCGTAGATTGTATATTCATTTTAGATTATTCATACACAATGTGCTGAATCAAGGCGGGAAGGGGGGAACCATATTCGATCTGCACTGTCCAGCCGTTTTCCCTAATTGATTTGCCCCTGCGAAGGTCATTCCGTTTGTTTTCGCGACATAAGGCCTGTGTCAAAGAGCACTTCCATAATGACGTGAAAAAGACCGGAATCCAGATGGGGAACGCTGATAAAAATGTCCTCCCTTCCCCCACGGCTTCAGAAGATGGGTTCCGGTCTTTTTGCGGCCTGGCACACCCTTCGATATCCGCCTTTTCTCCGTCGCAAAAAACCGGAATGACATTCCTACGAAGTGCCCTGAATGCCACGGGCTTGAAAACAGCAGGGAGAGTACCCCAAAATAACTTGGGTTACTATAAAACGCAAATGACACAAGATTCGGAGTTTTGTCTAAAAATGCTTACAACAATACTGATGGCCATCTTGCTGACGGAATTGCCCGGTGAACCCATGTTGCGCGCCGAGGACGCCACACATGTCAAGGTGTACTATGAGGCGGGCCGCTACGGGGGCTGGCCGGCCAACCATGGCATCTGGAGCTGGGGCGATGAAATTCTGGTGGGCTTCAGTCGGGGCTATTACAAGGACCTGGGCCCGACCCGCCACGCGATCGACAGAGAGAAACCGGAGGAATTCTGGCTGGCCAGGAGCCTGGACGGCGGCGAAACCTGGTCTCTGGAACATCCGACGGAAAAGGGCTTTCTCATCCCCCGGGGCAAATCCCTGCACGGCACCGAAACACCCGGTCAGACGCTTCCTCCGATCACAGACATGAAGGAGCCCATGGACTTTACGCATCCCGATTTCGCGCTGGCTTTCAGGATGGACAACATCGACGGGGGCCAATCTCGTTTTGAATATTCCTACGACCGGGGCCGGACCTGGAAAGGCCCGTACAGGCTGCCGGATTTTGGCACGCTGGGCACCGCCGCCCGTACCGATTACCTGATAAACGGAAAGCATGACGCCTTAATCTTCATCACCGCAGGCAAACAGAACGGCGAGGAAGGGCGGCCTCTGTGCGCGCGCACGACAGACGGCGGCATCACATGGGAAATGGTCTCCTGGATAGGACCGGAACCCGAAGGCTTCGCTATCATGCCATCCACGGTGCGCATTTCGGAAACCGAACTTTTTACCACGTTGCGCCGGCGGGAAGGCACGTTCCGATGGATAAGTGCCTGGCGCAGCCTGGACAACGGCGCCACCTGGACCCAGGAGAAAAACCCGGTGGACTACCTGGGCGAGGGCAACCCGCCCATGCTCAATAAACTGCGGGACGGGCGTTTGTGCCTGACCTATGGTTTCCGCGCCTATCCCTACAGCATCCGCGCGCGTATCAGCCAGGACAACGGCAAGACCTGGGGCCCGCAAATCATGCTGCGCGACGACGGCCGGGACCGCGATGTCGGTTATGTGCGCAGCGTGCAGCGCGCCGACGGTAAAATGGTGACCGTCTACTATTTCGATGATGAAATTTCAGGGCCCGAGCGCTATATCGGCGCCACCCTCTGGGATCCCGACAATCTTTCCGAAATCGTCAGCGGCAGCCGGGACCGGCAGCGCGCATTCTAGCGGATTATTGGCTCATCGCCGCACAAAATAAACAAGAAGTTCGGTACGTTGTTCACGCTCGTGTAAGCATGAGCATTATGACTCGTGGTTCGTAATCGTTCATCGTAATCGTTCATCGTAATCGTTCATCGTAATCGTTTATCGTAATCGTTTATCGTAATCGTTTATCGTAATCGTACATCGTAATCGGTTTTTTGTATCACGTTGTTAATTACGAATTATAAGCGCGAGCACGAGTCACGAGCACGAGTCACGAGCACGAGTCACGAGCACGAAGCACGAGCACGAGCACGAGTTACGAGCACGAGTCACGAGCACGAGTCACGAGTCACGAGTCACGAGCACGAGTCACGAGCACGAGTCACGAGCACGAGTCACGAGCACGAGTCACGAGCACGAGTCACGAGCACGAATTACGAGCACGAATTACGAGCACGAGTCACGAGCACGAGTCACGAGCACGAGTTACGAGCACGAGTTACGAGCACGAGTTACGAGCACGAGTTACGAGCACGTTGCGGGCAAAGCCCGTTCTGGTAATAGCGTTGTATCGCCGTCTTATCGGCGTCAGGCATGGCAGCCCGGTAAAGGGCAAAACACAGGGCCCCACAATAATGAGGCCGCACGAAAGGATACGCATGAAGACCCACTTGAACCGTCGTCAATTTCTGGCCAGTTCCCTCACCGCCGGCGCGGCGCTCGGACTACCGAACATCATACCGTCGTCGGCCTTCGGCCAGGACGGCGCCCCGTCACCGGGCAATCGCATCACGATCGGATGCATCGGCGTGGGCGGCATGGGCACGGACAACATGAACAACTTTCTGAAACTGCCCGACTGCCGGGTGGTGGCGGTGTGCGACGCCTACGAAGAACGCCGGCAACGGGCGAAGGGGATCGTGGACGCCCAGTATGGCGACACTGGCTGTGCCATGTACGCAGACTTTCGGGAAGTGCTGGCCCGGGACGACATCGACGCGGTCATGATCGCCGCACAGGATCACTGGCATGCCCTGATCGCCACGGCGGCCGCCAAAGCGGGCAAGGACATGTACTGCGAGAAACCGCTCGGCGTGTCCGTGGAGGAATCGCGCGCCATTTTCGACGCGGTGCGAAAAAATAACCGCGTCTTTCAGACGGGAACCTGGCAGCGCTCCCTGGAACCCTTCCAGCGGGCCTGCACCCTGGCCCGGAACGGCTATGTGGGCAAAATCCACACCGTCGAGGTCGCCACGGAAGGCCCCCATTACAAGCCGAAATACGAAGGCGCCATGGATCCGCAACCCGTGCCCGAAGGATTCGACTGGGAAATGTGGCGCGGCCCCGCCCCGACCGAACCCTACAATCCCGGCCGTGTCGCATGGCCGGACTGGTACCTGATCTTCGACTACTGCACGGGCTTCATTTCCAACTGGGGCGTCCACCATCTCGACATCGCCAACTGGGGATGCCCGTGGGTTGGCGATGAGCCTTTTGAACTGGAGTGCAAAGAAACGTTCCGCAACCAGGGATTCACCAACAATGTGAACACCTGGGATGCCACATTTACCTATGCTGACGGGCGGAAGATGAGTTTCAAGGATAAGGAGCACATGAAATCCGGCTGCAAGTTCATCGGCGACGAGGGCTGGGTGCATGTGGACCGTTCCGGCATCTGGGCGGAACCGGAATCGCTGCTGACCGTGGAATTCAAAGACACGGACACGCGGCTGACCGATTCCACGAACCACGGCGCCAACCTGCTCGAATGCATCCGTTCCCGCAAAGACCCCGTCTCGAGTGTGGAGGCGGCCCATAAGGCCTCCTGCCTCGGCATGCTGGCCGACATCGCGGGACGGCTCGAGACCAAACTTAAATGGGACCCCAAGTCGGAACGGTTCCAGGACAACGACGAAGCCAACGCCATGCTCCATCGCGACATGCACAACGGGTGGTCCTTATGAACGCTTCAAACAAAGGCCACCTGGTTGCCTGCATGGCCCTTGTTGCCCTCTGTACGGCCTTCACCGCGAATACGTCCGCCGACACACCTTTCGGCTGGCGGGTCGGGCCGACCGCGTGGAGTTTTAAGGAGTTCACTTTTTTCGAGGCGGTAGACAAGACGGCCGCGCTGGGCATGTCCTGTATCGAGGCTTTTGAAGGCCAGGCCGTCATGCCCGAATCGGACGCCAAGATCACGGCCGATCTCTCCGACGACCTCCATGCCCGGATTCGCGCGAAACTCGAAGAAGCCAAGGTGACGTTGACCAGTGTCTATATCCATGACATCCCGGGCGACGAGGCGGGCTGCCGCCGCGCCTTTGAGTTCGCTAAGAAACTCGGTGCGGCTATCATTGTTTCGGAGCCCGCCCCGGAAGCCCTGGACATGGTGGAACAATGCTGCAATGAATACGCCATCAGCGTTGCCATTCACAACCACCCCGAAGGTAGTTCGCGGTATTGGCACCCGGATGAAGTAATGTGGGTTTGCGAGGGGCGTGGCCCGCGCATCGGCGCCTGTGGTGACACGGGACATTGGATTCGGTCGGGCTTGAGCCCTGTCGAAATGTTCCGCATTCTCGGCAAACGCCTGTTGACCGTACATCTCAAGGACCTGAACGCGCCCGCGCGCGACGCCCAGGACGTGCCCTGGGGCCAGGGGTGCGGCGAACTGGAAAGCGCACTGCGGGTGCTGGTGGAACTGGGGATCACGCCCGCCCTGTTCGGAATTGAATATGAAGCCGACTGGGAGAATAACCTGCCCCAAATCGAAGCCTGCGGCAAATGGTTTGCCGAAACCGTAAACAAACTGGCCGCTGAGGCAAAGCGGGAAGACCCGCTGTTCGTGGGCTGGTCCTCGGCGGACATTACGCCGCCGCGCCCGGTCGCGCTTGTGGGCCAGTACCACACGCGCGTTTCCCAGGGCGCCCTTGACCCGCTCACGTTGACCGCGCTAGCCCTGGAAACGCGCGGCCCGGACGGGAAAAACGAACAGGTGGTGCTGATTTCGTGCGACCTTTGTTTTGTGGAAATTCCTGTCATTGAGCGTCTGCGCGAGGCGCTGCGCGGCCGCATCCCCGATTTTGACGCGGGCAAACTGGTGGTCAGCGCCACCCATACCCACGACGGGCCCTCCCTGGATGACAGCACCTTTGAAGGCGTTTACGACACCTCCGGCGCGCCGGACGTGATGACCGCATCGGAATATGGCGCTTTTTTTATTGACAAAGCCGCCGGAGCCGCCGCAGAGGCGTGGGAAAAGCGCGCGCCCGCGGGCATGAGTTGGGCCCTCGGGCATGCCGTGGTCGGCATCAACCGGCGCGTGCAGTATTTCGACGGCACCACGGTCATGTATGGCGACACCAGCCGGGCTGATTTCATGGGTTTTGAAGGCAGCGCCGATCCCGGACTGCCGTTGCTGTTCTTCTGGACACCGGAGAAAACGCTTACGGGTGTCGTGGTGAATCTGCCCTGTCCTTCCCAGGAAACGGAGTCGCTCATGCAGGCCTCCGCCGATTTCTGGCACGAGACCCGGGAGGAGCTGCGGCGCAGGCTTGGCAATGATCTGTTTATACTGCCCCAGTGCGCCGCGGCCGGCGACATTTCGCCCCATCGCACCTTCCGCAAGGCGGCCGAAGAGGCCATGCTGCAACGCAAGGGCATCTCCCGCCGTCAGGAAATCGCGCTGCGCATTGCCGACGGGGTGGAAGAGGCGCTTCCGGGCGCAGAAGCCGACATTAAATACGCCCTGCCGTTGAGGCATAGGATACTGGACCTCGACCTGCCCGAGAAGGATCCGCCGACGCCACCGTTTGTTAAAACGGATCCGGTGCATCCAGCGGAATTTCACGCGCTGCGCATCGGCGATATTGCCATGGCCACCTTTCCCTTCGAGTACTATCTCGATTACGGGCTGCGCATTCAGGCGCGGACACGGGCGATCCTGACTTTCACCGTGCAGCTGGCCAATGGACAGAGCGGCTACCTGCCGACGGAAGAAGCCGTCAAGGGCGGCGGCTACAGCGCGGAGAACTACCTGGTAACCCCTGCGGGCGGCCAGATCATCGTCAATGAAACTGTTGCGGCCCTCAATGCGATGTGGCCGTGAGAAAAGAATGAACAAGGATCAACTGATGATAAACAAAACCCAGCTGTACATTTTTATTGCCGTCCTGCTTCTTGTGGTAGGCCTGAACACGGAGACCTTTTCCGATACGGGTTCCCTGGACTATCGGGAGGCGGTTCTGGACAACGGGATGAAAATCATCACGCTGGAGGACTTTTCCTGCCCCATCGTCACGGTGGACCTCTGGTATCACGTGGGTTCCAAGGACGAGAACCCTGAACGGCAGGGCTTCGCTCACATGTTCGAACACATGATGTTCCGGGGCACGGACCGTCTGGGCCCGACGGACCATTTTGATTACATACGCCGGGTGGGCGGCAACTGCAACGGCTATACCTCCTTCGACCAGACGGTCTATGTGCAGACCGTTCCAGCGAACCAGCTGGAGCTCGTCCTGTGGCTGGAAGCGGAACGCATGAGTTTTCTGAAAATCGACCAGGCGGCCTTCGACACGGAACGTAAGGTTGTCGAGGAGGAGCGGCGCCTGGGGCTGAGCGGGCCCTACGGCGGCCTGGAGGAGAAGGCCCTTGCCGAAGTGTTCAAAGTACACCCCTACCGCTGGCCGCCTATCGGCAAGATCCCACATCTACGCGCCGCGAGCGTTCCCGAGCTGCGCGACTTCTGGACACGCTATTATGCGCCAAACAACGCCACGCTGATTATCGCGGGAGCGGTGAAACACGAAGAGGCCCAGACGCTGGCAAAACGCTATTTCGGATGGATTCCCCCGCAGCCGGACCCGCCCCGGGTCACGGTGCGGGAACCCCTCCCCGAAGCGCCCCGCGAGGTCTCCCTGGAAATCGACAACGCACCCCTGCCCATGGCGGGGATCGCCTTTAGAACGACACCCCTGGCGGACCCGGACCGGATTCCGCTGGAACTGCTCTCGACCATACTCGGCGGGGTCAACAGCAGCCGCGCCTACCGCAGCCTTGTCGCGGAAAAGGAACTGGCCGTCGGCGTGCAGTGCATGAACATCTGCCTGGAACAGGACGGCATGCTGGCGTTGGGCGCAGCCATTACGCCGGGCGAGAGCAGGATGGACGACACCCTCGCCGCGCTCAAGAAGGAAATCAAACGGATACGCGACAGAAAAGTACGGCCCCGGGAACTGGAAAAAGCGAAGAACCAGATGCTGCGCGCGCTGGTGACAGAGCATTTGCATGTGGTAAGCAAGGCGCGCGCGCTGGGCGCCGCCGCCGTGCTTGAAGGCGACGCCTCGCGTGTGAACCGGCGTCTCGACGCGATCCGCGAAATCACCGCAGACGACATCCAACGCGCGGCGAAACAGTATCTCGATCCTGACAGGGCGCTGACGTTCCGCGTGGAGCGCAACCTGAAGGGCTTTTTTAACAAGGACAAAGGGAACCCTGAAGACGAGGCCCCGATCACGGGACAGCCTGAAACGGATCCCCCGGCCCCGGGACGGCCCGGCGCCATAAGGCCGGAAGACTATCCCGCAAGCCCGCCTTCGCAGGGACCGATGGACTTCGATCCCACGCCGCGTTATCAGGAAACGACCCTGGCTAACGGGCTCAAGGTCGCGGTGGTCGAAAACCATGAGGCGCCCTTCGTGACCCTGTCGCTGCATCTGCACGGGGGCGCATGGTGCGATTCGAAACCGGGCGCCGCGGCCATGACACTGAGCATGCTGTCGCGGGGAACCGGCAAGCATGACGAGAAGGCCTTTGCGGAGGAGCTTGAAACCCACGCCATTTCCCTGTCCGCCCAGGCAGGCATGGACAGCGCCGTGGTATCCGCCGACTGCGTCACGGACCAGTTGGAACGTGCGGCGTCCCTGCTGTCCGAGGCGGTGCTCACGCCGACGTTCAGCCCCGACGAATTCAACAAACTGAAGAAGCAGGTGCTGGCCGACCTGATGGTGTCGTCCGAGGAGCCCTCCTATCTCGCCGACCGGGAACTGCGGCGCCGCCTCTATGGAGAACACCCCTACGCCCGTTCCGCGCGGGCAGAAACGGATGATGTGCGGGCATTGACGCCGGAGGATTTAAAGGCCTGGTGGTCCGCCTTCGCCCGGCCGGATATGGCATGGTTCTGCGTTTCGGGAGATATTCGGCTGGAACAGGCGGTAGCCCTGGCGGAACAGGCCTTCGGCGCCTGGCAGGCGGAAGGCGAAAAACCAAGCGCCGCAATAGCCCAGTCCCCGGAACCGGGCCCGACCCAGATCTACCTGGTGGACAAGCCGGGCGACCAGTCACAAATCCGGATTGCCCTGCCCGGCATCACCCGGAAGGATCCGGGCTATTTCGCCTCCCGCGTGGCTGGCAATTATTTCGGCGGCGCTTTCGGCAGCCGGCTGAATGATTCCCTGCGCGTGAAAAAAGGGCTGACCTACGGCGCGCGGGGCGGCTATTCCGCGCGGCGGTTCGGCGGTGAATTTACCGTTTCCACCTTCACGAAAAATGAATCCGTCCCCGAGGCGATCCGGGCCGCCGTGGAAGAAATCGCGGGCCTGCGGGACAAGGCGCCCGGTGCTGATGAACTCGAGAACACCAAAACCTACATCCTTGGCAGTTTCGCGGGCGACCGGGAAACACCCCAGGCGATTACCGGGGATTTGTGGCTCATCGAATCGGAAGGCCTCGAAGCAGATTATTTCCAGAAACTGCTCGCGGGCGTGCAGGGAACGGACGCGGACGCCTGCACCGCCCTGGCGAAACGCACGCTGGACATGGACAAACTCGTGATCGTGGTCGTGGGCCCGGCAGCAGTATTGAAAGAAACACTGGAACCGATCGCGCCGGTGACAGTCGTGGAAGCGAAGGAAGCGAAGTAAGCATTTTCGAACACCTGTCTACCCGAAAGAAACGCCGATGCCCGCGCCAAGTTCCAGCAGATAGTTCGCGGCCGCCTCATATTCTTCGGCGCCCGACAGATGTTCAATCATGAGCGGCGGCTGCTGGGGCAGCGCGGCGAGCCGCTTCAGAAAAACGGGATAGTCCAGGGCGCCGAGGCCGGGCCGGACTTCGCGAAAATGCACGTTCATTTCCACGTCCCAGGTGAGATCTTTCGCGTGACAGCTGACAATGTGCGGCCCCAGTTTATCGAAACATTCATTCAGGAGATCGGCGTTCCGATAGAAGCGTTCCGGGCTGTTGATACTATTGCATGGATCCAGGTGCACCGCGAAGCCCTCGCGGTCCACGGCCTTCATCAGCTTCAAATAGGAATCCGCACTGTCCGGCAGGCTCCAGCCCATCATTTCATAGGCGAAGCGGGCGCGCGTCGGCTTGACGGCGTCCACCACGGTCCGGGCGTTTTCGACGGCCGCGTCGAAAAATTCCTGGGACAGGTTCTTGGGATGGGGACCGAACCAGCTGTCCGGGTTGAAGGACCCGGCAATATTCACGCAGCAGCGGGCGCCGATGGCTTCCGCCAGCGCCAGGCCCTCGGTAACCGTCGCCAGGTTGGCCTTCCGTTTTTCTGTGTCGGCATCCATCATGTTATTCCACCGGCCTACCTCGGCGATCACCACGTCATGGCGCGCAAAGGCCTCTGAGAACGCCTTGATCCGGTCCGCATCCTCCAGTTTCACATCAGGACAGTACGCCGCCCGATAACCCCGTTTCCGGTGCGCCAAGGCCAGCTGTTCCGGATCGTCCGCCTTTTCAAAGACAGGTGCACCGAGCCGCACAAATGTATTGTCGCTTTGCTCCTGTCCCGCTACTGCCATTGCGGCGCCACCCGCCACGGCCAGTCCGGCCACACGTCCCATAAATCCGCGTCGGGGCATCGTTTTAGGCTTCATGGCATCTTCCTTTGTGTCCTGTGTCAGCCGGAGACAGTCTTACCAGGACCGCCGTTCCACGGCCTTCACATAGCCGTCGTCCAACGTAAACATGTCTTCCCGGGTAAGGGCGAGTTCCTTCGCTAGGCGCATGGAATAGTCCAGTAATCCCATCTTCGGATAGCGGCCATTGGTGCCGAAAGCGAATTTTAAACCCGCTTCCCGGGCAAGGTGCAACAAGGGCAGTTTGGGAAGTTCAAAACCGGAACTGATTTCCATGGCGATCCCGTGTTTAACAAGGCCGTCGATTATCCTGGTCATCCGCGACTCCGTCCATAAGGCTTCATAGTCGTCCGCGAATGGGGCGGGCAGCCAGGAAAGATTCACAAAGATATCTATCGGCTCAAGCGTCATGATTTCCACGTGCCAGTCCACATACCGGTCCATGAAGGCCTGCGCGTCGCCAAGGTCCTCCGTCGCCTCCCACAGTTTCATGCGCTTCCCCGCCTTGTCCGGCATGGTCATGGCGTCGGTGATCACATAGTCAAGCCCGGCCAGGGCCTCCTTCGAGAAACAGCCCATCCAGTCCGTCCACTCGGCCTGCACGCCCTTGTACACGGGCTTGCCTGCCAGCATGGCGAGGTACGCCTTCAATTCCGCGTCATTACTCAGCACCTTCGGATAAATATTCTCCTTGGTGCCGGCGTGCTCGACAATGCCGAACTTGACGTGCCGCTCCCGGGACAGTTCGAGCACCGGTTCAAGGCTGCTGTTGTCCAGGTGGACATGATAGTCCGTGCGGAACCGTTCGTCCTCAAAGGGGTCCGCCTGCCCGCGCGCCGGCCCGGCCGCCATCAGGGGCGCCGCGCCGAAGGCCAGCGCACCCGCGATAAATTCACGCCGTTTCATGGCACTCCTTCGTTACCTGGACCAGACGCTTTGAAGACGCTGGATAAGGGCCAGCGACTCGCGATGCACCACCGGCGCCACTTCCGGGCCGCCAGAATTCTCTTCGCCGTACTGGGAATCGTTGTCATAGACATAGGGCGGTTCCGCGTCCCACTGGCTCTTGGGCACCATGTACCCGATCTCGTCATTGGCCAGGCCGAAAATCATGTTCACTTTCCCGTCCATCGCCTGGCGCAGCGGCGGCACCTCCACCGGCTCGATTTCAAAATCGCGCCCGGGCAGGGCTTCCACGCCTCCGTCGGCGATCTCCGGATACAGTTCCCCGGGAACCGTCGCTATCATCAGGTCACCGATGCGGACCACATCCACTTCGCTGCGGGCGGCGATGCCCTCTTCCTTCCAGAACACCCCCGGATGCACCAGACCCAGCGCGATGGCATACTTGAAGAGGCCCGCCAGGGGCGCGAAAATCGTCTTCGCCCCCACCCCCACGCGCGGATTCGCGCACGCAATCACATCGGGGCCGCGCAATGCCTTGACCGTCAACAGGGCGAGATTCTCCCCGAGGGCCTCGGCCTTTTCAAAGGATGCCTCCTTGTAGTTGTCCACGCCGTTCCGATGGGGCACCTCGGTATGCAGTTGGGTCATCAACCCGCCGACCATGCCCTGGAAATATAGGCACATCCCCCCCATGCCTTCCACGCCATTCGGCTCCGCCACGCCCTGTTCAACCCCGTCCCGCCAGTAGCCGCAGAAATCCGAAGTGATCAGCGGGTTGTCGCCGTCCAGGGTTTCCGGGTGGTTCCCCCAGGACACCATCGTGGCGATCGTGTCATCGGTCCCCGCCTTCGTGAAGCGCGCGCAACAGAGTTTCGTGTCAATCACGATGGGTTTCCGGGAATCGTTCACATAGCCTTCCGGCACGATTTCCTCCTGCTTGAGGTACATGTCAGCTGGGGCGAGGTTGCGGACGGCTTCCTCCACTGCGTCTTTACACGCCATTTTGATCTCATCCATGTGACGGTGGTCAAAATTAGACGGCGTCGGCACCACCCCGCTCCAGTTGCCCATCGTGTCGGGTGTTTCATGATTGTGGAGGCACGAAACGATAACATGGTCCACCTGCAGCGCCGGATCGATCATCTTCCGGATGTCGATGATCTTCTCATGGAACATGCCGATGGCGTCCAAGGTCACCATCGCCACGGTCACGCCGTTGTTTCGGAATGCGATCGCCCGCGCCCACAACGGGTCATGCACCCCTTTGGCGGGACGGTTGCTGCCGAAACCGGCGATCCAGACCGGATCGAATTTCCCGTTGCCGTTCACATCGTTGTAGGTATCCTGACCGGGTTTGATCAGGTCCAGACGCGCCGCCAGCTTCATCAACCAGGAAAAGTCACTTGCCGCAGGGTTGTATTCGTTGTCATTGTCCGCGTCATTGTACGTGTCATACCGCGACAGGTCCGGCGTGATGTCTCGTTTGGCGACCCCGACTTCCAAAACGCCCGGTGCGCCCTCCCCCACCTTCACGAAA
>Ga0123335_1003016_pt1 | contig 24137 bp, 36 predicted proteins | sample BiotimSIPDNA_2_FD_89707 | JGI IMG/M metagenome (GOLD analysis project Ga0123335, IMG submission 89707) | Anaerobic biogas reactor microbial communites from Washington, USA - Biogas_R2 time_0 SIP DNA | ecosystem: Engineered > Bioreactor > Anaerobic > Unclassified | place: Washington, USA...
ACATACTGAAATGAGGGCTCTGTCGCCCAGGAAGTAATGAGTCCTCCTGCCTTCCCATGAATATTATTGCCATCCCTGTAGTCAATTAAATAATATTCTATAAGAATTCATGGTAGGAGGAAGACAGTATCCCTTTGGCGCAAGGGTGAGGTTTCTGATTTCCACCTTCCAAGTCTTTTTCCGATGTGCCGATGTTCCGGGTTCGGTTCGGGTCACGGAAGATTGCTTTGGGAGAATCGGTATGTGAACAACCGGGGTTGTGAGGACCTTTGTGTTCCTGCCTGCTTTTGGGATCTTACTGTCAATGGGAAAGTAAAAGTATACCAGTTTTGGGAAAATAAAAATGTACCAACCCTTTATTCTGGATAAATGGTTCATGATGACAGATTGTTTACGGAATCATCTCCTTGCTGGTTGTAAATCTGTTTGCTGAAGGCATGTTCTTTTAACCGATAGCTGTGTCCCTTGATGTTGATCACCTTGCTGTGATGGTGCAGCCTGTCCTGAATGGCCGAGACAATTACGGGATCTCCAAAGAGTTCCTGCCAGTCGATGAAGCTCTTGTTTGAGGTGATAATGGCATAGCTCTTCTCATAACAGAAAGAGATGATCGAAGAGGTTTCGATCCGCCTCTTTTCCCTGGCCGCCACTTCCTCTTCCAGGAGGCGATCCAGGAAAGAGAGATGCGAAACCCGATCTTCCTTGGAATGAGTTACGATGGTATCCAGAACCTTTGCGGCCCTGGTCAGCTTGATACGTTTGAGATTGTCCTGGAGGCAATCGTGGTTTAATTGTTCGAATCCGCTTGTCGTTACATTTAAAACCCGACACAAAAGCACAACAGGATAGGCGAGTTGAAATTCCCTGATCATCGCGAACCGTGCAGCGGCTCCCTGGCAAAGTACCCGGCTGCTTTCCTAAGAAACTTCTACATACAGAATTTCGGGGACAGGAATGGCAGCAAGCTTGTATCCCAGCCGTTTAACCCTTTTTTAAGGTTCAACAATACACGATTACGGTATTGAGTTTCATAGTATTCGGCTCCGGGCTCGACATAATACCTGCCACACTTCATCATTGAATAGAATAGAACTGCCAATTTTCTTTCATTGGCTGTAAAAGCTTTCACTTTACCGACCCGCCCAGCCAACCTTCTGTAAAAAGAACCTGATGCTGTTTCAGTTTTTTCATGGCATTTTCTATACAGATATCACATTCCCTGATACGCCCCTCGTAAAAGTCTCAGAGTTCAGCTGATTGCTTCAATGTAAAAAAAATGCTCCTTACGATAATTTCCGGTAGGAACTGCTGTTATTGTTTTCTCGGACTCCTTGCAGCGAATGTCTCTGTGTGGGTTGCCAATTTGGCAGCGCGCCGTTCTCCCTCTTGATAATATCTCGAATAATTTTCACCCGGTTGCCCCTGTTATATCGGATACTACATGATGAAGCTGTAAGTTCATCTGCATGAGGGCTTTCTGCATATGCTGGATATGAGCCGCCGAATATTCGATGAGTCGCTCCCCGTGGCGGAGATAGGCTCGAAGGCTGGCAATATGCTCGCTTGTACGAAAACTGGCCCTCAACGACCCGAATCGATGCAACCTCTGGAGCCATTGATTATGTCTTTCTCTCCGGATTGCCGCGACAATTCCCTGTCCCACAGAATATCTTGAATAATCCCTATTGATCCCATACACCCTTATCCCAGTTTGCATGTGGGATTATTCCCGTAACCAATCCGTATTGCTATATTCTCAAAGTATGACATTATATTTGATTAAATATTGCCTGCTTGACAGGCAATCGTGCAAGATGATTTTATTTATTCTGGAATTGCGAGAAGCTTCTTCAAAAGCAATCAATGGTCAGGTTCTGCAAACACAGCATGTAATCCAAAGTGAAGGTTTTTATGGCAAAAGATCGCGACACAATGACAACCGTTGAGCGGGAGGAACTCCGAGGAATCTCCCGATCAGTGGCGGAAATCGAATGGCTGCAGCTTATCATTGTCCTGCTTTATTATGCCTTTGGCGGTATTGCAGACGAAGATAAGCCGATCGTCGTCCTTTCTCTTGTTTTCTACGCCGCTTTCATCATGGGTTTCCGCTACGCAAATTTTTTTAAACAGGAATCCCGCTGGAAACTGGCAGTGGAAACCTGGGTTATGACAGGCTTTGTCACCTTTGCGCTGTGGCATACAGGAAAACTGGAAAGCCCGCTGTTGAACTCCTACCTGCTGGTGATCATCACCAGTGCGCTGGCCCTGGGCAAGCTGACCACCCTCTTGGAACTGGCCCTGATCGGCACCTGCTTTATTTTCCTCGGAAGCCACTCATCTATAAATGAACTTCTGTCGCTGAAATACGCCGGTGGAATGTTCGCCCAGTTCGCTCCCTTTGTGCTGGTGGCGTACATCGCCACCATGTTTGCCTCCGATATCCGCTATGGTCTCAACAAAGTCAAGATGATGTCGGAAACCGACGAGTTGACTGGAATTTACAACCGCAGAGGTTTTGCCATCGTTGCCGGACGCCTTTTGGGACAGTCGGCACGGTACAGCCGTCCTTTGAGTCTGCTTTTGATCGACAGTGATAATCTGAAGAAAATTAATGATGAATATGGCCACCATGCCGGTGATCAGCTTCTTATTACCCTGGTTAATACAATCCAGGCTCAACTGCGTCATACCGACATTCTGGCGCGCCATGGCGGCGACGAGTTCATCATTCTGCTTCCGGAGACTCCACCATCAGGGGCCTTGGACGTTGCTGAACGAATCCGAAATGCCATTGAGACTACCCCCATCGTTCTGGAAGGCAAAATTGTCCACACCACGGCCAGCATCGGCGTTGCCTCATATCCGTCTGAGGGTTACAACATCGATGTCCTTCTTGCCCAAGCCGACCACAAGATGTATGCGGCAAAACTCGGTGGCCGTAACCGGGTTGTCATGGAGGTTGCCGTATAGACATTCCCGTCGCCTTTGTCATGAAAAAATTTTTTGATGAAAAATCTTCATGATTTGCGCAAGAGAAGCAGTTTGTAACTGTGCGATAAATCTACAGCGACGGACCAGCTTTTTCCCACCTGCGTCACCCGAACGACTTTACCAATCAAGTCGATTTTTCCTTGAATTTCCAAGTTTACAAAAATGTTTACAACATCTCCGACCGAATAAAGTTTATCAGAAAGAAAGCATAAACCTCCAAGTGAGAAATCCACAAGACAGACTGGCTTCCCGTCGACTTTGATTTCAGCCTGTACCGCATCCCCTTTTTCATCAACAATATTATAACGTTGATAATATCGATTTTCTTTCACAAATCCTCCATTAGACTTGATTGTTTGGAATTAACCCACGGGGAACATGAATCACACCGCTCCTCTAAACACAGCCTCCAGTAATTCCAAGGTCGTTTGATAGATCGCCGGATCTTTTCTGGCTCGCGGTCCGGCTATATTTAGTACTTGCAGATTATGAGAGCCTGTCCGTGATTTGACAAGAAAGGCGGGATCATCAATGGACCATTTATCAAGATCAACGTGCAGGCAGGGCTTTTTGTGCATCGCAGGAAATTCCATCACCGCAGAACCACCCGTCAGAATCCAGAACGTTTTATTCTGTTCATTTTGAATAATCACTGGTGGGCATTTCCTGAAGCAGATACGTCTCTGGAATCGGACCATCTTCAGCTTTTCTTCCTTTGGGAACCCAGCCGCCATATGGAATGTTGTGTTTGATGGCGAAATCCAAGGCTGCCATGTCCGCACCGGTTATCCACAAGAGATGATTTTTGCGATTGTATTTTTTATGTTATCAATTGGAATGCATTGCCTTCTCAATCCTTCTCCAATACACCTTTCAGCACCGGATCATCTTTGGTGAAAATATGACAGGTTTGATCTTCTGTGTCGAATAAGATGAGAGCCCTTCCGGATTTCAATTCCTTGTATACCTGCTCCACTTTCCGTTCAAGCGGCACCTCTATTTCTCCATAGTCCGTTCCATCGCGGGTGACAAACTCTTCGATCAGAGTTCTTAACGTGTCCGGATCGAGTCGATCATAGGGGATGTTCAAGACTTGTTTCTTCATTGTCCTCCGGTGCAATTTTGAGTTTTACAGGGATGGAGGCGAAAATATCAAAGTATCTCGATCATAAACAAGGGTAACTCCCATGCTGGAAGTAAAGATCCACAGAATAGAGCTGAGTAGCCATTTATCTGCCACAACAAGAAATAATTCCAGAGACGTACGGAAATCGTCTCCTAAAATTTTAAAGGCTGCTCAGCGACACCGGCAGTCGAACCCAGAATAGGGGAAATTATTATTTTTATCTGGTCGCAGCCGAAGGGTATGGGTGGGTACTTGAGAGTCCGCCCCACGCTTCTGTGTCAATCTGCATTTAGCTGGTAGAGGATTGACGATGCACTCAGCCTTCCTTTTGGTTGTCGTATTCTTACCCAACAACGTTCTCCGCCGTTCCTCTTTAGCCCAGGCATTGGCCTCCGCGTCCGAAATGAGCTTTTCATCGAAGATGTCAGCCCGGCTTTTCAAGAGTCTTCCTCCATCGCTACCAGTCGATGATGATTTTCTTGGCGGATAGTTGAGCCTGACATTGCATAAACACCTTATAACTGACATTAATTCCGTACACTATCAGATTCATTGAGTTTCTATGTTAATTTTTTATAGGTTTATATTTGAACATTTCACTTCTGGAGTATCATTATTTGACTGTGACGAGAAAACCAGCCGACTTGGAACAAAGAACTAGAGAACTGGAAGAAGACAATTGTTACCTTTTTTAATGCATGAAGGTGTTTTTTTAATTAAACATTTGGAGGATATGCATTCTTTCTAACTTGTCTACAACTTTGGGTTATATCTTCTTCCCCATATTTGTTTTATGGATGATATCAGACCGATCTTTAACCTGGTACCATCATGCCATCAAACCCAACCGCTTTCCACGTTCGTGACGCTCATCAATTTAATGATCAGCACTTGGAAATGCATCAAGTTTCAATCAGAAAGGCCAGACCACCTTCAGCACTAGCGGGTTGAACACCGTCGTGCTCATGCAGTACGCCCCGAAAGGCATGTACGGGTTGATGAGGCAGCCTTTCGAGAAATTGAGCATCACGTGGGAACACCCACGCCATCTTGCTTGCCCCTCCACGGAGACGACCACCCAGTGTGGTTGACTGACATAGTATGGGTTCGGTGAAAGCGGGCCCAGATCGTTGTCCCAACATCCTCCTGAAACAGCTATATCGATATTCTGCCCAGAATAATCGAACACCGTCTTCTCCGTTTCTTGGTACCCCACCCCCCAGCCGAACATGGGCCGTACCGAGAGCCTGCTATACAAGAAAATCCGCGCATAGAGGCTCTCGTACCATGCGTCATTGGCCCAGCAGTGGATACTTCCCTCGAAATGCATCTGTGAGGAACAACTCCAGAGAGATGAGGAGGGAGGGTCGTATTGAAAGACCCAGTAGACCTCAACCCAATCGGAATTATCGTATGCGGGGAAAAAGCCGACTAGGCCGTTGCCTTCCCCCCAATGATCGATAAAAAAGCTCTTACACTGGCTCCAATTGTTTTGAAGTTCATACCAAAAAAGTGAATGGTGCAGTTCAACACCATCCGGAATTTCGCCTAACAGGGTCTCGTCGCTCGCTATAAACAGCATCGCATAGGGGATCGGGTGATCGATGCGGGGGTCGGATGACCCCAGGTCATCCCTGAAGGGAAGATGTTTATGGCTCTGCGTCTCTGTAAGTCTGGGCTCCACGACTTCGGCGTAATGCTTCCGGTAGGCTTCGCCCTTCTCCTTAGACCAGAAGTCTATCTGTTCGCGGTCGAGCGCCAGCGTGCGCAACAAATACTCCTGTCCTGTCGAAGGGCAATTCTTGCGCCACTCGTTAGCTTGCTCAGACTCTTGAATTGCAGCATGGCGCTTCTCGGCTTCCACGATCAGACTATTGCGCAAGCTGATGTAAGACTCCGCGTAGCCTTCGGCACCGAGCGGGCGAATATCCTTTGCTTTCATTTTGAACCTCCTTTTTAAGGAACGCGAAGCTATTCCTGTTTACCTCTATCGGTGGTTGTTTCGATATGGACCCAATGAAGGGTAAACGATACGATTAACATGACAGCATCCTTTGCTCCGGTTCTTTACCACCAATTCTGTTAACGGATGTTCTGGGACGCCCTAAACGCTTGACCGCGTTTCTCATGCGTTAGTGTATATTGTCCAATTGTCGAGATGTTCCCAGCCTCTAGTGGGACTGGAGCTAACAAACAGTTTACTTGATCCTCCCTCTAAATCGGACGAGAATATCGGGTTTTTCCAAGTTCATCCCCCCCCCTGGACATGCCTGATGGCTGTATGATCCACACTGTGTTGTATTGAAGTGGTGTGGCAGTAGAAAAGTGAGAACGAGAAAATGAGAACAGCAAATATGTTATTACAAATACAGCATAGTGCATACTCACACAATCAGCCCCAGTATGAATTGTTACGAGCAAAACCCTGATTATAAGATAAGAATATAGCTTGTGAATAAGGGTAAGGATAGGTCTTTATTCACTTTAGGATCATTAATTTCCGATTAAAATATTGCATGTGAAAGAGAAGGCCTGGTTGATCCCTTACAGGAAGAAATTTTCGCAAATGACAAAGACAATCTTGCTAAACAGTTTAGAAACATCAATTTTCTTGCCTCTAAGTTGACACCTTTCTTTCCGTAATTTTCTGCTTGCCAATGTCGTTTCCACGGTCTAATCAGCTTTGATTAAAGTATTGACATGATGATTTCATATACATCCGAATCATTGGGCCTTTCTCATCCATTTCTCTTTATTTCGTTGACATGACAGCCTATATTTCTTAGTATTTAGCTATATTTTGTTAAACTCTTTAAAGGAAAGGAGGCCATTAAATGGCATTGGAATCGTTTGCTATCGATAATTATGAGGTTCACTTGGTTGCGCCTAATAATCCAGAATTTCCCGATGTCTATGGGTTTATCCATCTTTACTGGCAGGAGAAGCGACGGGCAACGCTTTGGTTTTATCGAGATGGCGTCGCCACAATTCCTGCCAACACCTTGTCCAGTTCCAGCGGTGATTTGATCTATAATGCTTATTTTGGACAAGCAGCTCTTCACGACAGCATCGATCTTTTAAGGAACGAGTCTGTATTTTTCCAATGGGATGAAGCTTCAAGGGCCGTACTTATTACCACAGGACAAGAACCAGTCGGCGAAGCGGAGTTGTCTTATAAATAAAAGGAGTTAAACACGTAAGTTCCTGCAGAGGATTTTTGAGAATTCTAATGGCTGCAGCGGAATAAAAAGGCTCCGGTTTTATGTTAGATGTTAATTCTTCTGCCTTCCTTCCACATGTCCTGATTGGATTGACAGGCATAAGGAAAAGGTTCATGAAGTATGATTATTTATGAAAGGAAATTAGGGTAGGATCAGGAATGGTTCTACCCTTTTTGTTTTGTAGACGTTCACCATTACCACTTCAAATATTGGATGGAAAAGGCAAGGCGAATTCACTCTCTTTCAGGAAGCAATAAGCAGAGGCCTATGCGCAATCCAGTAATATCGCAGAATGCTTCGTCAATGGAATACTCTTCCACATCCGGTGTAAAACGCCTCATGATGTTGAACATCCGTCTGGAAAAGAGGCTGTAGGTCTCGTAATCTGAAGGCAGGATAATGAGATCAGGACAGATGATTTTTGCCTGATTCAGAGGAAAGCCTCGGGAAATTCCCATTTTCTTGGCGGAATAACTGGCGCAGGCCACAATGCCCCTTTCTCTGCCTGTTATCACGGCTTTCCCTTTCAACTCGGGATGAATCAACTCTTCGCAGGAGGTAAAGAAGGCGTCACCGTGTCAATATGCACAATGGCTCTTGGCCAGGAAGAAAGGCTGAAAATGATGTCGCTCACGACTCCTGTTTATAGAACATTTGTTCTTCTGCCAAGATGACAAAAAACTTATTGCCAGTGATTCAGTTAGATTATCTTGACATTTTTATCATAAAGTGTATTATTTAATTAAAAGAGATGAGCTGCAGTGATCGCATGAGTTACGTATCTGGAGCCGAACAGAAAAATAATCACAGGGTCTTCGTGGCGATGATCGCCCTAAATAGACCAAGATTTTGAAAGCGTGACTCCCAGAACAAGACAATACGGCACAGGCAGCTCTCTCCAACTGCCTTTTTAAAGATATTCCTCAAAATAGAAGAAAGGCCATCAATTCTGGTGAAACTGCTCGCTGAAATTGATCCTGCCATGGAGGTGCAAGCAACTCCAGCCTCCGACCATTTAAACCTCCACGGCGGCCTTTCTTCTTTTTTTGTTTAACCCCCCACCTATTAACCTAGACATCTCTATAGGTGATCGTATGAAAAAAACAGGATTGACGATACCGGAAATTGCTATGATTGCCGGAACCCGAGTAATCGCTGGCGCTGGAGTTGCACTTTTACTCGCTGATAAGCTGGATATGAAAAGACGTAAGAAGCTGGGATGGGCGATGTTTTTGGTGGGGGCTATCAGTACAATTCCCTTAGCAATCGATGTATTCAGCAAGAGGAAGTAAAGTGAAGAAATGTGCGGTCGTTTTGTCCTCCTAACGGATTTGTCCGTAATCACAGAGCACTTCGATATTCAGGAGATTGCCTGCGAGTATAAAACAGGCAAGAATATCTCACCCGGTCAGTTGGTTTCTGCTGTTATTCGTGACGAGAAAAACCGCCTTGTCAATTTCCGGTGGGGGCTGATTCCATCATGGGCTAAAGATCCATCCATCGGAAGCAAGATGTTCAATGCCCGAGCGAAAACCGTATCAGAGAAGCCAAGTTTCCGAAGCGCCTTCAAAAGACGTCGCTGTTTGATTATTGCCGATGGATTCTATGAATGGCAAAAACTGGAGAAGTGGAATGTGCCGTTCTGCTTCAGCCTTAAATCAGGAAATCCTTTCGGATTTGCCGGTCTCTATGAAAGCTGGACATCACCCGAACAAAAGCAGATTCAAACCTGTACGATAATAACGACGGATTCGAATGAACTGATCATGCCGGTTCATGACCGGATGCCGGTGATTTTCTCAAAAGAGAGCGCATCGCTCTGGATTAACCCAGAAAATCAAAATAAAGAGGAACTGCTATCCCTGTTGAAGCCCTATCCGGCAGAAGAAATGAAGATGGAGGAAGTGATCACAAAGTTGGGATGATAAGGATCAACAATGAAAGAATACAGCTTTGAAGAAATGATAGAATATGACACGAAGATGGAAGGAAAACCGATAGCGATAGGTCAAAGAGTATTCGTGATGACTAACGAAGGCTACAAATTCGGGATTATCTTCCGAATAAAAGGCGAACAAAAGCCGGAAACAGTTAAAAGGATGGACTTTTCAGCCGATGGCAAATTTGAAGTTATTTTGACGGGAGGAAATGCTCTTTTTGACATTGTGTGGGACGACGGAACCATATCGCCCAGGATACCGGAAAGGCACATACGTGGGCAGGAGAAAAATGTTTGTTGTCTTGTGCCTGAAGTAGCAACTGCAGATGAGATAAGACGTCGTCTGGGGATTTTCTGGGAATGATCGAGCCAAAGATTTCCCGAGATTCAGGGCATCCTCTGCCGAAATAATTGCCCTTGAAGCCATTGGCGACGGCACAGAAGCAAAGAACCCATCAACGTGAAAGGCCCTTGCTGTAAACTTGATGCGCTGTCCGCTTGTACTCCCCTGTAAATGCGATAATGCCGGTTATTTTCTACGCAAAACGATTTATTTTTCAGTCGCGAAGTCTTAAGCGCCCTACAGTGCTCTCTTGAATTCCATGCTCTTCTATATTGCGGCTTCCAACGTCTCTCTGAAGGTTTCCATATCTATATCCAATACATTGCATACGCCTACAACGAAAGGGTTGTCATCGAATAGGAAGGACCTTGCCAGTTTTTACCGACCTCCACAGCATTCAGAGTGATGGTTACCCCCTGGCTTGTAAGCCCCAGACTCATGCACATGATCAAGGTACGTTAATGTTTGCATTTTTATTCTCCTTTCCTTTGCATGCCGCACGTGTGGGTGAGTTGTAATTCTGTATGTTTCCTGGATCGCTTCTCTTGATTAAATCCTATTCTCGTAACCCATCAAATTCAATTGGAGTGACGTGATTAATTTCACTGATATTCGATAGCTATGCCGTAATATTTTTCATTTAGGGGCTGTTCTGGGGAATCAAAAATAAAATTTAATGGAATCAGCACTCCCGGGAAGTAGATCCCTTTTTTTCTCTTGATCGGACAGCTCCCGACCATCTCTCAACACAATTATGAAAAGTTAGTTTTTAATGAATTGGAATCATTGAGAAATAATCGCTGAATTTCATGGTTCCGGGTATTTATTAGGAATGAGAAGGGTGATAGTTAAGAAATTAGAATCATCGGTTTATTTGTCTGGATCGTTCTAAGTGTCGCAAGGCATTATTGAAAAAGAAATTTGCTTCAATTTTTCTTGCACAGTTACTTCCGTCCCGGAATCTGCAGCCTGCATTACCTCAAATTTGAGTTCTGTTGATAATCGGCTTCATCTACAAAGCTTTGAGTAACGATTTCCGTAGATCCATTGATTTCGGATCGAAATAAAATAAGATTAACAAGGTTCTTGTACGCGGCTTCAGCAAATAAAACTTAACAGTTTAACCGTCTCCTCCCAGGCAATGCAAGGAAATCAACGGAATGGACGGTCTTTCGAATACAGCAGTCGGCATCGTCTGTAATCGCCTCTTTCCCCGGTTGAGTATGTGTGAACAAATGGCCGCCAGCCATTTCATAAAGCTGGTTCGCTTATAGTGAAGCTTCAACGATGCTTATCACTGGATCACGGGTACGGTCTTTGTTGTCACCACCGTATCGGTGGCAAGATTTCTAATATCGCACTTGATAAAATTCGTTCCGGTTTTCCAGCCTGCGGACGGATGACCATTCGAGACGATTGTTGAACTGCCCGGCAGCTTTATCGGTACACCGCCCAGCCCTCCGGTCGTCGGCCCGGTCTGCTCTGCCATCTTATAACATTGTCTGCCCAGGAAGCACTGCGCTGCCGTACCCTTGTTTGTGATATGTACTCTATACCCTGTATCGGTGATAGCGATTTCTGTGATCTCGACATTCGGCGAGGGCAAAGCGGGAAGGGTTATCTCACGCTCCTTGTAGACCGTATAAGCGCGCTTTACGGACAATTTTAACTTCTGGGCGTGCATCCTCCTCTCCCATTGGCCTCTAAGGGGCTTCTGCTCGTTCTGCGTCAACTGCACTGATTGTGCCGGCCCTACTGTATGCCACTGTCCCGACTTCGTGTCGAATTGGTAAACCTCAACAGCGAATGTTAGGTCGGCATTGTTCGGGTTGACTATGACTGCATTCCACTCCCCAATACAGTTCAGTTGAGGATACTGTACCGAGAGGTTCGTGATCTTGATATTCTCAAGCATCTTCCCCGTTAATACGGAACGGGTTGCGGCCGGAGCCGTCTTGGTCTGCGGAATATCTTTTTTCAAGATCTTCCCAGCCGGCTGCTGTGCGAGTAACGTCTGTGTCAAACCAAACAGAAGAAACATAATTAAAACTGTAACTGCCATTACTTTTGTAAAAGAGCGAATATACACCACCCTGATTCCTCCGTCTTCTTTCAATATGTATTTACTATCGCATTCACAAAATTTTATTTTATTTCCAAAACACAATGCAACAAATTCCTGTATAACAACTTCTTTTTTACGGAATGAAATATAGAAAGGACGGTCTTGCGTGTCAAGGGAATCTTGGATACAAAAATTGAATTATAGATTGTATTGATTACGGATTGATAATGACACTTACGGTTAATACGCTCGAGTAGCATGTTTCGTTTGGTAATGATGAAAATACGTTTCTTTTCTCCGACTTTATTTTTTTCCTACCTACTTTCAGGTCCACGTCATTAAAAATTTAACAAAAAATTCATCATTCTGTCATCAAATTGAAACAATTATCCTGTAAGCACTGTGCTATTTTCATTCATTTCATTGGAAACAGTTTTGATGACACTTTATTATTTTCAAAGTTGCGGTCATAAGGAGGAAGCACCAGATGGGATTTTTCCCCAAAGAGGAACAATTTTTCGATCTATTCGAAGAGCTGGCTGTCAAAATCGGAGAGGGAGGCCTTCTGTTCCTGGACATTGTGGAACACTACGAACAGGCTGAGCCCAAGATTGCCCGGCTCAAGGAAATCGAACACGAGGCTGATGTAATCACCCACAGGACTTATGAGAGGATGCACAGAACCTTTTTGACCCCTCTGGACAGGGAGGACATCTACGCTCTCGTCAACAGGATGGACAGTATTCTGGATATAACCGAAGCCTGTGCTGTCCGAATGTTCCTCTATAGGATCAAGGAGCCTGCACCGGAGTTGATAGAGCAGGCGTTTATTCTCAATAAGGCAATCTCCAGGATAAAAGAAGTCATCCATGCCTTGAGGAATATGAAAGATGCCCGGACAATCATCGATGCCTGCGTTGATATCAACACAGCTGAAAATGAAGGTGACAAAGTTTTAAGAAGAGCGATGACTCGCCTGTTCGAACATGAAAAGGACATGGTCGAACTCATCAAGTGGAAGGAAATTTTTGAGCGGATCGAAGAGGCTATTGATGTCTGCGAAGATGTATCCAATATTGTCGAGGGGATCGTTCTGAAAAATGCTTGATTCTCTTTTCTTTGTTATCTTTTTGGTCGGAGTGGCTCTGATTTTTGACTTCATCAACGGCTTTCACGATTCTGCAAACTCCATTGCCACCGTGGTCTCCACCCGAGTACTCTCACCGAAATATGCAGTCCTCTGGGCGGCATTTTTCAATTTTATAGCCTTTCTTTTTATCGGTGTCCCGGTTGCCAAAACAATCGGAACCGGCATCATCGACCCGCGCATTATTGATAATCTGCTCATCTTCGCCACACTGAGTGCGGCAATTATCTGGAATCTCATCACCTGGTATTTTGGATTGCCGAGTAGTTCATCCCACGCACTGATCGGAGGGCTGATTGGCGCCGGGATCGTAAAAGGGGGAACAGAAGTCCTTGTCTGGAAGGGCATCACCAAAACAACCATCTTCATTGTTGTTTCGCCGGTCATCGGCATGATGATTGGATTCGTGCTTATGCTACTTGTTCTGCACCTGTTCCGCAGGGCTCATCCTACTAAAATGGATCATGTATTCCGAAAAATGCAGCTTTTTTCGGCCGCTGTTTACAGTTTGGGGCACGGCATGAATGACGCACAAAAAACCATGGGTATTATTGCCATGGTCCTTTTCAGCAGTGGACTATTGGGGCCGACTTTCCACATCCCCTTCTGGATCATCATTACGTGCCATGCAGCCATTGCACTGGGAACGGTTTCGGGAGGGTGGAGAATTGTAAAAACGATGGGTACCCGCATCACAAAGCTTCGACCGATAGGCGGGTTTTGTGCGGAGACAGCAGCTGCCATGTCTATCATTGGAGCCTCTCTGGCGGGCATTCCGGTCAGCACAACCCACACCATCACGGGAGCGATATTGGGAGTCGGTTCCACAATTCGATTTAGTGCCGTCCGTTGGGGGATCGCCGGAACGATAATCTGGGCCTGGGTTCTCACCATTCCGATTTCGGCACTCATTTCCGCCCTGATTTACTGTGTCGCGCGGTCCTTGTCCCAGTAGAATCCCTCTCTGATTTAAAAGATGCCGCCGATTTAAAAGAGCTCTGTTGGAGCTTGTCACTTCATTCGCTGCTTTCCCAAAACCCCGCCGGAAACAATAAAAGCCATCGCTTTAGAGCTTTCTATATTCAGAGGGCTAACCCTGTCCGACGGAAATATCAATACCTGACCGGCAAAATTATACGACTGCGGCAGGTAAACCGCGACGTGTTCTGACAGGGACAACATACTCAGGTCTTCCCTTGTAATAAATCCCACTACTTTAGGTCCACCTGATATAATTTCTACGATGGCCGGCTTATCAAAACTTTTCTTCTCGCCGGCTAATGCATGTGCAAAGTCTTTAATGGCTGCGTACAACAATTTGACCACGGGCAATCTGATAAAAATCCGGTCTATGAGGGCAAACAATTTATTCCCAAAATAATTTGAAGCCAAAAAACCGATCAGTGTAATAAATGCAACTGTCATAGCAGAACCCAGGCCGGGAATTGGAAGATTCAATAGACCATCGAACGTTCTGACAGCCCAAACAATTATCGTAACGGTCAAAGCTGCCGGCACAAAAACCAATAGACCTTTTATAAAATAACCTAATAAATTCTTCACTTACCGCTCTCCGTTTAATATGACGAAAATACGACTTTCTTCCGCTTTGTCCTTATCAGTTACGATGCCAACTGGCACAAGCTCTTTTTCAAACAAAAAATTCGTTGAGCTTCTAACAAAATGATAGGGCTCCGCTTCTTTCGAATCTGTCGTGAAGATTTGCAGTTCCAGCCTGTCATCGTACTTTTCCTTCATCTCCTCAGCTACGCCTATAGCCTTTCTGCAGGTCGGTCAAGGATTCCCACCATGAAATACAAGTAACTCTGCCATGTTAACCTCCTTACGGTTTCATATTCATTATTGTTTCAATAGAAAACACTCATTTTTTCATATAATAATTACTTTGAAAGCACAATAATGATAACGCATAGTAATTCTGACTCTTTATGATAATGAGAATTTGTGAACTACAGGCAGCAATACTCAAAGTTAATCAATACCATCCTTAAAAACATCTCAGAAGCAGTAATTTTCTCACCTCTAAATTGATACCGTTTCCCCCTCAATCTTAACCATTGCCGATGACTTTTCTGTTGTCTGATCAACTTGATTACCGCAAAGCCCTGCCAACAAAAGCCAGAGCGTCTTCTCAATGTCGGAAGCGGCCGGCCTATAGCCGGATAACAATGACAAAGGATAGCAAATATCATAACGACATGCCGACAGGATTGATGACTGGCCGGGTAGAGGCTGGGTGATTGCCGCCATGAAGACCGTATTTAAGCGATCTGTGAGAAGAACTGATCGTTTGGTCAAAACGGCATCATTTTGAGGGGGTGTGGATAAGGCAGCATGAAAGACATCGTGAGAATGAAAGGTTTGATGCGCTGGCGCGTGCTATTGGCGAGTTGGATAGACTTGATTTTTTCGGCTGTGAAGCTGTGAAGAAAAAGTCCGGGATGTTATGGTGTGGTTGAAGGCGGAGAGGATGCATTAAGATTGGTTATAAAAAACCAACCCAAATTATTTTTGCACTTCGTTTTCCGCGCCAACCTCCCGGCATGACTGAATATTGGCTGGGGTTTTTCGCCTTTGCATTAAAAGGTGCAGCCGTGAGGTACGCAGAGAAAGTTAATCTGTCACGAAGGGCAAATTAGGGTTCTCACCCACGGCTGCATCACAGCTATACCGTGTCGGACAGTATTTTTCAACAAATAAGTTACATATACAGGAAAAGATGTGATGTTCTGGCGCGGGCAGCTATATGGCGAAAAAAGTATGCTTGAGAGCGCTGTACAGGGGGTAAAGTCGGGGTTACTGTCAATTCGGGTCTTGTTCACGATAATTTGTTGAGCAACGCTGATTTGATTACAATTTCGTAAATGCGCTGCGCTCCTTTCACCGGGGAAAGGGTTCACTGGGTGTATGTTCTCAAGTTCCTGCGCATACCCCCGGATATAAACCAACACGTACTTTTTCTTCTTCGAGTTTAACCATTGGCCTACAATCGACCGGATCGGCAGTTGCCACAGCATATCCAGTCGGTTCAATAAGCGGTTTCTTAGAAGATACGATAAGAATCGGGCCGAGAAAAGATGTTTTCCACGTCCTGTTCAGATAAACAGCTCAATTCCGCTTAATCCCATATCTGCCTATGCCAGTTTGCAGATGGAATATTTCCCGTAACTAATCAGGGTTGCTTTACTCTTTAAATGCGGCATTATATAGCATTGAGATTGCCTGTTATATAGGCAATCAGGTAAATCTCTATTAATTTTTCCTGTTTCGTCATTCCTCTCCACAGAAATCAGTGAAGTTATAAACAAGACCTGTTGATATAGTTCCCTAATATATTGAATTCTTATAATGTTCTTTATCAACACTCTCTTCGTGGCAGTTATCAAAATGTTTTTTCCTAAGCTCAGAATCCGACTTGAGAAATATGTACGGATAATTCATGTTGACTCAGAAAGTTTGGCAGAGAGGAAATTTGCCGCATGAGAGGCGAGTTCGTGTATGAACTATTTCATCTTGTGTTCTTATGGGTCAATGAATGTTATGAATTACTCCCCAGTGTGCTGGGGTAAAATGGGAGGAGGGAATCTGTGTTTCATCTAATGCCCATGAGCATGGTTTGTAGAGTAGATCCTCCTCCCACCTGCTTTGTTCTGTAACTCGAACGGTACCAGAAACCTTCTCAAATGGGAATGAGTTTGCACTTACAAGATTGATTCGAACGAAGCGCTTTTACTGAAGATCATATTCATTGTTTAAGAGATGTGGCTTATTATGTCTTTATCCGCTGTTCTTGGGATAGTGCTGGCGAAGCAGAAATTTGATGCTGCCCTTCTTGTCGATGGGAAGACCAAGCATAAGACCTGCAAAAATTCAGTGGAAGGATTTGAGGCATTGACCCTTTGGCTTACGAAGCAGGAGGTTGAGAAGGTACATGCCTATCTGGAAGCAACTGGTAGTTACGGGGAGGATTTAGCGGTCTATCTTCATGATGCGGGTCACATCGTCAGTATCATCAATCCTGCCAGGATCAAAGGTTTTGCTCAGAGTGAGATGATTCGTACCAAGACGGACAAGATGGATGCTGCCCTGATTGCCCGGTTCTGTCTGGCCATTAAGCCCAAGGAATGGACTCCACCTTTACCAGAGATGAGATCCTTGGAAGCTCTGGTCAGACGGGTTGATAGCCTGATCGACATGCGCAGTCAGGAGAAAAACCGGCTCAGCACATCGCACGAATCTGTTACTTCGATGATCAAAGAGCATATTGCTTATCTGGATCGGGAAATTGAAAAACTCAGGAAACAAATTGACGAATTAATAAGGAAAAATCCACAGCTCAAAGAGAAAGAGGAATTGCTGGAATCTATTCCCGTTTTGGGCAAAGCCACCATTCCACGACTCATGGCAGAGCTGGACGATCTGGATAAATTCAATCACGTTCGTGAAATGGTGGCTTTCATAGGACTTGCACCGCGAGAAAAGTTGTCAGGATCGTCGATTAAGGGAAAGCCCAGATTATCAAAAATCGGACATGCCAAGCTCAGAAAAGCGTTGTATACGCCGGCCCTGGTGTCCATTCAATGTAATCCCGTGATGATTGATTTTTATAAACGCCTGAAAAATAAGGGCAAAAATGAGAAGGTTATTGTTTGCGCAATTATGCGCAAATTGGTTCATGTGATTTTTGGTGTTCTGAAATCCGGGAAAAAATATGACCCTAACTTCAAGCCAATTTTGGCTTGACAAGAACGGTATCTACAAATCGTTTTGATCAGTTGAAGACCAAAGTTAAAGATTTACAATTGAAAGTACGCAAATTCGCCAATTTATCAAATGCCTGGCTGATGTATAAAAGGAAAAAATTTGCATGCAAACAGCTTTGCTCATTTTTGCTATATAGAAAATTCTCCTACCAGTTCACTCCATTTAAGGTTTCAATCATATCTCATGAGCTTATGGCAAAAACAGACCCATCTTTATTCTTATGCATCTAAGCATATTTTTATCCTAAAGTAATGGTTTTACAGGAAATAATTCATAATAGGACCGATTGTTTGTGTCTTTATAATCCTGTATTGTTAATCTGAGAACTTGGAAGATCGGCAATAAAAGAAGGGGTTCAAGTCCGAATAAATTACACACAGCTCAAATGGAAGGAGAGAAGATCATGAAAAGGCTTTTGAATTTATTGTCTGTCTTTATCCTCTTATTTGGACTATATGGACTGGTTAACGCTGACGATATTAAAAGAAAGGAGATAACCAGATCAATGACTCTCAAAAAGGACCTACGCTTTGTAATAATCCCTAAAGTAGTTCACCCTTGGTTTGATGAAGTAAATAAGGGTGCTCTATATCAAGCTGAATTACTTGAAAAACAACTGGGTATCAAAGTTACTGTCGATTATATGGCGCCGAAATCGGCTGACGTAGCTGAGCAGAACTCAATTCTTGAAAAGGCCGCATCAACTGGTCCCGATGGCATTGCCATCGATCCTCTTGTTGCCATCGGCAATATGCCAGTTATAGACAAAATCAGAAAACAAGGTATTACGGTTATTGTATTCGACTCTCCGTCTCCGAAAGCCGGGATTTTAAGTGTCGGGAACGACTTTACTCAGCAGGGAGTTATTGCTGCTGAACGTCTGGTTGGGTTGATCGGAGGAACTGGAAAGGTTGCTGTAATGCAAGGTTTTCCGACGGCACCAAACCATAAAGAACGTTATGAGGCACAAATCGCCGTATTGAAAAAATATCCCAGCATAACAATTGTTGATGGAGGCATTGACAATGACGATATTCAAACTGCAAAGCAACAGGCAAAATCTGTTCTTGCATCGAATCCTGACCTGAAAGGTTACTTGTGCTGTGACGCATCAGGTCCGATAGGCATTGCCGCAGCGATAAAGGAAGCCGGCAGGGTTGGTAAAGTAAAAGCTGTCGGTATGGATGGAATTAAACCGATACTTGAAGCAATAAAGCAAGGGGCACTAGAATCATCATCGTCAACCATTCCGAGAATGCAGGGCTCAATGTCGATTTTGATGTTATGGCAAGCTTCAATCGGTGTTCCAATTCCACAAAGAATTGATACGGGCATTGATGTGATAACCAGTGATAATGTTGATTATTATTTAGGTTTGAACTGATGCTCTTTTCTGTTCAATATTTCATTTAAATTTCCTTTGGATAAAAAAGTTGAATAATATATCACTGCAATGAAAAAACATCATCATTACGGGATTATCAGGAATAGGAAAGACGACCTTGATCAAGGGTCATCTAACTGAGATACGAGATCTTAACTCTATCGGGTTTTATACGGAAGAAATCCGGGAGAATGGTATTCGAGATTTTCCCTGATCAGCGTTAGTGTCGAGAAAAGCATTCTATCTCAGGAGGATACCCGAAGCCGATCCAAGGTGGGAAAATATGACGTTGATCTTTCCAGCTTTGAGAATTTTATCGGCGACATTCCGTTTCGTCATCCAGCTAAAAGACTTGTTATTATTGATGAGATCGGTGAGATGGAGTACTTTTCAACGGTGTTCACTGACTTGAGCAGTGAACTGCTCTCTTCAGACAAATTGGTTGTTGCCACGGCAGCATCTAAGGGACGGGTTTGATTGCCCATGTCAAAAGCCGGCCGGATATTGAATTGATTGAAATAACCCAGGACAACCGAAACTATCTCCTGCCAGATATTCTGAACCATGTCACCACGAATCGACAATCATGAACAATGATTACACGTATACTCCATGAATTCTGAAGATCGGGAAGTTCATTCTGATAAGAACGTCCTCTTGGAATTGGCGAAAATAAAAATACCGTTCGGGAAGTATGATGGCTTTCATCTTGTGAATCTCCCGGGCACTATATCCTCTTGTTCTCCCCCGAAGGTTTCCCCAGGGGTGAACTCGGAGACCTTCTTAAAATGGTTCATGAGATCAAAGTCAATGGACTGGAATACCTATTTAAGCCGTTTAAGGATAAATAGAGGCAATTTCTTACATCCTTTCAGGGTTTTGTTTTATTAACTGCAACTTCTCCGCACGAGACATCTTTTTGATCTGTGCCTCTCGCTTCAAGACCCCCGACAAACTATCGACCATTTCAAGATGGACCAATTTAACGGGTCGCCGTGATTTGGTATACTTTGCCCCGTATTTGCCGCTGTTATGTTCCTGAAGCCGTTTTTCTATGTTAACGGTCCATCCTGTGTACAGGGTTTTATCGGAACATTCCAGGATGTAGACGTAGTTTTTGCTCATTTTTTATCGTTACAATCTTTATAAAAGAGGCACCACAATTCGTTTTTTTATTGATGATTACTTTCCACCCTTGCCGGTCAAACTCGGAGGCTGTTTCTGTGCATCGATCAAATGTCTTACTGCAAGAATCGGATGGGAGTAGATCATCTTTGGTCCGGAAAATCGCATGACTGTTTTGATCTTTTCCCTCATATCCGGTTTATAGCAATGGATCGGACATTTGGCGCACACCGGTTTGCCCTTCCTGAAGGGGCACCGGAGAACCCTCTGCATGGCATATTCAAGTAATCCCCGGCAGGATTCGCAAGGTTTATCGGTACCATGATGATGCCGGCAGTATAGATCAATCATAATTCTGACTGTTTTGAGTTCCCGTTCTATTCTCTTCACCATTCTTGAAAAACTATGCTTTCCCATCCACAAACAGCAGTTTCAGGAACTCATCTTTCGGACTCTTGTAGCTCAGATAAGACATCGAGGATTCATTCAGTCGAAATGGGGCCTCAAGTGACGATTTCCGGTCGTGAAGGAGATGGAATTTTGTCTGAAATATCAGATTATTAATTGAACCCGTTACTCGCCGGTCAGTCATTTTGGACAACAGGACGTTTTTATCTTCTAACTCATTGATCATATTAAAGAACATCTCATTCCCATCCAAGGTTATAAACTCTTTCATAGTGGACAAGGTTTCTTGAACAAACTGTTTCTCGTTGGTAATTCCTCGTCCATACATAACCATGGAGTATAGAGATGCTGTGTTTCGCAGGATCATATATTGGGTGTGCTTGGCTTTGAATAGATTAGCACTCCAGTATATCAAGGCATTTTTCTCCTTGTCGGATGGAAGAGCAAGTGAAGGTGTGACTCCAATTTTCCTGGCCAATTTAAAGTAATCCGAAAGATCATTATGGTGTCCTCATCATTATTATTATGCTTTGATAATTTCCTGCCAGTATCGAATCAGGCCAAGATCATGACGGAATGCGATTTCATACCGTTTCAGTTCTGAAGGTCCGATACAGGCATAATCACACGATTCCTCATTTAATAGAATCTCTCCCTTCACGGCGCATTCCAAATACAGATTGAGACAATGCATTTTTCCTTCTGCGAACGGCAGGCTATCCTGGTAAAAAAGGAATTTCATTGACGTGCAAGTCAAGGCAGTTTCTTCGTGAAGTTCTTTTACAGCTGTTTCTTCTACGGTGCTGCCATAATCCACTTTTCCACCCGGAAGACACCATTGTCCAGCCGCATATTCACTTTGGTATCGTTTCAGGATCAATACCTTTCCTTCTGAATCCGGTATGATCAATCGAACGATAGGTATAGGGTATTTCATGGCTTTCTCTTCAATCAACGAATTTTGCTGATGTTATGTCACAGAAACGATCATGACGCCGGTCACGACTTTTTATCAATTGGAGCACGATATTTACAAGCTTTTGTTGATTGATCTTTTTTCCGTTTAATAATAATCCTCTGAACAACACCTTATCAATACTAAAAAGGAGACAGCCACATGATTACGGTTATTGCCAAACTGCCGATTATGGAAGGAAAAAGGGAGGAAGCCTTGGGAGAATTTAAAACATTGATGGCGAAGGTGGCCAAGGAAGAGGGAACCGTTCTGTATTGCCTGAACCGAGAGAAGAACAATCCGAACATTTTAGTTATGGTGGAACAATACAGAGATGAGGATGCTTTTAATTTTCATTCATCCACTCCGTATTTTAAAGAATTTTTCCCAAGACTTGAATCGTGGGTCTCAGGAAAGCCGGAAGTTCTCATATTGGAAGAGATAAGCAGGACCTGAGATTTTAACGTGTAATCGATTTTGGCAGAAAGTTCTGTCCAAGTTTTTTTCTTACCGGCTGAGCTCTCTGGTTTTTTAAAGTGCAGCCGGTTCATCTCCTTTGACTCGACCGGACATTATCTGCTCAACAAAACAAACGGGATAAGAAAACGAGCGATAATATGAAATACATAAAGGCTGCGCAATCCGATTTTTCTGTACAGTCATTCCGGTTTTGACTGAAAAGTGATTCCGATTTGAACTGGACGGCATTTTTTCTCAGATCTTCCTGCTGTTGTTTCAGTTTGAGGGTGTCCAGTTCATTTGTTCTTTGATAGCAGTTTCCTCATCGATTCTCCTTTCATGGTGATGATGTGTGCATTGTGGATCAGCCTGTCCGGTACTGCGTCGGCAATGGTCGGGTCTGCGCTGGTGTCATGCCATTTTTCCGTTGGAATCTGACTGGAGACGAGAGTAGACGTGAGCCCGTGCCGATCTTTAAGAACCCCTATGAGGTCTCTTCTTACCTTGTCATTGAGTTATGCCAACCCCCAGTCATCGATGATCAGCAGGGCATATCGAGCGAGACGGGCAAGGAGTTTTCCGCAACTGCCGTCGCCGCGGGCGATATTCAGTTCCTGAAGCAACTTGGACAACCGGATGTAATGGGCGCTGTGACCGTTTCGGCAGGCGCTGTTGGCCAGAGCACAGGCAATAAAGGTCTTTCCGCTGCCGATAGGCCCCGTGATGATCACGTTCTGTTTTCCTTTTATCCAGTCGTTCTGGATCAGGGAAAGGATAACCTCTCTGGAAAGACCTCGCGGCGTCCGGAAGTCGATTTCTTCGGAGCAGGCATGGGAATAGCGCAACCTCGCACCCTTCAGGAGTTTCGCAAGACGGCGGTTGTCCCGCACCGTCATCTCCCGGTCGCCGAGGAGTCCGATGCGCTCCTCGAAGGAAAGTCCGGAATACTGTGTGTTCTTACTCTGCTCGATGAGCGCTTCGGCCATGCCGGAGAGTTTCATCCAGTGAAGTTTCGTCAACGTGGGCTCAATCATCATTGGGCGCCTCCCGCATAGTAGTCGCTCCCTCGGATATTCTGGTGAATCGGCAGAGCTCATCGCTGTGCTCCGTGATGTCGGCTGCCTCGATATATTTATCCAGGATGTTTCTGAGACTGCGATATCCGATGGCCTTCAGCTTGAGCGCTCTGTCACAGGCCAGTTCCAGGCGGTCATTGCCGCAACTCCTGTCCAGCCGGAGCAATCCAAGGCATTTCGTCGTGAAGAGCGACAAAGTCGGGAAGCGGCTTCCGGAAAATTTCGCTAAAGAAAATCCCGGAAAATGGTCTTTTTTCTTCCCAATGGTTCATAAATTCTCTTAGGTGAATATTCAGTGATATTAAACTATTGGAATGATATTGCTTGGTTGCGGAAAATGTCAGGGGCATAATCTGACTCCGTGAATATAGGCTCAAATCCTGTTTCCCCAGCCAATTGAAATTAAAAAGGAAATCCATATTTAGTAGTTCCCTTTTGTTTTTTTGGGCAAAGAAAAAGCCATCAAGAAAAAATCAGTAGCTTCGATGTATATCATTCACCTTCCCCCAAAGTCTGATTTCTATGATTGACAATACATAACAGATTAGAATTACATCTATTATTCCTTTAATTTAGTTTTATGCCAGTCAATTTTCAAGAAGTAAGATGATCATTTTTTCATCTATAGGATTATTTGACTTGCATTTAATTAAATAGTTAGTTAATTTGTCTGAAAGCTAATTAATTAGTTAATTAGTTAATGATGAGGTGCTTCAACCGTGTATTTCAATGCTTAATGTATCTTTTGAGCTTGATTATGTACATAGTACGATAAATTTGCTTAACAGGATCGTTTGAGCGCACAAGGCCGTGTTAAGAAAGAAGGGGAAACCATGAAACAATTGCTGTTCTTAGCCATGGTGTTGTTCTTGTTTCTCTACATCGCCATAGACGTAGCATGAAGGCTGTGGTGGCGATGAGTGCCATTGTCATAAAGCTTTCTAAAATTACGATTGGAGAACCCATCAACATCGTACGAATCAGGATGAAAGACGCAATCACGCCAGTTGCTATGGCATTTGAAGTGGTATGGTAACTTAAATAATTCCTATAAAAGAGAAGCATTTAGGGGGTCATTTCAAATGAGCTTAGATCAAGATTATCTTGAGTATA
>Ga0123335_1003020_pt1 | contig 24120 bp, 23 predicted proteins | sample BiotimSIPDNA_2_FD_89707 | JGI IMG/M metagenome (GOLD analysis project Ga0123335, IMG submission 89707) | Anaerobic biogas reactor microbial communites from Washington, USA - Biogas_R2 time_0 SIP DNA | ecosystem: Engineered > Bioreactor > Anaerobic > Unclassified | place: Washington, USA...
AGCTTCGTCAGAGTCAGCGATGGCGAGGGCTATTACCGGGCGCAGATGGGTCATGCCAACTTCGACCTGGTCAGCAGCGGCGAACTGGTCAGCGAAGACAAACGCAAACCACTTGAATGGAACCTGATAACTTTCGAACCGGTTTACGTCAACGTTGGCAACCCGCATGCAGTAATCTTTCTCAAGACAGCATTGTCACACGATGAAATGAAAACTGCCGGCGCCTGGCTGGAAACCCATGCCAACCACCCGCGCCGCATCAACGTCGAATTCGTCGAAGTGCTGTCACGCAGTGAAGCCCGGGTAAACGTCTGGGAACGCGGCTGCGGCATGACAGCCGCCTGCGGAACCGGCGCTACTGCTGTGGCTGCCGCCGGCATCAAAAAAGGGTTGTTCGACAAAAAGGTTACCATTCACATGCCGGGGGGCGACCTGGTTATCGAGCAGGACGCCGAAGGCCTGCTCTACATGACCGGCCCGGTGCAGGAAGTAGCTGTCGGCCAGATTTCGGCCGGCATGGCACATCGTCTGAGCCGCGCATGAGTTTTGCACAAGAAGCCCTGCAGGCCGTAAGAAGGACACTCGAAGAGGTGCTGGCCGGAAGGCCGGCACCCGCTGTCAGCTTTGCCGACCCACGCTTCAAAGAGCACTGCGGTATATTCGTCACTCTCAAAAAGCAAGGTGAACTGCGCGGCTGTATTGGTCTGGTAAGAGGCGTTGAGCCGCTCAGCCAGGCCATAGGCGAAATGGCGGTGGCAGCGGCGACGCATGACCCGCGCTTTCCGCCAGTCCGGCTGGACGAGCTGGCTGACATTGACATCGAAATCTCTGTACTGACACCTATGAGCAAAGTCGACAATGTCGCCGACATCAAAATCGGCCGTGACGGGCTGATGCTGCAATACCACGGCCGATCGGGTCTTCTGCTGCCACAGGTACCGATTGAATGGGGCTGGGATGTTGAAGAATTTCTCGAAAATCTCTGCCACAAAGCCGGCCTGCCACCGGGCTCGCATCTGCAACCAGGCGCGACCCTGCTGAAGTTCTCGGCTGATATATTTTCTGAGAACAGACAACCGGCAGTTTGACGCTTATCACTGCGCGTGTTACACTTAAAGAAATGGCTCAGGCCTTCTGGAAAAAATCTGAGGACTGGAGAAAGGCGATGAATCGACAGGGTTTTGCATACCTGGTAGCGGTTTTGATACTGGGCCTGCTCGCATTTATGGGGCTTTTTCTGGCTCAGAGCAGCTCGGCCGAATACTCGCAGGCCGCTGTTTCGGTCTATCGCACCATGGCCCGCCAGCTTGCCGAAGCCGCCGCCGACGAAGCATATGTAATGCTCGAAGAGCGCTTCAAGGATAAAACCGAAACCGGCTTCCTTCAGCAGCTCCTCTGGCAGGCCTCCGGGTCGCAGGTGCCCAAAGGCGGTGGAGCAACCGGCCTCAACCCCACCCTGCTGCATGATTTTACCGATCTCAAGGACAAAGTAACCCAGACCCTGACTCTTAAAGACTACCACATGACCAGGGCCGGCTTTACCATCGAAAAGATTCTGCCCAATATCAAGGGCTGCCGCCCCATTCCAAACGGCCCGCTCGACGATCCAGAAAACTACCATCGCTCGCCGGACCGCACCAAGGGCTTTGACGATCACTATTCGCGCGACTGGTACCTGGTGATTCAGCTCGATATAACTATTGCTCTGCAAAAGCAGCGCAAATTCAAAGTCGACTTCACAATTTCGCGCGATGTAAAGCTGCTCAACCTCGGCCCGATAGCCCGAAATTACTCAATGTTCAGCATTCTCGGCCATCGTATTCCTTCGGGCGATCCTGCCAGTGTTCAGGCAGCATTGCGCAACGAAATGAACATGCCCGACCGCGCCGGCGGCCGGCTCATTCTCTGGAACATGCCGTTCCAGTCGCGCGTCTACCTGCACGGGCCAGCAATAGTAAATCTTGAGAACCCTGAATTGGCCAGCGAAAGACAGTTTGGCGGCGCCTACAACATTTACGACCCCAAATACCCGCAACCCGGTATAAACCAAGCTTTTCAATACAGTGACACTTTTTACGGCATGTCTTACCTGCCGACCATTGGCAGAGCCATTTTCCCATCCAAAACGCTCTGGGATTCAATTGCTGTCTGGTGGCGACCGGGCAAGCAACGCAAATCTGACGAAATAGCCAACCGCGATACTTATCTTGGACTCTTCACCGATGAAACGGCTTACGGCGGCCTGCTGCCTCACCGCAATCGCACCTTCGGCGAAGTCCTCGGCGATATAAGCTCGCGTGGCATCCAGGATACATATTTCCGCGGCACCAACGTCAACCAGAAATTCCTGCCGGGCGGCCCCTTCTGCCGCACGCCCTGGAAATTCGTTTCGCCCACTCTCATGGGCGAAGACCGTTACCTCCCCAACAGCACAGCCGATTTCAGCGGTGCCGTCAACAAGGTTTTTCCGAAGGACGATCAGCACCTGCGTATCGAACACCGCTGGCTCGCCGATGACACCAAAATCGCGGAACAGAGCAAAATTTACGCCCGCACCTACAAGATCAAATACAATAATGTTACCAATAACGTCGAAACCCCACCCAAAGAAGAACTGATGGAATTTTCACTGAGCTATTTCAATGAATCAGACCCTGAGGGCTTTCTGGGCAAACTCGGCTATTCCCTCTCCTCAATCGGCGAAAGCTTCTGGCGCAACTTTACCATGCCCTTCGAAGCGATCACGGTAATCGCCTCGCCTCTTATCAACCGCATATGGCCGGGACAAGACACCTTGGTTTCCGCCAATGCCGAGCAGATTTTCAAAAATCTGTTTCCGAATAACTTCAAATATAATTTCAGGGGAATTGCGACCCGTCAGCTTGCAGATGAAAGCGAAATCCCACGTGATGCCGAAGGTCGCTGGCTGCTGAACGGCGTCTACTGGCTTGATTCTTGCCAGATTGACAGCTCGGTAACTTACGTTGGCACCGGCACAATTCTGGTCACAAAGTTCACCCCAGACCGGCCGTTCAAAATCAGGGGAAGCATTGTGTCATTGAAGGCTGACGACCGCGTGACACCGCTTGGACACCTCAACATCTTCTATCAACCATACGACCAGACAGTTTCCGATGTCACCGACAGAATGCTAACCATTGAAGGCTCTGGCAACATGATCGAGGCGAGCGTGTTCTCATGCTATGGCATCAGAACTACTGACGGCGATGTTCTCGACCTGACCAGGGTCGGCATTTACCCTGACCGCCCGACCAATGAATGGGCCGGCGACTGCCTGAGCAAAATATCTGAAGCTTCCAACATGATTTACGGCAACTATGTTAATTTTTTCATGTGCAAAGACAAGCAGGAAGGCGATCTATGGATAGTTCACAATTTCAACAGCCCGCTTTACTTTGACAAATACAACACCGGCTTCAAGGCTGCGCAGGTTAAAATCGATGAAAACGAAGACAATCGCAAGGCCTACGAGCTTATGACCCATGAATTTTTCATGAGTCCCAAAATCATGCACGTGGCAAGTATGGGCGGCAACGATGAAGATGACGAATAAACGCAGAGCTTTTACGACACCAGAACTGCTGATGACCATTGTCGTCTTTTCATTCGGTCTGCTGCCGCTTATCGTCTTGTTTCAAAGCAGTCACAAGCAGACGGCACAGGCCAAAAATCTCATGGTTGCTCACAGCCTCGGCCGCACCATGATCGCCGAAATCCGCGCCCTCGGTTTTGAAGTGCTTGAACAGGAAATGCAGAACTCTCGCCTCAACATAATTCATACTAGCCGGCCAGTTGAAGGGCCGCTGGTAGGCAGCGACGGCGACTCGACCGTTTACCCGGAATATTACAAACGCTTCAACACCAGCGTCAAACTCGAACGCGCCAGCACAGATCAGAACAAAAAAATTCGCGTCGAACTCGACATCGAATGGAAAGAGCCCAATCGCACCTTTAACCTGGGCTTTGGAACGGTAGTTGGAAAATATGGCAATTAAGAGATCTACAGGCTTCACTCTGACAGAAATGATGGTGGTAGTGGTTGTAGTCACACTGCTGATGGGCTTTGCCTGGCATTTCTACTTCAGCGGCCGCGAAACCATGCGCCATACCGTTTCACAGAGCCAGATACAGCTCGACACCCGCATTTTTCTCGACAATCTTGAAATCGAGATGGGTTCCTGTTACGCCTTTTCCGAGGTAGATACCCAGAACAAAAAATTCTCGTTCTACTCTTACACCTTCACGCCTCCGCATCTTGACGACGTTCTGTATGATAACACCGGCACGCCTCACACAACCGGCGCAGACAGTCAAGCAACCCTGTCGATGGTTAAATACGACTATGAGTGGAAAGAGGACGGCACCGTTTTAAAAAGACGCACTCCTGGCAAACTCTTCTTTTTGCAGAACCCGATGCGCTTCCAGGAAGGGGAACCGACCGACGACCGCTACAGCAGCATGGAAAAAATTGTGTTGCGTGATATTGCCGATTTTGAAATCAAACCTTACAGCCAGAAAGTCGTTCGCGAAGGTGAGCTGCTCAATCCGGTCATCGAGCCGGTAACTGCGCCCGACAAGGTCAATGACGTTTCATTCATCGTGTTGCGAGTTCACACCAAAATCGACGAACAGTCAGAAAAGAGACGTGACGAAGAACTCGACATCGTCACCAAATTTTACAGCAGCGTCAAGCTCAGTGAAGTAGCCAACCCGGGCTGTTTCTCGACGACTGACAGAGACGGCAGGTTCTAAATGGAAGAAAAACGCTGGCCAATAATAGGAATCAGTCTGTTGATGATTCTGCTCATCTACAGCTTTCTTACGACCGTTTTCAAGTCAGATCAGAAGCGCTTCAATCACGACCGCATCTTCGTCGACTATTCAGACTATCGCCAGGGCAGCAAGACGCCACCAGCTCAGCGCACTACCCGCGCCCCGACATATCGTCACCCGAATGCCTATAAAGCAGCCCAGGAAGCCAATGAGATAAAACGAACCATGTTTTCGAACGTTATGACGGCGACCATCAGCACTTATAACGCACACATGAGCGAGGCTCTCAAAAACCAGCCGTCGCCAAGCGCGCAGTTTCCCAAGCCGGTGCGCAACGCTCAATATGAACAGATCATCGATCTGTCGATGCAGCCGGTTCCTGATTTTCAGTCTGGTATGCAGCATTTCGCAGCCGGCGATTACCAGCGCGCGCTCGAGAGTTTTAATTCGGCCCTCGACAAAGTTGATCAGATGGATGTTAAACACCGCATCGATATTTTCAGCATGATGGCTGAGTGTTATCTCAAGCTCAAAAGCGATGACGGTTACATTCAGAACAAGATCAGGCAGGTGCGCATGGAGCGCCGCCTTAAACAGGTAATTCAGGCAGCATTTCCCGAAAAAGCCGACAGCATGAAAATATTTGACTGGTCAACGACTCAGGAAGCGTCAAAACAGCTGCTACGCATGCGTTCGCTGGCAGCCAAATCAGATTCGCCACAAATGTACGAAATGCTTAAGCGCGCGGAACTAGACCTTGAAGTAGCGCGCAAAGTTACACAGTAGAAAACAGAATTTTTCGATTACGATTACGAGCACGAAGCAAAAAAAAATGCCCCGTTACCGGGGCATTTTTTTTGCTTAGATATCAGCTCTGCTCGGCCTGCTGTTCCATACAGGCTTTGCGGGAAAGGTTAACACGACCCTGTGAGTCAATTTCGATAACCTTAACCTTAACTTCGTCGCCGATGTTAACAACATCTTCGACCTTGTTAACTCTGCGGTGTTCGAGCTGGCTGATATGAACCATGCCTTCGATACCAGGCAGAATTTCGACGAAAGCGCCGAAGTTCATGATGCGTTTGACCTTGCCGACGTAGATTTTGCCGACTTCGGCATCTTCAGTGACCTGACGGATCATGAAGACAGCCTTCTCATTGGCAGCCGCATCGGGGCTGATAATGAGAATGCGACCATCGTCGTTGGCTTCGATTTCGACACCGGTTTCTTCGGTGATCTTGCGGATCATCTTGCCACCTGGGCCGATAACGTTGCGAATCTTGTCGGGGTCGATTTCGATGGTTACGATACGCGGAGCGAACTGCGAAAGCTCAGGGCGTGGTGCCTGAATTGCCTCATTCATCTTGCCGAGAATGTGCAGACGACCTTCTTTGGCCTGCTGCAAAGCATTGCGCATGATTTCAAGAGTTACCCCGGTGATCTTGATATCCATCTGCAGTGCGGTTACACCGTGCTCGGTACCAGCCACCTTGAAATCCATGTCGCCGAAGTGGTCTTCGTCGCCGAGAATATCACTGAGAACCTTGTAGTTGTCGCCTTCTTTGATCAGACCCATGGCGATACCGGCCACCGGAGCCTTGATCGGAACGCCGGCATCCATCATCGCCAGACTGCCTGAGCAGACCGAAGCCATTGATGAACTGCCATTGCTCGACATGATTTCGCTGACCATGCGAATTGTATAGGGGAATTCGCTGGCGTCAGGAATCACATGCTTGAGTGCACGTTCAGCCAGGGCGCCGTGACCGATTTCGCGACGACCGGGGCCGCGCATCGGCTTGGACTCGCCAACTGAGAACGGCGGGAAGTTGTAGTGCAGCAGGAAGCGCTTTTTGTATTCATCGTCGAGACCGTCGATGATTTGCGAATCGCCGCTGGCACCAAGAGTGACAATGCCGAGAGACTGGGTCTGACCACGGTTGAACAGGGCCGAACCATGGGTGCGCGGCAAAAAGCCAACCGCGCAGCTTATCGGACGGATATCGCACAGGCCACGATTGTCGATACGGTGGGTATCTTCGAGGATCATGCGACGCATTTCAGTATAGATCGTCGATTCGAGAATACGCTTGGCAGCTTCATGCTTTTCGCCGGCAACTTCTTCGCCGAAGCGGGCAACCAGCTGCTCCTCAAGTTTCTGGTCGATTTTTCTGAACTTTTCGACGCGCTCGATCTTTTCGGGGGTGCAAAGAGTGTCTTTGATATCGCCCATCAGCGATTTTACCACTTCTTCGACCTCATTTTCGGGAGCCGGTTCGGGCACGACGGTTTTGGGCTTGCCGGCTTTGGCAGCGAGTTCTTTCTGTGCAGCGGCGAGCTTTTTGATGTTTTCATGGGCGAAGCCAAGAGCTTCGATGAGTTCTTCTTCAGACACTTCTGAAGAGCCGCATTCTACCATGGTTATTGCTTCAGCAGTGCCGGCTACGACCATTTCTATGGTGGCGACATCAGCCTGATCCGGTGACGGATTCAGAACCAGTTTACCATCGACCTTGCACACGCGAACGGCTGCAATGGCGTCGAGAAGCGGAACTTCCGAAACCATCAGAGCGCAGCTGGCTGCGTTCATTGCGAGCACATCGACCTGATTCACCTTGTCATACGAAAGAACGTATGATACCAGCTGCAGATCGTTGTGATAATGCTCGGGGAACATCGGGCGCAGCGGGCGGTCGATCAGACGACAGGTAAGAATTTCTTTGGTCGTCGGGCGGCCTTCGCGCTTGAAGAAACCACCGGGAATCTTGCCGGCAGCGTAGGTTTTTTCTGAGTAATCGACGGTCAGCGGCAGAAAGTCGCAACCTTCGCGAGCTTCTTTACTGGCCACAACAGCGGCAAATACCACAGAATCACCACTGCGAACAACGACGGCGCCAGAAGCCTGGCCAGCCAGTGCGCCGGTTTCGAAGGTGACACTGTGACCGTTCAAATCACATGCTACTATTTCAAATTTCTGCATTATTTCCCCTTAGCGGCGCAGGCCGAGTCTCTGAATCAATGACTGATAGCGTTCGGCACTCTTGTTTTTGAGATAAGCGAGGTGGCGTTTGCGGGCGCCGATCATCTTGAGCAGACCGCGGCGGGAATGGTGATCCTTGGGGTTCTTTTCAAAATGAGCCGAAAGATTGTTGATTCTCTCGGTGAGCAGGGCTACCTGAACTTCGGGTGAGCCGGTGTCTTTGTCAGACAGTTTGTAATCTTCGATTACCTTTACTTTTCCTTCTTTGGTGATAGTCATGGAAAACTCCTTAACATTAACGTTGTAGAACCAAGCATCGCCACTTTGGGTCGACCCTAGATCTACATACGGGCAAGATTATACCACATTACAAGCCTGCAGGCAAAGAATTATTGCTCATCGAAGTTGACAAAAGATTGGCGCTGCGCTATTGTGAGGCGGGAAAACGGAATTGTGCCGTTTTTCTTTTACCCGGCGCGAAGAAAGCGCCGTTCGGCTGTCAAGCCGCTCAACAACAAGTTTTAAGGATTACAGATGCAAACCGTTTCTATCGAAAAAATGACCTATGGTATAGATTCTCTCGCTCACGCCGATGATGGCAAAGTAGTTTTCCTGCCCTATGGCGCGCCCGGAGACAAGGTCAATATCAACATTACAGAAGATAAAGCCGACTATCTGCGCGGCGAAATTGTCGAGATAGTCGAACAGTCTCCCGATCGTCGGACTTCCCCCTGCCCCAATTTCCCTGAATGCGGTGGCTGCCACTGGCTCCAGATGAAAACTGAATCACAACGCCGCGAAAAAGAAGACGTGCTTGATTTTATACTCAAGCCGCTGGCGCCAGGTCGTATATACCCGATGGAACCGCTGCCCGACCGTGGCTACCGCAACAAGATGGAACTCAAACTGGCCATTGACGGAGACAAAGTCATTCTCGGCAACTACAAATATCGCTCACACGATGTAGTTCAGTTGCATGGCTGCATTGTACAGTGCCCGGCCAACATGGCTGTTTATGAACAGCTCGACGCACATATGAACAACCCGCAACAGCGCGCGCTGGCCGAAAACAGCAAAAGCATAGTAGTGCGAACACTTGACCCTCAACAGCACTGCGCTTTTTATCTTAGCTCGCCGCCAACCCCTGACATGCTGACATCGATGCAGGAATTCTTCGACAAAACCGACACACTCAGCCGTCTTGAAGCGCACTCCGACATGGGCAACCACCTCACGCTCGTGCGTGAAAAAGGCATGTTCAATTTCATGAAGCGCAACTGGCGCATATCGGTTAATTCATTTTTTCAGAACAATCTGGAAGGCGCCGAAGCCATCCTGCACACCCTGATATCGCAGTATCAGGCCTACCAGCACAAGGGCAAGTTCATCGATCTTTACTGCGGCTGCGGCACCCAGACCTTTCTGCTCGAGTCTCTGTTCGAAGAAGTCTACGGCGTCGAAAGCAATATTTCTTCGTATCAGGACGCTCTTGCCTTTCAAAAAACCCGCTCCAGCTCTAAGGCCAAATTCATCTGCCGCAAGGCCGAAACCATATTCAACACGCCAATGACCAAGGGCGTCATCGCCGCCCTGCACCTCAATCCACCACGCACCGGCATATCGCAGCGCGTCATGCGCGGGCTTTCAGGTATAAAACCGCGCATCATATCGTATCTGTCATGCAACCCGATGACCTTTCGGCGCGATGCCAAATTCATCAAACAGATGGGTTACAAATTGGAAAACGTCTATTCTTTCGACCTGTTCCCAGGGACCTTCCACATGGAAACCCTGAGCATTTTCGCAAGAGGACAATAAATTGCTGCAGAATCTGGCTGATCAACAGACCCTCAATCGAATCCTGATAATCGAAGACGAACCCGATATCAGCGATTTTCTCTATGAAACCCTTTCGCTGTCTGGATATGAGGTCGCGCAGGCTTATGACGGCATTGAAGGGCTCGATAAAATAGCCAGTTTCAAACCGAACATGGTTCTGCTCGACATCATGATGCCGCGATTGAACGGACTGGAAGTCTGCCGGCGCATACGCGCCAGCGAAAGCATGCGCTCGATCAGAGTAATCTTCATCTCGGCAAAAGGCTCGCTCGAAGAAAAACTCGAAGGATTTCAGGCAGGCGCCAGCGACTTTATTGTCAAACCTTTTTCGAGCAGCGAACTGCTCGCCCGTATCGAAGCACATTTACGCATAGACTCGCTGTCTCGCGACCTCGAACTGTCTGAAACCAGATACCGCCAGCTGATAGAACACTCGCCCGATGGAATTCTGCTTTTCTCAGATGACAAGAAGCTTCTCTTTGCCAACAGCCGCTTCAAATCGATGATCAACATCAAAAGCGAAACTCTCGAAACCGGCAGCAGCTTGAAGCAACTCGGCGAAATTTCGCCGCTTTTCAAAGAAGTCGGCAGTCTGGTCAAAAAAGTACAGGAAACCCGTCTGATTGTGACACGAACTGTTGCCACCAACTTTCAGAGACATCAGCCATCGGTTCTCGAAATCCGCGGCATTCCATCAGAACTGCCAGGCTCGCGGGCATCGATGGTTCAGGTAGTTCTGCGTGATGTCACCGAAAAGCACAATATGGACAAGCTTCTGGCACGCACTGAAAAGATAAATTCACTCGGCATTCTTACAGCCGGTATAGCGCACGAGATAAACAATCCGCTCACCGGGATCTCGAATGCTATTCAAATGCTGCAGAAAGACTCGGTCAGCCTGGAAAAGCGCCAGGAAATGCTCGATCTCATTCTTGCCAACATCGGCCGGATCACCCGAATCATTGACGATCTTCGCGTATTTTCCAGACAGGAGCGCCTGGACTCTGACAGGTTCGACCTGATTCCGGCCATCGAAGAAACTCTCAAACTTCTACGCTACCAGAGCGAGGGAAAACATGTTGAGATGCAGCTGCATCATGATGGTCGCTGCTACCGTATCGAGGGCAGCAAAAGTCAGTTCCAGCAGCTCATGGTCAACCTGCTGCTTAATGCCACTCAGTCTATTGACAGCCAGGGTGGCAAAGTAAGAGTAGAACTGACCCAGACGCAATTACCGGTGGCCTCCGCTCAGATAAAGGTAATCGATAACGGTTGTGGTATTCCCGAGGAACAGCTCGACCAGATTTTCGACCCTTTTTTCACTACCAAACGCGATTGGCACGGAACCGGGTTGGGGCTTGCAGTATCGCACCGAATAATACAACTGCTGAAAGGCACTATTTCGGTCGCCAGCAAGGTTGGTCAGGGCACAACCTTCACTGTGACGCTACCCTTGCTTACAGAAAACTGAAACTCCCGGCTCAGGTGATGTCAAAGCCCTTGGCGGCACATTTGCTGACCAGATCGAAATACAGTTCCTGCGTAAGGCCGTAGCTACCCAGCCGATCGGCGTGTTTGCCGTATTCGCCATGATAGTCACTGCCGCCGGTTGAAACCAGATCGTTCTGGTTCGCCAGTTGCGCGAATTTCTTGACATCAGATGGTGTGTGTTCAGAATAGTAGGTCTCGATACCATCCCATTTAAAGCCAGAAATGTGCGACCAGACAGCCGCCCAGTCGCTTGTCAGGCCAGGATGGGCAACAACTGCCAGACCTCCGGCAGCATGAATTACTTCGATACCAACCTCCGGCAGAACATGATCTTTGGGTACATAAGCCGGCTTGCCCCGCGACAGATACTTCTCGAAAGCACCCTGAAAATCCTTTACATAGCCGCGTTCCTGTAGATAGCGGGCAATATGCGGACGGCCGAGCACCTTTTCTGGAGACTTTTCAAAGCGCTCTTTCAGTTCGGCAACATCCAGCCCAAGCCCGGCCAGCAGATCGACCATCTTGAGAGCGCGATGAAAACGCTGTTCTCTCTGCTGGTTGAGAAGTTTTTGCAAAGCTGGTGCTTTTTCGTCAATATAAAGACCGAGAACATGCACTGAAGTATCGCGGCCCTGCCAGCCACAAGATAATTCGATACCCGGCACCAGCCTTATACCAGAATGATGCGCTGCCTGACGCGCCTCGGCCAGACCGCCAACCGTATCGTGATCGGTGATGGCTATAACCGAAAGCCCCTTTTCCCGTGCGCTTTCAACCAGCTGAGTCGGGGTAAGAAGACCGTCAGAGGCTGTGCTGTGTGTGTGCAGATCGGCAAAAATATTCTTCTGCTTTTTCAATGTATGTTCCTTTCGCTGCGACTGAGGCTGTATGCTTTTATATTACAATATCAGCCGCAAAACTTCCAGAAGTAGCGATTACGATTTATTAGCAAATCTGCTGTTTGACAAGCTGTGTTACAAAACAATATAATTGCGTACCCTTGATAGGGAGGTAAATGAATGAAGAAAAGAATTTTAGCGGCAGCTGTGCTGTTGCTGATGGTTGGAACAGTTTCGGTTATGGCGCAGCCACGCAATATGCTGCCGAGGTTTCCTGAACTGATAATCGAAAAGGGCCTTTCTGAAAGCTTCGAAGTAAGCGAGTGTACTGCCAAAGTCGATATTTCAGGCAATGATGCCGATTCTTCTTTGAAAGTGACAATCAAAAACGTTAGTGAAAAGCCGGTCAACAGTTCAATAAAATACCGAATACTCTATCCGGCCGGCGAAAGTCATGTGAGAATACGCATTGATGGAAAATCGGTCAGGTTCGATCACACCAACCCGCGCCATGCTTTTGAGCTGCAGCCCGGCGCGACGATAAACTTTGAAATCAGCGCCAGAACCTCGGTCAACTACAGCGTTGACAGCGTCAGAAAGGCTCTCCGTGAGCAGGAGGACGAGAACAGCAAGCGCAAAAAAGGTTTTTTGGTGGAAGATTTTACCCGGCTGTTCGAACGCGAAAAATATGGCAGACGGTTCATGGTAGGACCGCTGGTTTCGAAATGGGGACTTTTTCCGGTTGACTTCGTCAAAGCCAGCATTGAAGTCAGCGTGCCATCAGAATTTGTAATGGTTTCGCCAAATGCTGAAATCTGGAAAGAAAGCCATAGTGGAAATACCAGAGTATTCAAATCCGAGGCGCTCGAAAACTTTGCCGCAGCTGTTTTTCTGCCGGAAGGCGACCGCGAGGATTTTATCAAGACCCAGCAGGTGCTGACCTCAGAAAACTTTATGCACTGAGGAGTTCTAAGACTCTCAGCGAAAAAGCTCCAAAAAAAATGCCCCGTCACCGGGGCATTTTTTTGTTCTTATATTATGCTGTCAGATGGGGCAGGAATCGCCATCGCAACCGCCGTGACCATCGCCGTCACCGTCCTGATCGTCGGGATCACCTTCGTGACCGTGACCGCAACCATCGCCGCAACCGTCGTCATCATGGTCGCCACCGTCCTGGCAGCCGTCGTTGCCACATGCCATAGCCGGCGCAGCAACAAATCCGATCATCAGAAATACAACCAGCAGACTGATCAAAAGCTTCATACTACATCCTCCTGATACTTATTGAATTATCGATACAGAAGCTAATATTGACATAATATCAGTGTCACTTTGAAAGTGTCAATGAAAAGACAAAAAAAATATTATTGAACAAATGGAGAATTCTCAGGAACCGTGATGGATAAAAAAGCAGTTTTTGACATGTATGGCATGGGGTGATATAATCCACAATCCCTGAGTGCCCCCATACAAAAATGTGAGGGTACAGATGGTTATCAAGACAAGATAGACGAGGTAACAAGCGAATGTCCAAGGCAAGTTTCATGTCGATGCGATGGCTCAGGCTCCATATCAAGGAAATCATCTGGGCAACTGTACTCCTGTTTGTCGGTTCGATTTTTGTAATTGGTTATGGCACCAGTCGAGCGATTAAACAGCAGGAAGAACGCAAACGCCAGGCCGATGAAACGGAACAGCGCGCCAACAACCTGCGCAACCTGGTTCCGGCTCACCTGCAGAACAAGCTCAATCTGCCGGTAGCCCACGTATCGCTGCCGACAGGCAATGCGTCACTGACCACCATGATCGATGTCAAGACCGTATGGCGCGCCATAAAGGATTCGCCTGAATATCAGCAATTACAGAATGATACTATGCCTGCCGGCATCAGAGAGTTCTATGGCAAGATGCTCAAAGAAAGAGCTGTCGAAAGCTTGATCTCGATGTCACTTCTCGAACTCTATGCGCGCGCCAACAACATCAAGCCCGAGATGACTGCGGCCGCCATTATTGAAAAGGATCGACAGACGATTTCGCCAGTTGAATTTGACCGTCAGCTCAGACGCGAAGGCCTTTCTCTCGATGAATACGGTCAGCAGAGAATCAAGCAGCTGACCTATCAGGCGGTATCGCAGCAGATCATGCAGGTTGTACCACCGGCAAGCGCTACCGAAGACTTTCTGAAAAACTATTACGAAACCAACAAAATCCGCTTTAAAGATGACGATCAGATCACTTTCAATCACCTGCTCGTTTCTCCAGCTGATTTTTCAGGTCAGACAGAAGTCAAAGACGCCGAAATCAAGGATTACTTCGATAAGCATCGCGAAGAATTCAAGAGCTCTGAACGCCTCAACCTGTCTCATATTTTCATTGACCCCAAACAACCAGCTTTCCGCCAGACCATTTCTATAAGCGACAGCGAAATGCGACGCCAGTATACCGATAATCTCGACCGTTATAAAAGCCCCGAGAAGGTCAAGGCCAGTCACATTCTTATTAAACCCAAAAACAGCTTTGACGAAAAATTCGGTGAACTTGGCATCAATCTGCGCAACTTCACCTCTGAAGAAGTTGACGGCAAAACCCTGTTCACCTTTGACGCCGGCATAGCCAATCTGCAAAGCACAACCGGCCTCGGACGCGAAAATTTCGTTCTGGTTACAGCAGATGGTGAAAAGCTTGTCGCTGATGACGCCAGTATGAAACAAATCGAAAATGCTCTTGAACTGCCGATAAATGGCGCAACCAAATCAGCCTTGTTCGGCAAAATTGGTATTTTCGCCAAAGCCGGCGCAGAACCGGCTACTCTCGTGGTGTCACACGCCGGCGAAAGTCACGACATCGACGTCAAAGCAGCCTTTGACTCAGAGAAAGCCTTCGAAGCAGCCCGCGTTGAGATTGAAAAAATTCAGCAGCAGCTGAAAGACGGTGCAAATTTTGCTGATCTTGCAAAGAAATTCTCGCAGGACACCGGTTCTGCCGAAAAAGGCGGCGACCTTGGCGAATTTGCGCGCGGTGCCATGGTAAAACCCTTCGAAGATGCAGCGTTCAGCACCGCTGTTGGCAAAATCACCGACCCGGTAAAGTCACAGTTTGGTTACCACCTGATCAAGGTTGAAGGCAAAGTTGCCGAAAAAGTACGCCCCTTTGAAGAAGTCAAAGCAGAACTTGCTGCCGAAATGCAGGCGATGCAGGCTGAAATCAAAGCGGAAAGCACACTTGAAACTGCCCGACAGAAAATTGTCTACCAGAGTGACACTTTCGAAAATCTTGCCAAACTCCATTCAATGGCCGGTTCTCGCAGCAACGGCGGCAAACTGCCGGTGATCTTCGCCGGCGCCATAACTGATGATTACTCACCGGATCAGAAGAAAATCATCATCGCCGAACTGACCAATAGCAAGGCTAAAGCTGAAATCGATACCGGCGTTCCGACAATTATGAAGGAGATCGAAACTGCCGTTTTCGCGCTTGAGCCTGGCGAAGTCAGCAATGTCATCAAAACCGACGCTGGCTATCACCTTTTCAGACTCGAAGCCAGACTCGAACCGGTCAATCTCGCTCTGACCCCCACCCTGTCGCTCAAGATCCATGAAATTCTCGAAAAAGAAGCACGCGACCGTCTGGCCAAGGCAAGAGCCGAAAAACTGCGCTCTGACAACCCGGCTGCAACTGTAGCCGAACTGGCAAAACTGGCAAACTCGGGTAAAGACGAGCAGAAAGAAGCCAAGTTCTCATTCGGCCCGCTGCCGATTTCTGCCAATCCGGGCTTCTCAAGTTATGCCATTTCTGACGGCGCCGGCGAAATCTCGGCCGATGGCCGCACTTATCTGCCCGAACTGCATGCTGCATTCATGAATCTGATAAAAGACAGCAAATGGCAGGGTAAGATTGCCGGACCAATAAAAAGCGAACTGGGCTACCACTTCGTCGAGATCACGGCATTCGAAAGCAACCGCTACGAACCATTCGAAGAAGTCAAAGAAAAGATCAGACAGATGGTCACGCTCGAACCGCCTCAGGAAGCTATTCAGAAGGAATTCGAAGCCAATATCGACAAGTTCGATGTTCCGGCGACCCGCAAAATTCGCCAGATCGTAATGTCTGAAGAACGCACAGCCCAGGAAGTTCATGAACGCCTGAAAAAAGGTGAAATCTTCGCACTGCTGGCTAACCGCTTCAGCATCGACGGATCAGCCAATACCGGCGGTCTGATCGCCCCGGTTCGCCGCGGGCAGCTCTCTGAAAAACTCGACAAAGCGGTCTGGAATCTCAAAAAGGGCGAGATAACTGACGTCATCGAAACCCCCTACGGTTATGTTATCGCCATGCTGGAAGAAGACGAAAAGCCTGGTGTAAAAGCAACCCTGAGTGAAGATGTAATCACTCAGCTCAAACGCAAACTGCGCAGTGAATACCAGGAAGAAGTCTGGACGTATTTCCTGAAGGGCCTCAACAACCAGGCCTATGTAATACGCCATGGTGACATTCTCGAAGAAATCTGATTTCTGCACGAATAAACGGCGGCCGTATAATGCGGCCGCCGTTTGTTTTTGCGAAAACTTTTTTTCATTTGTAAGGTAAAATATCTGCTGTCACCGTCAAATTTTGTTGCTATAATGGAGTGCCATGGGATACACAACAGCAGACATCGTAAAAAAGGCAAATGCCTGCCTGCGACAAGGCAAAAATCTGGTCAATGCCGAGATAGCTCTTGGCATCGCCAGTTTTGAGAATGGCAACATCGAAACCGCCATAAAGCATTACGAAAAGGCGCTGAAGCACAACCAGAACAGCGCTGAAGCACATGCCGGCATGGGCATCTCGCAGGCGCGCGCCGGCAATCTTGATCTGGCAATCAAGCACCTGCAACAGGCCTACGACTTGAGCCCCGAATGCGGGCTATTGGCCAACTGGCTGGCTGACGCCTGGTTTGACAAGGGTGACCTTGACCGTGCCATAGAATATTACAGTGAGGCGATCAGAAACAATGCATCAGACAGCAACGCCCACAACGATATGGCAGATGCTTACAGGCTTAAAGGTGATTACAGCAGGGCTGCCGATTTGTACCGGCGCACCCTTAAAATCGACCCGCTCGATACTAATGCCATGCTCGAACTGGCCCAGTGCCAGGCTCAGATGAACAAACCCGAAGAAGCTCTGCAAACTCTTAAGAGTCTGATTGAGAACTTCCCGTCGAGTCGTGACAGCGCGACAGCCATGGTCGTCTGCGCAACGATTCTTATCGAAAAGGGCGATTTTAACAGTGCCAGCTCATGGCTGGAGCGCTCGCGCGAATTTTTCCCATTCAACCGGCCGGTGCTGTTTCAGTCGGCTGTATGCGCGCTCAAACAGGGAAAAACAGACAAATGCTGCGAACATCTCAGACGCATTCTTGAGCTCGACCCTTCTGACAATCGGGCGGCAGCACTGCTCAAAAAGGTGTCGGCAGCATGAAATTCCCGGGCAGCAAAGCAAAACGCGGCATGATCATGATCATCGTTGCCGGCGTGCTGTTTTTTCTGACCATAGTATTTACCTCTCTGGTAAGCCGTGTCCGCCACGAGAGCACCGTCACCAACCGGGTCTCGGTGAATGAACGGCTTTATCAGCTTGCTTCTGCGGTCGGACGTCTGACCGTACGCAAGCTTCAAAAAGATTTCGAAACCAACAGCCCGGATGACCCTGATTATGGGCGACGCATTCTGAAGGCAGCCTTTGCCAACAAAACCGGCATTATGGACGAAATTGACTATACCAGCCGGATAAAGTCACTCGATGTGGTCAAAGAAATCATGACGCGCTTCAAAAAAGAATGGGGCAACCACGGAGAAGTGGATTTCAAGGTAACCTACATAGTAAACCTCGGCGACCAGTTCCCTTTCCGTGCTCCAATTAAAGGTCTTGAAAAGAATCCTTACGAACGCAATGGCTACATAGAAGTAATAGTGAAAGTCAGCCATCTCGGAATAGAAAAGACCTGCCGGATACGTAAAGAGTTTCTGCTGTGCAACCTCATGGCCCCGCCGTTCCACCGTTTCACCCTGTTCTCGCATCGGGGTGCTTCTATCGGCACGCACCATGATGAAAGCATGATCAACAAGCTGGCCAACCAGACTTTCAACAAAGATGACGGCAAACTCGACACCGCCGTCGCAGACAGTAGAAGACCGCTCACCTGCATCAACCGGCTGGTTCGCAAAAAACGCGAGCGTATCGAAGGGCTCGACTTCCGCTTCAACCGGGCCGACAACATAGTTAAAAACATAGACGGAGATCCTTCTTTCGTCAAGAGCGGCTGGATATATCTTGGCGGTCGCGGCCCATCGAAAGACTCCAAAGGCGATGATGGCAATCTTATTCTCAATGTACTGGCCGGCGCGCACGACGATATACTGAAAAGCGCTTTTGGCGAATATTTTCATTTCTATTTCAATCCCAACTCAGCCGGCTGGTTGATCTCAAAAGACTGGACCGAATGGTTCAACGACAAAATCCCGGGCAATGCCCAGGGCGAGGCCAGCAAGCTGATGGTGGCTTTTGTTGATTACGGTTATTACAAGGGCGTATGGGATATCAAATTTCGCGACCTCAAACTGTTCAACGCAGCGAAATACATTTACGAACAGCACCTGCAGAAGCCCGACATAAGAAAGATCATCGATGTCGGCAATTCGATGCACCTGTTTGGCACCCCCGCATTCTGCACCCCCACTCTGGTATTCGGAAAAATCAAGCGTCGTTATCTGCGCACTTTCGCCTTTTATTTTGGCGAAATATCGCGCGTACATCCGATCCCGTCTTTCACCCGCAGTGATGATCTCGACGCCTTCATCACTGACACCATCCCCAACTGGTTCAGCGAAATGAGCAGCGGCAGCGCTGACGACATTTTTTTTAACGATTTCATTTCGGCATTTCTGACCAATATCGACTATCGCAAATTTCAGATCGGGTTCCCCGACAATTCTCCCTCTCTATGCGGTCTCGACCCTGAAGTCAGAGACTGGGAACCCTACATGAGCGCTCTGCACAACATCTGTGATCCAGGCGGGCCTGACCGCAAATGGACCGATGCTGTACCCGACAACGGCTATGTCGATGATGACCCCGAACCTCTATGTACAACCGACTATCAGTTCGTAAACGACAAGGAAATCCATTATTCCGGCGGCATTCGCGACATCAAACCCGACAGCAGCTATCTGCGCGACCGCGTCAGCTTCAGGATTCCGACTGAGGCTGGAAAACCTCTTTATCTAAGCAAAAGCGAGTTTTTCAACAACCATTTCATCACCGAGGAAGACAGAAAAAAACTGCTTTATCTTAACCAGATAATCGCAATCGATGGCGATCTGGTCATCGACATGCCGCTCGAAGTAGCCAAAGGTGGTATTATCATTGCCAGTGGTCATATCACTGTCAAAGAGCCGATTATTAACAAATACATCCTCGAAACTCCTGACAACGACGATGCCTTCGGCATGCTGACACTGGTTGGCGACAAAGGCATCACCATAAACGAAGGGCGCAGCGGACTTGGCGAACTGCCCCAGACGCATGCCATGTTCATCAGTGTAAATGGCGATAACGGTAAGGTTACTGTAACCAAACCGCTTCATATAATTGGCGGGGTTGCCAGCGACGACCTTGAAAGTCTGGTAACCAAAGGCTGTGTGATTGAATGGGGTTTTGAACCGGAAGAATTCGGTGGCAACAAGGATCTCGTCACCCCCGGGTTCTACGGATTGTCTATGGGTCCACGCGATATAGAAATAATAACAGAAGAATAAAAACTTTTTGCAAAGAAGTCGGTATAGTAGATGAACAGGCAAGAAAGAACCGATGTTGAACTGGTTCAGGCAGTTCTGGCAGGCGAACTGGAACAGTTTGCCGAACTGGTTGAACGCTACGAGAAACTGGTGTTCAGCTTTCTGCTGACACGGCTGAATGACCTGCAGGAGGTCGAAGACATTGTTCAGGAAACATTTGTCAAAGCATTCAGACATCTGGCCAGTTTTGATTGCGAGCGACGTTTTGCCGCCTGGTTGCTCACCATTGCCCGCAATCTGCTTATCGACTCACGCCGCAAGGCCGGACGCAGCATAGCTTCGACAAATCTGGTCAACGAGGTAATGCTTACCGACAGCGCCAGGGAAGCAGCATCTCAGCCCTCAGAAGTGGTAGTCAGGCGCGAAAGGTTCAGAAGTATAGTTGCTATGATTCAGGAGCTTCCAGAAGAACTCCGGACGCCTTTCCTGCTGAGGGTAATCAACGAACTGCCCTATCAGGAGATCGCAGAGGTTCTCGATGTGCCGTTGCAGACGGTTAAGAACAGAATCTTCAAGGCCCGTGAGATCCTCAGGGAAAAAAGAGAAAGCCTATGAACAGATGCCCTGAAAAAGATAAAATAGTGCTCTTCTGTGAACGCGAGCTCTCCGATGTTGAGCAGGCGCAGTTCGAACTGCATCTTAAAACCTGCTCAGAATGCCAGCACGAGCTCGAACAGACAATTGCCGACGACTCTCTTCTCCGCGAGGGAGTCGAAGAAGCCTTCACCCGCCATCGCGTCAACCAACGCATAATGGCGCAGATCCGCAACGAAAAAGTGGCCAGACCAGCCACAGACAGCTATAAAGGCTGGCGTTACTTCTGGCTGACAGCCTTCGCGCTGCTCACCATTATTACTGTCATCAGCCTGTATACTCCATCACCGGCAAAATACCAGGGCCGCGTCGGTGCGATCATGCTACAGGCACTTAACGAAGAGACAACACTGCAAAACGAAAAGCTGGCAGTCGCCAAAATCTACAACCTCGAAACCCTGGCGCCGGCAAGTCTTGACGGCTGTGTCCTCTTTACCGTCAGCGGCGATAAGACCTCTGTGTTCAAAATGTCAGGTCAGGCAACTGTTCGCATCAATAATGGTCTGCCCGAATTCTCAGATGCCAAAGCGACCTTTGAGCTGGTTTCAGGAGCGATCATCACCATCCTGGTCAATGGTAACCCTCTCAAGCTTGAGCGCAAGACCATGATACCGGCGCCATTCGACACATCTGACCTTGAACCCGATCAGGTCAGTCTGCCGGCTGCCAATGTGCCACTGGTAGCATCGACAAGCGAACAGACCGATGCTATAATAGATGACATGCCCGAAGAACCCTGCATAGTCGACAAACCTGCCGGCAATGCCTCTGCCTCCGAACCGGCGGCCGAAGTCATGCCCGGCAGCGATACCTGGATCGACCCGACCCAGGCTCCAGGCAAGAATCCCTTTGCCGACGAACCGCTCAAACTGGACGGAAACTGAGATGCAACGCCAGGCCTTCTCGATGCTGGAAATACTGATAGCGCTGGTAATCGCCGCGGTTGCGTTCCTGCCTATTTACAACCTGTTCAGATTTGGCAGTCAGGGCGCAGTAAACAACATCTACGAAGTTACCGCCTCGAATTATGCTGCCGACCTGATCAATTTCACCCGCGACATAAAGGCGCACCAGATCAAAACAGTGGCAGGTAACTCCAACAAAATCACGCTCTCATCCGATGAACAGATTGCTGCATTTTTTTCGCGACTCGACATGACAGCGCCACCGCCTGTCAAAGAGCCCTTCAGCCGCAAGCTCGAACTCGAAAAATTCTCAGGCCGCGATGTAACTGGCCCGGCCGGCATTATCGGCTGGCTGAGCGACCTCATAAATCGGCGCCGATCGGTTCCCAACTATCTTATATGCGTTAAGGTTTCATATCCCAAAATGAACAGCACCGAGAAAGACGACGTAACTCTCTTCTCGATGGCAATGGACTGAACATGAAAAGAAAACAGGGCTTCACGCTTGTCGAGATAATAATCGTGGTTTTTATCGTCGCGATTGTCTCAGGAATCGCTTATCGGCTGATGAGCGGAACATTTTCGCAGTATTTCAAGAGTCAGTCGAAGCTGACCAATCTGCGTGCAGCCAGCATCATTCTCGAACGCATAAAGGCTGATATACGACTCGCGCTGATTCCGATCGATGATTCCGAAAACCCGGTTATCGAGGCCGAAAAGCTCTCGTTCTGCATTACTGATGAAGGCAAGCGACGCATGGTCACCTATACTTTCAATTCCAGCGAAGGCAAGGTGATCAGAGAAGTCGCCGGTGGCAGCAATCGGGTTATCAGCCTGGTCAGAGTCGGCGACTTCAAAGTATCAGAAGTCGGCGAAGAAGATCGCAAACTGCTGTCTATTGCGGTTGTTGTCGACAACGAAAAAGATCAGGAGATACGCACTGAAACGAGTCTGGCCAATCAGGTTGAGCTCAAAGCCGTTCTCTACCCGAGATTTTTTACCGAGACTCTCAGCGATGAAGAAAAATTCTGGAATCTGGCGCGCACCAGCGCAGGAGGAAGCACATGAAAAAGGCTGTTCTATTGGTATCTGTATTATTGTTGATCGCAACAGTGGCCGAAGCCGCCACGACCCACGTTTTCCGGGCGGGCGACACCCTGTGGGAACTCGCTGCCAAGCACTACGGCGACCCGACGCTCTACCCGATACTTTTACAGGTAAATAATATCAGTAATCCGCGCACGATTCCAAACGGCAAGGTCATCATTATTCCTGATAAATCAGATATGAAGGCAATCGCCAACGAAAGCGACTCACTCAAGCGCCAGGAAATGATCGCCCGCGTCACCGGCGGGCAGAACACCAATCAGCCAGCGGGCGAAAAGGCCAAAGCTGCCGCACGTCCTGATCAGGCTGCGCGCGAAGGTGAAGTAAACCCGGACGACACATCTTTCACCAATATTCTCAACGGCCCCAAAGTCGGAGCTGACAAACTGATCAAAACCAACACCCCCTGAACTGAATAAAAAAGCAAAAGCGGCGACCGAATTATGAATACCCGGTCGCCGCTTTTTTGCCGGTTGAATATATTGATAACTGGGACGATTACGATTACGATTACGATTACGACAAAAGATAATATGGGGCATAAGTATGAGGTTAGATAAATATTTACAGGTAACCGGACTGATCAAGCGGCGGGCACTGGCTAACGAGGCCTGCAAACTCGGACTGGTCAAGATAAACGGCACAACCGCCAAGGCAACTCGCGAAGTAGCGGTCGATGACATCATAGATATCTGCCTGGCACGCCGTGATATGTCGATCAAGGTGTTGCAGCTGATCACCGGCAGTTCGCTAAAAAAGACGATCCGCCACGAATATTTTACTGTCCTTAAAGATATCGAAAAAACAGTTGTTGACGACTTCTGGCAGGACAACCCCGATGAATAAAGCTCGACATGGCGCTAACGACGCCGGTTTTATCAGGGCAAAAAAATCACTCGGGCAGAATTTCTGTCGCGATGAACGCATTCCTGAAGAAATACTGCGACGACTCGCACCAGCTCAAACGCATCAAATATGGGAAATCGGCCCAGGCCAGGGCGCCCTGACCGAACGACTGGCAGAAAGCGGCGCCAAGCTGCATCTTTTTGAAATAGATGAACGAATGCGCCAGATCCTCACGCAAAAATTTGCCGGCGTCGAAATTACCTGGGGCGATTTCCTGGAAATCAGCTCAGATAGACTGCCACCAGCTGGCGAACACCTGCTCGTCTGCGGCAATCTGCCATACTACTGCGGCACGCCGATCATTCGTCGTTTTCTCGAAGACGGCCCGCTGGCCGAGCGCATAGTATTTCTACTGCAGGAAGAAGTAAGCAAAAAAGCAGCCGCACAGTACAACAACAGCGATTACAGTTACCTTTCGGTACACACTGCGTTTTTTGCAAAGGCGACCATCGGCAGCACCTTTGGCCCCGGTTCTTTTGTGCCGCCGCCAAAAATCAACAGCACGATACTTCAGCTCGAACCGCTGAAGTTAACCCATGGCGAGCGCGAGCACCGGCTATGCGCGCTGAAAAGCGTATCACCGCTGTTTCAGCAGCGGCGAAAAATGGCTCTGCCATTGCTCAAGAAGCGAAATCCAGAGATAGACTGGACGACGAGATTCGACGAGCTCGGCATCGATCATAAGGCTCGCCCCGAAAACATCTCTCCCGAACAATTTCTGTCTCTCTTCTCCCCACCCCAACCTTAGTGTTTTATCGTCATTGCGAGGAGCGTAGCGACGAAGCGGTATGCCGCAGGCATAAGCCAGCTCTGAGCTAATCCTTCTG
>Ga0123335_1003027_pt1 | contig 24108 bp, 12 predicted proteins | sample BiotimSIPDNA_2_FD_89707 | JGI IMG/M metagenome (GOLD analysis project Ga0123335, IMG submission 89707) | Anaerobic biogas reactor microbial communites from Washington, USA - Biogas_R2 time_0 SIP DNA | ecosystem: Engineered > Bioreactor > Anaerobic > Unclassified | place: Washington, USA...
ATAATGAAACGAAAAATACGTTGATACGGGTGTATTTCATGTGTTTCTTTCTGACTGAGATACTGCGTTTCGGTTGCGCCGAAGGCGCCCCTTCTCCCGGGCGAAGTCCCGGACGAAGCGTAGATATTTATTTTGCAAACCCATGTAAAAACCGTTACAAAGGAAGACTGAAAAATGGAACGTGAAGGAAAAAGTATCTCCCGACGCATGTTTTTGGGCGGTGTGGGCGCCGCGTTTGCCGCGCCCCATATTATCCCGGCTTCGGCGATGGGCGCAGATGGGAACACCGCCCCGAGCGAACGCATCCACATCGGGGTGGTGGGCACGGGTGGCCAGGCCAAGGGCCTGACGGACAATGCCATCCACCACAAGAATGTGCGGATTGTGGCGCTGTGCGACGTGGACAAGAACCGTCTTGCCGAAGCGAAAGGGCTGGTGGACGGCTATTATGAAGACCAGGCCTGCGCCACCCACGCCGACTACCGGGAACTGCTTGCCCGGGACGATATTGACGCCGTCATCGTGGCCACGCCCGATCACTGGCATGCCCTGGTCTGCGTGGAGGCGGCCCGCCGGGGTAAAGATATTTACTGCGAGAAACCGCTCACCTGGTCTCTGGGTGAAGGCCAGGCGGTCGTCAAGGCGGTCACCGAAAACAAGCGCGTCTTCCAGGTGGGCAGCATGCAGCGCTCCCAGCGGGAATTCAAACAGGCCTGCGAGCTGGTGCGCAACGGTTACCTGGGCGAAATCAAGCACATTCTCGTGGCCCTGCCTAACGGCGGCCACGCCCTCTGGGTCGATGAGTTTCCCGCGCCGCCGCCGGAACTCGACTGGGAATTCTATGTAGGCCCGGCGGAATGGACGCCCTTCCATCCCAAGCGCTATCACTGGGACTGGCGCTGGTGGCTGAGCTTCGGCGGTGGCCAGATGATGGATTGGATCGGGCATCACGGCGACATCGCCCACATGGCCATGGGCTGGGACCATACCGGCCCGATTGAAGTCGAAGGCGCGCTTTGGGAACCCACGAAGGAACGCAACAACCTGTATAACGGGCCTGAACATTACCAGTTCAATTTAAAATATGCGGGCGGCACCACCATGACGGTGGCCAGCGCCGCGGACATGCCGGACAATTTCAAGGCCTGCGGCGAGCTCGGCACTATGTTCTTCGGTGAAAAGGACACGTGGGTGTATGTGGACCGGAGCGGCATTAAGGCCAGTGACAAGCAACTGCTCAAGACCAAGTTTCGCGAGAATGATTTCCGGTTCCGGAAGCAACGCAACCACATGACGGACTTCCTGGATTGCATCGCAAGCCGGGAAGAATGCATCGCGCCGGTAAACGCCGGGCACCGCTCGGCCTCCATCGGCCACCTGGGCAAACTGGCCTGCACGCTGCGCAGCGGTTTCAAGTGGGACCCGAAGGAAGAGGTCATCACGGACAACCCGGCGCTGAACAACATGCTGACCCGTGTCTACCGCGGGGACTGGTCGCTGGAAGTATAACGGCACGCTCTGCCGTGGCTGCGGTGCCGGGCCAGAACTATTAGGCTGTCATTTGCGCGGGGCAGATTCCGGGACATTCCGGAACTGCTCCGCTCTTTTATTCCCCCTGTATCCACGCTTCCGTGAACGAGGCGTGCTTGATAGAACTGCCCTCTTCCCCGTCCCGACGGTAGGAGTAGGTTACGTGTATCCTTTCGTCTTTCGACTGGATCACAGCAGGATAGGAAAAGGAACCGCCATCGACCGCCGCCTCTTCAATGATACACGGATCATCCCAGCTGCGGCCTTCATCCTGTGATGAATAGAGAGACAGCCTGTGGCGTCCTTCCAGGGTGTCATTGCATACCAGCACCCAGCGCCCGCTTTTCAGAACCTCCACATCCACGCTGGAACCCGGGTTGGATATGCCTGTCACTAACACCGGCGACCAGGTCACACCGCCGTCGGCGGAAACCGATGCGCGCACCTGCCTGGGCAGGCCATTATCGCGCATGAAGGCGACGATCTCGCCGTTTCCCCGTTTCGCGAAAGCGGGCTGAATATTGCCAAGCATGGTAATATCCGGATCAAGAATAGGGGTGCTGAAGGTCCACGAAGCCCCGCCGTCGCGGGTAAACGCCGCCAGGGAACAGTTAAACACATCCGAGTAAAGCCCCAGCATCAAGGTCTGTTCATCGAGCATGACAGGCGGTGTCCGGGTCATCCATCCCAGGCGCTGGTGCAATTTTTCGCGGCAACGCTCCTTCAACATAGCCGCCTCCCCTTTCATGTCCGGTACCAGGCTTAAAAGGGCATCGTAGGTGTCCAGACCCTCTTCAAGCACTTTCAGGAACCGTTCCTCCAGTTCTTTCGGACGGGCATGGATGACGTCCTGCCACTCCCACACGGGCGGCCCGTCATTTTCATAGTCTCTGGAAGTCCGGTATTTCAGCAGAGAACCGCCCCATTCGTTGTCCTGGACGGTAATCCAGAACAGCCACAATACCCCGCGCCCATCCACAAAAAGGACTGGATTGCAGTCGGGCAAATCAGGCGTGTCCGCCATGAGAAAAGGCTCAGACCAAGCCTCCGCACCGGCGGATTTCCGCGCCCCCTGGAGCACCACGTCATCCGACTGTCTTTCCCCCGTGCCGTGGAACCAGACGGCGAGCAAGTCGCCGCCGGGGGTTTCCACCACACTTGAACCATGGTTATGAAAGGCATTCGGCGGGAAAATCAATTCCGCCTGAAATGATGCGGACAACAGCAGTCCTTGAATCAACAGCGTTAATACCATGTTGCTTTCTCCATTTTGCCCCGGTTTTCCCGTTACTTTATAATTTAAGGCAGTCTCACATCAATACGAATCCCATCCGGCACAATAGTAGGCCGGGTAGAGCGTGCCTTAATAAGTCAACCCATGATGCCACAGACCCTTGAGATTTACCTATTTAACGCAAAGCATGAGATAAACAAAGCGAAACCCGCCTTGAAGATTCCGCACAGATAATTTGAAGGCGGGTTACGCTCAAACCTTGAACATGTACCACACATCCACAATTCTTTTTGGCTTTTTTTATCATGAACGACATAGCGAATGGTTCCGCTCCACCCGGCCTACCGGCCATACCCCCCCCCCGCCTTTCGTCTCAATACGCTTTTCAAGTATAATAAATCTGGCAGGGGTGGCAACCCGTCCCGTGATTCTTAACCGGGTTGGAGAGGGGCCGGGAGCGTGGAATCCTTCCATTCAGCATGGAAAGGGGTATGTATTCCATCCCGGGAGATGTGTACGAAACGAATGATATTCCGGACGCAGACACGGCCGGGAGGAGATATGTTATGGATATGCCGAAAAAATATGAACCCGCGGAAATCGAGCAACGCTGGCAGCAGACCTGGGCGGACAAAAGTATCTACGCCTGGGATCCGTCCCGGGGCCGTGAGGAGACCTTCGCCGTAGACACGCCCCCGCCCACGGTAAGCGGCTCCCTGCATGTAGGCCATATGTTCAGTTATTCCCACCAGGATTTTATCGTCCGGTATCAGCGCATGCGGGGCAAGAATATTTTCTTTCCCATCGGCTGGGACGACAACGGCCTGCCCACGGAACGCAGGGTGCAGAACCTGTATAACGTCAAGTGTGAGCCCCATATTCATTACGACCCCGACTTCAAAGCCGAACGCGGGACAAAAGGCGCACCCGCCCCGATCAGCCGCAGGAATTTTATCGAACTGTGCGACCTGGTCACCAAGGAGGACGAGGACGCGTTCAGGCACCTGTGGAGCCGCCTGGGACTCAGTTACGACTGGTCGCTGGAGTACGCCACCATTGATGAACACTGCCGGCGCACCTCGCAGGCAAGTTTCCTGGATATGCTGCAAAAAGGCGAGGTGTACCAGGACAACCGACCCGTCATCTGGGACGTGGATTTCCAGACAGCCATCGCCCAGGCGGAAGTGACCGACAGAGAGATGCCAAGCGCCTATCATTTCCTGCGTTTCCCACTCCAGGAAAGCGGCGAACATCTGGTCATCGCCACCACACGCCCGGAACTGTTGCCGGCCTGCGTGGCGGTCATGGTACATCCCGATGACGCACGTTATGCCAAGTATGCGGGCAAACACGCGCTGACACCCCTGTTCGGCGTGCCCGTACCGATTATCATGGACGAGAGGGCCGATCCGGAAAAGGGCACGGGCGTCGTCATGGTCTGCACCTTCGGCGACCAGACGGACGTGGAGTGGTGGCAGCAGTACAACCTGCCGCTGCGGCAGGTTCTCGGCGCGGACGGCAAGTTGCTCCCCTTATCCTTCGGCCCGGCGGAGGGAGACGCCGGCGACTGGATCAGTACGAACCCAGACGCCGCGAACGAAGTCTATGGGCAGTTGGCCGGACTCCCGGCCAAAAAGGCACAGGAAAAAATCATCGAGATCGCGGAGGCTGCGGCAGGGGTCATCGACCGGCCGCGCCAGGAAATTATGCACGCCGTCAAGTTCTTTGAAAAGGGCTACCGCCCCCTCGAGCTGCTGCCCGCGCGACAGTGGTACGCCAAGATCCTCGACAAGAAAGACGCTCTTCAGGATCAAGGCCGGAAAATTCAATGGCATCCGGGATTCATGTCCAAGCGCTATGAGCACTGGGTGGACGGGTTGAACCTGGACTGGTGCCTGAGCCGCCAGCGCTTCTTCGGCGTGCCAATCCCGGTGTGGTATAAACTCGACGAAAATGGAAACTGTCTGTACGATCAGGTACTGGCGCCCGCGCCGGACGCGCTTCCTGTGGATCCCCTCGACGAAGCGCCGCCCGGATATGAAGAATCCCAGCGGGGCAAACCCCTTGGCTTTGCCGGGGACCCGGACGTATTCGACACCTGGGCGACCAGTTCGTTGACGCCACAGATTGCCAGCCGCTGGGTGGACAACCCGGAACGCCACAAGAGCGTGTTTCCCATGGACATCCGCCCCCAGAGCCATGAAATCATCCGCACCTGGGCGTTTTACACCATCGTCAAGGCTTACCTGCATGAACGGCAGATCCCCTGGCGGAACGTGGTCATCAGCGGTTGGATCCTTGACCCGGACCGCAAAAAAATGTCGAAAAGCCAAGGCAACGTGGTCACGCCGGAACCCCTTATCGACCAGTATGGCGCCGACAGCGTCCGCTACTGGGCCGCCCGGGCGCGACTGGGCGTGGACACGGCTTATGATGAACAAATCTTCAAGGTGGGGAAGAAACTCTGCACCAAACTGTTCAACGCCGCCAAATTCGCCATAGGCCGTTACGGAGACGTGGATGCCTCCGCATTGACCGCAGGAAACATCACGCAAGAACTGGACCGGGCGGTGATACAGGAAATGCGCCCGGTAATCGCCCGCGCCACCCGTGCCTTTGAAGAATTTGACTACGCGCAGGCGCTGAGTATTGCGGAAGATTTCTTCTGGCCGGTGTTCTGCGACAACTACCTGGAACTGGCCAAGCCGCGCACCTACGATGAATCCCTGACTCCGGAGCGTCTGTCCGCATGCGCCACGCTGCGGATGCTGCTGCGCGCGGTGGTGCGCCTGTTCGCTCCCTTTGTGCCCTATATCTGTGAAGAGATCTGGCAATGGAATTTTGCCGCCGATCCGGACATGCGGCCTTCGATACATCGAAGCCCCTGGCCATGCCCGGAGGAATTTGACGCCATTTCCGGACCGGCCGAGGCGAACACCTGGTCGGCCGCAGTCAAAATTGTGGAACAGGTGCGCCGTGCGAAAGCGGACGCCAACCTCAGCATGGCCGCCCCGGTAAAGCGCGTGGATATCGCCTGCGACCCGTCCTGGCACAAGGCGGTTCTAGCGGCGGGTGATGATATCCGGCGCACCCTGCGCATCGAGGACTGGACAGTTGCCGCCAATGTTCCGGTTGACGGCGATATACAGGCTGTCGCTGTCTTTGAACAGGCGCCCTGACCGGGAGTTTCCAACACATGACGCCGCAAAGCGCTTGATCGCCACGTCCCGTGTCGCCTATTTTCTGCGCAAAGTCGACGGAGTGGTATGCGCTCGCGCGTGGTTTGGCTGGGCCGCTCAAGGTCCTCCCGGACACGCCCACGGGGGAAGCATCGCCACCGTGCTGGATGAAACCATGGGGGTGGCCGTGTTGCACTCCGGTTACGTGGCCGTATTGGCTTCATTGACCGTGCAATACCGGGAGAAAGTGCCCCTCGGCACGGACACCGTAGTGAAGGCGGAGGTTTGCCGTACGGAAAGGCGCAAGATTTACACGCGCGCCGTCATGCGCTGCCATGAAGACGGCCGCCTTTTCGCGGAAGCGGAAGGCTTGTATGTCATGCAGAATCTGGAACAGCTCTGCGAAATGAAAGATCTGCCGGCATCCTTGCAGAAACCGGCAGAAACGTAATATCCAAAGCTGCCGTTGCCCGGGAAAAGCAACGGAGTGGCCCCGAAGTCTCGGGAAGTTTTATTTATTTAAGTTCTCTTCAGGAATAGGGCGCTTGATGCCCGTCTTGGTCAGTTCGAGCCTTCCCCAGGAGCCGTCGATCAGTTTGGGCTGGGTGAACTGGGTATTACACCAGTAACACTCGCCATTACTGTCCTTGGCCGCCGCCGCGACATTCAGATAGCGCGATGTATTCCCGTCCAGCCACCAGTCCTTGTCGATGATCACAATGCGGAGGATATTGCTCCACCCGGCATTCTCCAGCAAGGCGCGCATCTGCCCTTCCAGTTCCTTGTTGATCATGCCCGCCGGGGGCAGGGTGCCGGCGGCGTCGCTGGCCGATTTTACCTTCTCATGCAGATCGGCGTAAAAACTGAAATCGTTGCCTTCGATTTCCAGTTCGCCGACTGCGGGGTGTTCGCCGTAATTTCTGACAAAAAACTTTACCGTATGCTTTCCGGGCGGCAATTGGGCTAGATCGTAGGTGAAAGCAATGGGGCCTATTTTCCGGTTGCCTTTGCCCTCACCGTAGAGCATATCCGGATCCTTGTAAGCGGTCATCTTCTCCGGGTCCGGGGCGATGTCAAGGACCAGATAGTTCGAATCGATATACTGGGCTTTTTTCAAGGTAATGTACTGATAGTCCTCCTTGCCGTCCGCGCCCAGCCCCACCATGATGCCAAGTTCTGAAACGTCCCCGGCATCATACAGTTTTCTCCAGGTGGTGCCTATCTGAATCAGGCCGTAGATAGTATCACCCGCCTGAAAACTATTGGTCAGATTTGTCGGGGTTGCCGGGTCTATGGGCGATTTGGAGAATACGATCCTGTTGCCACCAGTGTTACCCGGCACAGCGGCCCCCGTGGTTTCACTTGCCGTTTCCTCGCCGGCCGGCGCGCTCCCGGAAGGTTGGGCGACGGCATCCACGACCTCTTTTGCCTTGTTCAAGGCGCCGCCCAGGTTCAATTTGACCGCGTAAACAGTCTGGCACGGCAGTAAAAGCGACAAGGCCAATACCGTGCAGAACATAATCTTAATGGAACGTACTGCCATCATAAGATCTCCCATGCGTTTGCCGGAAGCCGGAGATGCTTGCCACCATGTCACGTATCTCCCCGGCATAAAACCAGCGTATTGCCAAGACATTTCCTCTCTCCCCACGTCAAATCATGGCGCGGAAAGCATCCGTAATAACTATCCGAATAGAGCGCTCAGGATTTGCAGGTGCCGCTGAGGGACAACAGTACCGTAAGCGACATTCCAACAAGCAGCCAATCGCCAAGTGTCCGTTTAAGAAGCGCTTTGATCGCCGCGTCTTTTTCCGGGGCGCTGCAACAGCCGCAGGCTTCGTCTTCCCCTTCCTCTTCGCCTTCACCTTCTACAGGTGCTTCACCCTCGCCTTCGGCAACGATTTCGCCCTCGCCTTCGGCAACAACTTCGCCTTCACCTTCTTCGGGCGCTTCACCTTCACCTTCGGCAACGACTTCGCCTTCACCTTCAACAGCCGCTTCACCTTCACCCTCGGCCACGACTTCGCCTTCACCTTCGGCAGGCGCTTCGCCTTCTTCCGGTTCAGGTTCCGTCTCCAGACACAGGCTCCAGTTATTTAGCGTGCCGGTACTGCCTTCGACATCTGTCATGTACAACTGCCAGGTGCCGGTAATGGATTGGCCGTCAAAGGTTGAAAGATCATCTCCGGGAATGTAAGTATTGCGGAAAGGCGGGAAGCCAAGATGCACATCATAGGCGCCTTCATCATCCAACGCGGTGTTATTGAAATCCTGCCCGTTATTGTCCACTTGGCTGAACAGTCTGATCTTATCGCCGGACGGCGCCTGCAGATCCACCTCAAGGGCCGAGGTGCTGCTGCACGTAACGTCCAGCACCACATTTACATCCAAGATAAGGCCTTCGTCCTCAATTTCAAAGGAAGACATCACCGTATCGTTTTCCACAACGGCCAGGGGAAGCTGGGGGTCTGTGGCGTCATAACCGACACAATCATCGAATATCGGTTCGGAGACAATACACACGTTCCAGCTGTTCAACTGGCCCGTACTGCCGCCGCCAAGGTCGCTGATATACAGCTGCCAGGTGCCTTGGATACTTAGACCGTCAAACGAGGAAAGCGCCTGCTGAGGATAATAGACATCGCTGTACGGGGCAACTCCGGAATAGATGCTGTCGCCCGCCTCGTCATCGAGATGGGTCGACTCAAAATTCTCGCCATCGTTATCCAGTTCGTCAAAAAGAATGATCTTGGCCCCAGACGGCGCCTGCAGTTCCACTTTCAATGCCGAAGTGCTGTTACACTCGATATCCAGATACACATCCACATCAAGAATCCTGCCGTCATCTTCTATTTCAAAGTCGGACTCTATCGTTCCATCGCTGACCAAAGCCACCGGCAGATTAGCCTCAGCCGGTCGATAGCGAACGCAGTCACCTTTGACAACTGTGGCGGAAGCTTGTCCCACGACCAGGGAAACAAGGCACAAAACGATAACCACAATACTTTTTGCCTGTACTGTTACATTTTTCATTGAACAATGCTCCTTTTCGTTGGCTGCGTTGACGATCCTCGCTGTTGCTTCTTAACGTTATTCACTTATGATTCCGTTCACAGACTTTTCACCCTTGCGAAAAGAACATACACACACCGGCGGACCCAAAAACTACCAAAACCACGCTTAAACATCGTTCATAATAAGTGATTTTCAATTTAAATGCAACACAACTACTACTTTTTTTTAGATAACTTGATTTTTTCTAGACATTGACATAAAAATATATAGTCTACCACCCACCCACATAGTATTTGAGTTTGTTCATTTTCTGGCGTCTACTATATGCCTCCAAAACACATCAATATGGCCATAATGGTCTTTCCTTAGTGGCCCTTGGGGAATCCAGGCAAGAAAAGCCGCACATGATCTGTTAGAAACGTCCCTCTATCATGCCTGACAACAGAATACACCAAGTTCATTTCCTGATGACCGCAATTTCTTAAAATCGCCGCCTAGAAAATTATTGACAAAAGCATCGGATTTTGGTACACTTGCACCGTAATTTCATCGTATTGGAGACAGCTTTTACCGGAGGGTAAAGAAATGCGTATGCGCCACTATGTTATGGGCTGTGCCGGCTTCCTTGCCGTGGCAGTTCTTTTTGCCACCTTGTTCAGCATGCCCGTTCACGCCCAGTTGTACAATCCTGACGTGGACCTCCCGAAACCGACGGGAATGGAAAAAGCCCTGACAAAAATGGGACGGGGCATATCCAACATCCTCTTTGGCTGGGCCGAGATTCCCATGACCTTTGACAAGAATCTGAAAAAAGGGAAACCCCTCGGGTTCTTGGTCGGGGTAACCCCGGTACTGGGCGGCGCCCGCGCTGTGATGCGCACGGGTACCGGCGTGTTTGAGACAGTGACCTTCCCCTTCAGCGACCGTGACGTCAATTATAATGCGGTGCTGGAACCGGAATATCTGTTCTAAAAAAACACGAAACTCAGGCGGGACGCGACAACGTAAACCCGCATTTACAACGCAATTCAAATGCCGAAACATCATCCGATGTTTCGGCATTTTTTCTTAAGAAAGCACTGCAACCATTACGATTCAACAAGGCCGGGTGGAGCGGAACCATAGGGTGCCCCGTTCATTGCTACATAGGGCTGAAAAAATTGCGTGCACTTGGGGCATACATAAGGCCAAGCGGAACCCACCGTTAGAAATCAAAGGCGGGTTTCGCTTGGATCAATACATGTCACCAGCGAAATGCGCGTACCTTGTCCGCCTGTGACATAAACGTATGAATTTTTACGTACCGCTCCACCCGGCCTTGGTGCTTTAGGTGACCCTTCAGTTTCAGGGCCGCACCGTTTCCGAGAGGGCTTCCAAGAGTTCAATCCTGGTCGCGCGGAAACGTTCCACGTCCGTGTCGTACTTGTCAAAATCGAGCACATGTCTTGCGGCGAGTTCTTTGGCCTTATCCGGACACTCCCCGGCCAGCCTGCACAGCAGTTCATGGTCCGCCACGCCGTCCCGCATGGCTTCCCAGCGAATCGAGTCCAGGGGGCCGTCACTGCCGGGGTAGACAACCCAGGGATCACCCGCAGGCAGGTAGGGCGGTCCGCCGTGCGGGCGTGTAGTATGGGTGACAGGGTTGTCCTGCGTCCAATGGTTGTAACCCCAGTGCAGATACCCTGTGATGTTGTAAGCGAAATTGATCCAATGCAGCAGCCGGGTTTTGATCAGGGGCTGTTCAATGAAACGATTGGCATATTCCCCCTGGGGAAAGACGCAAGTGTAAAACCAGACTTCATCGCCCGCCGCCTGCCGTTCCCGGTAATGATCAAAACTCTCCTGCAGAAAGTTCAGCTGGGGCACCCATACGTCTATGGAACCAACCAGGTCTTTGAAGTGGTTGGCCTCAACAATCTTCAACTCAGGTGCGAACTCCCGCGCCAATGCGGCCAAGGCTCGGTAACTGTCGAGATTAACCGCTATAGGCTCATCGGCAAGGTGTTGCAGGTAGCAATCAAGCCAGCCTTGCTGCCGGAGGTGTTCCACCAGCGCCGGGAAAAAGCGGCTATAAAAGGCTTTCGCGGTTTCCGAATCCGGGGCGACCTGTTCTGACACCACAGCGCCGTCGCGGACGGTCCACGTAGAAACGCCGAACTGCGAGAGCCATCCGCCTGTCCGGCCGCCGATATGACCGCCCTCGATGCGACCGATAACCCCCTCTTCCTGGAAAATGCACACCCAACGGTCAAATCGGCTGAAATCATAACTGAGTTCCCCCGCTTCATCCACGCCGAAGTGAGTCAGGGCAAGGGGAGAAATCAGCGCCATATTCTGACGGTGTTCGGCCATATTGCGCGCGTAGCGACGCAGGAGCGCGTAGTATTCCTCGGATTCCGGTTCCGGGTTGATGTCCATGTGGGGCCAATGCATGGCGAACCAGTTCGTCACCCACAAACGGCTTTTATCCAACGTCACCGGATACACCATCAGACTGAGCGGCACCTCGAGAGTCGATTCATTATCACCCCGCCGCACCTGGATGTCCACCTGCGCGGTGTATTTGCCGGGAGCGGCGTCCAGGGGGATATTCACCGTGATCCAGACGGGTTGCGCGGCGCCCGCGGCCATGGGAATGACCTCCCGTTCAAGCAGAACATCGGGGTAGTCCGCGGGCGGCTGGCGCAGTTGGTCGGCGGAAGGCTTCTGCGTGGGCCGGTCCACATTTACATACCCCACGAAACGGACTTTGGCGGTTGCCGTCAGGAAAGCGCCGCTTTCATGGGTCCAGGAACTCATATTCAAAACGATGCTGTCCAAGGATGCCTTGGGTTTCAAGACCAGTTGAAAGGTCGCGCACTCACCACGGGCGACATGTTCATCCACGCCGGTGCTTGCGGCGGGCGTGGCATCCTGGAATACCTTGACCAGCGGGTCGACACACCAGACATCCAGCAAAGGCGTTTCTTCGGCAAAGCCGGCAGTCGCCCATCCCATAAGGAGAAGACAAAGGCACAAAACATGAGCTTTCATTGCATATTCCTTTTTTTTCAACCACGGAATTCACGGAAGGACACGGAAAGAATAGCATAAAGAAGACTATGGCAAAGTCTACGTTCAATAAACCGACTCACTGCTTCCAACACTGTTTTCTGTAACGCGGCAAGATGCCGCGTCTACATTTTCACCATGGATAAATCGCTTTAGCGATTTTCCTCTTTTGAAAGCTTCTTTTTCTGTGTGTTCCGTGAATTCCGTGGTTGGCAAAAAAAACATCGTGCTTACACACCCGGCAGCGCCTCCTTGAAGACATAAGTCAGCACGTCCTCAACCTGCTGTTCCTGCTGCGACGTCATGCGGCTCGGCACATTGATACCGACGGTGGTGATCAACGCCTCGTCCAAGCGCGGCAGGGCGCCGCGTTCATATCGGCAGGCGGTGTGGAAACTGTTTCTGTCGCACGCCCAGGGACACCCGTTGCTTATCGGCCATTTTTCGACCAGTGGCACGATGTTGTAGTACACGTGTACTTCAAAGTCATGAAGAAACCAGGGATGCAGCCCCCAGGGTTCCAGCGCCCTGGCAACCGCGCGGCCCCGCGCGATCTTTCCGGCTTCGTCCAGATCGGCCGGGGGTAGTTGGAAGAGGCAGTAGTAGCCGGTATCGCCGGGATTATCGGCATCCGCCCGCGCCCGGGGCGTCATGCCCAGTTTGCGGACACAATCCTCCAGGCGCGCGTGGCTGCGGCGCATGCCGTCCAGAATCCGGTCCAGCTTCGCCAACTGCACCCGGGCGATCGCGCCCTGCAGTTCCGTCATACGCCGACCATGTCCCCAGCCCACGGGGATATCACCGTACCAGTTACACGGGTTTTCCAGGTCGTGCGCGTAGCCCGCATTATGCAGCGCATCGATGCGGCGATGGAGCTCCGGATCCCGGGTTACGATCATGCCGCCCTCCCCCGCCGTAATGTTTTTGTTAATTTGGAGGCTGAAGATGCCGATATCACCGAAGGTGCCGACACGGTGAATGCCTTCATCAGCAAGAGGCGTAATCGATCCCGGTATGCCCCATGCGTGAGCACCCAGTGACTGAGCGCAGTCCTCCAGCACGCGTATCGACGGCAATCCCTGTTCTCTTCGTTCGGCATTGATATCGCGCACAACGGACATGAGGACACCGATCCGGGCGCAACCGCCCAGCATGGGCACGGGCATGACCACCTTGGTGCGCGGGGTTACCTTCGCACGGATGGCCGCGGGATCCATGTTCAAGGTATCATCGGAATCCACCAGGACCGGAATGGCGCGGTTGCGCACGATGGCGGAGATGCTGGATATCCACATGAATCCCTGCACCAGCACCTCATCGCCACAGCCGACACCCAGCGCATCCAGCGCCACCTCGAGCGCACCAGTGCCGGAGTTTACCGCCGTCACCTGGATACCGCTTTTTTCGGGCCATGGGCCGCCGGGCGTACTAGCCAGGAAACGGGCGAAGTCCACCTCAAACTGCCGCACTTCAAAACTGCAGCCGGGGCCGTAATAACGAAAGGGGGACTGATTGCGCAATACGCGCATGGCGGCCTCGATTTCCTCTTCTCCATACCAGATGGCGCCGGGAAATTCACCGGGCAAGAGTGGTCGCTCAGGAACAGGCACAAGAACATCTCCTTGGCTTTAAATGCAGAACCGGGTTCCGGGGTAGTCATACGCAAGGGTAAATACAATTCCGAAACATATCACCTCATATTGTATTTACGTGCCGGGGTAATTTTAAAGAAGGCTGGACCGGGGATAAAATATGTCGTATCGAGAGACCAATGAGGATCAAGGCATCTGCCTGGACACACAGTGTGTACAGGTCAAAAGAAAAAGAACTGTTACCATGTCCTGATCTCATTTGTTACCTATGTCTTGACCGCGCCCCCGCTTTCCACACTCCGCTTTCACACTCCCCATTCCGCATTCCCCATTCCGCATTCCCCATTCCCCATTCCCCATTCCCCATTCCCCATTCCCCATTCGGCATTCCGAATTCCGCATTCGGCACATTCCGCATTCATACCCCCCCTATCCGTCAATGTTACTTTACAGCGGGTCCTGGCCCCCTTCTAGCAAACCGCTTCGGAGGGTATAGGCGACAAGTTCGCTTCTGGACTTCACTTTCAACACCTGGTGGAGATGCTGGATATGGTTGTGCACGGTATGGGGACTGATCCCCAGGAGCGTCGCCAGTTCCTTTTCTGTTTTCCCGTCGCACAGGAGCGTCAGCACTTCCCTCAGCCGCGGCGTGAACCGGGCGATGCCCGTGTTCAGCACCGCAAGGCGTCCCGAGAACAGTAGTCCGGTGATTTCCTCGCTAATCAGGTGCACCGTGTGGACTTCGCGTTTTGCGAACGGATTTTCTCCAATGGGCCGCCAGAAGTTCATCAGCAGTTTCCGGTTTTCCACGGAAGGACACGCGGACAGGATCATCTCATCCGAACCGGTGCGCCGGAAATACTCGTTGACGACCATGGAATTATTCCACGCCTGGGTCTCGGCAAGTTCATGGCGCGCCCGGGTGACCACAGTGTCGCGCAACCGCGCCCACGCCGGCATGGCGGGGTCGTCCATAAGACCGTTGCTGCACCGATACTCATGCATCAACTTCAGGACATGGCGAGCCGGAATACCGAAAATCAGCATCGGCTCCTTGGGGTTCGGCGCCTCCCTGCCATGGGCCATGGCGGGCGTACCTTCCATAAACACCCCCATATGTACGCCCAGGCTCTCTCGTGTAAACTCGAAAATGCGGCGGGTCCAAGCTTCGGGCGTCCTGCCCAACTCGCAACATTCCCCCAAGAGCCAGTAAATCGCCCGGTAATCCTCATGCTTCAAGGAATACTTTTGCATGTCATGGTCCCTCCTCATCTTGCCTATAACAACTGGAAGAACACCAATTTATACAAACAAGTCCTGACCCATGTTAAGACTTCCTTCTTACCTCATAACGTATCTTTAACAAGTATAAAACAAGATGCACTCTCTTTGCATCTTTTATCGTGTTACTAGTATCTGTTACAGCATATTCCTTGATATATCGTAACTGTCTAGCACCCCACAATATATTGTGGTATGTGTAAAACTTTTTCCTTTATGTTGCGTTCTAATGAGTATGAACTACAACGAAAACAAACTACGCTCTGAACTTGCAGAACTAAGCGAATCTCAAAAGATCGACTTGATTATCGACTTGATGGCTCGCGTAAGCGCCCTTGAAGCACGATTGGGCATGAACAGTTCCAATAGTTCCAAACCGCCCTCCAGTGATGGCTATATCAAACCGGCTCCCAAGAGTCTTCGACGCAAGAGCGGTCGTAAGCGTGGTGGACAACCCGGACATCCGGGAACAACGCTGCGGCAAGTAGCCGAGCCCGACGTAGTCAAAACACATGTTCCCGACTATTGCCAATGCGGCCATTGCCTTGAACAAGAGCCTGTTCACCATGTCGAATGCCGACAGGTCCTTGAACTTCCTGAGAAACTGTTTGAAGTCGTGGAACATCGCCTTATCACCAAGGTTTGCTCTCTTTGTGGTCGCAAGGTTCACGCCGCCGCCCCAAGCGAGGCGCCAGCGCGCATGCAGTACGGCTCCCGCTTTCGGGCAGCACTGGTGTATCTGCGCAACTATCAATTGTTGCCCTATAACCGCTTGACCCAGGTGTGCCGCGACCTTTTGGGCGTGACGGTAAGCAAACGCACCATTGAGACTGCGGAGCAGCAGGTCTACCAATCCCTTGCCCCATTCGAGCAGGCAGTTCGCAGGCAATTGCTGCATGAAGAAGTGTTGCATGCCGATGAAACGGACATGCGAGTGGACGGCAAGCGCCAGTGGTTTCACACGTTGTCCACCCCAACACTTACGTTTTATCAGGTTCATCCCAAGCGTGGCTGCGAAGCCATTGAAGCCAACGGGGTGATTCCCGCTTTCAAAGGCTCCCTGATTCACGATTGCTGGGGCCCCTACTTTCGCTATGGCGGTAAACATGGGCTGTGTGGCGCCCATCTGCTCAGAGAACTGTTCGGGATATGTGAAAATGAGGGTTACCGCTGGGCGCATGAATTGTCCGTGCTCCTGGAAATGATGGCCAAGGCGACAGGAACACGCGGAGAACAGGCACTTTCTGAATCTCTGACAGCATGGTTTGAGCAAGCGTACAACACTATTTTGCTTCAGGGCAAACAAGACCTTCCCCCACCGCAAAAGACACCGGGAAAAAGAGGCCGGGTGAAGAAATCCAAGGCTGCCAATCTGTATACAAGGCTGGTAACGCATCGCGATTCGGTGTTGCTGTTTTTGCACAACCCTGCCGTGCCCTTTACCAACAACCTTGCCGAACGCGACATTCGAATGGTGAAGCTTCGGGAAAAGACTTCCGGCTGTTCGCGTACTTTCGCAGGCGCTGAACAATTCGCTCGAATCAGGAGTTATGTTTCCACATCGCTCAAACAGAATAAAGACCTCTTTCAAAACATCAAGGATGCCATACGTGAAAATCCTTGGATTCCGGTATCTGGATGTCCACAACCGTGACCTGCTAGACAGTTACGATATATCAACAAAATATCTAAACCAGGGCATACAGATGGATTATGGGGGCACTAAGGTAACTCCCTCCTTAATTATTGCATGCGGCTTTATCGAATAAAATCGTATCATTCTTTTAATTCAATGTGAAAGTCGACATTAGTCTGTTCAGACTATTGACGTGCCGCAAGGGACTCTATAAAATAGCCTCAAGAACTTTATTTTGCGCGCCGTCGCGAAAAACAGAAATACTTCCGGCCCCCGGCGTATTTCAGGGAGAATATGTATGTATGCTCGCATAATGGTCGTAATCGGAGTGGCAATGGTCGTGGCAACAGGGCAGGCAGCCCAAGCAAGGGTATACTACGTGTCCAAGAGCGGCAATAACGCCAGTAGCGGCCTGAGCTGGGCCAATGCAAAAGCCTCCATTTACGGCGCCTTACAGGCGGCTTCTCATGGGGATGAAATCTGGGTGGCTGAGGGAACCTATACTTCCTCTACGGTTGAATTAACCAAACGGGTAGCGATCTATGGCGGTTTCCAGGGGAATGAGACCGCCCGTGATCAGCGGGACTGGCGGCGACGTGAAACCGTGTTAAAAAATGCAGCCTTCAACTTTTTCCGGATTGCGCCGGGTACTACGATAGAGACCCTCCTCGACGGACTGGTTCTTTCCGGGCATGTGAACACCTATCCGGAACAAAAAGGAGTGATCTATCTGGGCGGCTATGCGTCCGAACGAACGGGGCTTACCATCAGGAATTGCCTTTTCAGGGAAAACACATGCGCAATCCGCGTGGGCAGCCTGACAGACCTGGTTGTCGAGAATTGCCGGTTTATTGATTGTTCACAAGCACTCCTGTACTCCGGATCGAATTCGAACAGTGTAGTGACTGTCCGGAATTCCCTTTTTGCCTTTTGTTCCGGCGTTAGGCTTTTTGATGCGAAGTTCTTTGTGTGGAATGTCGGTTCCCTCAGTTTGGTCAACAACACGATGGTTGGTAACATGATGACCGGTTCCCTGATTGAGCTGGGTGATTCGAACAATTTGCTGATAGCCAACAATATTCTGGCCTTCAATGACGCGGACCACGGCATATATCAGCATCCGGTGGATACAGGCCCGCGCGTCTTGCGTAATAATTGCCTCTATCAAACATCCCGCTCCACGCCCTACGGCGGCGCCCTGGCGGATCAGACGGGCACGAACGGCAACATCGCTGTAGACCCGAAACTGGTCTATCGCGCGGACACCTATGAAGGTTCAAATCTGCGTCTGACGGCAGCGTCCCCATGCAGGAATACCGGCAGCAATACGGGTGTGGACTGGCCGCTGGACCTCGATGGCCGCAACCGCATTCTTGACACGACCGTGGACATGGGCGCCTATGAGCGTGGCAGCGGTCCTATCTATGTCAAGCCGGGCGGCAATGACAGAAACTCGGGGGCAACCTGGGCGCTGGCCAAGGCCACGCCGCAGGCGGCACTCGATAGTGCCGCGGACAATGAAATCTGGGTGGCCGCCGGCACCTATGCCAACACAAACGTGCAGTTCCCCGTCGGACCCAGCCTGTATGGAGGGTTCACCGGCACGGAGACTGCCCGTGGACAACGCAATTCCGGGGCGAATGAAACGATTTTGGACGGCGGCGGTGAGGGCACTGTAGTCGTATTCCGCCAGGGGGTGGGAGAAACCAGCGTACTGGATGGGTTCTCAATCCGCAATGGGAACCCAAGCGGTATCCGCCTTCGAGAGGGCAGTAACACTGCGATTACCTCGCCCACGATCCGGAACAACCGCATCTTGGACAACCAGGCAAACCTGGGCGGCGGCATCTACATTGCCGATAAGTGCGCGCCGCTGGTGGAAAACAACATCATCTCGAACAACATCGCGCAAACGGGCACCCAGCCTGCCCGAGGCGCCGGGATTTACGTTGACGCCCGCTTTCTGCCTGAGGGCAAGGTTGTGAACCTGCGGAACAATGAGATTCGGGGCAATACGTGCAGTTCCGGAAGCGAGGGCGGCGGCGTATGGATGCAGGGCACTCGTATTGTGGTGGCGGACAATCTCATAGAAAAAAACAACGCCGACCTGGGTGGCGGCATCTGGATGAGCGGAGGCACGGTCAGAAACAATCGCATTGTCGGCAATATCGCACTCGCTCATGGCGGCGCGGTCTTCGGAGGTTCTATATTGCCTGCACCTCCACCGACCGGTTTTTTGATTAACAACCTGATTTCAGGGAACACCACGCCGGGGCATGGCGGCGGCCTTGCGATTTGGTCGTCGGGATGGTCTTCCGGTGACGGAGGCTCGTCAATTCTCGGCAACACCATCGTATACAACACTGCCGGCCAGGACGGCGGCGCCATTGCCCAGCGCACGGCCAATGGCATTGCCGAGCCGCCGGGCGGCGCTGCAATTTCCCTTCAGTATTGTATCGTGGCGCACAACAGTTCCGGTGTGCAGGCCAACCTGTCCCAAGTTACCGGCCACGTGCAGCACAATTGTTTTTATGGCAATGGCGAGTATAATATTCTAGGCAATTATGATCCGATCAATGCGCCCCATCCGGCGCTTGGCAGCGCGGGCAATTTCTCCGCGGCGCCGGGTTTTGTCTGGCAAGGGGAATGGCGCGTACGCTCGGATTCGCCCTGCGTGAATGTGGGCGACGCCCCGTCCGGCACCGATTTAGACGGACAGCCCCGGACTCTGGGGGGGGCCCGGGATATCGGCGCAGACGAGGTGCTGGTGGTCTATGTGCGCCCCGGCGGGTCGGACACCAACACCGGGCTTTCCTGGGCGCAGGCCAAGCAGACCGTGCAGGCCGGGATAGCCGCAGCATTGCCCGGCGGCGAAGTATGGGTCGCAACGGGCGTCTATACAGAAGCCATTGCCCTTGCAAACGGCGTGCAATTGTACGGGGGCTTCATCGGCACGGAAACCTCCCTGGCACAACGAAATTTCTTGAACAATAAAACGGTGTTGGAAGGCGCGGGAGGCTCGGTCGTGTCCGCAGGCGCCGGCGTGGGCGCATCGGCCCGCCTGGACGGATTCACCATACAAAACGGCAACGCTCAATACGGCGGCGGTATCGCGTGTGTGGGCGCATCCCCGGTGATAGCCCACTGCATCATCATGGACAACAGCGCCACCTATGGCGGGGGCATCAGTCTGCGCGATGGGTCCCATGCATCTTTTGTCAGCACGGTATTTTATCGGAATACGGTGGGCAATTTTGGGTCTGCCCTGTATTGTGAAGGCTCCGACCCCAGCCTGCTGAACTGCACGGTGGCCGGACATCTGTCCGTCGGCAACGGCGCCTTGCACTTTGTGAATGCCAGCCCGCTTATTGCCAACAGCATCGTTGCGAACAATGCTGCGGGACTCACTCATGTCTCCGGCGGCGTGCCGACCCTGCGTTACAACTGCGTTTACGGGAACAGCGCCTTTGAATACAACGGCATCAGCAGTCCCACCGGAACCTTTGGGAATATTTCTCAAAATCCCGTGCTGACGGACGGATGGCGCATTGATTCCGCCTCGCCCTGCCGCGATGCCGGACAGAACACCTTCGTGCCCGATTCTATGCTTGATATTGACGGCCAGCCGCGTATCTGGGGCGATTGTGTGGATATGGGTGCGGATGAAAGCGTCATCGTCTATGTGAAGCCGGACGGAAACAATGCCCATGAAGGTGTTTCCTGGGCTACCGCAAAGGCCACGGTGCAGGCGGCGCTCAACGCGGCCGCGCCCTCGGGCGACATCTGGGTGAAGCAGGGAACCTATTCCGGCAATATCGTTATTCCCGAAGGTGTGGCCCTCTACGGCGGTTTTGCAGGCAATGAAGCGCGTTTTGCATTGCGCAAGTGGCGCGTCAACGAAACCGTTCTCCAGGGGTCGGGCACGGACAGTGTGGTGCAGTTTGCCGCGGGCGCTACGGCGCGGACGAGAATAGACGGTTTTACCATACGCAACGGGGGTGCCGTTTTCGGAGCCGGCATCCGGTGTGAAAACGCCTCGCCGGTCATCGCCAACAATATCATTCGGGACAATGTTTCCCCCTCCGGCGGAGGCGGCATTGGGTGCCTGGACGGCGGCAGTGCCCAAATCCTCAATAATTTTATACACGAGAACGAGGCGGCCAATGAAGGCGGCGGCATTGCTGTGCAGTCCGGCACCCCGCTGATCGCCTGTAATATTATCGCCCGTAATACTGCGGTGGCCGGAGGCGCAATACAACTTGTGGAGTCGTCCACCGTGAAGTGCGTCAACAATACCATTGTGTATAATACTTCCACCGGTCCCGGACCTGAAGTCGTGGTCATATGGAACTGCGCAACGCCCGTGTTCGCGAACAATCTGGTCGCCCTGAACAGTGCCGGTGTCAGAAAAGACGGCACGGGAACCACCGCGTTCACCGCGAACTGCGCCTATAACACCCCCGGCGTCAACTACACAGGACAGGCGGACCCAACCGGCTCGGGCGGCAACATCAGCGCGGACCCGAAGTTCGTAAACGTCGCCGCCGACGATTATCATTTGCAGTCCGATTCTCCCTGCCGAAATGCGGGCGACAATGCCCAGGTTCAGGCGGGATGGGTGGATATGGACGGGCAGCCCCGCATCATCGGCGCCTTCCCCGACATCGGCGCGGACGAACTGCCAAGTTTCCTCCATGTGAGCGCGACGGGGAACGATGCCAACACCGGTCTGACTTGGGGCGCAGCGAAGCAGACGATTCAGGCGGCAATGAACGCGGCAGTTTCAGGCGACCAGATTTGGGTGCAGGCGGGCACCTACATAGAGCGTATTACCATTAAGAGCGGCGTTGCTGTTTATGGCGGCTTTTCTGGGACGGAGAATCATGTGGATGCCCGCGATATCGCTGGGAACCTGACCGTAATCAACGGCGCCAACGCCGGAACGACCGTAACAATCAGTATAAACGCGACCGCCGCAACACGCCTGGACGGATTCCGGATAGTTGGCGGCAATGCGTCGAACGGCGGCGGCATCTGGTGCCGTGAAGGCGCAGCGCCAACCATCGCCAACAACACCATCAGTTCCTGCACTGCAACCAATAACGGCGGCGGTATCTTTGTGGATGGCAGCGCGAATCCCGTGATTATCAACAATATTCTCCAATATAACAGTGCGGGCACGGGAGCGGGGATCATGTATTCCCTGTCCTCGGGAGGTATCTTCGCCAACAATGTGGTCGCTTATAACAACGCGGGTGTCAGCGGCGGCGGCATCGGCCTTTTCCTCGCCCAGCCGCATATTATCAACAACAGTCTGCTCAATAATACGGCGGACACGTCAGGAAGCGCAGTCGTGACAGCCGCCTCCCCAAGCGCCCTGTTGGCAAACAATCTTGTGGCATTCAACACCGGTTCCGCCGCGATTGTGTTCGATGCCAACCCGCCTGCAATACGCCATACCTGCGTCTACAATCCGGAAGTTGACAACTATGCCGGTATTGCGGACCCCACCGGCTCAAACGGCAACATTGCCGCCGACCCGCTGCGGGCGTCAGCAACAGACTGGCACTTGAGTTCAACCTCCCCCTGCAAGGATGCAGGAAACGATTCAGACGTATTGCCCGCCTGGCTGGATATTGATGGACAGGCGCGTATTGCGGATGATGCGGTTGATATAGGCGCCGATGAGATCCATATTGTCCGGGTGGCGCCGGGCGGCGACAATGCGCGATCCGGCGATTCTTGGAGCGCCGCCAAAGCGACGATTCAGGCCGCGATAGATGCCGTCTACCCCCATGGTGAAGTGTGGGCGGCCGCGGGCGCCTACGTTGAAAACATAGTAATAAGCAAGGGTGTGGCCCTTTATGGCGGCTTCTCGGGCGCGGAAAAGAATGCCATCGACCGGGACTGGACCGCCAACGTCGCGGTCATTGACGGGGACCTGCGAAATGCCGGTGTGCGCTTTGAAGGCGCGACTGCCGCTGCCAGACTGGACGGCTTTACGGTGCGAAATGGACTGGCGGAATTCGGCGGCGGCATTCATGTCTTCGGCAGCAGCCCCGTAATCGCCAACTGCACCGTGACGGACAACATCGCCCTAAACGGCGGCGGCATCGCCATGGATATCGCCAATCCCAGGGTATACAACACGGTTGTGGCAAACAATTTGGCTTTGCAGGGCGGGGGAATGCATATTCGCACGACCAGCGGCACGGTGATCTCTAACACCACGATTGTGAATAACATTGCCACGGACGAAGCGGGCGGCATCTATTGCAGCAACAACGCCAATCCCACCATTCGAAACACGATCATCGCAGGTCATGAACTGGGCGGAATCCTGGCGGACAGTACCAGCGCCCCGCAGTTGTTCAGTAATTGCCTGAACAACAAGTCGTACAATTATGACGGGGTGACACCGGGGACCGGCGATATCACCGCGATGCCTGCCTTCGTAAGCGCGGCATACGGGGATTACCGGCCTGCCGCACAATCCTCCGTCATTGATGCCGGAAATGATGCCATGGTGCCACAGGGTGTAACCACCGACGCCGGCGGGCGGCCCCGAATCGCCGACGGCAATGGCGACGGCAACGCGCAAACGGATATCGGCGCCTTTGAACGCGTCCTGGGCGGGGACATCGGATGTATCCTCCTGCCGGACACCCTACTCGCCTTCGACCCGCAATGGCGACTTACAACGGGCTCCGAAACAGACTGGCGTGCCAACAGGCACACCCTGGGTGAATTGCCGGCAGGCACCTACACCCTGGTCTTCTCCGATGTGCCCGAGTGGAGCACTCCCGATAGCCGTACCGTTACCATTGCAGACAACCAGGCACAAATGATTACGGCAACCTATTCCCCCTTCTACGGCAATCTAACGGTAACCCTCCTGCCGTCCGAAATCCTGCCTTTGGGCGGATGGTGGCGGATCGTCGGCACGATGGAATGGCACGAAAGCGGTTACACGATCGCGGATGTACCTGCTGGAGAACATTTCATCGAGTTCTCCGAAGTCGCCGGCTGGTTCACTCCCGTGCTTCAGCAGGTTACCGTTACGCCAGGCGGTAATGTGGCCGCAACCGGCGAATACAATCAACATTCGGGAAGATTAACCGTTCGCCTTTTCCCGGAAGAGGCCGCCTGGGCTGGCGCCCAATGGACAGTGTCCGGTGGCGGCTCCTGGCAAAATGACGGCGATTCCCTCGTGCTTCCTGTGGGAACGTACAGTCTCATGTTTAAAGATCTTGATGGCTGGATCACACCGGCAGGCCTTACAGTAAACATGATGATAAGCGGTGACCTCAATGAGACCGGGTTCTATCAGGAAATCCTCCCGGTTGAAGGCGAAGGCGAGGCACTCCCCGAAGGCGAGGGTGAGACACCCGTTGAAGGCGAAGGTGAGACACCCGTTGAAGGCGAAGGTGAGACACTCCCCGAAGGCGAGGCACTCCCCGAAGGCGAGGGTGAGGCACCCGTTGAAGGCGAAACATTCCCCGAGGGTGAAGGCGAAACACTCCCCGAAGGTGAGGCACCCGTTGAAGGCGAAGGTGAGGCACCCGTTGAAGGCGAAACATTCCCCGAGGG